>Ga0209636_10006213_pt1 | contig 12201 bp, 8 predicted proteins | sample DeeMarSWOR152_54_FD_187464 | JGI IMG/M metagenome (GOLD analysis project Ga0209636, IMG submission 187464) | Marine sediment microbial communities from White Oak River estuary, North Carolina - WOR-1-52-54 (SPAdes) (version 2) | ecosystem: Environmental > Aquatic > Marine > Intertidal zone >...
CCCCTCTTAATATCGATTGCTATCCGCAACCCATCCCGGTCTGACTCATCCCGTATATCGTTTATCCCATCTATCTTCTTATCCTTAACTAACTCTCCTATACTCTTAAGCAAGTTTGCCTTGTTAACCTGGTACGGTATTTCGGTGATGACTATCCGCTCCCTATTATCTCCTACCTTCTCCACGAATGCCCGAGCCCGGACCTTAATGATTCCTCTGCCCGTGGAATAGGCCTCTTGAATCCCCTGCTCTCCATGGATAAAACCGGCTGTTGGGAAATCTGGACCGGGTAAATCATTCATGATCTCCTTTAAGGTTATATCTGGGTTATCTATGGTATGCATGATAGCATCAGCCACCTCATGAAGATTATGTGGTGGTATGTTTGTAGCCATACCAACTGCTATACCCGACGAGCCGCTAATGAGCAAGTTTGGTATACTGGTAGGGAGGATAACGGGTTCCAGCAAAGAACCATCATAATTGGATACAAAGTCAACTGTTTCTTTTTCCACGTCTACCAAGAACTCTTCGGCTATCTCGTGCATCCTTATCTCCGTGTACCTCATAGCCGCCGGTGGGTCACCGTCTACTGAGCCAAAATTGCCCTGTCCATCGATTAAAGGATACCTCATGGAAAAGGGTTGGGCCATCCTTACAATAGTGTCGTAAACGGCTGCATCACCATGAGGATGATACTTTCCAATGACATCACCCACCACCCTGGCAGATTTCTTGTATGGTCTGTTGTGGTGATTATTTAACTGTTCCATAGCGAAAAGAGCTCTCCTGTGAACGGGTTTGAGTCCATCACGTATATCTGGCAATGCCCTACCAACAATTACACTCATGGCATATTCCAGATAGGATCGTTTCATCTCTTCTTCTATGGTAACAGTATTTAAATCTCTCGCCTTTAAAGCATTCATCTTCTCTCCTTGATAAGTGCCTAAAATGAGCTAAAGTTAAAAGTGCCTAAAGTTAAGATCCTTAATTTTAGGCACTTTAGGCACTTTTATCTCTTGATTATCTAAATATCTAATTCCGTTACCTCCAAGGCATTATTCTGAATAAATTCTCTCCGGGGTTCAACTTTGTCACCCATAAGCAGGGTAAAGATCTCGTCGGCGGCTATAGCATCTTCAACTGTCACCCTTACCAGACTCCTTCTTTCTGGATCCATGGTTGTCTGCCATAATTGTTCAGGATTCATCTCGCCCAAACCCTTATATCTCTGGATCACAACCCCCTTCTTTGCCTTATCCACCAGATATTCAACGAGTTTTTCCTTTGTCTCTATCTTTGTTTGGCTCTTTTCATCACCCACTAAAAAGAAGGGGCTGTCCAGATCCTTGAGTTCTTGATTGAGTCTTGATAGTCTTTGAAATTCGGGCGAGGTTAAGAGCTCCCAATTGAACCTGAAAAAGGATCCATTACTTTTTTGATCCCGCAAGAGCAATTCATACCTGTTATGCTCTTCATCAAAGACTATTTCTTCGGTAGTAAAAGCCTCTGTCTCCAGTTCTTTTGATAGGGAGATAATCAGGTCTTTGTTTCTTGTGTGGTTCTTATTGATATCTTTTTGGCATAAGACATCCAAAAACCGAGTGCTATAGCCCTTTTTTGTCAAGGTATTGGTTTTATCGAGATAATCAATCAGTGTATAGAGTAATAAACGGAGCCTCTTGCCTGAAATCTTTTTTCTCCCATCTGCCCAGACGATTTCCCTTTCCGAAACTCTATCTATAAGATAAGCATTGTAACTCTCTTCATTATGGAAAAACGCCTCTGTCTTTCCGTCTTTCATTCTATAAAGGGGAGGTTTTGCCACATACAAATGGCCTTCTTCCACGAGGTCTGGCATCTGCCTATAAAAGAAGGTTAAGAGAAGGGTTCTTATGTGAGATCCATCAACGTCCGCATCCGTCATAATAATAATCTTGTTATACCGAAGTTTTGAAAGATCATATTCGTCTTGGCCTATGCCTGCCCCTAAGGCAGAAATTATGGTTCTTATTTCAGTGCTTGACAACATCTTATCAAAACGGGCCTTTTCAATGTTTAGTATCTTTCCTTTAAGGGGTAAAATTGCCTGAAATCTCCTGTCCCTTCCTTGTTTGGCAGACCCACCAGCTGAATCTCCTTCCACCAAAAATACCTCACACCTCTCAGGCTCCCTTTCTTGGCAGTCGGCAAGCTTTCCCGGTAAAAAACTATCGGACAGAACCCCCTTTCTTCTCGTTAACTCTCTCGCTTTGTGCGCAGCTTCTCGTGCAGTTGCTGCCTCGAAAACTTTTCTTAGGATGTTTCTTATTATAGAGGGGTTTTCCTCAAATATGGCGCTGAGTTTTTCGTTTACCAGGTTTTCAACTAAACCTTTAACTTCACTATTTCCAAGCCTAGTTTTAGTTTGACCTTCGAATTGCGCCTCCCTTAACTTAACACTTACAACCCCGGTCAGCCCTTCCCGTACATCATCACCGGTAAGCCTTACGTTCTTATTCTGCTGGCTTGTTTGGAAATAAGAGTTTATGCTTCTTGTTAAGGCTGCCTTAAAGCCACTCAGATGGCTACCTCCCTCTCTCGTGTTGATATTGTTAGCGAAAGAGAATATTTTTTGGATGTAAGAATGGCTGTATTGAAATGCTATTTCGACAGCAACACCGTTTTTCTCTCCCTGTATGTAGATAGGTTTAGGATGGATAACATCCTGATTTTGATTTAAGTATTCTACAAAGGATACTATACCTCCTTTATAAAAGAATTTTTTTTCCTTCTCTGCCCTATCATCGTAAATATTAATCTTTAGCCCTGTATTTAGAAAAGCCAACTCTCTCATCTTTTGGCAAATAATATCAAAACTAAAATCTATACTGTCAAATATCTTCTCATCGGGTCTAAAACGTATGCTTGTTCCTCTCTTTTTTGTCTTTCCTATTACCTCTAAGGGACTGACAGTTACCCCTCTCTCATACCTCTGATGATAAACGGTTTTATTTAAATATACCTCCACCTCGAGATACTCGGAAAGCGCATTTACAACCGAAACGCCAACACCATGTAAACCTCCGGATACTTTATAACTCTTATCATCAAATTTACCCCCTGCATGGAGTTTGGTCATCACAACCTCAAGGGCTGGTAGTTTTTCGTATTTATGTGTATCTACCGGTATTCCCCTTCCATTATCTCTTACAACAATACTATTATCACTGAGTATCCTGATGTCTATTTGATCGCAGAAACCTGCTAAAGCCTCATCTACACTATTATCTACAACCTCATACACTAAATGGTGAAGCCCTTCTATAGATGTGTTTCCAACATACATAGCCGGTCTTTTCCTTACGGCTGATATGTCTTTTAAAACCTTTATACTTGAAGCGGTATATTCTTTGTGAGTCGTCATACCTTAAACCCTCATTGGCATAATGAGGCCCAGAAAACCATCATCCTGCTCTCCAGTAATTAAACATGGGCTCGTCTGGTCTTTAATGTCTAAATAGATTATGTCACTATCCATGGGTTGAAGGGCATCTATGAAATACTTCGGATTAAAACCCATCTCTATTGGTTTACCTTCATATTTAACCTCTAGCTTCTCTTCTGCATTACCTAAGTCAGGGTTTATACAAACCATCTCTAAATAATCTCGTCCAATATTCATCTTTACCCCCTGATACTGGTCACTCCTCATTATCATCATCCTCCTTATAACTTCTAGGAGAGCCTTTCTATTAATAGTGATAATATTTTCTTTCTTTTCTCCCTTTACAGGGATTACGTTGTTATAGTCAGGAAATTTTGCATCCAACAACCTTATCACAATTAGTGCTTTTCCCTTCTTGGCCACAAGATTGTTTTGTTTTAACCCAAAAAGGATGTTTCCATTTTCTAAAGCAAGCTTATTTAGTTCTAATAAACCCTTCTTGGGAATCATAACACCTTGCTTCATCTCTATTTTCTGGATATCAGGTGCTCTTTTATCAATCAGTGAGAGTCTATGGCCATCTGTGGCGACCATTCTTAAGAAATCCTCTCCACCCTTATTTACTCTTTCCATAAATACACCGGATAGTTTGAAACCGGCCTCTTCCATGGTTATTGAGTGAATTGTCTTATTGATCATCTCCATTAGCATCTCACTATCTATCTCTACCATTATTATGTCCTCTGGTTCTGTTAGGACAGGAAATTCGTCGGCAGGAAGACAAGACAGATTATAGTGGGCATTATTATCGGAGATATAGACCCAGTTATTGTCTTTCTCTGATATATAGATGTTTTCACTGTCTGTCTCTCTTGTGATATCAAGGAGTCTCTTACCGGAAATTGTTATACTACCAGGTTTTATGATCTGAACCGGATAACTATTTTGAAAACCGATCTCAAGATCAGTTGCTGATATCTCAAGCTCATCCTCTTTGGTTGCTAAAAGAACTGTTGATAGTATGGGCATATGACTCCTCTTTTCTAATATACCCTGAACCCGAGAAACCCCCTTCAGGAGAATCTCTCTATCAATTCTTATTTCCATTTCTCCTCCGGAAATTTAAGATTATTGTTATTATCTAATATTCCTATATAATAATAGAGGATCTCCTATTTGTTGAGAATACCTGTAACTTACGTATTCAGTTATATTTCTTACATCTAAACATGTTGATATCGATGATGAATATCTTATAGCAACCCCTATCGCATACCTTAAATTCGATCGTAATATCATCCTAAATGCTCTTTTTTTGGTCTAGTTCCCAACAACTCCCTGTGTTTTATAAGATTAATTACGGAACCTGAGAACCCCTGATTCTTAAACTCAAATAACTTACTACTCACTAGCCTAGGGTAGTTTATGGTATTCTATCTATTCGCCTTTCTAATACCAAGTTGATCCTGTGCAATAATGAACTTACAGATGTTATGTGATCCTTCCACCATAGCATAAGGAGGTGCATCCCGGTAATAACGGGCTACCGGATACTCAGTAGAATAGCCATAGGCCCCAAGGATGCTCATAGCGTATCTGGAGCATTTATAAGCTATCTCACCGGCGAGATACTTAGCTTGGGCAACTTCCATATTATTACCCAACATACCTCGGTCCTTTTGCCATGCTGCCTTATAACAGGACAGTCTTGCGGCCTCGATCTCAGCGACCATCTGTGCAATCATATCTTGGTTCATCTGAAACGTCCCGATTGGCTGCCCGAATTGCTCTCGCTCCATGGCATATTTGGTTACCGCATCGAGACAGGCCTGTGCCAGACCAACACCTCCAGCCGCACAGGAAAGACGGGAATTACCAAGAGAACCAAAAAGAATCTTAACACCATCTCCTGGCTCACCAATGATATTTTCTTTAGGAACCTTGGTGTTTTCCAGAATAATTTCACCGGTTGGCGTGGCGTGTGTACCTGTCTTATCCAAGTCTGTGGTTGTGACGCCATTAAAGGTCTTTGGCTCAACAACAAAGGCGGACATGCCTTTCCCTTTAGCCTCCCTGTCGGTATAGGCGTAGTAGATGACTGTATCAGCAACACTTGCATTAGAGATCCACGTCTTGGACCCGTTCAGGAGCCAGTGATCTCCCTTATCCTCCGCAGCGGATTTCATAGACATAACATCGGATCCAGCGTTGGGCTCGGTCATTGCAAATGCTCCCACATGCTCGGCACTCACCAGTTTAGGGATATACTTCTTTTTTAATTCCTCACCACCATAATGATAAATAGTGAAGGCCATCCCTGTTGTTTGCATATTAATCTGGACCCTCAAGGCACTGCAACCACGGGCTATCTCCTCGCTTAGTATGATGGCCGCCAGCCAACCCATACCGTTTCCCCCGTATTCCTCAGGGATAACTGTGCCGAAGAAGCCCAGCTCAGCCATTGGTTTAATAGCCTCTTCATAAGGAAAGTGGTGATTTTCTTCCCATTCATCGGCAAATGGAGCAATTTTCTCATCCACAAAATCACGGACGGTATCCTTAAGCATCTGAAGTTCCTCGGACAATTCAAAATCCATATCTCTTTTTCCTCCCTAATTTTAGATTAGTCAGGGTTTCAGTGTTGCCCAAAAATCAGCGTTGATGAATCTTTCTGAGATTTCAGTATAAAGCAAGAGAGCCCTATTTACAATAGATTTATTAAGTAGAGTTTCCTGATTTTTAGGGGAAATCCATCGCTTCTCAGCGAAAATTACCTGGGAGCAGTGGGGCACCCATCGAGGTGAGCAAGAAGGGGAAAGTATTTATGTGACTATTTACCAACACAAAATTTACTAAAGATGTTGTTGAGGATCTCTTCACTGGTTTTGTTTCCTGTTATTTCGTCTATAGCATCCTTTGCCCAAGAAAGATCTGCAGCTACTATTTCCAACGGAAAACCATTAATGAGGTTCGCAGAGGCCTTCTCTAGAAACTCACCAGCCTTGGCTAATGCCATTTTGTGTCTTAGATTAGGAATAACAGGCGTCGCAGATGCATCTGGTTTTTTGTCCACAACCCTACCAAAAATTGCTTTATTGAGCTCTTTAAACCCCTCTCCTGTAAGGGCTGAAACGTTAACCCTTGGAAGGCCTTGAAATATGGAGTCGATCTTTTTCTCGCTCAATCTTACTGGAAGGTCGATCTTATTTATAACCACGAGAGTATTATCTTTATCCACTTCTTGTAATAGGCTTAGATCGTAGTGACTGAGAGGCCTACTTCGGTCGATAACCAAAAGAGTTAGATCAGCCGTAGCAAGTTGAGTTCTTGTTAAGTCTACCGCTTTTTTCTCGATCTTTCCTTTAACCTTTCGTATACCAGCTGTATCTAGCAGCCTTATAGGAATCCCTTCAACGGTAACTGTACATTCAAGAATGTCTCGGGTTGTACCAGAGATAGGTGTGACAATGGCCCTGTCTTCCTGTAAGAGCCTGTTTAGGATGCTTGATTTACCAACATTAACGCGCCCGGCTATCACTACAGCAGTTCCCTCATGCCATATCCGTCTCTGGGTGTAAGCGGCTACAAACTCTTTAACTGATCTTAAGATCTTTTTGTTCATATGATCTGCTATATGTGATCTCCTTACCATAGTCGATTCCTCATCAGGAAAATCCATTGAGGCCTCTATTTGAGCAAGGATTTCAACGATTGCCTGTCTGATTTCTTCAATTCGTGCCCTGAGCCCTCCAGCCAGCTGGCTGGCTGCCAACCGCACTGACATGTCAGCTTTGGCATTTATTAGGTCTATGATTGCTTCAGCCTGGGTCAAGTCAATTCTACCATTCAGAAAGGCTCTAAGGGTGAATTCCCCTGGCTTAGCTAACCTAGCACCTGCTTGAAGGATTATTTGAAGTATACTTGATAGAATTGTATAGCCGCTATGGGAGTTAATCTCGACCACATCTTCGCGGGTATAAGAGAAAGGGGCATGCATTACAGAGAGCAGGACTTCGTCCACAGGAAGGTTTGATCTTGGATCGATAATGTGGCCTAAGTAGAGACGAAAACTATCAAATGATTCGATGGGCCGTTTTGATCTAAAGATTTTTCGTGCAATACTCTCAGCATTATATCCGCTTACCCTGACTATTCCTATGCCACCTACCCCTATTGGTGTGGCTATAGCAGCAATGGTCTCTTCTTTATAATCCATAATAGAAAGAGAAACCTGCGACTAACCATTCTGTTTTTCATCAATATTCTTTATAGTTGGAATAATAGAGACCTCTTTAAGGAAGCCTTCACCCTTGCTTTTTGTTTGAACCTGGGGATCTCCCTTGAGGGCAAGATGGACTATTCTCCTGTCATGTGGGCTTAATGGATCTGTGGCAACTGCCTTTTTTGTTCTCTTCGCTCTTTCGCTCATCTTGAATGCCAGCCTCTTTAAGAATTCCTCCCTTCTTTGCCGGTAATTTTCGGAGTCAACGATCACCCTTACCTTTTTTTCAGATGCCTTATTTACTGCCTTATTGACAATAAACTCTAAGGCCTGCAGGGTCCTACCCCTGTGCCCGATTAGGATTCTAGGGTTATTGCCTTCAATAGTCAAAATAATATCATCTCCTTTTTTCTCTGCAGATATCTTTGTATCTCCAGATATTAATGAAATAATCTTTCTCAGGGTTTCTTGGGCAACTACTACAGTATTATCTTTTTTTGGCGTTACCCTAATTCTAGTCTTCTTGTTGCCGACTATACCAAAGATTCCAGTGGATCTGCTTTCTAATACCTCTATATCGAGCTCCTCCTCGCTCAAATGAAAATGTTCACAGGCCTTTTCAATGGCCTCTTGGGTTGTCTTGGCTTCTATTTCTATAGATGTCATATGATTTCCTCCTGACATTAACTCGATTGTATAGGAATTGCCTTTTTGGACGCAGATGAGCGCAGATCATCAGGATTCTCAAATTTATGAATAATGATGTTATCTGTGTATATCTGCGAAAATCTGCGTCCTATTTAGCTCGATTGCCTACTGATCCTATATTGTTGAGCGATCGATAGTATGTTGTTCACTAGCCAGTAAAGCACCAGGCCAGAGGGAAAATTGATAAACAAGAATGTAAATACAATTGGGAGCAGCATCATCATCTTGGCCTGGGCCGGATCCCCTGGAGACGGTGTCATTTTTTGCTGGATAAACATGGACGCCCCCATTATGAGGGTTAGCACAGGTATACCGTAGGGGGGGGCCATAAATGGAACCTGGAATGGAAAGGAGAAGAGCCTGTCAGGCGCGGAAAGATCGTTAATCCATAGGATAAAGGGGGCATGCCTTAACTCTATTGAATTGGGTAAGACTCGAAAGAGGGCGAAAAAAACGGGGATCTGAATTACCATAGGCAAACAACCTCCCATGGGATTAATCTTGTATGTTTTATAGAGGCCCATGAGCTGTTTATTCATCTCTTGCTTATTCCCTTTATACTTCTCTCGTATCTTGGCCATCATAGGTTGAAGCCTCCTCATTTCCTTCATGGATTGATAGCTTTTATGTGTAAGAGGCCAAAACAGTATCTTGATAAGGATAGTAAGCAGGATAATTGAAACCCCATAATTACCTACATATTTATTGAAAAAACGAAGAGTAACCAAGAGAGGTTTTGCTATAATATCAAACCATCCAAAGTTGATAGCCTTTTCGAGCTTTCTGCCTAAGGTCTTTAAGATATAGAGATCCTGAGGCCCGAGGTAAAGGGCGAAGTTCTCTGTTATCTGTTGGTCCTTTCCGAGGTTGAGCGGAGGGGTTATATAAGATATTCTGATCTCACCATCAGGAAGGGTTATTCCTTTTGCGGTTGTTTTGTCATTGCTTTCAGGGATTATTGCGGTCACAAAATATGGTTCTTTATAGGCAATCCAGGATATCTGGCCGTCATACTGGATATCTTTCAGTTTCTTGACTTCATCCTCTTCTAGTTTATTGCCAAGAAAAAGGGCCAAACCCTCGAATGCACCATAGCTCTTTTTGGTTTCTTGGGGGAAATGAGCTAGAGTCAATAAAAGATTATCATCAATTATGTATTCAGATTTATTAGTAATAACTACTGACAGGTCTATGTTGTATGTATCGGAATAAAAAAGAAACCTTGTTCTTATCTCTATTCCTTGGGGTGATTCCCACTCATAAATCAACTCCTTTGGCTGGGCACCCATTCCAACAGTAATGTCTTGCCGACTTACCTTATAAGTGGCCCAGTTAGCATTGGGTATGCTTTGCCCAGAGAATCCAAGATTAAAGCCATATCCATCCCTATTCTTAACGTGAATCAATTCCTTTAAGGGAGCATCTTTTTCAAGCTTGGATAGGTACTTTTTTAGTTTAAAGCTTTTGATTAGTGGACCAGAACCAGAAAAAATAGCTGTATATAGTTCTGTTTCGACTTTGATATCTTTGGACTCTCTTCCTGCATCTAACATGAGGTCCCGTTTTGTGCCTTGGGGTATTGGCCTGTCTTTTAAAGGGGCTTGACTCTCTTGCTTCTTGGGTGCTGGCTGTTTGTCAATTGCCCTGTCTGTTGGCTTTGGGCCAAACAGGATGGACCAGACAAAGAAGACAAGAAATGACAAACCTAAAGCTAAAAGGGTTTTCTTATCCATAAACAAATCCCTACCTTACAACAGGGTAAATTATAATAGCTAATGCGAAAATTATCAACCTGGGCTCCTACATTACCAAGCAAAACGGTAAACAACTTTGTTAACGAACATGTGCCTTATCACCGAGATGTTTACCCTGTTAGAATGTCATGTGCGTAAGCACGGAGACAGCCTGCCTTAGGATTCCACTCTTTCATGCGGCGGATAATGTCCGCCTGAAATCCTAGCGGGGATCACCTAAGGGGATCATAGCCTCCCGGATGAAAGGGATGGCATTTAAGAATCCTAACTGCAGCGAGGAACCCTCCCTTTATTATGCCGTATCTATTAATGGCAAGGGAGGCGTAAGCAGAACATGTGGGCACAAAACGACAAGAGGCCGGCAGAAAGGGTGACACTATTATTTGATAAAGTCTGATTAATGCTACTAGATAGGCTCGAGGCTTAAGAAAAGACAGCATCATTTCTTAACAGTAGGTCTCCTAACTCCTCTTGTACCTTCAAAAAGTTGAGCTTATGGCTTTGTCTTAAAGCAATAATCACGATATCGTATCCTTTTGGAATCTGTTGTTTGCTAAGCCTGAAGAATTCTCTTATCGATCGCTTAATCCTGTTTCTTTCTACAGAATTCCCAACCCTTTTACTGACTGTTATGCCCAATCTGGTAATATCCCTCCTGTTTTGTCCTAAGATAACAACAAAGTTCCTGGTATAATACCTGGTTCCGTGAAGATCTAAATTTATGAACTCTGCCCTTTTTACTATCCTTTCCTCTTCACTAAAGGAGAATGATCCCATCCCAAAAGTCTACCGCTAACAATGGGGTAAAACGCTAAATCCCCAATAAGATACTGCTCGATTGCTCTGTTAGACTGACAGTCTCTTCCGGCCTTTTGCCCTCCTTTGTTTTAGCACATTTCTACCCCCTTTACTGCTCATTCTGGCCCGAAAGCCATGCACGCGAGATCTCTTTAGGTTGCTTGGCTGAAATGTTCGCTTCATGAATTAAATCTCTCTTTCAATTAAGAATTTATCATCTTTCTAATCATAGCTTAGGTAGGTTGTCAAGATAAAAGAGGCGGACACTATCCATCAAAAAAATGGAGAAGAACCATTTTATGTTTGATAAACCCTTTAAAATTCATTAATATAACTCAAGTGTGGGATAAAATTTTGTAAAGGAGACCCCGATGTTATTAGACCCTATTCTCGGTTTATTCTCAAATGACTTGGCCATTGACTTGGGTACGGCCAATACCTTGGTTTATGTCAAGGATAAAGGGATAGTCTTGAATGAGCCTTCTGTGGTAGCAGTAAGGAAAGGGGATCGGGGAGGAAACAAGATACTGGCGGTAGGAAAAGAGGCAAAGACCATGCTGGGCAGAACGCCAGAGGACATTGTGGCAACCAGGCCCATGAAGGACGGGGTCATCGCTGATTTTGATATTACCGAGACTATGCTCAGATATTTCATTAGAAAGGTTCACAACAGAAGATCTCTTGTCAGACCCCGGATAATTATATCTATTCCATCGGGCGTAACTCAGGTTGAAAAGAGGGCAGTACGGGAGTCTGCAGAGTCTGCCGGGGCCAGGGAGGTTTTCTTGATCAAGGAACCTATGGCTGCCGCCATAGGGGCAGGCTTACCGATAACTGAACCCACGAGCAATATTGTAGTCGATATAGGGGCAGGGACTACGGAAGTGGCTGTTATTTCCTTGGCAGGAACTGTCTATTCACGTTCAGTACGAGTGGGCGGCGATAAGATGGATGAGGCCATCCTGCAGCACATCAAAAGAAAGTATAATCTCTTAATCGGTCTTCAAACCGCGGAACTAATTAAGGTCACCATTGGAAATGCTTATCCAACGGATGAACCAGAGTGTATAGAGGTCAAGGGCAGGGACCTTGTCACCGGCATACCAAAGATACTCACCATAGACTCAGAGGAGGTTAGAAAGGCAATATCTGAACAGGTAGAAACCATTATTGAGACAGTGAGAATCGCTTTGGAGCAGACCCCACCTGAATTATCTGCTGATGTGGTAGATAAGGGGATAGTGTTAACTGGCGGAGGGGCCCTTTTGAAGAATCTTGATGTCTTACTG
>Ga0209636_10006214_pt1 | contig 12201 bp, 15 predicted proteins | sample DeeMarSWOR152_54_FD_187464 | JGI IMG/M metagenome (GOLD analysis project Ga0209636, IMG submission 187464) | Marine sediment microbial communities from White Oak River estuary, North Carolina - WOR-1-52-54 (SPAdes) (version 2) | ecosystem: Environmental > Aquatic > Marine > Intertidal zone >...
TGGCACAAACAATAATGTTTCTCAGAGACACTGTCGAAGAAAAATTGCGTGGATACTGCAGACGCGACACAATCGACTACTACAGAAAAATCGTGGCGAAGGCTTGGGAACAAGTGGAACAAGCAGGCACACCTGAGTTAGCCTCGAAAGCCTACGACGAACAACTGTTGTGGCTTTTCCTCGACCCGAACTATCAATCGCGCACCCAAACAACGTTCCGTGGCAAAGCCTTCGAGCCGAGCCCATTCTGGCTATGGTACTGGTACAGTTATCGATATTATCATCCCAAACCTACATATAAACCAAACATAAAGGCACCAACCAAAGCGGCAAAGCCACCCACAATTCTTGGCGCAGATTTTGCAAACAACATCGCAACGGCTGTGGAAAATACCTCAAACAAAATTGTTACCAACCTCGAAAAATTCGCCAACGCAATCGTCCCAATGCCAGCTGCAAAATCTTCCACACAACCAGCTCACCACAGGTCCAGCTGCGTATGCGCCTGTGCGTCCTGCGCGTGCGTATGCGCTTGCGTATCGTGCGCCTGCGCATGTGCAGGCGGGGGAGTGGGATGAAGGAGGCAACTAGCGGTTATGAGCTTTGTGCGTAAGGTGTTTCGTGCGTCTAAAATTCCTCAAGGACGATACACTTATCGGGGAAGAGGCGATTTCACGGGTTTGGCTCTTCAGCTTCGAGTGGAGCCAAATGGTCAGGGATTGTTAGTCATCAACGCTAACACGGTTCTGTATTTAAACGAGTCAGCTACAGCACATGCTTTCTTCTTCATGCGAGGCATGACGACGGATGAAACCGTTAAGAAAATCAGGCGCATGTACCGGGTGAACAAGGAAACGGCAAGGGATGATTATGAGAGGCTAATCTACACCGTGAGCACGTTGGCGCAGACTGAAGAAGTCTGTCCCATATCTTTTCTCGACGTAAAGAGCGTGGAACCTTTCACCCAAGAGTTTTCAGCTCCTTTACGTGTGGATTTGGCGCTTACTTTTAGGTGTCAGAACAATTGTGTTCACTGCTACGCTGGCGGACCGCACGAGACTTCTGAGCTCACCACGGAACAATGGAAACAAGTCATTGACTGCCTTCATCAGATCGGCGTGTTCATATTAACCTTCACAGGAGGCGAACCAACCCTGCGTGAAGACTTGCCAGAACTGTTGCTTTACGGGCAAAACAAGGGGATAGTCACCGGACTCATCACCAATGGCAGAAAACTAAAAGACAAAACCTACGTTGAAACCCTTGAGAAAACTGGACTAGACTTCATTCAGGTAACCCTTGAGTCACACAAGCCCAAAATCCATGACTTAATGACAGCAACCAAGGGAAGCTGGAAAGAAACCGTTGCTGGAATCAAAAATATCATTCCAACGCAGATCTACGCGACAACAAACACTACTCTTAGCAAATACAATGCCTCGGATTTTTTGGAAACCATAGACTTTCTAAAAAAACTTGGAGTTGCTGCTTTTGGATGCAACAGCCTGATCTACTCGGGAAAGGCCAACGCGATAAGCGAAGAATTCGTCTTGCCACTCGAGATACTGAGAGAACTTTTATCTAAGATTCATGACAAAGCGAATCAGCTGGGATTAAAGTTTCTATGGTATACTCCAACTCAATATTGCCGCCTTGATCCCGTTAAACTAGGTTTAGGCGTCAAATCATGCACAGCGGCGAAGATCAACATGTGCGTTGGACCGAATGGAGACGTTTATCCATGTCAAAGCTACTTTGAGAGCCTTGGTAACATCCTTAAAGATGATTGGCAAAAAATCTGGAACCACCCGCTTGCGGTGCGAATGAGAAAGAGAGAATACGTGGAGCCGAAATGCAAGGACTGCCCGCAACTGCAAATCTGTGGAGGAGGATGCCCACTGGAACTCCAGAAAAAGAACTACATTTGCGCCGAAACCCAGTAGACCTCTCCATATTTACACGAGCTTTTGGAAGTTATGCAAAGTATAGAAAAAATAAGGGTTCGCGGGGGACATCACCATACATCTGAAAGCAGGCTATTAGCCAAGTTAGGGTGTGAGTCTGAAGCGGTCTCTCGGGAAAAGCACAACTTCCCGTATGTTTCGTTTTCCAGTGAGCGCCATAACCAGTCTCGCCAAGCCTATGGCCCACCCCGCATGAGGAGGCATGCCATAATCGAAGGCTTGCAGGTGGGATTTGAAGGATTCAGGGCGCAGTCCCTGTTGAGTCAACCTCTTAATCAAAAGCTTCTTAGAATGGATGCGGGTTCCTCCTGAGGCAAGCTCTACCCAATGCCACATTAAATCGAAGCCTTCGCACAAATCTGGGTTGTCGTCTCGCGGTTTGATGTAAAACGCCTTGGATTTGGTTGGCCAGTCTGTTAGGAAGTAATAGTAGGGATGAAGTTTTCCCAAAGTTCTAAAGGCTGGAGTGGGAATGTCCTCTCCCCAAGGAACATGTATTCCTTCTTCCTTCAACTCTTCAAGAACCTCATCGTAGGTGAAACGTTTGAAAGGCGTTTTCGGCACATCAACCTTGTGCTTCAGAATTTTCAGTTCTCTTCCACATCTTTTTTCCACATCTTTACATATCCGATGTATGAGTTCTTCAAGAACGTTCATTACGTCGTCGGCTGTTGCAAAAGCCTCTTCAATGTCAATAGAAATGAATTCGCTTAGGTGACGGCGGGTATGTGATTCTTCGGCTCTGAAAAAGGGGCCTATTTCAAAAACCTTCTCAAAATCCAAAATTAACTGCTCTTTATACAACTGGGGACTCTGCGCCAGAAAAGCCTCTCGTTTAAAATACGCTACGGGGAAAAGGGCGGCGCCTCCCTCGGTGGCGGAAACTATAATTCTCGGCGTGTACACCTCTGTGAAGCCTCGTTTAGATAAGAAACTTCGCGTCGCTTCTAGGGCGACGTGTTGAATTCTGAAAATAGCTTGATTTTTGTCTCGGCGCAGATCGAGAACGCGCGCATCCAGTCGCACGTCGATTTCCGCGGGGGTTCGTCCCGTTATGTCTAGGGGCAGAGGCTGTTTCGCTGTTCCCAATATTCGAATTTCGCTTGGAACGATTTCAGCTCCTCCAGGAGCCTTCTCCATTTTCTTAACTGTCCCTTTCACGCCGATGCTGTATTGTCTCTGCAGCGAGTCAGCTTTCTTCAACACCCTACTGTTAGCTTCGTCTCGGGGGATGGTGATCTGCACTTTTCCATTTTTGTCCTGCAGAATAACAAATCGTATACCCCCTAAGTCCCGGATGTCCTGAACCCAGCCGAGAACCAAAACTTCCTTTCCATCCAGCTCTGGCTTTATATCCGTTGAATAATGGGTTCTACGCCAGTCTCCCAGCTTGTCGGTTTTCATAGGAAACCCGTCTGTCACCTAGAAAATTCCACTCTGAGGGTTATTCCACGAACCTTTTGAGCGATTTCCTTCAATGCTTTAACGTTTAGTGAAACCCGTCTTCGCCTCCTTAGAATCACCCTTGTCTCAGTGGTTCCGTCAGGCAACCATATTGTGTTTATTGTCAGAATGCTTAAGGGTACAAAGAGGTCTTCCAAGAACTTTCTGTCATCCACTCCCTGCTCCAAGACGCGGATCGTTTTTCCTATTTTTTCACCTAGAGCCTTGATGATTTTTCCGCCATAACCTAATAAACGGGGCACATCGCCTCTTTTGACAAGTATGGCTAAAACTCCGTTCGCTTCTACAGCCTTGTGAAAATACACGTCTTGAAGAGAAGGATACTTTTCTTCCAGAGACAAAAGTAAGCGGGCGATTTTTAGGTCTACTTCACTTACCTCTCCTGACTTAAGTTTCCCTTGACACTTTGAACATAATATTCCGCTTTTCAAGCAGAAGTTGCATAATACCGTTTTCACCCCGTCTTTAGTCCTCCTTTGAAATAAAGGAGGGGGCGGCGGAGCCTTTTAAAGTTGCGTGTTTGCCTACTTCGCTAAGGTGATTTCGATGGTACTGACGTTTGTAGGCGTGCCACCCTCTTCGTAGGGTGCCAACTGATCTGTGCCTATGTCGATTTTCTTGACTTTCACGTCTGGCAAGAATCGACGTCTGGTTACTTCCACAACGTCAACTGCTCTGCTGATTGCTCTGCCTCTTGCCTTCACGTTTATTTCGTTTGCTCCGCCGTGGAAGAGGGTTATGCAAGCCAGCACGTAGTTCATAACTGGCTTTCTCCCGATCAACACAGAGTTGCTTTCTGACATTTCACCGCCTCGCTCCTCGTTTTTGCATTCACTGAAGCTTCTTATGCTTTTTGCTGGGTAAATAAATACGTTGCGGTATTTTCTTATAGTACAATCTTACATATGTTTATGCCTTTGTGTTTGATTCTTTTTTGAAGAGTGGAAAAATTGAAAGTTTGGCATTTCTAGAGGAACTGCAACCAAAGGCATTACGTAGTGACTTTAATATTTTTTAAATGCTACGTTTAGCATTGTAAAGGTAGGTTTTAACCAAAATGCGGGTGGTGTTGTGAGTAAGGATATTCTATCCGGACGATCGCTTCGTCTGCTTCGCATGCTTTATGCGCAAGGCAGCCCAGCGACAACTTATACTCTACGCGTGAAGCAAAGTGAATTGGCGAAACAGCTTGCGATTAGTCGACAGGCTTTAAACGTGCATTTACGCAAGCTTAGGGATGACGGATACATCCGAACAGGCAGAGGCTTCATCGACGTAACCGAGAAAGGTCTAGGCGTGTTGGGAGGTGTCCGCAAATCCTGCCTTCGTCTTTGTCAAGATTTTTCCCCTCAAAAGGGAGGAAGCATATAGAGAAATTGTAGAATTTCCTGTTCAACGTATTTTCAGAGTAGCTGGAGACATGGACGCTATCCTCGTAGTGGAGCGGGAAAAACTTGATGAAGCTCTACGAAAGTTAGCCTTCGTGGAGGGCGTTCAAGACACAAACTCTTATGTTGCCATTCAAACCATAAAATAGTCTGTGGCTCAAGACTTGAAACTCTTTGAACACGAAGCAAAAACCATACTCGCTAAGTATAGAATACCGACTCCCCAAGGAGAATTAGCCACCTCTCCAGCACGCGCTCGGGAAATAGCCGCCAAAATCAACGCTCCAGTCGCCGTCAAGGCGCAGGTCCTCGTGGCGGGAAGGGGAAAATCGGGCGGAATACTTTTCGTTGCGTCACCAAGAGAAGTTGAGCTTGCGGTGAAGAAGTTGTTAAGCGTGGAAATAAAGGGGTTCAAGGTTTGGAGTGTTTTGGTGGAAGAAAAGGTTCCTATTGAAAGGGAACTATACTTTAGCGTAGCGGTTGATCGTTCAAATCGCTGCTACGTAGCCATCGCTTCTTCTGAGGGCGGGGTAGATATAGAAGAGGTTGCTGCGGCTACGCCGGAAAAAATAGTTAAGGTTTTCATTGATCCGTTGCAGGAATTTCATCTTCATGATGCACGTCGAATCGCCAAAAAATTAGGCTACTCTGGAAGTCAAAGGCAAAATCTTGCAACGATCTTTCTTAAACTGTATAATGTTGCGATGGATTGTGACGCTGAATTGGCTGAAATGAATCCTCTCGTTGAAACGCCTGAAGGAAAGTTTGTTGCGGCGGATGCTCGCCTCATAGTTGATGACAATGCTTTGTATCGGCATCCAGAGTTTAGGAGACGGTTGATAGAAGAGGGGGAGGCTGAGTTGCCTCCGCTGGAGTTGGAGGCTCGGAAAAATGGGTTGGCTTATGTGAAGCTCGAAGGGAACGTTGGTGTGATTGGGAATGGCGCGGGGTTGGTGATGGCTACGTTGGATGCGATTCAGTTGTATGGTGGGAGTCCAGCGAACTTTCTTGACGTTGGCGGAGGCGCGTCAGCTGATGTGATGGCTTCGGCTCTTAACCTTATTTTTTCTGATCCGATGGTTGATGTTGTTTTCATCAACATTTTAGGCGGCATCACTAGATGCGATGAAGTTGCTAGAGGGATTATTGAGGCGAAGGGGCGAGTTGGCTTTCTTAAACCTGTGGTGGTGAGGCTGGTAGGAACCAACGAGGAAGAAGGGAGGCGCATCCTCACAGAAGCTGGGGTTCATGCGTTGGACAGTATGGAGGAGGCGGCTAAGAGGGCCGTTGAAATTGCAAAAACCGGGGGTTAATCGTTGGGTCTTCTTGTTGGTAACGACACGAGAGCCATAGTTCAGGGCATAACGGGAACTCAAGGCAGTTTCCACACGAGGCTGATGCTTGATTACGGAACTCAGATTGTTGCAGGCGTGACTCCTGGGAAGGGTGGAACTAGGGTGCACGGGGTTCCCGTTTACAATACTGTGGGGGAAGCTGTGAAAAAACATGGTGCCAACGCGTCAATAATTTTTGTTCCTGCTCGTTTCGCCGCAGACGCTGCCCTTGAAGCTCTAGAGGGCGGATTGAAAACAATCGTGATCATCACTGAACATATTCCGGTGAAAGATGCTGTACAGGTTATGGCAAGGGCAAAACAAAATGGCGCCACTGTTGTCGGTCCTAATGCGCCTGGAATCATCACGCCGGGAGAGTGTAAGCTTGGAGTTATGCCGGCGCACGTTTTTAAGCCGGGAATTGTAGGCGTGGTGTCGAGGAGTGGGACCCTGACTTACGAGATTGCAGCTGGGATTTCTGCAAAGGGGTTGGGGCAGTCGACTTGCATTGGGTTGGGAGGCGATCCTGTTGTGGGCTTGAGCTTTGTTGAAGTCTTAAGGATGTTTGAGGTGGATGAAGGTACGGAGGCTGTTGTTTTGATTGGTGAGATTGGTGGAAACTTGGAGGAATTGGCTGCGGATTTTGTTTCTAGAGCGGGATATTCTAAGCCTGTGGTTGCCTTTGTGGCTGGAAGAACCGCGCCTCCTGGAAAGAGGATGGGTCACGCTGGCGCCATTATTATGGGTGGGGCTGGAACCGCCCAAAGTAAAATTGACGTCTTCAGAGAGGCTGGTGTTGGGGTGACTGAAAAACCCAGTGATGTGGCGAGGCTGTTGGCTGAAGAACTTGGGAAGGAAAAACATATTTAGGCGAGGTGGAGTTGAAACGTAGCTAAGTTCAGCAAATGGAGAATGTATGCTTTGCCGATTATGGACCCCTTCAAGAAGACTTTGGCTCAGAAGCATAGGCTTTATATGAAGATTTGTCGGGACTGTGGAGCTCGGAATGCTTCTAGTGCTACTAAGTGTAGAAGATGTAGAAGCAAGAATCTGCGGTGGAAGAAACGGGAACTCGTTCGCTAATGTGAATGCTTCTACTTTCCTCACATATTTGGAGCCTAATAACAGTGCTATGTTGAAAACAGTGTTTTTTTCGAATTCGCAGCAAACAAGAACAGTGTATAATGAAGGAGTAGCAAAGTGTTACAAAAAATATAAAGGAATCCGCCTACCGTTTAAGCTTAGCGAGGGCCCGTGGTCCAGTTGGTTAACTCGTAATTGAGGCCAAAAGACGCTTCCCTCACGCGGAAGAGATCGCCGGTTCAAATCCGGCCGGGCCCACCAGCGTGCAACTGTTTTACCATAAATTTAAATAAGGCAAATCGTCAACTGATTGAACACGCAAGAATTAGAGTTCCTATAGAATGCTAGTTCTTCGTTAACTATAGTAGGGAGGTGCAATTCGCGTGTCGTATAGAGAACCCCGAGAGATGCATAAAGCAGTCTGCGCCGATTGTGGCCAAGAATGTGAAGTTCCATTCAAACCTGATCCTAGCAGGCCAGTTTACTGTCGAGACTGTTGGGCAAAAAGAAGGCAATCGAGAAGACCTAGATCTAGATATTAGGTTTCATCGCTGATTCATCCAGTTGCTAAGCCGTTTGCGTCAGTATTCTCAAAGATTTTCTTTTATTTTCTTTGCAATCTCGTCTAAATCCATCTTTTCTGCTTTTTTGAACCCAATAGGGCCTAGCATGGTTCCTATAAACTTTGATATAGTGTCTCCCCTAAATCTTGGTATAACGTGGACGTGAAAGTGCCTCACCGACTGTCCCGCAGCTCTCTCATTAAATTGAAGAATGCTGATTCCCTCAGCATCAACAGCCTTCTTTACCGCAACACTAACCCTCTTAACCACAGCAAACAAGTCAGCTAAGGCTTTTTCAGGGACCTCATAGATGGTTTCCCAATGTTTCCTAGGAACAACCAAGGTGTGCCCAATGTTGGCGGGATGCAAATCCATGAAAGCCAAAACATAGTCATCCTCGTAAACGACATTTGCTTGACCCTTCCCTGACACAATCTTACAGAAGTTGCAAGATTCACTCATGCGTACCTCTCCTCTTTCCATGGATCAGCCGTGTTGCTGTATCCTCTTTTCTCCCAGTACCCTAATTCCTGTTCCTCCGTAAACTTCAGTTTCCTCACCCACTTTGCGCTTTTGTAAGCATACTTTTTAGGCACCACCAAACGTAATGGTCCCCCATGCCTAGGCTCCAAAGGCTTGTCATCCCATCTGTAGGCTAACAGTACATCATCGTCCAGTAGGTCTTCAACGGGTAAGCTCGTGGCATAATCTCCTTCAGCCACTACCGTCACGTACCTAGCCTCCTTCAAAGGCTTAACCAGATCAGAAATGGTTTTGAAGGCAACTCCTTCCCACTTGTTATCCAGCTTGCTCCACCCAGTTACGCAGTGGAAATCGCTTACCCTCACAACTTTTGGAAGCTTCAAAAACTCCTCATAAGTCAACCTCACCGGATTCTTAACCAAGCCTTCGACCACAAAATCCCATGTTTTTGGATCAAACTTCGGTACGGCTCCTTCGTGCAAAACCGGAAATTTCGAAGTAACCCTCTGATTCGGGGGAACCCTCTGCTTCTCCTCACCCATAATCATCCCACTTAGAAATCTTGTCGGTCTCGTAATTATTCCTTTTCACGTTTCTACCGCATATAAACTTGAACGTCGCTTGTATGCACGCACAGCAACTTATACCCCGAATCAAATCATGAAGTTTGGGGCGCGTAAGATTGGATGTTAAAGAAATTATGGTTGAAAAAGTGGTCAGTATACGGACTGATGCAACGGTTAAAGAAGCTGTGAAACTAATGAACGAATATGAAATTGGCTGTCTAATCGTTGCAAGTAAAGGAGAAGCCGTGGGAATAGTAACCGAGAGAGATGTGCTGAAAAGGGTTATATCAAAATCCAAGGACCCGGAAGTGACCAAAGTTTCAGAAATCATGTCCAAACCACTGATAGTCGGAGGACCAGACATGTACGTGGAAGACGCTGCAAGACTCCTTTTCAAACGGAACATAAAGAAACTTCCGATAAGAAGAAACGGACAACTCGTCGGCCTAATAACCCTATCAGACATTGCCCGCGTAGCACACGTAGAACCGCAAATAGTCAAAGTCATAGAAGAACTAAGGAAAAAAGGGTGGCTTCCCTCAAAAAGTATGAAGAAAGTCGTAGACTTCTACATAGCCTAACGAATGTCTAACATTGAACCATAGCGACGGCTACTGCTATTTTAATCTAGGTGGTATCGCGACTGCTGTCCGGGTTCGTTGAACTCCCTTTAAGGACTGAAACTTTTCTATAATCCCTCTAAGCATATCCATGTTGGCAAATTCGGCGTAGGCAACGACATCGAACTGACCGGTAACAGCGTGGGCCATCTTCACTCCTTCAATCTTAAGCGCTGCTTTGGTGATCTCCCACAACATTCCAGGATCGGAATTGATGAATATGTAGGCTTCCACGACTAACACCGTACCAATTATGGAATAACTTCTTTATTCTGTTTTCCCATCGGACAAGCCTTCATACCCTCAAAGCAGTTGTAAAAAGTCTCTCCTTTGACAGCGTGTAGCCTCTTCAGAAAACTTAAAAACAGACATGTGATTCATGTTCATGAGCGCCGAGGTAGCTTAGACTGGGAGAGCACCCGACTCGATAGAATTCATTGAGGGTGAAGCTGAAGACCGGGTTGTCGCCGGTTCAAGTCCGGCCCTCGGCACCACCAATTGATTGTGGAGTTAACTTCTACCGAGAATTGCTGGGCTTGAAGGTTATGACTAGAAAACCGTCGGGAAGCTTCCTTGTGGACATTTCAAGCTTAATACCTACCTTAACGTCTTCCAGTTTTACGTCCTCAAGCCATCCCATCACGCGAACTCCATCCTTTGTTCTTGCTATGGCGATGGTGTAGGGCTCATACTGATTAAATCCAGCAGGCCTCTGAAGCATATGTGTATATGTTTCAAGAATCGCTTCTTTGCTCAGTTTCACCCATTCAACATCTGATGATAAACAGTGGGCACAGTCGCCTTGGGGCGGATAATAGAGCCTACCGCATTTTCTGCACTTTGTGGCGTAGACCTCGCCCTCCTCTAACTTCTCCCAGAATCGGCGGGTTTTAAGAATAGGCACCTTGTGTATGAAAGTTATGGGTCTGGAGGTTATTGAAGGATTTTCTTCAATAATGTCTCTCATCTCCTAAGTATCGTTACGTAAGCGTAATGGCCTGTTCCACCTACATTATGAGCTAGGGCCACGTAGTTTTTAAGGGGAACCTGCCTCTTTCCAGCTTCTCCTCTCAGCTGCTTTGTCAACTCGCAAACCATTGAACAGCCCGTAGCTCCTAGAGGATGTCCCTTTGATTTTAGGCCTCCATCCACATTGACCGGTATCTTACCTCCAATTTCGGTTTGGCCCTCATCTATGAGCTTGCCTCCTTCACCCTTTTCACAGAAGCCCAAATCCTCGTAAGCCATTATCTCAGCAATCGTGAAGCAGTCGTGAACCGTTGCAACATCAACCTTTTGAGGAGTCATTTTAGCCCGTTCATAGGCCATTTGGGACGCTCTGACGGTGGCTTCGAGTCCAACATAATTGCTCCGTCTGCAAATATTTGAAGTGTCTGATGAGAAGCCTATGGCATCCACCCACACAGGAGTTTCCACTTTAAACTCCTTCACTTTATCCTCAGATGCAAGTATAACAACAGCTGCTCCGTCACTGATGGGGCAACAATCGTAGAGTTTTAACGGCCACGTTATCACCCTCGACTTCAACGCCTTCTCCAGAATTATTTCACGCTGGAAATGCGCATAGGGGTTCATCGCCCCATATTTATGGGCTTTCACCGCAACCTTAGCCATTTGTTCCTCGGTCGTGCCGTACTTCGCCATATGTGCGGTGGCATGAAGCGCGTAGTATGCGGGGAAAGACGTTCCGAAGAGATGAAATTCCCATAAATAATTGCCTGCCCGCCCGCCCGCAGCCATGGAAGTTGCTGTGTCAACTTCACACATTTTCTCAACGCCAATCGCTATTGCCACATTCGCTTGCCCAGAAATTATGCTAGTAGTTGCTGTGTAGACTGCGGCGCTGCCGGTGGCACATGCAGCTTCAACTCGTATGGGACCTTTGCCCTCAAGCCCAACATACTCGTTTATCGGTACGGCTGGCATCAACTCATAGGTTCTCGTTCCCGATGTGCCAACAACACTCAAATCTATATCCTTCTGCTCTACTTCAGCATCTTTGAGAGCATCTTTTACCGCTTCAAAAGCAAGTTCCTGTATCGTAACATCTGAGCGCACGCCGAACCTAGAATGCCCAACACCTATAACAGCCACCTTTCTTGCCATAATTTTCTCCTCCTTCTGTTCCTCTGATACGTCAATTATTAAAGTTATTCACGTTAGCCTTGCGAGATTATCTTGAGAAAGGTTTTTAGAAGCCTTATTAGACTTGTAGTTTGACAGATGCGCGGCCGTAGTCTAGTCTGGATTAGGACATCAGCCTGCCAACAAAAGGGCGGAACGCTGACAACCCGGGTTCGAATCCCGGCGGCCGCACCACTGTTGAACATTGCTTTATAAATATATTTCTTCACTATATTCGCGCGCGCAGTGAATAAATAAAATGTACGAACGTAACATAAAACTTAAATTCTGAAGTCACAGAGTTGCATTGGAAAATGAGATTTTGAAGGTTTGAAAATGAAGAGGTTCAAAGGTTCCAGAAAGGGAGTTTCGAAGACCGTCATTGTCGCAGCGGTAATTCTAATAATCATAATACTTGTCGGAGTGTTGTACGCTCTAGAATTGCCACCGTTTGCTAGGCCTCCGTTTGAAGGCATAATAATGGGAACGACGGACTCTGTGGAATCTGCCATCGATCCGGCTCAAGCTTACGACTTTTTTGGGTGGGAGATAATCCAAAACACAGGTTGTGGTCTGGTGGAGATCAAACCC
>Ga0209636_10006215_pt1 | contig 12201 bp, 9 predicted proteins | sample DeeMarSWOR152_54_FD_187464 | JGI IMG/M metagenome (GOLD analysis project Ga0209636, IMG submission 187464) | Marine sediment microbial communities from White Oak River estuary, North Carolina - WOR-1-52-54 (SPAdes) (version 2) | ecosystem: Environmental > Aquatic > Marine > Intertidal zone >...
ATTTATGTGAACGCTGCCGAGAAAAAAACAGTTGAAAGACTCACTCATATATTGGAGTTAGACGGAAAAAGAAGTGCCCTGGGGCACGAGGCTTTGGCTTACTATTATCGGAATTACAGGCAGAAGGATAAAGAGATTGAGGAGTGGAAAAAAGCTATAGCACTATTCGAGAAACCACGTTACCTTAAAAACTTGGGGGTGGTCTACATCGAGGTAGGGAAATACCAGGAGGCGGCTTGGCAGTTAGAGAAAGTTCTGGAAGAAGACCCCAACGATCATCTGACTCATTCTGATTTGGGCAAAGTCTATGTGGCTTTAGGAAGACATGAAGAGGCAAAATATCAGTTGCAGAAAGCGATAGAGCTTCAACCGGAGAATCCGGTATACTACGAAAACCTGGGGCTTTTCTTCATGAATCTGAAATCCTATGAGGAATCGAAAGAAGTATTCCAGAAAGCACTACAGGTTGATTCCAGTTATGTCCCCAATTACCGAAACCTGGGATATGCCTATACTAACTCAGGAGAGAGCAAAGAAGCAATAAGATATCTGGAACTTTATTTGAAACATGAGCCGCAAGCCAAAGACCAAAACTACGTTCAAGGGCTGATTGAGCAATTGAAGATAAAAGAAAGAGAAGCAAGACCTTAAAAATTTTGAAACCCGGAAACTCGACTGGTGAAGATTGACATGATCAGACCGGAAAAAGTTACATTCTTTGCTTGTGCCTTTATAATTCTTATTCATGCGGTGGCCTCCTTTTTCCCTAAAGAGAGGTTATGGGGTGTAAATCAATTAGCCTATGTCTCTTTTATTCCTTGCTGGATTATAATCACTTTAACTTTTCTCATTTTAGTCCCAAGAGTAAATAAAACATTATATGAGGTTTTAGCTGGATCTTTTAATCTGGTGGAAAAGAATCTTAAAAGGATAAATAGATGTTATAAATATATCTTTTTCAGTCTGGTCAGCATAATACCGTTTTGGGTCTTTAAAGCCAAGACCCATCTTTTGGGCGATGGACACCTGAGGGGAACCGAGATTTTGGCAGGAACGAAGTTTTCAGTCACCGAGCCCTTGGACTTTTATTTACATGTTTTGGCTTGTGGACTCTTGAAATTAGATGCATACCAAACTTACACTCTGATTAGCTGTTTAGCAGGTGCATTGTTTGTATTTTTGACTTTGTGGCTTTCCCATCTTTTAGGAAAAGAGAACAAGGAAAAAGTTTTAGCCTTTGTGGTTTTAGTTAGCATGGGATCGGTTCAGCTTTTTTTTGGATATATAGAAAGTTACAGTTTAGTCTATGCGGGAATTATGGCCTATTTTTTGTTTTCCTTTTTGTATCTTAGGGGCAGATGTGGTCTTTTTTTCCCGAGCCTAACTTTGCTTGTCTCCATCAGTCTCCATCTTTCCGCAGTCTATCTTCTTCCATCCCTGATTTACCTCCATTTAGTCAATTCTCAAAAAGAAAAAAAGCAATTCAACTTGAAGAAGATATTTAATGTGGTGTTTCTACTTTTGTTAATAGGGGTAGGCTTTGTCATCTTAAGCCATAAGAATCCTAACCCCACAAGTGTCACCGCCTATTTGATCCCATTGGCTGGAGGTGAAAACGACCCTTATTCCCTTTTTTCCGGTGCCCATCTGGTGGATATGATAAATGAACAGCTTTTGCTCTCCCCTGCCGGAATAATTCTTTTGGCGGTGGTGATCTTCTTTGCAGGAAAGATTAACTTTAAAGACAAGGTGATCACATTTTTGGTGATTGTAACCTTATTCTCATTTTTGTTTGCCTTTCTCATGGATCCTGATTTAGGCTATGCCAGAGATTGGGATCTTTTCTCCTCCACCGGATTGGGCTATACCCTTTTGGGAATCTATCTTGGGTTTAATTATTTTAGGCACCCCGAGATCAAGAAGTTAAATTATATCGTATTGGCTTTAGCCTCGACTGCCCTTTTTTCCACTCTACCCTGGATATATGTGAATGCGCAAGAAGGGAAGGCAGTGGACAGATTCAAAGCTTTATTGGACATGGATGTGGAAAGAAGCGGATATGGACATGAGATCTTAGCTTTATACTATCGGGATAGAAGATTGGTGAATGAGGAAATGGAGGAGTGGAAGAAGGCGGTATCCGTTGTAGAAAATGAACGCTACGTGGGGAACCTGGGAATCTGCTACGCGAAAGTGGGAAGGTATCAAGAGGCTATAGCCATGTTTAAAAAGCAGATCCAGATGAATCCAAATTCTGCTAAAGCTTACAATAACCTGGGAATGGCTCTTTCCGGAGTCGGAGAATATGAGGAATCCCAAAAACAGTATGAAATGTCAATAAAGGTGGATCCTTATTATTTCAAAGCATACAGTAACTTGGGAGGATTGCTTACACAAATGGGGCGTTACCAAGAGGCCCTCAAAGCCCTTAAGGTGGCAATCCAGATAAACCCGAATTATTTTGAAGCCCATGGTAATTTAGCCCTCCTCTATAATAGATTGGGGAAGCCAAAGGAGGTTATTCCGTTTTTTCAAGCCTATCTCAAAAGAAATCCAAAAGATTATCAAAGGGTACAGCAGTTATTGGAAAAAATGAATATTGACTTAGACTAAAGCTCAAAAATCCAGGTTCAAGGCACAGAAGTCGTGAAAATTTGCTTTTCTCGTTTCTTAAGACTGCAAAAAGAATGTTGCCATAGATAGGATCTCACATTATTTTGTTGTTGTGACAAATACCTATAGGAGAGATGAAAGCAAGCTGTGGGAACTTACAAGAGGAATAAGAATTCATGAGCATGAGCCCATTGGAAAAAGGGTATGGCTTTTTCACAGCCTGCGTAGGATTGGGATTATGTTCTAGCGTGTTGGGTAAAAAGGAAGAGGGACGAAACATCTGGAGCTTTACTTAAAGCATATATCTCAAGATCGCAACGAAATGCAAAAACTCATATACCGGTTTAAGGAAAAAAGGGAAAACCGTCGATGATTTATTAGGAAGATGAAAGATTATAATTGATGAGGTGATTTATGGACGATCTTAAGAAAGATATTCTTAAAGATGTGCGAAGGATTCAAGAGGAGATGGACTTATTATTTGATCATTTTTACAAAATAAGACATTCTCCAGTCTTAACCGCTAAAAGGTTATGGAGACCTTCCACCGACGTGTTTGAGACCGAACAGCAGGTGGTAGTCTTAGTGGAGATCGCCGGGATGAAGCAGAAAGACCTGAACGTGACCCTCTCAGATAACGTATTGGTGATTAGGGGTGACAGGCAGGAAAAAACTTTAGCCCATAAGACCTTTTATCGAAACATGGAGATAAATTATGGGATATTTGAAAGAAACATTTATCTCCCCGAATCCATAGATCCTCAAAACGTTAAGGCGGAATATAGGGACGGTTTTCTCGAGATCAGGCTCGACAAGAAAGAGGGTAGGAGGTCAAAAGCCAGAGAAATCAAAATCGAGATTGAATAAGTTCTTCCTTCGGCCTGAGTACTTTAACGCCAGGTCTGGGGAATCGGATTTTAAAATTTCAAAGGAGGAAATAGCTTTGCTTAAACAAAATGAAAAGCCTATTGAGGAGATCAAGGAAATCGGAAAAAAGCTTTCCATCCTTCCGGTTAAAGCGACCGTGGTCTTTCCTTATCTGATCATACCTTTGATTATAACTGAACAAAGATATGCCCGGCTTATCGACGAAACCTTGATGGAAGGAAAGGTAATCGGACTTTTCTCTCAAAAGAGTCCTCAGAAGGAGCATCCCACAGAAGAAGATATTTATCATGTGGGAACTGCCGGCTCGATTTTAAAAATGCTAAGATTTCCTGACGGAAGCGTCAGATTTTTGGTGCAAGGATTATCCAGAATCAAAATAAAGAATTTTATCAAGACTGATCCTTATTTGGTGGCAGAAGTGGATACCATAAAAGATAAGGTAGAACGAACCGTGGAAGTGGAGGCCTTGACCAGGAACATCTTGGATCTTTTGAAGAAGGTGGTGGATTTAGCTCCTTACTTATCTGAAGAGCTGCAAGTAACTGCTATCAATACCGACGATCCCAGCAGGTTGGCCGACTTGATCGCCTCCAATTTGAACATAAATGTAGCTCAAAAACAGGAGCTTTTGGAAATTTTCGACGTCAAGGAGAGGCTGCGAAAGGTTCTGTCACACATAAACAGAGAGGTGGAGGTATTGGAGCTTTCGCGCAGAATTCAATCTCAAGCCGCCACCGAGATGGGAAAGATCCAAAAAGAATATATCTTAAGAGAACAGCTCAAGGCCATTCAAAAGGAGCTGGGAGAAGCTGACGAGAGAACCGCTGAGCTGGACGAATTCAAAAAGAAGATAAAGGAAGCCAAGATGCCAGCTTTGGCTTCGGATGCGGCCAAGAAGGAATTGGACCGGCTCTCCAAAATGCATCCCGCGGCTGCCGAATACACGGTTTCCCGAACCTATTTGGACTGGCTCACCAGCCTTCCCTGGAGTAAAAGCACTCAGGACGTCTTAGATATTAAAAAAGCAAAAAAGATTTTGGATGAAGACCATTATGATCTGGACAAGGTCAAAGAGAGAATTTTAGAATACCTGGCGGTCAGAAAACTTAAGACCGACATGAAAGGACCTATCTTATGCTTTGTGGGTCCTCCGGGAGTGGGAAAGACTTCGTTGGGCATATCCATTGCTCGCGCCATGGCAAGGAAATTCAATCGCATATCCTTGGGGGGCATGCATGATGAGGCGGAGATCAGAGGACACAGAAGAACTTACATTGGAGCGCTTCCCGGAAGAATAATTCAAGGAATCAGAAGAGCCGGTTTCAATAATCCGGTCTTTATGTTAGATGAGGTGGACAAAATCGGTCAGGATTTCAGAGGCGATCCTGCGTCCGCCCTCCTAGAGGTTTTAGATCCGGAACAGAACCATACCTTCTCAGATCACTATTTGGATGTTCCCTTCGATCTTTCCAAGGTGATGTTCATTACCACCGCTAATGTCCTCGATCCGATTCCACGAGTTTTAAGGGACCGCATGGAGACGATTGAATTACCGGGATACACAGATTTGGAAAAACTTCGGATTGCCAAAAAATATCTTATCCCCAAGGAGCTGGAAAATCATGGTCTTGGGCTTAAGAATTTGAGTTTTACCGATGAGAGCATAAAAAAGATCATAAGCGACTATACCCGAGAGGCGGGACTTAGAAACTTGGATCGGGAAATCGCCACCATCTGTAGAAAAGTAGCCAAAATGGTGGCTTCCGGTGAGAAGAAGAAGGTGGAGGTAACACCTCAAAATCTGGATCAATATTTAGGACCGGTAAAATATTTTCTGGAAGTGGTAGAAAGAAGCCCTCAGATGGGGGTGGTTCCTGGATTAGCCTGGACCGAAACCGGGGGAGACTTGATGTTTGTGGAAGCCACCAAGATGAGAGGCAAAAAGTCTTTGACTCTGACCGGACATATGGGGGAGGTGATGAAGGAATCGGTGCAAGCCGCCTTATCTTATGTTCGATCCGGTGCGAAAAACTTAGGGATTCCTCCAGATTTCTTTGAAAAATGTGACATTCATGTGCATGTCCCTGCGGGAGCGATTCCCAAAGACGGACCCTCTGCCGGCATCACCATGGCCACCGCCATTGCTTCCCTTCTTACCGAGAAACCGGTAAAGCCAAAATTAGCCATGACCGGCGAGCTCACCTTAAGAGGACAACTTTTGCCCATTGGAGGATTCAAAGAAAAAGCTTTGGCAGCATACCGTGCCGGTATAGAGACCGTAATTCTGCCCAAAGAGAATCAAAAAGACATGGTGGAAATTCCTGAGGAGATCAAAAAGAAGATAAAATTTGTCTTTGCCCAGACCATGGATGAGGTGCTAAAGCTGGCTCTGGATACCAAGAAAAAAACGAAGAAAATCAAGAAAAGGAAAACATAAAAATGGCTCAGATTTTATCAATGCTCATTGTGGATGTTATGCCAGACGGGTCTCCGTCATCCACAGGGGAAAATTCGGGGATGATAATCCGAAGGTGTGAACCAAATGGTTCACACCGAAGGATCCATAGGACAATCCCCGAAGAGCAGGGTGTTTTTAACCTGCACCCTTATTGAAAAGACACAGATTCTTCCCCACCTATACCATAGACCCATAAACTTTGAGATATTAGGATGAGATCAATCAAAGTCGGAGTTGTATCAGTTCTGGAGGGAGAACCCTATAAAGAGACCAAAAGGATGTGGCGGCTTTTCGAAAGAGAGTATAACTCCAAGGCAATTCAAAACTTTGCGCACCCTCATCTTAGTTTTCAAGGAGGAACATGTAAAGATGTCAAAATGATTGACGCAAATTTAAGAAAGCTGTGTGCCCAGATAAGGCCGTTTCTTATAAGGACCGAAGGATTAAACACCTTTGAACAGCCTGAGCGGGCCATCTTCCTGGAGGTCGTCCGAACAATAACTCTGCAAAGAATTCACAGAAAAATTGATGCTTTGTTGGGAAAATATTGTTCAGGAATCTTCAAGCTTTACTCTCCTCAAAGTTGGCATCCTCACGTAACCCTGGCCCACGGAGACCTCACCCCAAATAATTTTCAAAAAGCTAAAAAAGATTTGGAAAATTATCATCCCAGATATAAATTGAGGGTGCACAACATTTGTCTGGTGAGATGGTACGATGAGGATAAAATAAGAATTTATAAAAAATATGTATTGGGGTGGGAGAGAAGCCAAATTCCCAACAGATGGAAGGATTAAACAGATATTATTCTTTAATCTGTTGGGAATTAAACCGGGACCCAATCGAGGTGAGAGAAGATGAAACGAAATTTAAATTTTATGTTTTTCCTTTTTGTATTTTTGTTTACTTTTCTTTATCTATCAAACTGTGGTAAAAAGTCAAATTCCGAAGCGGAGGCAGATACCAAGAAGGAGGGAAGATTTAAAATGGGACAAGTGAGAAAACCTGCAGTGGCAGGTCAATTTTACACAGGTGATCCAGTGGCTTTAAGCAAACAACTAACTGATTTTTTCAAGAAAGCAAAAAAAGAACCGATTCCGGGAAAAATCATAGCTCTGATTGCTCCACATGCTGGTTACGTCTATTCCGGACAGGTGGCGGCTTATGCTTTCAAGCTCTTAGAGGGTCTCTCTTTCGAGACGGTGGTGGTGATTTCGCCCAGCCACATCGCTTATTTTCCGGGTGCCTCAGTTTACAATGGCGGTGCATATGAAACTCCTTTGGGCACGATTCTGGTGGATACCACTTTAGCAGGAAAGATAGCCGATCTAAATGAGAGAATTTTTCTTTCAGATAAAGGGCATGGTTTTATGGGGATGAGGGGTGAGCATTCTCTGGAAGTTGAACTCCCTTTTCTCCAGCAGGTATTAGGTAAATTTAAACTCGTCGCAATTGTTACCGGAGATCAAGATTATGCCACCTGTGCGGCGTTGGGTCAAGCCATGACAAAGGCTTTAGAAGGAGAGAATGCTTTAATTGTAGCTAGTTCTGATCTTTCGCACTTTCATCCCTATGAAGAAGCAGTCCACTTAGACAATATCGTGATAAACCACATCAATTCCTTTGATCCAGATGGATTGTTTAAAGATCTTTCCGCAGGCGTCTGCGAAGCCTGTGGAGGAGGTCCCATCGTGGCAACCATGATTGCGGCAAAGGGCTTAGGAGCAGATAAGGCTAAAGCCTTAAAATATGCCAATTCCGGAGATGTTACCGGAGATAAATCGGGCGTGGTCGGATATATGGCGGCGGTGATGTATAACTCCCAAGCAAATCCGAAAAAAGAAAAAATGAAATTGGAAGAAAAAAAAGTCGGAGTAGATTTAGGACTTACAGAAGAGGATAGGAAAGTTCTGATGGAGATTGCCAGAAAAACCATCGAGTGTAAAGTTAGAGGTGAAAAACTTCCTGAGTTTAAAGTTGAGTCACCCATTTTGAAAGAAAATCGGGGTGCATTTGTTACCATCAAAGAACATGGTCAATTGAGAGGATGTATCGGTTACCTCGAAGCGATAAGGCCCCTTTATATCACTATCCAAGAGATGGCCGAGGCAGCCGCCCTTCGGGATTCCAGGTTTCCTCCAGTTACAACAGAGGAGTTAGACAAATTGGAGCTTGAAATTTCGGTCCTAACCCCTCTAAGAAAGATAAAGGACATAAATGAAATCGAGATCGGAAAACATGGGATCGTGCTCAAGAAAGGATACCACCAGGGAGTATTTTTGCCTCAAGTGGCCACGGAGCAAGGATGGGACAGAATAACTTTTTTGGAGGAGATTTGCCATAAAGCGGGAATTTATGACAAGAACTGCTGGAAGGATAAGGATGCGGAAATCTATATTTATTCGGCGGAGGTATTCTAAGGAAACAAGATGAGGTTTCAATTCATTCATAAAAGAAGAACTCTTTTTGCATTTACATTTTTTATCTTTCTTTTTCTCTTGTTTTTGTTGGGAAGCTGGGCAATTCTGTTCTACTCTGAGCCAGGAAAAAACCTTCGGGAAGATAAACCAGGAGAAGTGACGCTTGGTTGCATCTTTCAAGGGAAATTGGATAAGAATGAATCTTTATATCTGTCATTGCTGAAGAAGAGAGTCCCCCATCCTTTGATTTACCGTCTCACCTCGACTTTAAGCGGTTCGTTCAATTTAAAAAGATCTCTCCCCGGAGATTACTATACTTTGATAACTACTCCGGATTCAATTCTGTTTTTTGAGTATCAGAAGGGAATGGAGGAGAGATGTGAGGTCAAAGGGCAGAACGGAAATCTCGAAGCTTCTGTAGTCCCAGTCGAATTTAATCGCATAATCAAATCGATGAAGGGAAAGGTGAAAAGCTCCCTGTGGGAATCGATGATAAATGAATGCGAGAGTCCTGAGTTGATTTTGAAATTCACTGAAATATTCGAGTGGGACATAGATTTCTTGACCGAGCCCAGAAAGGGTGATAGCTTTCGGCTGATCTTTGAGGAATATCACAAGGATGGCAAGTTCGTAAAACATGGGGACATCTTAGCCGCCGAATACAATCCCGCCTTTGGCGGGACTCATCATGCGGTGTTGTATCAAGATCCGACCGGACATAAGGATTATTATGATCTTTCTGGCAAATCGTTGAAGAAAGCCTTTTTGAAATCGCCCCTAAATTACCGAAGAATCAGCTCTCGCTTTTCCTATAGTCGGTTTCACCCAATCTTCAAGAGACGCCTACCCCATTTAGGAGTCGACTATGCAGCTCCGGTGGGAACTCCTGTGGTGGCCTCTGGGGATGGGGTGATCACCTATGTCGGTTGGAAAAGGGGCTTTGGCAAATTGGTTCAGATGAAACACCCGAATGGTTTTGTCACCTCCTACGGGCATCTGTCCCGCTTCGCCAAAGGGATAAGAAAAGGAGTGAAGGTTAATCAAAAAGACCTGATCGGTTATGTGGGAAGCACCGGCTGTTCCACTGGTCCGCATCTGGACTATCGGGTCAAAGCCAACGGCAGATATGTTAATCCCCTTAAGATGATTGTGCCATCCGCAAAACCAGTGCAGAAACAATGTTTTGCCGACTTTGAGAGAAAAAGGGATAATCTTCTTTATGCTATGAACCTCCTGACGAATACGGAATTGTTAACTTTAGCAGAAAAAAAATCCCACTAATGCGACGCTGATAATCCAAATCTGAAAAGTCTTTAAAGATACAAAATGTTAGCAAGCGATGCCAGGAAAATATTAAGTGGTCTGGGCTTTGGATGGATTTTGAAGCCCGATCAAAAAATCGAGAAGTTCTCTTTGTTCAGTCTGAATGTAATTCCTCTTTTGGGGAATTTCGATTTTGGCTATGCTTTGGGTCAATACAGCGAACCAGTGGGCACGCACACTGAGAAAACTCAAGTGGGAAGATTATTACATAGATTTAAATATCAGTTTGACCAAAATGCAGGAGTGATATTAGCTGATTTGGCGGCGGAGTTGATAAACAGCCGAAACTTGTTGAAATCATCTGACTTTATTGTTACTATCCCTCCATCCTTTACCAGCCGTCCTTTTGATCCGGTCTCGTTTTTAGCAGAAAGGATTTCTAAAAGAACAGGAATTCGTTGGGAAAGGGATGTGATAAAAAGGACCAGAATCACAAAGCTTCAAAAGAGAATTTTAGATAAAGCAGGTAAAGAAGAAAATGTGATCTCAACCTTCCGTTTGAATAATTCTCCATCAATCTCTGAAAAGAAAATATTGTTATTGGACGATCTTTACGATTCCGGCGCTACCATAAATCAGATTTCTCCAATTCTAAGGAAAGCCAGGGCGGATAAGATTTTTGCTTTGGTCTTAGCCAAAACCAGCTATGCTTGAAATTCTTTTCATCCAGTGTTTGGAGGTGTCAATTGGGATATAGAGAATATGTGATAGCCTTGAGGGAGAAAGCCAAGATTGGTCCCAAGGCATTTCAACAGCTTCTTATGACTTTTGGCTCTCCAGAGAACATATATAAAGCCACCAGGGAGGAGCTTTTGTCCTTGCCCAGGATAACCCCCGATAAAGCTGAGGAAATTTATAAATCTCAAGATTTTTTAACTGAAATTCGGGAACACATCTCATACCTAGAGGAGCTGGGAATCGGCATCTCCACTATCTTGGATGAGAACTATCCTCAAAGCCTAAAGGAGATCGACGATCCCCCGCCTCTTCTTTATTTCAAAGGTGAATTTCCCATTCAGAATAATTTATTTGTGGCTGTGGTGGGTAGTCATGAGGCGACCTTGGAGGGAATAGAAAAGGCGGTGGAGATAGGAAAAGCTTTAGCCAAAAGAAAGGTGGTGCTGGTGAGCGGACTTGCCAGGGGGATCGATTCTGCCGCCCATCTCGGGGCAATCGCAGAAGGTGGAAAAACTTACGCCATCTTTGGAGCAGGCTTAAATAATATTTATCCTTCTGAAAATATTTCCCTGGCAGAACAGATCTCCAAGAGCGGAGCATTGATCACCGAATATAATTTGGATGTTCCGGTTAAAGTGGGTCGATTGATGGCAAGAAACAGAATCGTGGTGGGATTGTCTCAGGCGGTCATTATAGTCGAGATGAGTGAGGGAAGTCCCGGAACCATGGGTGCCGTGGACATATCCATAAAACAGGGAAAGCCTTTATTCGTGGTTAGAAAGGAGAATTCCCAAAAAGTGGAGGATTTGATTCAAGAGGGTGCCGTCCCTATAGTAGGCGTGGATGATTTAGATTTGGTCTTAAACTATCTTTGAGGACACGAGTTCCGCGTAGGCAAGTCTTTATGGCTTGTCCACAGGATATTGAGACCAGCCAAAGCATGAAGGCTTGGTTTTTTAGATCCACCAATCCAAAGGAAGATAGGTAGCAAGGATGAATTTCGATACCGCAGTTAGAGAAACCGTCAGGGAAAAGCTCAAAAAGATGGGGAGGGTTGACATCGTTGTAGGCATACCCTGTTACAATGAGGAGGAGACTATAGGACACATAGTTTCATCCGTGGGAAAAGGACTGAAAAGACATTTTCCCGAGAAAAAAAGTTTGATAGTAGTCTCTGATGGCGGATCATTGGATGACACCAGGGAGAATGCCCAGTCGGCTCCGGTTCCACAAGGTATAAATAGGATAGTAAGCATTTATCGGGGAATTGCCGGGAAAGGAACAGCTTTTCGGGCCATCTTTGAGATAGCCGTGATGATGGGTGCCGAAGCTTGCGTGGTGGTTGATTCGGACTTAGAGAGCATGGCTCCTGATTGGGTGAAGCTTTTGGTCCAGCCCATATTAGAAAGAAAAGCCGGTTTCGTGACTCCTTACTATATAAGACACAAATATGACGGAACCATAACCAATAATATAGCTTATCCTATCATCCGGGCGCTTCATGGAGTTCAGATCAGACAGCCAATAGGCGGAGAGTTTGGGCTGTCAGGCGATCTGGTAGCTTTCCTGGCCGGACAGGATGTATGGAGGACCGATGTGACTCGTTTTGGAATAGATATATGGATGAGCACAGCCGCTTTACTCCGAAAGGAAAAGATAGTGCAAGCAGACCTGGGCAAAAAGGTGCATCAGGTAAAAGATCCCAGCACCGATTTAGGAGCTATGTTCGAACAGGTGGTAAGCACTCTGTTTTACGTAGCCTGTAAATACAGGAACCGATGGGTGAGGAGCGAGAAAAGCCAGCTTGTGGAAATTGTAGGA
>Ga0209636_10006217_pt1 | contig 12200 bp, 10 predicted proteins | sample DeeMarSWOR152_54_FD_187464 | JGI IMG/M metagenome (GOLD analysis project Ga0209636, IMG submission 187464) | Marine sediment microbial communities from White Oak River estuary, North Carolina - WOR-1-52-54 (SPAdes) (version 2) | ecosystem: Environmental > Aquatic > Marine > Intertidal zone >...
TACCGCAGACTTTGATGTTCGTAAAGCTGTGGTTGTAGCTGGTTCTTCGTACATCTTAAAGCCAACAATCAAGCTGATAGTCAACTACTAAGCTGGAAGGATCCGTGGCTCACGCAACTGTAACCTAAAATTTCGATTTTGCCCTATTTGGACCAAGGTATTTTAGCCTGTTTTTAAGTGCTTTTATTCCCTTTATCTGAAGCTAATAAATCTTTGTATCTGAGTAGAAGTCGGGGTGAGAGGATTTGAACCTCCGACCACCTGAACCCCATTCAGGTGCGCTACCAGGCTGCGCTACACCCCGTCGCCATGACTTCAATTAATATGTTATCATAGTTAACTCAGCAAAGAAAATATCAGATTGGCAGGTTGTGATTCTTGGCTAAGAAACAGAAAAAGGCTACACCTAAGCGAGCGCCTACTAAGCACCAACTTTCCAAATGGCAGCGCCAGACGAAAATACGCCGAATTGTGATAATCGCTGCCGTTGTTTTCCTGGCTGGCATTTTGAGCTGGGTGGGCTATGGATACTATAAGGACAGCATTGCGCCTTATCGCGAGGTTGTGATCAAGGTGAACGACGCTTCATTCAATATGGGTTATTACGTGAAGACGCTCGATGCTTACACTGCAGGCATGAATTATTCGCAAATCTATTCTTATGGCAATTATGTTGCTGGTATGGTTGCCGATGAGATTATCAATGCTGAATTACGGAGACAAGGAGCTAAAAATCTGGACATTGAAGTTACTACCGAGGAGATAGACGAGAAGCTAGAAGAACTAAAAGAATATGAGTGGCCCGATGACAGGGTACATCGGGATATAATTAGCTCTGACTTATTGCTGGAAAAGCTTGAGGAATACTTTGATTCCCAGCTGCCAGATACAATGGAGCAAGCTCATGTGCAATTAATGCTTGCGGAGAGCGAAGAGGTAGCCGATGAAGTGATAACCAAAATTGAAGCCGGCGGTAACTTCACCGCTTTAGCCGAGGAGTTTTCCTGTAACTCCTCGGTTGAAGGCGACTTGGGTTGGCTGCCCGAGGAGCTAATGCCCAATACCTTGATTGCCGATGCCGCTTTTAACCTTACCTCCGGCGAGATAAGTCCACCTATTTATGATGCATCAGCGACCAAAAACTTCGGCTACTGGCTTATAGAGGTTACCGATAAAGAAGATGATAAGATAGAAGCCAGAGCTATGCTGTTAGGCAGCGAGGCGGAAGCAGAGCAGGTTAAAGCTGAATTGGTCAGTGGAAACTTCAGCTCTCTAGCTAAGGAATATTCCCAGCATGAAAGCAAAGATGAAGGTGGTGAGCTTGGTTTGCTGGAGCAAGGGGATATGGGCAGCGAGGCTTTCGACCAAGTTGCCTTCAATATTACTGCCAATGAGGTAAGCGAGCCAGTTAAAGATGAATCGGTCCAGACCACTGGTGGCTATTGGCTAGTAAGGGTTGTTGACAGGGGTGTGCATCAGCTTGAAACGGAGGTCGGGGAAGAGTTGAGAGATATGCACTTCAACGACTGGTTCAAGGAATGGAAAGCGGACAGCACAATTGAAAATCGTCTGGGTGCAGACAAGATATCTTGGGCTGTAAACAAGGTTTTGCAAGGAAGGACACCACAATGAAAAAGGATATTGGCATAGGCTTACTGGGGCTGGGAACTGTCGGCAGCGGTGTGGCTGAAGTTCTAGTCACCAAGGCAGACAGCCTGGCTGAGCAAGCAGGACTTCCCTTGATTTTAAGAAAGGTAGCGGAGCGCGATGTTAATAAATGGCGCTCGACAAGACTTAGTCCCAACGTGTTGACCAGCAACCCTGAAGAAGTCCTCTCTCATCCTGAGGTGGATATAGTAATCGAACTCATTGGAGGCGAACACCCTGCCAAAGAGTACATAGAACGAGCTATTGCTAACGGTAAGCACGCGGTTACGGCCAACAAGGAGGTAATAGCTAAATATGGATACGAGCTATTTTCTCTGGCCGGGAAATACAATACTGACCTCCGCTATGAGGCAAGCGTAGGTAGCGGCATACCACTCGTATCTCCTTTCCAACAAGAGTTAGCAGCCAATAAAATCTCAGCCATCAATGCCATCCTTAACGGCACTACCAATTATATTCTGACCCGAATGGCGCAAGAAGGACTGGATTTTGCTTCGACCCTAAAACAAGCCCAGGAATTAGGTTATGCCGAAGCCGATCCAGCTAATGACATAGAGGGGAGAGACACTGCTTACAAACTGGTCATCTTATCCAACCTTGCCTTTCGGACTAAATTTGTTCCTCAAGATGTGTACTGCGAAGGAATATCAAATATTGCCGCTCGAGATTTTCTTTATGCCAGAGAATTTGGCTATGCTATAAAACTTCTCGCCATTGCCAAGAGAATTGATGATGAAGTGGAGATGAGGGTCCATCCTGTTTTTATTCCCCAGGATTCCCAGTTAGCTAAAGTGGATGGTGTCTATAATGCCATCGAAGTGGAAACTGACTTAGCTGGCAAACTGGTCTTTTATGGTGAAGGGGCTGGCTCTCTCAGAGCCGCCAGCGCTATTGTGGCTGATGTGTTGGCGATAGCCAGAAATATCTACCATGGCGTTAATAATGTTCCTGAAGTAAGGTTAAACCAGCGGGTAACTGTTAAGCCCATGTCCGAAGTAAAGACGCGCTATTATCTCAGGCTGGATGCGCCTGACCGCCCCGGTGTTTTAGCTCAAATCTCCAAAGTTCTGGGCGACAATTCCATAAGCATTTCGTCCGTAATCCAGAAAGAAAGCGACCCAGCAGCACAAACCGCCGTAATCGTAATCATGACCTATCCGGCAGAGGAAAAGGGGGTGCAAAAGGCTCTCAAGCAATTAAAGCAGCTGCCGGAGGTTAACGAGGTTAGCAACTTTATCAGAGTTGAGGGATGAAGCAAGGCGTCTTAAATAGATATCGTGATTTCTTGCCAGTAACTCCAGCAACACCTTTGATTACGCTTGGGGAAGGGGATACCCCTTTGGTGAGGTCGCGAATTTTAGAGAAAGAGCTTGGCTGTGGTGAACTTTATTTTAAGCTCGAAGGCTGTAACCCCACCGGCTCCTTCAAGGACAGGGGCATGGTGGTGGCAGTGGCCAAGGCGGTGGAAAGCGGTAGCCAGAGTATCATTTGCGCCTCCACAGGCAACACCAGCGCTTCGGCAGCCGCTTTCGGTGCTAGATTCGGACTCAAAGCCATTGTCATTATTCCCAAAGGGAAGATAGCCATGGGAAAGCTGGCCCAGGCCCTTGTTTACGACGCCCAGATTATAGGCATAAAAGGTAACTTCGACCAGGCGCTTCAAATAGTACGTGCCTTGACCCAAAAATACCCCGTTACCTTGGTAAACTCACTGAATCCTCATCGCATCGAAGGTCAGAAAACGGCGGCTTTTGAGATTATAGACGACTTGGGGGATGCTCCCGATTATCTCTTTATCCCTGTAGGCAATGCCGGCAATATCACCGCTTACTGGAAGGGATTCGTGGAGTACCACAGGGCGGGCAAGGCCAGCCGCACTCCCAAGATGATGGGCTTTCAGGCCGCAGGCGCTGCTCCCATAGTGCTGGACAAGGTTGTCAAACAACCCAAGACCATTGCTACAGCTATTCGCATTGGCAATCCCGCTAGCTGGCAGAAAGCAGTGGCTGCCCGGGATGAGTCGGGAGGCATCATTGACTGTGTTACTGATGAGGAAATTATGAATGCTTACAGATTGATGGCAATCAGGGAAGGCATCTTCGGTGAGCCAGCTTCAGGAGCCTCGTTAGCCGGGCTTATTAAGCTGGCCGGAAAGGAAAACTTCTCGGGCAAGCGGGTGGTTTGCATCGTAACCGGCACCGGGCTGAAGGATCCCGGTGTACCAGCAAGATATGCCCGGGCACCCCTGGAACTCCCTCCCGAGCTGGCGGCCGTTGAGGAAGTTTTGAAATTCCCGGCCTCGGCGGTTGTTCCTCACCACGCCCGGAGCTGACAAGAGGCGGGGAGCCAGAGCGGTATTTTAGAGAGAATGACGCTGGATTAAGGGAAGGAGAATTATGCCCAAAATCGTTACCGAGGATATAGGGAAATTCAGCCATCACTATCCCAAGGCATCAGTTATAGTTACCGCCAGTGCCCGGGGCAGGGATGCTGCCATGACCGCCGCCTGGCATAGCTCAGTATCTTTTAAACCACCCCTTTACGGCATCGCCATTGCGCCTAAGAGATTTACTTACCAGCTTATCACGGAAAGCCGGGAGTTTGGCATTAATTTCATTACTTCCGAGAAAGCCTCCCTCGCCGCTGCCATCGGCGGCACTTCTGGACACCAGATGGACAAATTTGAAAGATTTAATGTTGAGAAAGAGAAGTCTGTGAAGACAACGGCACCTATCTTAAAAGATGCTTATGCTGCCTATGAATGTAAGCTGGTGGATGGTAAGTCATATGGTGACCACATCTGGGTAGTCGGTGAGATTGTAGCTGTGCACTTCCTTGAGGAAGCATTTACTCCGGCGGAGGTTCTCGACCTGGAGAAGATGAAACCGCTACTTTACCTCGGTTCAGATTTCTATGCTAGCACGGATAAAAACAGCGTAAGCTTTGTGGAGAGGGGGATTTAGACTGACTCAAGAGGATCTTGCGATTTTCTTGAGAACCAAGTTAATATTTAGATTAAATTTATCGGGGTCCCCAAAAAGTCGCAAGACTTTTTGGGGTTAATTTAGATGGTTAATCAAGATAAAATCAAGCTGGCAATGGCTTCCATAATCGAAGCTATTGGTGAAAATCCTCTCAGAGAGGGTGTAAAGGGTACGCCAAGGAGGGTGGCTGAAATGTATGCCGAGCTCTTTTCCGGTTTGGATGTCGACCCTAAAGCTGAACTAGCGGTGGACTTTGAGGAAGGATATGAAGAGATGGTGATTTTAAGGGATATCCCCTTCTATTCCATGTGTGAACATCATCTCCTACCATTTTATGGCCTAGCCCATGTTGGTTATATCCCTAGCCCTGGTGGTAGAGTGGTAGGGGTAAGCAAGCTGGCCAGGGTGGTAGAAATCTGTGCCCGGCGCCCCCAGCTTCAGGAAAGGATGACCCAGCAAATTGCTGATGCTATCTTTGAGGCACTTCAACCCGACGGGGTGGCTGTGGTCATTCAAGCAGAGCACCTATGCATGGTCATGCGGGGGATAAAAAAGCCGGGAACAACTGTGATAACTTCGTCGGTGAAGGGCACTTTCCGCAGCAAGGTAGCAACTCGCAGTGAATTTTTGTCCTTAATCCAGGGGAAGTAGTTTATTCGTGACGCAAGGACTCGATTGGGTCGAGTCGTGCCGCCCGGATGGCCGGATAAAGTCCAGTAATAAGTCCGATAAAAATTGATACACCTGCCGCCAGGGCAATAGCATCGCCGTAAAGCACAGCCTCAAAGGGGAAACCAAGATTTGTCGCTACGTCAGATATGATTTTAACTATAATCCACCCCAGGCCCACCCCCAAAGCACCGCCACAGAGCCCCAGTGTGGCAGCTTCAATGAGGAATTGAATCAGAATATCTCGACGCTTGGCTCCTACCGCCTTGCGCAGACCGATTTCCCTGATACGCTCGGTCACCGAGACCAGCATGATATTCATAATACCGATGCCGCCGACAAGCAGGGATATAGCAGCTATGGCAACAAGGACGAGCCGGAGTATCCACAGCACCTGGGCGACCTGCTCTGCCACAGACGCCACGTTGAGCACTCTGAAGTCATCGCTTTCTCCCTCCCTGATGTTATGGGTGTCCCGCAAAATATCAGTGATCTCCTCCATGGCAGATTCCAGATCGTCGTTGCTCTCTACCTTGACGCTGATCATGTCAACGCTATTTCCGCGGCCGGCTGCCTGTGAGGCTGCCACAGTGGTATAGAAGGTGGATAAGGGAACATAGACCCTGAGGTCTTCAACTCCAAATCCCATCCCCCTGCTTTCCAAGACCCCGATGACCTGGAATTGACGCCCAGCAATCCTTATGCTCTGGCCAGTAGGGTCCAGCTCGCCAAAAAGGGTCTTTGCTATCTCGCTCCCCAGGACCGCTACCCTTGACCTCGCCCTATAAGCGGATTCGGTAATGAAGTCGCCTAGTGCCACGACGTAGTTGTCCACCCGTTCGGCTTCCTGGGTCACCCCGGCAATCAAGCTGTTAAGACTCTCTCTTCCGGCTATAACCTGAGCGTAAGTCTGTGCCGTTGGCGCCACCCCCGCTACAGAAGGGGCGTGACGGTCAATTGCCTCGGCATCCTCCACAGTCAGTGTTGCCTCACCTACCATCCCGCCTACGCCGGCCTCTCTAGGCATAACGTATATCAGGTTGGCCCCCAAGGTGGCAAAAGCCTCCTCTACTATAGTCGCCTGTGCCCTTCCCAGAGATAGCACAGCAATGACGGCAGCCACGCCAATCATGATGCCCAGCATGGTCAAAGCTGACCTTAGCTTGTTACCACGCAAAGCCCGTAGTGCGGTAGAGAAACAATCCCAGAGTTTCATTCCGCCATCTCTATTTGAAATTCAGGTGTCACCATGACCCTCAACGAACACTGCCTTCAATCTGACCATCGCGAATTTTAATAGTGCGCTGGGTATAAGCGGCAATATCTGGTTCATGAGTAACCAGGACGATGGTCATTCCCTGCTCGTTCAATTGCTTGAAAATTAGCATGATTTCCTGGCTGGTCTGGGTGTCGAGGTTGCCTGTAGGTTCATCAGCTAAAATGAGGGAGGGATTATTTATTAAGGCTCGAGCGATAGCCACCCTTTGTTGCTCCCCTCCAGCTAACTCGCTCGGCCTGTGAGTGACCCGATGAGCTAATCCCACTGACTCCAGGACCTGTAACGCTCTTTGCCGTCGGTTGCTGGCACCACTGTAAATAAGTGGCAGTTCCGCATTGGCTAAAGCTGTGGTCCGGGACAACAAGTTGAAGCTTTGGAAGACAAAGCCTATCTTTTTATTTCTTATCTCGGCTAATTGATTATCGTTAAGCTTACTTACCTCGGTTCCATCCAGACGGTATCGTCCTGAAGTCGGCTTGTCAAGGCAGCCAATGATATTCATCAGGGTAGACTTCCCCGAGCCCGAAGGTCCTATGATAGATACCATCTCCCCCGACTCGATGCGGCAGCTAATCCCCCGCAGAGCAGGAATTTCGGTCTGCCCCGCTTTATACACTTTGGTTATGTTTTCAAGTTCAAGCATTGCTACATCGTGAAGAAGAAGTTTGGTTGCTCCCCAGCAGCAGGTAATTCTACCTTTTCCCCCTCCTCCAGTCCCGACAAAACTTCGGTGTTTACTCCGTCGGTTAACCCTAAGGTAATTTCCCGTTCCTCAACTTGCTCATCTACGAGCACTAAAACCTTTGGGTTTTCCCAGGTACCTCGAAGAGCTTTGTTCGGTATAAACAATACATCATCACGACGCTCGATGATGACTTCGGCAGTGGCGGTCATGCCATCCCTGAGCTCTTCGATGGGATTTTCCAAAGTTATGGTGGTGTCGTAAGATACCACCCCGGCTTGAATTGCGCCTACCAGGGAGATAAAAGCCACCCTGCCCTTTACTTCCTCGTCGGGCAAGGCATCTAACAGGATATTTGCTTCCTGGCCAAGCTGCACCATGGCGATGTCTATTTCATCAATGAAGCCGCTCATCTCTATCTCACTGGTGTCAACCAGGGATATTGCCGGAGTGGCTAATGTCGCTGTCGAGACGTCTTTCCCTTCGCTTATGGTGATGTCAGCTACCACGCCATCAAAGGGGGCCATTATTACCGCCTTTTCCAGGTTAAGCTTTGCCGCATCCAAATTCGCTCTGGCTATATCCACTTGCAGCTCAAGTAGCTTGACCTCCCAGGGCAACTGCCACGGCCTAGCTAGAGATTTTTCTTCAGCCTTGTTTAGATTTCCCTCGATTAAGTTCAGCAAGACTTGTGCCTCCTCGATACCCCCCTCATTTAGAAGCTCCTGAGCCCGTGCTAAATTATCTTGGGCTTCGTCCAGAGCTAACCATACTCCAGGCATATCAGTACCCCACTTTGTAGTGTAGTGAGGATAGATTGTTTTCATCAAATTGATCTGAGCAGTTTCGTATTGTGCCTGCGCTATTTCTACACTGAATTCCAAGGAACGTGCATCGAGCCTGGCTAATATTTGGCCTTTTGTCACGTTATTCCCTTCCTCAATCAGCACCTCTGTCACTGTACCGGTGGCGCCAAATGATAAATCTGCCTTGTGAGGCATTTCTAAATTGCCATCCACTAGAACGGTTCTCACTATATCGCCTCGAGTAACCACAGCGATCTCTGGCTGCGTAGCATCAGGTCTAGCGCATCCGGTAAGTTCAATACCGAGTACTATACCGATACTGACCAAGCAGATTGTTATTATTAGTGTTAGCTTTTTTTTCATTTTTCTGTGTACCCCTCTCTATTCTGATAAACCAATCATTATAGCGCAAATCTATAGTGTCGGGTAAAAAAAGAGCGCACCATATATTTTGGCTGGGTCATTACCTTGCCTTGCCTTCACTCTCTAGCCCAGCACCAGCGGTTTTACTTCCCTTGACCAACCTGGCAACCTCATCAAGTCGGCTGCTCATGATGTTAAGTAACTCCTCTGCTGCCTCAGCTTTGATAAAGATAAGTCCCCGCCCACCAAAATGACCGAAAACCAGAAGTTTACTACCAGTGTCTATGCCCAGTTCTTTTCGGGCCTCCACGGGAATCACCAACTGCCCTCGAGGCCCAAGCACAGCAGTGCCAAAACACCTGCCTATTATACGCTCATCCTTTTGTTCCATTCTTGCCTCCTGCATAAGATATATCAGTATTATGTGATTTTTCCTACTTTTTTGTCAAAATTATATTGGAAATTGTTTATTAACCGCTGGTGATGAGCGGAACCATGAGCGGCGGCCATGATAAAATTAAGTCGCCCTTCGACATGGTCAGGCGAACGAGTTGCTAAACAACCTCCGAATTTTAAGCGTGGCTCGCGATGATGGAAAAACTTATTGAAGGAGCCGGTAAGCTGGGGATGGAGTTCAATGCCAGGCAGGTAAAGCAATTTGAGCTTTACTACCAGGAGCTAATTGAATGGAACAAAAAAATTAACCTCACAGCCATAACAGATTACTCCTCGGTACAGGTAAAGCATTTCCTCGATTCCCTGACCATCACTCTGGCTTTGTCTGAGGAGGAGGTGAAAACCCCCGGTTTCAATATTATAGATATAGGCACAGGTGCCGGCTTCCCCGGCGTGCCACTCAAGATTCTTTTCCCTCAGCCCAGGCTGGTGCTCATTGAACCCACAACAAAAAAGACAGCTTTCCTCCACCACATCATCCGCAAACTGGAACTGGAAAATGTGGAAGTGCTGAATAGTAGAGCTGAAGGAGCAGCTCATTTACCACTCTATCGCGAGCGATTTGCCCTGGTTCTCTCCCGTGCTGTGGCCTTGTTGCCCACCCTGGTGGAGCTAACTCTGCCCTTTTGCCAGATCGGGGGAAGATTTATCGCTCAAAAGAAGGGGGAGATCGACCAGGAGATAAAAAGGGCGAAAGAAGCCATTGCTGCTCTGGGAGGCAAATTAGACCAGACAAAGAAAATAGAGTTGGAAGAATTTAATGATGGACGTTATTTGGTAATCATTGATAAAATATACCCGACACCAAGTAAATATCCCCGCCGTTCTGGACTGCCAAGGCGGCGGCCAATTTAAGGAGGTAAAATAGAGATGTGGAGTAGGAGATCCCGGAGGTTCTACTTTGGCCTCCCTCCCTTCGCTTTCTACTTCCAGGGATTCAAACCCTTTCCCGACAGAAAGGAATATCTGGACATGCTTGAAGAGTATAAGAAAGACCTGGAGGAAGAACTAAAGGAAGTAGAAAGGGAGATCGAGGAAACAAAGAAGAGCCTCTAGCAAAGAAGTGCCAGCCAGAGTCCGGTCCCATAAATAGCCGTTATAATTATCGGCTTGTCATTAGCTTTGTAGCAAGCAATATTGTTCAGGTTTGTCAGCTCGCTATTATGGGTTGGTATGAGAGCGGGCGCTCAGACCCTATCACCTGATTCAGAGTGAAATTTGCAGACTTCTCGCCAATGCGCCGAAATTTTTGAAAGCTTGAAGACGATGCTTGACAGTACGTGGGGGGAATGATATTGTATGTGACAGTATCCTGCGGAAAATAGGCTATTAGATAAGGGGGAAACTATGGGACAAAAGAAAATCTTCGCGGCGGTAATTCTGTTGGTAGCATTGATGGTGGCTTTCCCGGCAGCCGGCCTGCTAGCAGGGGAAAGCAGCACAGAGACCACGGATTTATCGACAAGGGAGAGCAGTATACTGGAGGCTTACGGCAAACTGCCTCTCCTGTTCATCGCGAATCAGGGGCAAGTAGATGAGGCGGTCAGGTACTACGTCACGGCGTCAGGACAAACGGTCTATTTTACTGAAGAAAACATTGTCTTTGACCTTGTCCGCTCTGATCTGGCGGAGGCAGATGACACAGCCGACAGGCTGGTATTCAGCCTCGATTTTCTGGGAGCTAACAGCCAGCCTGCCATAGAAGGCAGCGGCAAAGACGGTGCCGTTGTCAACTACTTTATCGGCAGTGCCCCTGAGAACTGGTATGCCAATGTCCCGACCTACAGAGAGTTGGTTTACAGTGACATTTACCCCAATGTAGACCTCCGGCTCTATGGCGATAGCGGGATGCTGTGCTATGACTTCGTCGTCAATCCCGGAGCAACGCCGGAAGCCATAGCACTGACTTACAATGGTATAGACAGCCTGGCAATTATTGATGGCGAGCTTGTCATCGGCACCGCCTTCGGTGATATAGTGCAGAGCCCGCCATATATATATCAACAGATGGGAGATGGAGTGGTGAAGGTTGAAGGTGGCTTCAGGCTGGGCAGCGATAACACTTATGGCTTCCGCGTGGCAACCTACAATAACCGCTATCCCCTCATCATAGATCCCGTGCTGCTTGACTACTCCACCTACCTCGGCGGCACATATGATGATGGGGGAAATGGCATAGCCGTGGACTCAGGTAACCACGCTTACATCGCCGGAATGACGGAGTCCGCCGACTTCCCCACCACTGTCGGCGCCTACCAGGTGGCCTTGGCTGGGGGGTATGATGCCTTTATCACCAAGCTGACACCGACTGGAGATGCTCTGGTGTACTCTACCTACCTCGGCGGCTCAGATGATGATGATAAGGCATATGGCATAGCAGTGGATTCAAACAACCACGCTTACGTCACCGGAGAGACACGCTCCAACGACTTCCCCACTCAGAACCCTTTCCAGGGGGCCTTGGTTGGGGCGGCTGATGCCTTTGTCGCCAAGCTATCACCGGATGGAAGTGCCCTGGTGTACTCCACCTACCTCGGCGGCGAAGACCTTGAGAAGGGATATGCCATAGCCCTAGACGCAAACAGCTATGCTTACGTCACCGGAGAGACGCGCTCCCCTCTCCTCTTCCCCACACAGAACCCCTACCAGACAGCTTTGGCTGGCGGGGTTACTGATGCTTTTGTAACCAAACTGTCACAGGATGGAGCTACCCTGGTTTACTCCACTTACCTCGGCGGCTCAGGTGATGACCTTGGAGAAGGCATAGCCGTGGACAGCAACAACAACGCTTACATTGACGGGTATACTGATTCGGGCTCCCCCACCCCCTTCCCCACTACCGCCGGCGCCTACCAGGTGGCCTTGGCTGGGGAGGTTGATGCTTTTGTCACCAAGCTGTCACCAGCTGGAAATACCTTGGTATACTCCACCTACCTCGGCGGCGACTTTGAAGATTATGCACATGACATAGCCCTGGATTCGGAAGACCACGCTTACATCACCGGAAAGACGGAGTCCGACGACTTCCCCACTACTCCCGGCGCCTTTCAGTTGGCTCGTGTTGCGGATTATGATGTCTTTGTCACCAAGCTATCACTGGCTGGAGATGCTCTGGTGTATTCCACCTACCTCGGCGGCGATGGCTTTGACCTTGCCGAAGGCATAGCCGTGGATCCAGACAATCACGCTTACGTCGCCGGGGAGACGTGGTCCGACGACCTACCTGTCACTTCCGACGCCTTCCAGCCGGCCCGTGCTTCTGTGGACTGGGGTGATGCCTTTGCCACCAAGCT
>Ga0209636_10006218_pt1 | contig 12199 bp, 11 predicted proteins | sample DeeMarSWOR152_54_FD_187464 | JGI IMG/M metagenome (GOLD analysis project Ga0209636, IMG submission 187464) | Marine sediment microbial communities from White Oak River estuary, North Carolina - WOR-1-52-54 (SPAdes) (version 2) | ecosystem: Environmental > Aquatic > Marine > Intertidal zone >...
CCGCTCCTGTGTGGAGAAGAAATTCACCATGCCCGGTTTGGGTATCAATATTGGTGTTCTCCTGCTCATAGGCTTTCTTCTCGCCTCGCTTATTTATACACCCCTCCCTAGACAAGGTACTGAGTCGTTCTTTAACATCGTATTCCTGAGTATCTCTATGTTATACGCAACCTTCATGTGGTGTAATAATATTACTCGGATAAAAAGGCTTCTCTTTATCTTTTTAGGGATTTTGCTTGCTTATGGGACTGTGGCACTGATATGGGTCTTTTTACTGGGACACGTCTCTGGGTCAAGAGCGCCTTTACCTGAAACATCTGTTCTTGGCATAGCGCAATTCTTGGCTGCAGGCATTCTCATTGCCTTTGTCGTCAGGAGATTTATTAGCAGTAGGTATAAAAGGCTGGCCCTCGGCCTACTAATGATTATGGGAACAGTAGAATTAATTGCTTTAAACTCCAGAGGACCGCTAATCGCCTTTGTCGTTGGTGCAATCTGCCTCTTTTTCCTCTACTCCCCACGAGAAAAAGGACGGTCTATCGTTTTGTCTACCGTTATTGTAACTGTCCTCATTCTTGCATTCATTTTGCTGCCATCACAATATGTCGCCCGTTACGCTTCTATAATCAACATTGAGAGCACTTCTATAGCTTGGAGGCTTGGAGCATGGCAGTATGTGTTTCAGCATCTTTCCGATTGGTTTTTCTTGGGGGCAGGATTAAGCGGCTTTGCTTATTACTATGCTGGAACTACAGACCTGCTCGCCTCAGCCACCTACCCCCACAATATATTCCTAGATATATTCGCTAACACCGGATTCTTAGGACTTGTCGTCTTTGTCTGTTTGATTGGCTACCTATTTTACAAAGGTATTATAATATCTAGAGTAGGCGAAAGATCGATTCACTTATTGAGTTTAGCAGCTACTGTAGCATTTATTGTTATCGTAATTGAGCACCTTTTTTCGGGGACAATTGCTGCGAGAGGATTATGGTTCTTTGGAGGGTTAATATTGTCTTTAGAGAGGTTGTGGATGAAGAGGAAGCAAGAAAGTCTTATTGCCAAAAAAGAGGCTAGCAGGAATTTAGCATGAAAAGACTCTGTATTTTAACCTCGGTTCACCGCGCCTTTGATACTCGCATATTCTACAAGCAGGCAAAAAGCCTGGCCAAGTCTGGCTATGATGTAACCCTCATTGCCCAGCACAACAAAGATGAAGTTGTTGACGGAGTTAAGATAGTGGCTTTGCCCAGGCCCAGGAACAGGTTCTGGCGGATGCTGGGGATATGGAGAACGTTCAGATTGGCACTCAGGCAAAAGGCTGATATCTACCACTTCCATGACCCGGAGTTGCTTCCCTGGGGATGGTTGCTGCGAAAGTTAACACGCAAACCAGTAATTTACGATGTGCATGAATATTACACAGACGTTATTCCCTTTAAGGCATGGATACCATATTTCCTCCGAAAACCTATTGCCTGGCTTTTTGACAGAATAGAAAAGTTTTTTGCCGGCGGACTTTCAGCTATAATAACGGTAACCGAGCCAATGAAAAAAAGATTTTCAGATAGTCGAGTGCTTTGTGTTTCTGTCCACAACTTCACTAGTATAGAAATCGCCGTGAGTGCTAATGAAAGCAAGAGATTTAGTAAGGGAGAACATCGGTATTCCGTAATCTGTTCTGGAGGAAGCAGGCTGGCCAGAGAAAATGTATTTGAAACAGTTTTAGATGCGCTGGACCTGGTAGTGAAGCAGAACTCTAAAATTACCTGCGTTATCTTAGGTACAGCCAGCAATCCTGCCCGGCTGGATGAAGAGCATGATAATCTGATGAAGAAACTGAGCCAAGAAGGCAATCTTAAGATTATTGACCGGGTATGCTACAATGACTTATTTCGATATTTAGACGTAGCTAGTATTGGCTGGAAGCCGGAACCGGTGCGCCAAAAGAATAGTATTCAAACACGAGCTCTTGAATACATGGCCCGCGGGAAGCCGGTCGTTGCAGCCTCCGATTCTTCATTAACGGCTGATATTATCCGTGAGGCTAGGTGCGGTATCCTTGTTGACCCCTACGATGCTAAAGCCCATGCCTCCGCTATTCTTTATATCCTCGAACACCCGGATGAAGCCAGAAAGATGGGAGAAAACGGTAAGAAGGCAGTATTAGAAAAGTATAACTGGGAAACGGAGAGTAAAAAACTCCTAAATCTTTATCGGGTGATTTGCCAATGATTTCCGTTGGAGGTAGACGCCTCTTAGTGATACTACTTTTTTGCACCACTGTGACGTGTTCATTGCCGGGTTGTCACGAGAAAGAGGGAAATACTAAACAGCTTTATTATAAGACTTTGTCTCTATTTAATGCGACTAATCCAGGCTTTGGGTTAGATACAGGGCAAAAGAAAGAACATCTTCACTATCCCATGACATATGCGCTCTATGCATGTGCCGAAGCTCACAGAGCTTTAATAAATAAAGATCGGCAAGCATTGGAAAGTGCCACTCGGTCAGCTGGCTGGTTGGTAGAACACAATGATTTAGACATGGATGGGCAAGTCGGCTGGGGGCTTCCCTTTGCCTGGGACGCTGGCGGTGACGGCAGCATCAACCCTTCACATACAGAATACGCTATTACCACTGCTCTAGTTATCCAAGGTTTGCTTGACACTTGGGATGCTCTAAATGAATTCGGTGATCAATCGACAGAATTACAACCTCTTTTACTACAAAACGCTTTAGGTGGCTTTCGCACCTTTCATGATAAATACGATTCTACCTCTTCAGGATTCGTCTTTTGGTACAGTACAGCTCCTCAAGACAACTTGCACATCATCAACTCGCATGCTATGCTTGTCGGACAGTTCCAACGTCTCTCAACTTATCCAATAAATGAGGATATCAAACATCAAATAGAAACCCTTACAAGGTATGGTTTTGATTACTTAAGGAATCATAGGCGAAAAGATAGTTCGGGGGTTATTTTCTGGAATTATAGAGAGGATTTGCCTGAAGGTGGTATATCCAGACCTAATGATTCCTGTCACGAGATGTATACATTACAAGGTATTTTGGACTACCAGCTGTATAGCCAAACGAAGTCCCCTTTAGTCCAAAAGACCGATGTTGCCAAGAATATTCAACGATTCTTGGAAGAGTCATGGGTAAGAGAATTTCCGCGAGGTGGTGAATATCCTCCTTCTTATCAAACCATTCTTGATCGCCCGGCAAGGATATGGGGACTAGGATATCTTCTTTACCTAAGTGCTCGTTTAGACCTAAACGATTTAGCTGATTCACTTTATAAAATCCTTGCTACTCAATATGCACAGCAGGAAACGCTAATTCTTCGCCCAGACTTAGAAGACGTGAGTTTTTATCCTAGATTTGTAGCACATGCTTTGTTTGGACTCTCATATTATGTTTGGTAGCGGAGCTTCTAGGAGGTAGTGATGTTTAGTAAAATTCTGATACTGGCTCCCCATACCGATGACGGTGAATTTGGTTGTGGTGGTTCCATAAGCAAGTGGGTGGGTGAGGGGAAAGAGGTATATTATGCCGCCTTTTCTTCCGCCAAAAAATCGGTACCACCAGGGATGCCCCAGAACATACTTGAGCAGGAGGTTCGAGAGGCCACCCAGGCTCTGGATGTTCCAACAGGCAACTTGATCTTATACGATTATCCTGTAAGGGAATTCCCCACCTATAGACAACAAATACTTGAGGACATGGTTCGATTAAGTAATGAGCTTGGTCCAGAGCTTGTATTGCTTCCCTCCAGCAATGATACCCACCAGGACCATCAAACGATTTCACAGGAGGGTTTCCGGGCCTTCAAGAAGACTTCGATGATAGGCTACGAGATGCCATATAATAATCTGAATTTCAGCACAAACCTATTCGTCGTGCTTGGCGAGCAAGATTTACGCTACCTCGGATTTCATTATAAGCCTGGCAAGTGTGAGGGGCACCCAAATAGGTGTTGAATATGCCGAAGCATTTGAGGTGATACGGTGGGTAATAAAATAATGGTGAATATGAATTACGGATATATTATTAGGTTGCGTGGAGGTTTCGGATGGAGATGCGTAAGATTCAGATAAAAATTCATGACTTACTGGCTTCGATAGGTGATACATATGAAGTCCTTGGTGAAAGAGATAGATATGTATCAACCGCATCGCCTATTGGTGCGGCAGAAAGTGAATCTATAACTTTTTGTAATAAGAAGGCTGCCGAGGGCTTACAAAGTGTGCAAAACTCCAGGGCCGGTGCTATCATTTGTTATGATGACCTGCCATTTACTGATAATGACTTTAAGGATAAAACGCTTATTTTAGTCTCGAATCCAAGGCTGGCTTTTCTGCGAATATTACGGCAGTATTTTGTTGAAGGAGAGAGACAACGAGGTATTTACCCAAGAGCGGTGGTTGATGAGGCAGCTAAAATACATCCATCTGTCTATATTGGGCCAAATTCATATATCGGCAGGTGTGAGATAGGTGAGAACACGGTAATAGACGGCAATGTTTATATCTATCCAGGAGTCGTAATTGGTAGAAATGTTCTCATCCATGCTGGCGCCGTAATTGGAGCTGAAGGGCAAGGCTATGAGAGGAACGAGAGAGGTGAGTTGGAGAAGTTTCCCCAGATTGGCAGAGTCATTATTGAGGATGATGTTGAGATAGGCTCAAACGCCAGCATTATGAGAGGGTCTATGGGAGACACCGTTATCGGGCAGGGAACGAAAATAGGTCATCTCTGCACCATCGGTCACAGAGTAGTCATAGGTAAGCACTGCCTTATTGTCGTACACAGTATGCTGGGAGGAAGTTGCCGGATAGGGGATTATGCCGAGGTGTGGCTTGGTGCCTGCATCAGGAACGGAGTTAAGATTGGTAAGAATGCGGTTGTTGGCATGGGAGCCGTGGTAACCAAGGATGTGGGGGACGGGAAGGTTGTTTTTGGCGTCCCGGCAAAAGAGCAAGGTGAAACTCGTTAAGGAAACGCACACTAAACTAATATCTCTATGAGACTTACCGCAGGAAAGGAAGGAAGTATATGACTGAGAGGAAAAGGGCGGATCAGGTGGGGGTAGGTGAGGAGTTCGAGCCTTATGAATTTTGTGTTACCCCGGAATTCAACCAGCAGTTTTTTAAGGCAGTCGAAGACTACCACCCGAGATACCAGCAAGAAACCGGTCTCGGACCACCTATAGTCCATCCGGCTCTCCTGATCGTCCAGAGCAATATAACTAGGAGTCCGTCCTTTCACCTGCCGCCCGGCATGGCTGCCGTCCATGCCAAGGAGCAGGTTGAATACCTCAACCCGGGCAGGGTAAGGAGGACCTTTCGAGTATACTGGAAGGTAGTTGATGTGTACGAGAAGCGAGGTAGGCAATATCAGGTGAAAGAAGCCTTGATTGTCGATGAAGACGGTATTGAGATCCTGCGGAGAAGGATTACTGACACATATATGGCTGGGAAGGGGTGAGAAGATGGCAATCATCACTAAGGACACACAGGAAGGATATGAGGTTTCTGGCAACCTCAAGACGGTTACAGAAGAAAGGGTGTATGCCTTCTCAGGAGGATTTCCAAAAGGCCCCGATTGGCCTAAGAAGAATATCCATACGGATTTAGAATTTGCCCAGAGTTGTGGCCTACCAACACGGGCGGCTTCTGGCGCTATGTTTGAGGGCTATTTGACAGAGCTAATGATAGACCTTTTGGGGGAGAACTTCTTAACAGAGGGGAAGATGAGCCTCACCTTTATTGCTATAGTTGACCCGGGCGATAGATTATTGCCCAAGGCGATTGTTCAGTCTAAAAAGGTAGAGGGCTCTGAGGTAAGATTCGTTATAGACGTGTGGTGTGAGAACCAGCACGGCAACAAAGTGGTTGTTGGAACTGCGACTGGCTTGGTAAAATAATTAATAATATAGAGGCAGCAATGCTTTTATAGCTATCTGGACAACGCGAAGGGAACAGGTGAAATGAAAGAGGAAGAAATAAAAAAGGGTAGAATCAAACCGGAGGATTGGCCAGGCAACCTCTACTGGGGAAGTGGCATTTACAGAGAAAAGGACGGGAAAACCAGACTTGATCCAACAAGACAAAGCTATCCCGGACAACCCATGCCCCCAGAGGATGCCCCTGACGAGATTGAATCTCCCAGTGACGATTTGCTAGAGGATGATTCAGAACCCTGGTTTAGTAGAAAACCCTCCTGGCACGGGCGAGATGCCAAAAGGTGTCGTGAGTATCTTGAGAGTCTATCAGATGAAGAGATTATCGAAAAGTATTACGAATTGAGGGACACGAAAGCGGTTTGGGGAGGGAGTTATTACTACCCAAATATTAAGAAGCTGTTTCTAACCCCGTTTGAGCGAGAAAAAGACCGACGGGAAACAGCTATTTGGCAAAAGAAATACGGAAAGAGTGAAGTAGCGGCATGGTATGAGGAGGCTCAAGGTAAATCCTGCGTATGGTGGATTGAGAATCATATTGTAGCTAAGCATGCCTTTAATTCTTGTATGAGCTGTGGCACCTGTGCAGCGGTATGTCCGGCAGCCGAGTTTTACGATTATAACCCACGGTTAATTATGGAAACGGTACAGTTAAAAGATGAGGACAAAATTGTTGAGCTATTAAACGCGGATACCATCTGGTATTGTGCCCAATGTGGCACTTGCAAACTCAGGTGCCCTCGAGGCAATAATCCCTTTGCCTTGATATCTTCTCTCAGACAGCTCAGTCAACTGAAGGGCTACCATGTATCCAGCATCCGAGGAAGGCAACAGTATACCGGAAGGCATCTCTGGGGGGGCAACTACTGGAACCGGGGATGCTCTATTTACTTTAGAAATACCTTGCTACCTTTTCACCTTGACTTTGGCCCCAGGTTTGCCCGCTATGAAATCAACAAAGAGGAAATTTATCGCCGGATAGGTGGTTGCCCTGATATGGATGGTTCCATGCCGGGAAGGAAAGTTCACCCCGATACACTGCACCAGTTAAGGCGGTGCTGGCAGGTTGGGGGCACTCTCTATCTATGGGATCAGATAGAGAAATACGCTCAGGAGCAAGCCAAGGAATGGGACATGGATATTGATGACTACTTCTACAGGGTTTAGCACGAGGCAAAACCGCATCTACCCATACAGCCATGCTGGGAAAAAGAAGATTTTACGATAGAGGAGAAGCAAATGTTACCACAGGATGAGTATATGACTCGTCAAACCAAGATATATAATGCTGAGGCAAGGGAAAATACCTGGAGAAGATACATTAAGGAAATCCCTGATGATGGCTATTTCCTTCTGCCAAGTTGTGTTTTAGCAGTTGGCTATCCTGGCGCAGAGGTAATGCAACCAAGGCTTCTTGACATTCTGGATTTAGACTGGAATTGGAACTTGAAGCCAGAAGCTATGTGCACCTGCTGCTCAGGAATAGCCTATCACGGGGATGTAAGCACTATAGAGAGCACCCTACTGACCACCGCCAGATTATGGTCGTTAGCTCAGGAGGCTGGATATGAGACTATCGCTGTATCCTGTGTTACCTCTTTCGGCATTCACAGCGAATGTTTTGACCTTTATCATGAGGAGCCTGGGCTTAAGCAGAAAATGGATAAATTGTTAATGGAAGCTTGCGGTCGGAAATTTGAGCTTCCTAGGTATATAATCCATGTAAGCGATGTGATTTATAAGCATCGCCTGAGGCTGAGGGACGAATTCATGACCTATCAGTTGGTTGATAAGGATTCTGGCCGTCCCCTAAGAGGGGTAGACCATGTCGGTTGCCACTACAATAAGCTCTTCCCCCTGGAGAGGTCTTTGGGGGGTGGTGAGTACTGCGAAGTATTATCTGGCCTAGTTAAAGCCTGGGCAGGAAAAGAGATTGATTACCCAGAACGCCGCCATTGCTGCGGTATGGGATTTAGACAGTGTATGCTAACACCCAATCGCGGCTTCACCGCAGCTTGTGTCAATAAAAAGATGGTAAGTATGGAGCCCTTTGAACCTGACTTCATCCTGACCAATTGCCCTGGATGCGAGGTTTATCTTGATAAAGAACAGTGGGCGATAAAAGAGCTTAACGGCAAGGAATATTTCATTCCCGTTCTGACCTATATGGAGTTGGCGGGACTGTTACTGGGCTGGGATCCTTATGACATTGTGGGGATTCAATTTCATACCGTTCCTGTAGAGCCGTTGCTGGATAAAATTGGAATACCCTATGATGAGTCAAAGGCCTGGCTGGGCAAAGATGGGCAGACATTGTCCTGGATAGATGAAATATTGCGGGCTACTCCAGCCGCAGGCGCAGCCAGAATGGGGGAAACAATATCTTAGTTTTTAGAGGAGATGTGTAAATGAGTCGAAAGGTGATAATTCTAGGTGGCGGAGTAGCTGGCATGCAGGCGGCTATTGCCTTAAATGACCTGGGCACTGAATCTATTTTAGTTGAAAAGGAGCCAGAACTGGGCGGCAGGGTAAAAAACTACGACAAAATCTTCCCTTTCTTTCAAAGTGGCAAAGAACTGGTCAAGGATTTGGAAAAGCGAGTACGAGGAGCGCATTTAGTAGAAATTAAGCTCGGAACTACTGTCACTCATGTAGAAGGTCAGCCGCCACATTTTCAGGTCAGACTGGACACAGGTAACTATGAAATTTCAGCCGGGGCTATCGTGGTAGCCACCGGCTTTGAACCCTTTGATGCCTCTTTACAGGAAGAGTATGGATATGGCATTTATCAGAATGTCATCACGGCCACTGAGCTAGAGTCTTTGCTCGACCCTGAAGGCCCTACCAATGGTGAGCTCAGGAGACCCAGTGATGGCAAAATTGCCCAGAGAATTGCCATAGTGTTTTGCGTTGGCTCTCGCAATGAGAAATTAGGCCATAACTATTGCTCACGCATCTGCTGCTCTTTTAGTACCAAACAGGCTATTGAGATTAAAAAGAAATATCCTGATGCCAGAATAGTGTGTTTCTATATAGATATCCGCACCTACGGTCGTGGATTTGAGGAAATGTATCGTCAAGCACAGGAAGCAGGTGTTAATTATATTAGAGGGAGAGTAGCTGAATGTGGTGTGTTGCCCAATGGTGATATCACTATCAGAGTTGAAGATACCTTTCTGGGTAAGCCGATGCAAGGGGTCTTTGATCTGGTTTCTCTATCCCATGGCATGACCCCTTGCCTTGATGCCCCAAAGATAGCTACCATGCTCGGCATAAGACTGGCTGAGGATGGTTTTTTTGATTGCATGGATAAAGAACTATATGCAAATGATGCTACTGAGGATGGAATATTCCTGGCTGGTGCTGCTATTGGGATGAAGCCTATCCCAGATTGCATTGCTGATAGCAATGCTGTCGCTGCCAGAGTAGCTGCATTCTTTGCTAAGATGCCAAAGGAGACTGAATGACTATAGATAGTAAGCCAGACTGGATAAAAGGGATTAAGAGTGAGCTGGATTATGGCTGGCGATATCACGGGAATGTGCTTGGTATACTACCGGATACCTCTGTCATACTGAATGAGTCCGATACCGAAATAGAGGAGGCCTTAGCTGATAAAGGTGTCAAGGACTCGTCTTCGGCAAGTTGCTTCCAATGCGGCACGTGTAGCGCCATTTGCCCCTATACTCTGGTTACAACAGATAGGAATGGACTGTCAGCCCGAAGAATGCTCCATGAAGCACAATTAGGGTTAACCAACTTTGAAAGTGAGGAAACATGGCTATGCACTACCTGTGGAGCCTGTGTCAGTCAGTGCCCGCGTGGTGTAGAAATAACCGATTTTATGAAGGATTTGCGCCGGATTATAGTGGAATATGGAGCCGGTTATTACCCTAAGTCCCTTCGGACGGCAATGTCAAGCATCGCCAGCCTAGGAAATCCCTTTGGTGAGCCACTGAAGAAGCGGGCAACCTGGGTAAAGACCCTAAATATAAAACCTTTTACTAAAGGCATGGAATTGCTCTACTTTCTTGGGTGCTTCCCGGCTTACGACCCACGGGTCAGAAAGGTAGCTCAGGATATAATTGGTATCCTCAAAAAGGTAGGGGTGGATTTTGGTATTTTGGGTTCTCAAGAAAGCTGCTGCGGCGAGAGTGTCCGCAAGGCTGGGAATGAGGAACTATTCCGAAGCTTGGCCCACAGTAACATTCACGCTTTCGCTGAAAACGGCGTTAAAAAAATCATTACTACCTCCCCCCACTGCTATCACACCTTCAAAAATGAATACCCCCAATTTGGTGTGGACTTGGAGGTTACTCACTATACCCAATACCTTGCCCAGCTTATCAAAGAAGGAAGGTTAAAGTTCAGCAAGGCACTGAATAGAAAGGTAACCTATCATGACCCATGTTATTTGGGGCGTCACAACGGCATATATGAGGAACCTCGGGAGATTCTGCGGAGCATCCCTGGTTTGGAGCTGATTGAGATGCCCGACTCCGGCCAGAAAAGCGTGTGTTGTGGTGGGGGAGGGGGAAGGATATGGCTAGAGACTAAAAAGGAGGAAAGACTCACCAATGTCAGGCTAGAGCAGGCTATAGAGACTGGAGCGAATGTATTGGCTGTTTCCTGCCCTTACTGCCTAACTAATTTTGAGGATAGCCTACTGACAGTTGATAGAGAGCATGGCATTCAAGTCAAGGACATCGCGGAGTTAGCCTGGGAAGCGATTCCGCTGAGCTAATAAGGGTGGCTTTGAAGAAAAGAACGCGCAGAATGATTCGTATAACCTCACAACAGGTCGCTTGGGGGACAGAAATAAAAAACTCATTGCTTTTCAATAGGATTTGCTCAATAGAGGATAAATAGAACCATGAACATCTGGATACTGAATCATTATGCTACGCCACCCGATACCCCCGGCGTGACAAGGCACTTTGATTTTGCCAGGGAGCTTGTGAAGCGAGGACACCAAGTTACCATCTTTGCTGCTGGTTTTAGCCATCGCACCAGAATAGAGGAAAGGCTTGAAGGAAAGCAAAATTACCGAAGAGAAAGCATAGACGGGGTGGAATTTATCTGGCTGAAGACACTTCCTTACTACAAGGGGAATGACTGGCGAAGAGTGTTAAACATGCTGAGTTATTGCTTTAGTGTTATTCCATTTGGGCTCAGACTTAAAGAAAGCCCTGATATTATCCTAGCATCATCGCCCCATCTATTTGCCGGGTTGGCCGGGTATATCCTAACCAAATTTAAGAGAACACGGTTTATCTTCGAGGTTCGGGACCTGTGGCCACGAACCTTTGTGGAAATAGGAGGTTACGGGGAAAAGAATCTTGTGATAAAGCTTCTGAGAGTTGTGGAAAAGTTCCTTTACCAGAGAGCTAAAAAAATCGTTGTTCTTCTGCCGAATGCATCAGAATATATAGCAGGGTTGGGCATACCTAGTAATAAGATTGTTTATATACCCAATGGCGTAAGCCCTGAAAGGTTATCCCATTCTGACATTAACTTACCCGGAGAGCTTGATAAAACTATCTCTAGCCTGAAATCAAACGGAAAGTTACTGGTGGGGTACACCGGTGCTCATGGCATAGCTAATGCTCTCGAAACGATAATTGAGGCAGCTAGAATTCTTCAAGATAGAGGGGTAGATAAAATCTATTTTTTAATGGTGGGTGATGGTCCAGAAAAAGGAAGATTGGTAGCAAAAACCAAGAACTGGGGACTAAGTAATGCGAGCTTTCATGACTCGATTCCAAAATATGCCATGCCCGCACTCCTGAGGACCATTGATATAGCCGTGAGAGCTGGGAGACAGTCAGGTTTGAGCGGATATGGTATCAGTCCAAATAAAGTCTTTGATTATATGGCTAGTGCCAAGCCGATAATATGGACAAACAATTCAGCAAATAATCCGGTAGCCGAAGCAAACTGTGGCATATCGGTGCCGCCCGAGGACCCGCAGCAAATGGCCGAGGCCATCATAGAATTATGTGATATGAGTGATAATGAATGGCGCGAGATGGGGATGAGGGGCTATGAGTATGTCATGAAATACCATTCAGTGCCGGTTTTAACCGACAGGTTGTTGGAGGTTATTAAAGATGTCAAGCTTGGCTGAAATGGGGGAAGTAGTAAAGGAAAAACTCAAGAAATGTGGGCGAGAGGTGAAAATATATCCCCTAGCCAAGGTTGTCAAACCAGAGGTGATAGAGATAGGCGATT
>Ga0209636_10006219_pt1 | contig 12198 bp, 10 predicted proteins | sample DeeMarSWOR152_54_FD_187464 | JGI IMG/M metagenome (GOLD analysis project Ga0209636, IMG submission 187464) | Marine sediment microbial communities from White Oak River estuary, North Carolina - WOR-1-52-54 (SPAdes) (version 2) | ecosystem: Environmental > Aquatic > Marine > Intertidal zone >...
GCTCTGCTTGGCGGCGGCGCCCCCTTCCCGGTGCCCGAACCCGCGACGCTCGCGCTGCTGGGCCTGGGCCTCGGCGGTCTGCTCCTTCGCCGCCGGCGGACTCGACTTCCCACGGTTCATTAGAATGCGCGCGGCTGGCACGAAACCCCAAGTGGCGCTGTAATGCGAACGTTACCCCAAAACGTTAATGCCCTGGGCGGGGAAGGCATTTGACAGGCGGCCGAGTTTGGCGCAGAGTGACGTAGAGCCAGTGCGGGGATAGGCCGTTCTTTCGACCCTTGATCGCCGCAGGGCGAGGGGAACGCGATGCCCAGGACTGCCGCCTTCTTCTGTTGGCTGTGTGTGTCTCTTGCCTGTGCCCTTCCTGCCGCCGCCGCGCTCTTTTCGGACGATTTCCAGGACGAGTCCGACGGCGACGCGCTCGACCCGGCGGACTGGAGAGTGCTCGAAACCACTTCCGAGGTCTCGGTCGGCGTCCGGACGGCGGGTCCAGGCCACTGGGCCGCGTTCCAGTTCACGGCCAATGCCGCCAGCACCGACACCGCCAGGGCCTGGAGCCGGAACACGTGGCGCATCGACAACGACGGACCGCTCACCTGGACCATCGACTTCCGGATGGCCGCCGGAACCCGAAGCACCACGGTCGTGCCGTTCGTCTTCGACACCGACTGGAACGACGAGTCGGCCGCCGGCAACAAGTATTACAAGAACACCGACGTCAACGTGACGGTCTTGTATGCGGGCAGCGGGGCCGTGGCCAACATCAACCTGTTCAACATCGCCGCAGTCGCGTTCAGGGACGGCCACGGCAACCTCTTTGCGCCCGGCCCCGGCGACAACACGATCTACACCCTGACGCTGATGCTCGACGACACGGACGCCATCGGGGACATCCGGGCGCGCGACGAGGTCGACCCGACGGTCTACACGGCCCAGACCGCCCACGGCCTGACGCCCGGCGCGCCCGGCCACGCCGGCATGCAGGTGCACAACCTCAACGGCGCGGACGCGAAAACCGTCTGGTATGACAACGTTCTGGTGACGCCCGAGCCGGTGACGGTGGCGCTGGTGGCCGCCGGTGGACTCTTCGTGGCCCTGGGCCGGCGTTGCCGGCGGTAGCGGCGCGGGGGGGCGCAAGAAAGGCGTGCGAGGCATGGCGCCCCGCACGCTTCCTCTTTGGCCGTCGGGCGGCCGGTTCGGGCCTCAGTCCCCAGGAGCGTCCTGCTCGGCCGTGGAGCCGGCGGCGACCGGTTGGGTTTCCCCGAGGATCGTGAAGAAGAGGTTAACCAGGTGGGGATCGAACTGTCCGCCGGCGTTGATCTCGATCTCGGCCAGGGCCTCGGCCGACGTCATGGCGCGGCGATACGGGCGGTCGGAGGTCATGGCGTCGTAGGCGTCGACGATGGCCAGGATGCGGGCCCCGATGGGAATCTCATCTCCCTTCAGGCCGTTGGGGTAGCCCTGGCCGTCGTACCGCTCGTGGTGGCTGAGGATGATGCGGCGTGCACCGTCGAGGAAGGCGAGATGCCGGACGATTCTGGCGCCGCGTTCGCAGTGCAGCCGCATGAGCGCGGACTCTTCGGCGTCGAGGCGGCCGGGCTTGTCGATGACCCATTCCGGGACGGCGATCTTGCCGATGTCGTGCAGTGCGGCGGCCCGGGCGACCTCGGTGAGTTGGCTTCCTTTGAGGCCGGCCATGGTGGCCAGGCGGACCGCCAGTTCCATGACGCGGTCGGTGTGGCCGCGCGTGTAGTTGTCCTTGGCCTCGACGGTCTCCATGAGGCTGGCCATGGTATTGACGTAGTGCTGCTCGATGGCCTCGCGGTCCTTGAGTCCGCCGATGGTGACGGCGGCGGCGTCGGCGATGAAACTCATGAGCATTCGCTCGTCGCGGGCGAACGGCCGACCGCCATCGCGCCCCGCCACGCCGATGACGCCCAGGGGGCTCTGGCCCCAGATGAGCGGCACGATGATCTGAGGCATCGGGACGGCCCGGGCGAGTTGCACGCCCGGGGGCAGGTCGGCCTCGGACTGGGCGACGACGGGCCGGCGGTGCTGGAGGACCCACGAGGACAGGCTTCCCTGTGCCGGAAACACCAGCCCCACGGGCACCGAGGGGATGTCGCCCTCGACGGCGCGGACGTGGAACTCGTCGTCCTCGAGAAGGATGACGGCGACCCCGGTGGCATCCATCTGCTCGTGGACGAACGCCGCTGCCGCCGACAGGACGTTGGCCAGACTGTGGGCGGCGCTGACCACCCGGATAAACTCGAACTGGGCCATCAGGCGGTGCCGCAGGGCGTCGCCGCTGACCTTCAGGTGGTACTCCCGCAGAAGACGCCGGAGGGTCGTGACGAAGTCGGCCGACTGCTCAATGGGCTTCGAGAAGTACTTATCGAGGGCGCCCTCGTTGATGGCCTGGATGGCGGCGTCGAGACCGGCGTGGCCCGTCAGGAGCACCCGCTGGCAGTGGGGACGGGTGTGCTTGATGCGCGTGAGCAGTTCGACGCCTTTCATGCCGGGCATGACCTGGTCGCTGACGACGACGGCGAGGCGGTCGCCGTCGATCTGGCCGGCGATCTCGAGCGCTTCGTACGGACAGGTGCTGAACTCGAAGTCGACCGCAAATCGCGGAAAGGCCTCTTCGATCCGCGGAGGCAGAAACTGCTCGATGCTTTGCAGAAACTCCGGGTCGTCGTCCACACACAGGAAGGCGTACTGGGGCTGCTGAATGGCGGCGGAGCGCAGTTCATTCTTCAGCAGGGCGACCAGTTCTGTGGGCGGCGCGCCCAGCGGGTGGATCTGGTCCGACGTCGCCCCGATGAGCGAGGGACATCCGAGCACCGACGAGGGGTCCGGCACCAGGAAGAACAGCGAGAGGCTGCCCTGGAAACTCATCAGGGAGCGCATCGGCCCTTTCGGCAGTCTGTCCGGTTCGTCGCAGGCGAGCACGACGGCGTGGTGCCGCCCGGTGTCGATCGTCGCCAGAAGGTGCTCGAGACTCTCGGCGGTCTCGACGTTCCATCCCTCGGCGTGCATGGCGGCCACCAGGCGGTCGCAGTCGGCGCGACCGATGCGTGCGACGACGGTCTGGATGTCCTGGTGCCGGCCCATCGTCTGTTACTCCGCCAGGCGCCCTGAGTTTTCTGCTCCGCCGTCGGCTGCGGCGCCGACGGCTGCGGCCTCCTCGGCCGGTGCGTCCGTCGAGGGAGGCAGGGTGACCTCGAACGAGACGCCGTCGGGATCGTTCCAGGCCCGGATCGTCCCGCCGCAACGCTGGAGAATTCCCGTGCAGATTCCCAGGCCGAGGCCTGTTCCTTTGCCGACGGACTTGGTGGTGAAGAAGGGGTCGAAGATCTTCTCCCTTACCTCGTCGGGTATCGGCCTGCCGCTGTTGGAGATCCTGATGCGGACCCTGCCGTCTTCCAGCGCCGTGACGATGCTGATGCGTCCCATCTCGTCGGGGTGCGCCTCTTCGACGGCATCGCAGGCGTTGTTGAGCAGATTGGTCCAGACCTGCGCGATGTCCACGCCGCATCGGACGGGCGGCAGGTCGCGTGCGTAATCTGTGCGGACCCGGGCGGTCTGCTTGATGCGGTTCTGAAGAATGGCCAACGTGTTGTCGATCGTCTCGTTGATGTTCACCTCGATGAGTCCGTCCTGGTTGCCGCGCGTGTACAGGCGCAGGGCATGGACGATGCGTCCGATCTTCTCGGCGCTCGCCCGGGTGATGCCCGCCGCACTGATCAGGGTCTCGAGGTGCTCCAGGAGCGCCAGCGCGGGTTCGTGCGAAAGGTGGTCGAGCAGGGCCTCGTCGGTCTCGCTTTCCTCGAGGCCGCACTTGACGATGAGGGGAGCCGTGCGCCGGGGGTCGGCGTGTCCGCGCTGTCGGAGTTCCCGTTCGATTCGGCGCCGGCGCGACCGCGTGGCGGCGTCGCTGGGTTGAAGCCCCCTGGCGAGCACTTTGGGCACGACCTCGGCAAGCCATTCCTGCGTCGGACGCGGGAGGTCCCCGGTGCGTGACGCGGCGTCCACGATGGCCTGGAGGTGGCGGCAGGTGTCGGCGGCGACGTTCAGGATGGCGCCGGTGGGCGTGTTGATCTCGTGGGCGACGCCGGCCGCCAACTGCCCCAGCATCCGCATCTTCTCCGATTGAATGAGTTCGGACTGCGTCTGCCGGAGTCGGTCGTTGGCTTCGACGAGTTCGCCGGTCCGTTCCTTGACCTTCTGTTCGAGTTGCTGGCTGTGGGCGAGGATTTGGCGGCGCTGGTTCGCCAATTGTTCGGTCATGTTGTTGAAACTGTCCGCCAGGGTCCGCAGTTCATCTCGCCGCGACCCGACGTCGACGGGCGTGCCGAAGTCGCCTGCGGCAAGGCGCCTGGTTCCCTTCACGAGTTCCTCGACCGGCCTCACCAGACGCCGCGCGAACACCAGCAGGACGTTCAGGCAGACGGCGAGCATGGTCGCCGTGACCAGGAACCCCGCCACCTGTTCGTTGGCGACCTTGGCCCTGACCTCCTGGTAGGACCGCACGGCGGCGACCGCGCCCGGGCTTGTCTTGGCAGACGGACGGCCGCCCCCCTTGTCCCTCGCGGGCAGGACGATCGGGAACAGGAACGCGTAGTGCTCGACGCCCAGGGGGGACGCCGCGCCGCCTGCCTCGACCGCCGGTTCGGGCACAGGCTCCACCCGTGACGGAACCGGGATGCCGTCGTCGGGCCAGGTCTTGGCGGCGAGGAGGTCGCCGTCGGCCGAGTAGAACGCGACGTAGAGGAGGTCCCCGTCTTCGGGAGTCCGGAGCAGTTCGGCGACACGCTGCAATTCGGCGCAGTCGCGCGCGGCGAAGGCGTCTCGCGCCGAGTACGCGACGTTGCGAACGTGGTTTCGGCCGGTGCACATGAAATGCTCGTGTTGGGTCTGGGCGGCGTGAGCCCAGTCGAGCAGCCCCCGCACACCCGCCTCGAGCACCAGCAGCGAAGCCAACGTCAGGAGCAACTTGTCGCAGAGCGTCAGCCGCCGCGCAAACATAGACTTTCCCCAGATTGCCCAGCCTCGCCCTTTTGACAGGGTCCGGCTCATCTATCATCGGAAGCGCATCGCAGCAGGCTTGAGGATTAATGTCCCTGTGCCGATGAGGCTGACAGGACCTCCGGCGGCTCCGGAATGGCCGTTTTCCCGATGGAATTGGGGCATTCGGCCGGGCATCAATCCCGGCGATTCTGCCGCATATCAGAAGGCGAATGCGGCAGCGTGAGGCCCTGGGGGGCCATCCGCAGAGGCGGCGACGCTGCTGCATCAGGCAGCATCGCGGGCCGACATCAGGATACCCGTTTCCGGCGGCCCGGGGAGTTCGCCCCAAGGCTTGGAATTGCTAAAGGGAATCGGGTTTCGATGTCGAACTAGCGGAAGCCACAAGGAGTGACGTGCCGTTGGGGTGGGGGGATGGTCTCACGCCCCTCCGCGTGGCACCCGCGCACCTGCGGCAGGCACCTTCCCTTACGGTGCGACGACGTGAATCTGCCGCACGAAACAGCCGAACAAGGCGATCTGGCCGACGGCCCCCGGTCTGCGCCGGCCGACGCGGGGGTCCAGGATGCCCCTGCCGCCGTGGCCGAGCACGACCCCGCCGCCACCGAAGACCTGATCTCGCAACTCGGCCTCGAACCGGAGATGGTGGCGGGTCACGCCGTTGATCCGGGGGTGGTCCATCTCCTGCCGGAAGGCCTGGTCCGCGAACACCTGGCCGTCCCCGTCTGCCTGAAGGACGAGGTCCTGGTCCTGGCGACCTGCAACGATCCCGACCTGGCGCTGCTTGACCAGATCGAACTGGTGACGGGCCACCGCGTGGAGCCGGTCCAGGCGACCGAGAAAGACATCCGGCGGACCATCGAGCGTTACTTCACCGTGGACCGCAGTTTCGAGGAAGGCCTGGGCGACATGGGCCGCGGCGAGGGCGGCGACCCCATCGGTCGCGTCATCTCGCTGAGCGAGCGGTTGGGGGCCCGGCGCGACGCGCCGGCGGTGCGCCTGGTGGACTCCATGCTGCGCGGCGCAGCCCGACGCGGCGCCAGCGACATTCACATCGAGCCGCTCGAAACGCAACTCCTGGTTCGCTACCGGATCGACGGCGTGCTGCACGACATGATGCGCGTCCCGAACAACATCCAGGACGAGGTGATCTCGCGCGTCAAACTGATCTCGGCGCTCGACATCACCGAGCACCGCGCGCCGCAGGACGGCCGCATCAGCATTCGCATGGAATCCGCCGAGTTCGACATGCGCGTGTCGACGCTGTTGACGGTCAACGGCGAGAAGATCGCCATCCGGCTGCTGAACAAGTCGTCCGGCGGCCTGAACCTCCGCCAGTTGGGCATGCCCGACGAGCAGCGCGACCTGTTCGCCAAACTCATCACGCGGCCGTACGGCATGATCCTTCTGGCCGGGCCGACCGGCAGCGGCAAGACCACGACGCTGTATGCGGCGCTGCGCGAAGTGGACCGCGCGCACCTCAACGTCACGACCATCGAGGACCCCGTCGAGTACTCCTTCGACCTCGTGAACCAGATCCAGGTGAACCCGGCGGTGGGGCTGACCTTCGCCGGGTCGCTGAGGACGGTGCTGCGGCAGGACCCCGACATCATCATGGTCGGCGAGATCCGCGACACCGAGACGGCGCGCCTGGCGGTCCAGGCCGCCATGACCGGGCACCTGCTGTTCTCGACGCTCCACGCCAACGATTCGCCGAGCGTCATGGACCGTCTGAAGGACTTGGGCGTGCCGCCGTTTCTGATCGCCTCGACGTTGGTGGTGGCGATTTCGCAGCGGCTGGTGCGGCGGGTCTGCCCGGACTGTGCCGAGGCGTACCGGCCCCCCGCCGCACTCGTCGCCGGAACCGGCCTGGAAGGCGCCGACCTGATGCACGGTCGCGGATGCGACATGTGCATGGGCACGGGATACCGGGGACGCATGGGCATGTACGAGATCTTCCCGGTGAACGAGGCCATTCGCGAGGCTTTTGTGCAGGGCGTTTCGAGCGACGTCCTCCGGAACCTGGGCCGCGAAACCGGCATGATCACCATGCGCGACGCTGCCATCGAGGCCGTCCGCAACGGCCACACGACGATTGATGAACTCCGGCGCATTCTGCCTGCGGAGGATATTGAATCGTGAGCACCGGCGTCCTGGAGAAACCGAAGCCTGCCGCACGACCCCCACGAACGGGGTTGGGGTCCGAACCGCTTGCGCGCGGCGGGCCCCCGGGGGCCAGCGGGGGCGGCATCCTGCCCTGGAAGGCCCGCGTCGGCGAGGGCGCTCTGGTCCCGCTGTGCCAGCACCTGGCGGCCTTGGTGGGAAGCGGCATCAGCCTGGCGGAGTGCCTCCGGACGTTCACCGAGGAAACGCCGCCCGGCCCGCTGCGCCGAATCCTGACCGACGTGATCAGCGACATCGAGGCAGGCCACAAACTCTCGGCGGCCCTCGAACGGCACCCGGAGCAGTTTTCGCCGTACTTTCGGGCCTCCGTCTGGGCCGGCGAGGAGAGCGGCCAGATGCCCGAGACCCTCGACCGCCTCGCCCGGTACCTCGAGAACAAGCAGGAGACCAAACAGAAGGTCCGCAACGCGTTCGCGTACCCGGCGGCGCTGATCGTGGTCATCATCGGCGTCGTGTCGTTCCTGCTGCTTTACGTGGTTCCGGTCTTCTCGAACGTGTACAAGCGGATGGGCGTAGGGCTGCCGCTGCCGACCCAGGTGCTGGTCGATTTCAGCAACGTGCTGGTCACGTCGCCGTGGGTTCTGCTGGTGCCGATGGTCGGCCTCATCGCCCTGGTGGTCTGGATCAAGAAGAGCCCCACCGGGCAGTTGTGGTTCGACCGGTGGAAGGTCCGCATTCCGGTGGTCGGCCCGCTCCTGAAGAAGATGGTTCTCTACCGCTTCACGCGTTCCTTCGGCGAGATCATGGGCGCGGGCGTCCTGGTCCTGAAAGCGCTGGACTTGGCGGGCCGGGTCACCGGCAACGCGGCGTTTATCGAGGCGCTGGGGCCGGTGCGAGCAGACATTCAGCGCGGCACGGGCCTGACGGGGCCGTTGCGGCGGACGGGATGGTTCCCGCCGTCGCTCCTTCAGGTGATTTCGAGCGGCGAGCAGTCCGGACGCGTCTCCGAACTGCTGGGCTGCGCCGCCGATATCCTGAGCCGCGACGTCGATCTGAGCCTGAAACGGGCCGTCGGACGCATCGAGCCGCTGCTGACGGTCGTCATGGCCCTGATTGTGGGGCTCGTGCTGCTGGCGGTGTATCTGCCGATGTTCGACGTCATGCAGCACGTGGGTAAGTGATGGTTCGCCCTGGCTGCGCAACGGGTGCTGCGGGGCACGTGCCTAAGAGCGTGAGGTGAAAGGAATCGAGGATGTCCACGAAGCGAGGCTTTACGCTGATCGAACTGTTGCTGGTGGTCGTCATTCTAGGCCTTCTGGCCGCCGTGGCCATCCCCCGGCTGGCCTCCTCTGGGGCCGATGCGAAGAAGAACACCTGCAAGTCCAACATCGCGCTCATCAACTCCCAGATCGAACTGTGGGCCCTGAACAACAGTGGGACGTATCCGGCCGACGCCACGGCGTTCTCGACCAACATCCTGAACAACACGGATATCTTCCCGGACGGCCCACCGGTATGTGGGTACGGCACCCCGTACACTTACGACCCGAGCACCAAGCGTGTTGAGCCCCATAGCCATTAAACCGTGCTTTGGCGCGGCGAACAGGCGAACCATCTGGGGTGGACCGCCCAAGGGAAGGCCCGAAGGCGGTGGCCTGCGTCTGGGCCGGGCCTCGATGCGCCGGGCCTCGGTCAATGTTGTACGCACGCAAACAATCTAGGCTCATTGGAAGGAGGAGGACGATGCACAGGCATAGGAAGAGGGGCTTTACGCTGATTGAGTTGCTGCTGGTGGTGGTCATCCTCGGGCTCTTGGCCGCCGTGGCCATTCCCAGGCTGGCCTCCTCGGGGGCTGATGCGAAGAAGAACACCTGCAAGGCCAACATCTCGCTCATCAACTCCCAGATCGAACTCTGGGCCATCAACAGCAACAACGGGGTGTATCCGGCGGACGCGACCGCGTTCTCGACCAACATCCTGAACAACACGGACATCTTCCCGGACGGCCCCCCGGTGTGCGGGTACGGCACCCCTTACACCTACGACCCAAGCACCAAGCGCGTCGAGCCGCACAACCACTAATCGCGCCGAGGTGCCGGCGGACGGGGCCATCGCAGACCTCGGCTCTGCCGCCTATCCGGCGCACGTGGGGCAGGACCCGGTCTCGGGGCCATACGTCCTGCACCTGGGTTGTAGGTTCGAACGTGTGGTGGCTGTGAGTGGGTGGGGGCGCCGATGCACGCACGTGGTGAGAACGTCGCGGACGGTGTGACCCGGTTGGCGAGGGCGCGCCCGCGCTTCCGGCGCGCCGGGGCCGGCATCACGCTGATTGAGTTGCTGGCCGTGGTCGTGGTGTTCGGCCTTATCGCGGCGATTGCGCTGCCGCGGCTGGCCGGCGCGGACCTCTGGATGGTCGAGGGAGAGGCCAGCGCGCGCAAAGTCGTGGCCACGGCCTGGCTGGCCCGCCGGATGGCCATCGAGAACGCCGCCGACAACCCCACGGGCTACCTGCTCACGTGTACGCAACGGTCGTACCGCATCCTCAACGCGAAAAACTGGACCTACGACGAAGAGGCCTTCCTGGCCGACGGGTGGCAGTTCGACAGAAGCGACTACGTTGTGGCGTTCGACCCGTACGGCGGGGCGACCCGGGGGGGCGGGCTGGTGGACGACATGATTATCCGCAAGGGCGAGAATCGCTGGGCTGTCCGTCTTGAGTCGGCGACCGGCCATGTGTGGTGCGAGCGGAAAGGGGGGAGTTAGGTGGACGCCCCAAGGCGACGTCACACAGGCCTGACGTTGATCGAACTGTTGGTGGCGGCGGCCCTGCTGGTCGTGTGCGCTGTCCCGATCGTCGAGGCCACCACCCACGCCATCGGCCTCGCCTTCGAGATCGAGAACCGGACCCGGGCCACCCTGCTCGCGCAGCAGGAGATGGAGGCCGCCATGGGCATCGCCGCCGAGGACTTCACCCAGAACCTCACGAAAGACTCCCATGACCTGGGCGACGGGTTCCTCGTGAAAATCATACAGAACCCCGGGGGCCTCACCAAGACCGTCACCGTCAAGGTCGGGCACGACACCAACGGCAACGCCAGCCTCGACGCCGGCGAGGTCCTGGTGACGTTCAAGACCTGCGTCGCGGACATGACGGCCTATTAATGAGGTGATAGCCGTGGAGACGGAGACGCCAACGCGAACGCCGTGCGGCAGGCATGGGTGGACGCTTCTGGAGTGTCTGCTTGTGGTCGCCATCATGGCGGTGGTCTTCGCGGCGACCGTGCCGCTTCTGCACAGCGAGAAGGCGGCCCTGGACACGGCCCGGCCGATGATCCTCAAGGCCCAGGAGGCACGGTTTGCCCTGGCCCACGTGGCGACGGCCCTGCGGCAGGCACGGGCCGTGGTCGAGATCGCCGATGGCGGAGGCCCCGCCGCCGCCATCAAGTTCATCGCCGGCGACGGCACGCCGAAGACGTTCCTCAGGGACGCCCCGTCGAACGAGGTGCGGTATGGACCGTCCGGATCCGAGGCCGTCCTTGCGCAGCACTGCACGGCCCTCTCCATCGAGTGCCTTGCTGCCGACAAGCAGGTGCTTGCGGCTGCGTCCGCGAGCCTCGCCAAGACCGCCGGCGTCTACATCACCATGACGGTGGCGGACCCGAACGGCAAGAAGGGCCCCACGACCGTCACCACCCTGGTCGCCCTGGAACGCACAAGGCCCGCCGTCGTCGTCAACGAGATCATGTACAGGCCGAAGCCGAGTTACGGGGCCAAGGATAAGCATCAATGGGTCGAACTCCACAACCCGACGGCCGATCCGATCGACGTGCGCGACTGGTTCCTCTGGACCAGGGACCAGAACGATCCGGACAGGATCCTGCCCGACGCGTACCACGGCACGGGCACCACGGTCATTCCGCCCGGCGCCTACGCCGTCATAGCCGACCAGGATACGGAACTGGACAACGAGGTCCTCAAGAACGGCGACTTCGAGGGCGGCGCCATGGGCGATTGGAAGTTTCCCTTGGGCCCCTGGCAGCGAGACTTCGGCGAGGCGGCCTCCGGCAACTACAAGATCTACCTTTGTGGCGTCGGCTGGACCATCATGTACCAGGATTTCAAGATTCCCGCCACTGCCAGCGGCGACGTCCGGGTCACGGTGCGGGAGCGCTACAACCCAAGTTTCGAGCGGCCTGACGTCAGAATCCGCATCACGAATCGCAGCGGCGTGCCCCTGCTCACGGTGTACAGCGGCGGGTGCAGCACGGACTGGACGGCCCACGCCGCCGACCTGACGGCCCTCAAGGGCGTTGACGCGCGGCTGGAGATCAGCGGCTTCCGGGGCAACGACTTTAAGAGTTGGGTCCGTATCGACGCCGCCACCATCAATTGGGGACCCGTCTCCAGGAACTGCGTGCGGCTGCTGGTCGACGACAACGAAATCGGAAAGAACCTCGAGGACAAGCAGGTCTTCGTCGGCGAGGCGAACACGCTGCGCGACGCCGTGGTCTTCGAGAAGGCGTGGGGCGGCGACGACGACGGATGCTCCCTCAGCCGAACCAGTCCCTTCGCCCCACCGACCGAAGAACCGTCCTGGTATCCGGCAGCCAATCACGGCACGCCGGGGGAGCCGAACTCATGAGCGATTCCCTGACGCGACAGGCCGCCCACGCGCACAAACGCGGCATTGCCCTGGTCCTGGTCGTCTTTGCCATCGCCTTCATCACGGTCCTGGCCGTGGCGATGCTCGACGAGGCGACGCTGGACCTCGCGATCCTGCGGAACCACACCAGCGGCCTCGAGGCCCTTTACGCCGCCCAGGCCGGCGTGGCCGAGGCTATCGCGGCGCTCCGCCAGGCCTGCGACACCACGAGCCCCGTTTCCGGCACGCTGAACCTGCCGGCGGACTCGCCCGTCACCTACGCGGCCCTGATCGACAACGCCAAGCCCGTCGTCACGGTGACGTCAACGGGCCGGGCCGACGGGTTTACGCGGGTGGTGACGGCCCGGCTGGTCGTCGGGCAGCCCGACGCCTGCCGGCCGCCG
>Ga0209636_10006220_pt1 | contig 12198 bp, 11 predicted proteins | sample DeeMarSWOR152_54_FD_187464 | JGI IMG/M metagenome (GOLD analysis project Ga0209636, IMG submission 187464) | Marine sediment microbial communities from White Oak River estuary, North Carolina - WOR-1-52-54 (SPAdes) (version 2) | ecosystem: Environmental > Aquatic > Marine > Intertidal zone >...
AATTGGTTTTTTTCAAAGAAGACCCTTTTACAAGTCAATTATGAATATCATAAAGAAGAAGCAAATGAATCCTCTAAGAATGCAGTCTTAATTCAGTTTCAAGCGGGATTTTAAAAGAGATATCCGCGTTTAGATTTCCAATTCAATTTTTTCGAGGAGCAGCTCTGTTCCCGCAAGAATTTTCAATTCCTTGGAGCCGCATTTGCTGCAGATGAAAACAAAATCATCTTTGACCATTTCTGCGTGACACTTCTGACACTGGATTTTAAGAGGAACTTTCTTCATTTCTAGCCTGGCTTCGTCAGCTATGGTTTCTTTTTTATAAATATCAAAAGCTGTTTCTAAGAATTCTGGGACGACTCCTGAAAGGGAACCTACCTGAAGCTTAACCATCACAATTTTTTTAGCTTTTTGTTCTTTGGCCTTTTCTTCTAAGATTTCAAAGAGATTGGCTACGATGGAGAGTTCATGCATGATGGAGTTTATGGAGGGAGGAAAGGAAATAGGCTGTTAATTCACTGATTCCTGAGTCTTTAAGGGCAGAAGCGACAAAAATTTTTAGCTTGGGGTTTATCTCTAAAGCTTCCTTGGTAGCGTTTTCCAGATTGAAGGGAAGGATAGGAACAAGGTCAATCTTGTTGATGATCAAACAGTCAGAAGTTGTGAAAGCCTTGGGGTATTTTTTAGGCTTATCATCTCCTTCAGGAGTAGAGAGAATGACACATCTGATGTTTTCCCCCAAATCATAGCTGGCGGGGCAGACAAGGTTCCCCACGTTTTCGATAAAGAGGAAATCCAAATCAGCTGGAATTTCCGAAAAGATCTTAGCCACCATCTTGGCCTCCAGATGACAAGCTCCGCCGGTGATGATCTGCCAGGCGGGGATCCCCTTGGCCCTTATTCTCTCGCTGTCCCTTTCTGTCTCAATGTCCCCTTCGATCACACCCATTTTGTAATCAGGCCCTAATTTCTCTGCGATTCTTTCCAGAAGAGTTGTTTTTCCTGCTCCGGGAGAGCTCAAGAGATTGATAGTTAAGATCCCTTTCTCCTGGAGTTTACTTCGAATCTCGGTGGCAATTTTCTTGTTGGATCCGAGAAGCTCTTCTAAGACTAGGACTTCCTTTTTCTGCATTTTTTTATTCTTTTAAAGTTTCCTTAACTTTCTTCACTATAACCGGAATGGCTTTTTTCATCTCTTCAGTCAGTCCTTCCCCAAGATTATACAGATTTTTTGCCTCCACTGCTATAATCTTGATCTGAGAGGGAACTTTAAGTCCAAGATTCTTGCCGATCTCTAATGTTTGAGGAACAGAGACATAATGGGGAGAAGGGCCGGGGACGTGCCTTAGATCTTTATCTTTGAGGACATGGATTTTGCCGGTAAGAGGATTTGATTTTTTTATCGTATCCACGATAATGAGAATGTCATAATCAGCAATAACATCAAGCAGAGCGATACCTGAGACCGAAGATTCCTCAAAATTGACATTTTCAAGCCACGGCAGAGTCTTTTTTTGCGGTTCCAGCTCCTGCTTTAATTTTCGAACCACCTGGATGCCTGCACCGTCATCTCCATACAGTTCATTTCCTAAGCCTAAAACGAGTATTTTCATCTGCAAGCTATTTCTTTTTCTATAGTATTATAGGAATAAGATATTGAAAAGGATCTTAAAATGTCAAATGTTGAGACCTGACCGTAAGCATCTCTAAATCCGTGATACAGATAGCTTCCGTCGAATAAAGGTTATTGGGAATGGAGGAAGCGACTTTGAAGATTTAGCCTTCGGATTTCGGTCTTCGAGGGAAGTCGACGGCAGTCGACCTGGGAGTATGTTTGAGCGCAGCGAGTTACGCAGCAGCCGAGAAGGCCGGAAGGAGAATGGCGTTAAAAATCTGAACGGAGCGAAGCCATTCCCAATGACCTGCTCTTATCACGGATTTGGAGATGCTTCCGACCTAATCCCTATGATTGATTTGCTAGTCTTTTCGGCCTTTTACTTTCTAGCTTTTCTTTGTCTTTTCTGCTTTAGGCAACAAGACTGTGAAAGTGCTTCCTTTTCCCAGCTCACTGGAGGCATGGATTGAGCCTCCATGGGCTTCGACGATTTTTTTGGCGATGGAAAGTCCTAACCCCGAGGTTTTTGTCTTCTGGCCTTCACTCCTTTTTACCCTGTAGAATTGGTCGAAAATAAAGGGCAGGTGTTCCTTGGCGATACCTATTCCGGTGTCCTGGATTTCAGTGGCGATGAAATCATCTTCTTCCTTAAAGGATATTTTGACTGAGCCCTTGGGCTTATTGTAATTGATGGCATTGCTTATGAGATTAGTAAAGACCTGTTCCAGAGTTTCCTCATCTCCTTTAACAAGATCATTACCAGAGTATGATGAGAGTTCGAGGGTGATATTGTTCTCTTTAGCTTGAGGTTGCATGAACTCTACGAGCTTCTTTAAAATTGGCCTCAATTTTAGAGGTTTGAGCTTGTCGATGATTTGTCCACCATTTATTCTGGCAACATCCAGCCAATCATTGATGAGGGTGAGCAGGCCTTCCAATCTTTCTTTAGCTTTAACCAGCATTTCTTTTGGTTTTGGATCCATTTCTCCTACCATCCCAGCCAGAATGACTTCAAAATACTGGAGAATGGCACTTAAAGGACTTCGAAGCTGGTGAGAAACCATGGTGATGAAATTTTCTTCGATGAGTTTCTTCTCTCTACGAAGTGCCTCGGTTTCCTGGATAAGTTTCTTTCTTTCCAGCCCTCGCCTTATGATTATGCGCAATTCTTCTGGAGTAAAAGGTTTGGGGAGGAAATCATAGGCTCCCTTTTTCATGGCTTCAACAGCTGACTCGACTGTAGCATAACCAGTGATGACGATGGAAATGATTTTGGGATCTATTTCCCTCGTTTTTTCCAGAACTTCCATGCCATTGATGCCGGGCATTTTCAGGTCGATGAGGACCAGATCAGGCTCGCTCTCTTTAATTTTTTGCAGGCCCACAGCTCCGTCTTCGGCTGTTTCAGCCCGAAAACCATCTCTGGTCAAGATCTGAAAGCAGGAATCCCGCATAGATTCTTCGTCATCGATTACGAGAACAAGTGGCGTTTTTTTTAACATCTTCCTTTCCTTTTCAAGATAATAAAATCCCTTCTATTTCAGCAAATATTTGTTTATCAGAGAAATGTTTAGCGGTGGCCGCTGAAGAAGGACAGGAAGCCACGCATGTCCCACAGCCCTTGCAAAGTGCTTCATTAACTTTGGAAATATTTTGCTCTTCGTCGAATGAAATCGCACTATAGGGACAGATATTGTTACAGAGGCGGCAACCAGCACAGAGTTCAGGGTCGATGTAGGCCTGAATGGGCTCCATCTCGACTTCGCCTTTAACAATATTAGCCAGAATTCGGGCTGCTGCCGAGCTTGCTTGGGCTACAGTATCCGGAATATCTTTAGGCCCTTGGCAGCATCCGGCCACATACACTCCATCTGTAGCCGTGGCTGTTGGATCCAGCTTGGGGTGCTTTTCCAGGAAAAATCCATCCGGGCTGCGGCTGATGGAAAACAGGCGTCTAATTTTCTCAGCATCTGGTTGAGCCTCTATGGCATTGCAGAGGACAACCATATCCACAGGAATTTCTCTATACTTTTTGGCCAGGGTATCCTCACAGCGGATCAGAAGAGGATAGGCACCGTTACTGGACCAACTGCATTTAACGACTTCGGCAACCTTACCTCTAATGACATTCACTCCTTCCTCCAGGATGCGGGAATAGAATTCTTCGTATCCTTTTCCGAAGGAGCGCATATCGATATAGAACTGGTAAACTTCCGCTTTGGTTCTGTCTTTGATCAAATGAGCAAACTTGAGCGCATACATGCAGCAGACTCGTGAGCAGTAAGGATGATAGTTTATATCACGCGAGCCAACGCAGTGAATGATACCGATGGCTCGTGGTTCTCTTCCCTCCTTCATCACAATCTTTCCCTGAGTTGGTCCGGTTGAGTTGACGATTCTTTCGAATTCAAGGCTGGTGTAGACATCTTCGAACTCTCCATAACCATAGGGAATCAAGGCGTCGGAGTTGAGCGTGTTGAATCCTGTGGTAAGGAGAACTTGCCCCACCTTGATTTCTTTGATTTCATCTTTCATGTCGTGGTCGATGGCCTTTGCCTCACAGACTCTTTCACATTCATGGCATTCGATGCATATCCCACAATTCAGACAGCGCGAGGCTTCCTTGACTGCTTCTTCTTCAGTAAAGCCCAACTCGACTTCTTCAAAATCATTTCTCCTTTTTTGAGGGTCTCTTTCTTTCATCTTTGTTCGAGGCTTCTTGGGCGTATCTTTGAATCGAGGAGCATAGCTATGGGGACGGCTGTTTTCGTCTCTCTCCGGCAGGGTTTTGCATCTTTTGGTTTTGAAATCTTTTAAGGATTCGCCGTTCAAATATTTGTCGATGGCTTCAGCAGCCCGCTTTCCGTCGCCCATGGCCGCGATGACCGTGGCCGGACCTTGAACAACGTCTCCTCCAGCAAAGACACCTTTAATATTGGTTTCCAAGGTTTCAGGATTCACCTCGAGCGTGCTCCATTTAGTTACTTTAAAGGAAGCTTTACCGCTTGCAAAATCGATTTCAGGAGACTGGCTGACCGCTATGATCACCGTGTCAAAATCAAGCTCATGCTCACTGCCTTCGATAGGTATGGGTCTCCGGCGGCCGCTGGAATCAGGTTCTCCCAGCTTCATTTTGATGCATTTCAAGGCTGCCACTTTTCCTGATTTCCCCAGAACTTCCACCGGCGCGATGAGGTATTGGATTTTTACTCCCTCTTCTTCTGCGGCTTGGATTTCGTACTCTTCGGCTGGCATTTCTTTACGGGTTCTTCGGTAAAGGATGATAACCTCTTCTGTTCCGCAGCGGAAGGCTGTTCGGGCGGCATCGATAGCCGTGTTGCCTCCTCCAATGACGGCCAACTTCCTTCCCACGGGCTGCGGATTTCCAAGATTAATGTTCCGCAGGAAATCAACGCCATGATAGATGCCTTCGAATTTCTCTTCGCCTGGAATTTTCATTTTAAGACTCTTGTGAGCTCCAGTGGCGAGGTATACAGCCTTGTATCCTTTCTTGAATAAACCTTCTACAGAGAGATCCTTCCCCAGAGCCAGGCTCGTTTTAATGGTTACGCCCATCTTTTTGATGTAATCGATTTCGTAATTGAGCAGCTTTTTGGGCAAACGGTATTCAGGGATTCCCACAGCAAGCATCCCTCCTGGAACCGGGAGCTTCTCGAAGATCACGGATTGGTAGCCTTTCAGGGCAAGGTCATGAGCGCAAGTAAGGCCAGATGGTCCAGAGCCGATAATGGCAATTTTTTCAGGTCTTTTCTTTTCAATTTTTGGAGTTTTAGGACCTCCCTTATGGGACATTTCCCAATCTATGACAAAACGTTTCAGATTCTTAATGGCGACAGGTTCGTCGACAAATTGTCGGTTGCATTCAGACTCACAGGGATGATAGCAGACTCGACCGCAGACGATGGGAAGAGGATTTTGTTGACGGATCAACCGGGCCGCCTCTTCGAATCGGCCTTGAGCAATGAGACCCACATATCCTGCAGCCTCTTGACCGATAGGGCAGGTTTCTCGACAGGGAGGACGCTCCTCCTTATCAATCACGTAGGTATTAGGAATAGCCTGGGGAAAAGTCTTAAAGACGGCTGTTCTCTGAGACTGGTTTTCCTCGAAGGGATTGGGGACTTGAACAGGGCAAACTTTTGAGCATTCACCGCAAGAAGTGCAGTTGTCGTGAACATATCGGGCTTTCTGGCGAACCTTAACGGTGAAATTTCCTATGGAGCCTTCCACACTCTCGATTTCGCTATAAGAAAGGAGTTCAATGTTCTCATTTTGGGCTATTGAGACCATCTTGGGAGTTAAGATACAGGCAGAGCAGTCGAGAGTGGGGAAGGTTTTGTCGAATTTGGCCATCTTGCCGCCGATGGTGGAATCCTTTTCGACTAAATAAACCTTGTTTCCTGATTCAGCAATTTCAAGGGAGGCTTGTATTCCGGCTATCCCGCCCCCCACGATAAGAGTATTGGAATTGATCGGCACTCGAACAGTCTCCAGGGGCTCCTGGTGTATTATCCGATGAACAGCGGCATTCACTAAAGCTAAAGCCTTTTCAGTGGCTAAATCGCGGTTTTTGTGGACCCAGGAGCACTGTTCTCTTATGTTGACCATCTGGAAGAGATACCTGTTTAGATTCGCCTTTTCACAGGCTTTACGAAAGGTAGGCTCATGCATTAAGGGGGAACAGGAGGCGACCACAATTCGGTTGAGACCCAATTCCTTAATATCTTTAACAATCATATCCTGTCCTGGTTCGGAACACATAAATTTGTAGTCACGGGAAACGGCTACCTGAGGGGAATCAGCGATGAAATCTCTAACCTTTTCCACATCAACGGTTGCCGCTATGTTTGTCCCGCAATGACAGACATAAACGCCGATTTTTATGTGCTTTTCCTTCATCTTATACCCTCCAAAGACAGGAGCTGGAATGGAATGAGATTGCGATTAAGTCCCAATTCCTGAGAAGTGCCTCCCAGTGCAAGGCCCAGAGCCTGGGTAAAGAACATGATGGGGAGATGAAATTTTTTTTTGAATTTATTATTGATTTTATCTTGATAAGCCTCCAGATTAATATGGCACAACGGGCAGGTGGTCACCACAAGGTCAGCGCCGTTTTCTTGGGCACACTCCAGGATTTCCTTGTTGAGCTCTAAGGCAACATCTGGATAAGTTGTCATCAGCATGCCTCCACAGCACCGGACTTTCATCGGAAAGTAGACATTCTGGGCACCCAAAGCTTTAAACAGAGAATCCATCATCTGAGGATTCTCTTTGTTGTCTAAACCTCGCTCAGGGCGCACAATCTGGCAGCCATAATATTGAGCCATTTTAACTCCGTCAAGGCGCCGGCGGACCTGAGAAACTATAGTTTCAATCCCGACATCATTGACCAAGACTTCAAGAGGATGGCGGACTTTTAGGCTTAATTTATATTCCAAATTGTCTCTTCTAAGAGCCTGATTGACCTTGGCCAGCATGATGGAGTTGTTGGCGAGAATATGGTGGGTTTTATAAAGAATGGTGTAGCAAGAACTGCAGGGTGCGACGATATCCCGTCCGTATTTTTCTGCCAATGCCAGGTTCCGAGCCGATATCACAAGGGAGATTGTCTCTTTGGTGGACATGTAATAGGTGGCGCCGCAGCAGTTCCAGTCTTCGAGTTCCACCAGCTCGTGACCTAAAGTTTTAAAAACAAAGCGGACAGATTCGTCATAGCCTTTGGCTGAGGCTTCAAGGCTGCAACCTGGGTAATAGGTGTATTTCATTTTTACCTCCTGATTCAGGAAAAAGAGAATGGCTGTCTGAGCTGGAAAGTGAAAAGATTGTCTTAGACCTCCTGGACAGGCACGATCATTTCCATGATCTCTGCCTCGCGGAGAATTCGGGAAAAAGTTTTGGTCCCTTTGATCTTCTGGGGGAGCAGTCCGATACGGCCTTTAAAGAATAATTTAAAAAATAGGGGAAACATTCCCAGCAATTTCAATGGATTTGTTTTGAGAAAGTAAGCAAGAATGAGTCCGGGTTCATAGCTCCGGCCGTAGTGGTTAGTCAGGGCAACAAATGATTTCGACAGAGCATATACTGGAAATCTTTTCGGAAATATTTTTTTCTCTAAAGCCAGCCGCTTTAAGGAATAGAGAATATCTGTCAGTTGGACACCCTGAGGGCATCTTACAGTGCAGGCATAGCAGGAGGCACAGATCCAGATGGTGCGGCTGGAGAGGATAGATTCAATATCCCCAGCACGGAAGAGGGCAATGATTTCTCTAGGAGTAATATCCATGGTGTAACTGACAGGGCAGGAGCCGGTGCAGGTTCCGCACTGAATGCACTTTTTAATGCTTTCTCCACCAGGTATGTTTGACACCTGCAGGAGGAATGCATCTCTCAGTTCCTTCTCTTTTTTCTCTAAAATGCCTGGAATTTTTGCTGTCAGTTTTCTCTTCTTCATTTCTTCAGCAAGTTTTCAATGCGAGAGAGAAGATCATCGGGCTTAACAGGTTTATCAATGTAGTCGTCAGGTCCAACCATTCCTTGTTCTTGACCTTTGAATTGGAACCTTGAGCCTGTTTTTTCTTTTACAGCTGATACGAAAATGATGGGCGTGTCATTAAACTCTTTGTATTCCTTGGAGGTCTTGATTGCGTGACAGAGAGAAAAGCCGTCGAAGAGGCTATCCATCATGATGTCGAGAAGAATGAGATCGGGCTTCTTAGAGAAGAGTTTTTCCTTTCCTTCATCAGGATTTGCAGCCGTCACAACATCATACAAAGCAGATTCCAGGATTGGAGTTACAGCATCTAGGAAATCCGGATCATCATCGATGACTAAGATTTTTGCCTTTGATTTTTCCATTTTATCCTCCTTTATGACTTAAAGGCATTATTGATTGCCAGTCTTAATTCCTCTTTTCCGAATGATTTTATAAAGTAAAAAAAGATATCCTGTTCCCTGACTTTGACTTCCAATCTTTTGGTATTTTTTTTTGTGGTCATGATAACCTTTATTTTAGAATCGATATTCTTTAAGATGGGCACGGCTTCGTATCCTTTCATTTCTGGAAGGTTGACATCCATGATTAAACAGTTGAAATTCCCTTCAGATATTCTCCTTATGGCATCAGGAAGACCCTTTCCTGTTTCAACATAATAATCTTCGTTTTTTAAAAACAGAGCCAGATTTTTTCTTTCCTTAGAGTCAGGATCTATGATAAGGATTCTTTTTTCAATATTCATCACAAATTCCTCACCCTTTTATTATTGCAATTAATGTGCCAAATTTTCTGAATCGGGGGAGAAGAAAGTTGTATTGTATTTTACTGATATTAAATAAATTACAAAAAATAGAAGAGACGAATCTAATTTCTTTCGAAGAGCAGACATACAGGAATGAGGAATTATTCCCCACTTGTGTTGAATTCATTCCTCACCCAAAAAATCGCCCAGCGGTGAAAGTGTTGGCGAAGGAAGAGATGGGGAGAGATAGTTATTTAAGGAATGCTTTTTTAGTTTTCACCAAGCCGGGCGATTTAGTTCTTTATTTGTTCAAGGACTTTAACCATAGAGAGACGAACCGGTTTAGATATTTTACTCCCTTCTTTGGTACATTCCGGTTGAATCCCTAGAATATAGGAATTGTTTAATCGCTCATAATGCATCTCAGCTGAGATGAAAGGAAGGAGCTTGTGGCTTAGATTGGTATTGGAGAAGACATGGTGAAGGGGAAGAAGAACCACTTTCCCTGGTTCCTCTCTGAAGTCTACGGCATCAAGGAAAACAAGGGGGCGATGATGCTTGTTTTTCCAAGGTCCCCCTCTTTGCGCTATTTCATATTCGAGCCAGACATCGCTCATTCCCCGATTTCGCAGTTTGAGGGCAAGTTCAATTCCCAATCCATCATCAGAATGGGTGCGTTTGCCGACTCCGACATAAATTGGTGTGCCTTTCTTTTTGACCTCCTTCAGTTTTTCCTTCCAGTCATCCGGAAGAGCTTTTTTAACCTCAGCCATATGAGCGGAACAACTGATGCAAGGATCGAAGGCTCTGACGACCAGATCCATTCTATCCCTGATTTTATCCTCCTCGCCATTTTCAAGGAGTTTCTGGGCAGCGATGTAGCAGTACCTTTCGATATCTTCGGCATTTTGAGCCGTGGGTGTGATAATATCCGTGTGAGAAACAAGGCCCTCAGTGATTTCATAGGAATGGATAAGGAGGCCCCGTGGGGCTTCGACGATTCCTGTTCCTTTACCTTCTTTGGCTTTGTATTTAACCACAGGCGGGTCTTCCGGGTACTTTAGGAGCTCATCCACCAGTCGAGGAATTCTTTCGAAAGTGTAGAGAATTTCTAGAGCTTGAGCCGCATTATTAAAAAGTGGATTTCTCTTCCAACGGGGACCGAAGTATTTGCCATACATCTTACCTGCCTCGCCTTTCAGCCTTTTTCCGAGGTTATTGACTCTGGCTAGGGCACCGACAGAGTAAGGATTTCCTTTGTAGCGGCTGTGTTTGGCATAGGAATGAGAAACCACGAATTCATTGGTTAGGCCCAGGTAATCTTTTTTATTTATTGTTTCTCCTGTGGAAAGGATGATTTCATCACCGGCAAATCCGTATTTATTCTGGGGGGGATTGCAGCAGGCGTAGATAGTGTTATCTTCAGGACAATCAGGATAATCGAGCTCACAAAAAAGGCTGACTGTTTTCAAAACAAAAGGCATGAATTGAACGGCCCTGCTTTTTATCCATAACAACTCTTCCTTGGTCAGGAATTTGCCGAATCCACCGATGACAGGATTTTCACCATGGATGTAACGGCCGCTGGCTTTCTTCATGATGTGGTTTCCGAATTCCTTCATCTCAAGAGCTATCTTGACCTCGAGCTCGAATTGAGAAGCCATGGCGATGGCGTTCGGAAATCCCACGTAATCAGGCAGAGCAAGGTAATAAATATGAAGAGAGTGACTTTCGATCATTTCGCCCAGATGCATGAGTTCCCTGAAAAGATGAATTTTGGGGGACACTTTTACGGATAAGGCATTCTCCATGGCGCGAATTGCAGCATATTTATGAGAAAGAGTACAGATGGCACAGATTCGGGGAACGAGATTGACATCTTCTTCTGGGGTTTTTCCCACTGTCAGTCTTTCGATAAGGCGAGGTCCTTCGTATATGGTAAATTTCACCTCGGTCACAACTTTGCCATCAATGGTGGCGGAAATTCCTCCGTTTCCTTCCACCCGGGCCAGATGTTCCACAGATATTTTTTTCATCTCTTTTCTCCTTCGATTTTAGCTAAAAAATCAGCTATTCCTGTGCCGCTGAAACTGGCCATTTTCTTTCGGATGAAATCGTGATCGAATCCATATTCTCTTAAGAGTTGAAATTCAGAAGTGAGGTTTGCTCCCTCGACTGGTCCCCAACAGCCAACGCAGGGAAGGTTATGGTTGATGCAGATTGAGCCACATCCTGCTGCGGTGACAGGGCCTAAACAGGGAATGCCTTTATTGAGCAAGCAGTCGTTCTCATTCCATTTGCATTCCACACAGACAGGAAACCGATAGAGTTCGGGAGGATTCCCTCTCAGGATTCGGTTGAAAGTGGATAAAAATTGTTCCTTGTCGATCGGGCAGCCGGGAAGGTAATAGTCGACTTTAATGTGAGCATCGATGGGTTTGGATTGAACAGGTTTTGTATGGGTCATTTGGATATCCCCATAAACTTCTTTAAAATTTTTTTCCCAGTTTTTTTTATTCCGGAAGGCAGCTTGGATTCCTCCAAAGCAGGCACAGATCCCGATGGCGACCACAACTTTTGCTCTCTTCCTTATATCCAGAAGTTCCTTTTTTTCTTTTTCTGTTGAGACCGAACCTTCGACCAAGGCAATATCCAGTCCGCCCTCGATATTATCGCTTTTAGCCATCAGAAAAGACTGGATGTCGGCAGCTTTGAATATATCGATAAGCTCTTTTTCGCAGTCGAGGATAAGGAGAGCGTCCCCTGCGCATCCCGTGAGTTCATAGATTCCAATCTTCAATTTTTCTTTTTTGTCTTTTTCCATTTTTTCTCTCCTTAGATGAGCTCCCTCATGTGGATAACATCCCAGTAAGTGAAGACGGGCCCATCCAGACAGGTATAGATGTAGTCAATGGCGCAGTGGCCGCATTTTCCTACCCCGCATTTCATCCTTCTCTCCAGAGTCATCAAGATCTGGTCTTTGGGGATTTTTAGTTTGACAAACTCTTTGATTACAAATTTATACATCACGGGAGGACCGCAGACGAGGGCATAGGTATTCAACGGATTGATCTCTTTGAGCAGAGGGAAGAGAGTGGTCACAACTCCGATATTTTCCGTCCAGGTTCCTGTATCATCCTCATCAACTGCGAGATGACATTCGAGGTCTTCCCTTTCCTTTAAAGACAAGAATTCTTCACGGAAGATCATTTCATCCGGTCTCTTGGCTCCATGAAGCAGGGAAACTCTCTGGAATTGGTCGCGGTTATCGAGGCAATACAACAAAACAGAACGAAGTGGCGCTGCACCGAGACCGCCCACGACGAT
>Ga0209636_10006221_pt1 | contig 12198 bp, 12 predicted proteins | sample DeeMarSWOR152_54_FD_187464 | JGI IMG/M metagenome (GOLD analysis project Ga0209636, IMG submission 187464) | Marine sediment microbial communities from White Oak River estuary, North Carolina - WOR-1-52-54 (SPAdes) (version 2) | ecosystem: Environmental > Aquatic > Marine > Intertidal zone >...
TTGTAGGTACCGAAATTTTTGACAACTTTTATTACCTGCCTCCAGCGTACTTTTTAGGCCCCGACCCTACGAAGTCAATGTTAGACCGCCGGTTGGTGAATCTTGCAGAGCGCAAGCGTGCAGAGGAAGCCCTTGAGAGGCGAAACCTGGAGCTATCGTCCCTGCATGCCATAGCTACCACTATTGGCCAGTCCTTAGATTTGGAGAAGGTCTTAGAGGATACTCTCAAGACCGTCCTTGATCTAATGGGCTTACGGGCAGGGTGGATATTTTTAAAGGAAGATCGAAGTGATAAATTGACTTTAGTCAGCCATCTGGGTTTACCGGCTGAATTTCTCCAGCTAGAAACAGGGGGGCCTCTAAAGGATTGTATTTGTTCCCATGTGATCCAGAGAAAGGAGGCGCTCATTGCTGAAGACGTCCTAGAATGCCCTAGATTCTCAAAATTATTGCCAGAAGGAGAACATATCGCGTGTCATGCCTCGGTGCCCTTAATATCCAAAGATAGGGTGGTTGGTGTGATGAATGTGGCAATCGAAAGCTTCCACCCATTCTCACCCGAGGATTTAAAGCTACTTACTGGTATCGGTCATCAGATGGGGGTATCCATCGAGAATGCCCAACTTTACCAAGTTACCAAGAATAAATCATTTGAGCTTGAGGAGGCTTATAAGCGCCTTAAATCTTTGTTTGATGACCTGAAAGCGGAAAAAGAGAAGACAAAAACCCTAGAGAAGGCCCTCCAAGAAAAATTTGGCTTGGGAAATATAGTTGGTAAGAATCATAAGATGCAGGCCATCTATGATTTAATAGAGGATATCTCCCAGAGCGACTCTACTGTGCTCATCCAGGGGGAGAGTGGCACGGGCAAGGAGCTCATTGCACGTGCCAGTCATCTGTTAAGCCCGCGCAAAGAGAAACCTTTTGTGGTAGCCAATTGCTCTGCCTATGCCGAGACCTTGCTTGAGAGCGAGTTCTTCGGCCATGATAAGGGCGCCTTTACCGGTGCCATTCGTAGAAAAAAGGGCCGATTTGAGTTGGCAGATGGGGGAACCATCTTTTTGGATGAAATCGGCGAGATCCCTCCCGCCACCCAACTTTTTTTGCTCAGGGTATTACAGGAGAAAAGATTCGAGCGAGTAGGGGGAGAAGAGACCCTCAAGGTTGATGTAAGGGTGATCGCAGCCACTAACCGAGACCTGCACAAAGAGGTGATGGAGGGTAGATTCAGGGAAGATCTTTACTATCGGCTCAATGTTATACCTATATTTATCCCTCCATTACGGGAAAGAAAAGACGATATTCCCATACTGACCAAACATTTCCTTGAAATCTACTCTGCTTCCAATAGGAAAGCTATTAGAGGTTTTTCTGAGGAGGTCATGGAGATTTTTTTGGATTATCACTGGCCCGGTAATGTGAGGGAGTTGCAAAATGTTATAGAGCATGCGGTGATTCTCACGAAAGGTGAGATGATTACGGAGAACGATCTCCCTCAAAGTTTAAAAACGGCTACTCACCGAGACGAAGCGGAATCCACTTCCCTGAAAGAAACCGAAAAAAATCTTATCCTGAAGGTACTGCAAGAGGTGGGAGGAAATAAATATCAGGCTGCAAAAAAATTAGGGATAACGAGGAGTACCCTCTATGGAAAAATGAGAAAGCATGGAATGATAATACAGGGAAAAGATTAGACTTTGTGTCTAAAATAATACATATAGGTCTAAAATTAGACTATAATATAACTCATTGAATTAAATGGATAATATTGTCTTTCCTGCCTGTATTTTTGTCTAAATTTAGACAGTTACACCGCGCTACCTTACGATTGACCAGTAATAAAAAAGACAAAATGATCCCTTGAGACACGTGAGGTAATCTCTTAAGTGGTTCATTTATTAGTGCTTTTGGGTCTCATTCTCTTGGCCTAATATCATAAACTATACCTGGCATTAAAATTGCTCGTTATGAAAGCAGTGTATAACCTTTGCAAGATAGAAATGGTCGAATGATAACCAATAAAGAATACAGGAGGTTTTGGCCATGGTTTCAGCGATTATACCGGATGCCGAATTAGACTGTGTTGGTCTCTACTGTCCAATGCCGATAGCCCAGACAAAAGAGGAGATAGATAAGCTCGAAGCCGGCCAAGTACTCAAAGTGGAAGCCGATGATCCTGCGGCAGAGGAAGATATCCAGCGATGGGCCAAAAGAGTTGGGCATGAAATTGTAAGGTTTGAAAAAGAAGGGACAATATTGACCTTTTACATAAAGAAGATGAAATGAGTTAGGCCCGATTGGGCGATACCTCAAGAAGGGAGATCGTACAATGAAAGACGAGAGATTCATTCTATACGTTCAAACGAGTGATTCGCCAGAACGGCAGTACTCTCCGTTGGTATTGGCGCAAACCGCCAAGCACATGGATCTCAATCCAAAAGTATACTACCTTGGTCAGGCGCTGAGAATACTGCTGCCTGGTGAAGCAGAAAAGATAATGCTCGGGACGTTCCCTAGCGTGGGGGAGATGATCGACAAGACTCTTGAGATGGGTATTGAAGTTCTCGTGTGTGAGGCATCAAAGCAGATGTTTGGTTGGGAAAAGGTGGATTTGAGGCCGGGAGTTAAGATAGTGGGTGCTGCCACTTTGAACGACCTGGCGCTCGATGCTGCAGCAACGATGTGGTTTTAGGGATAGAGAGATGGAAAGAATATACTTAGACTGTGCATCCTCGAAGCCTATCGATCCAAGGGTATTGAAATTAGCGAGACGGTATCTCAAACACGACTATGGCAATCCATCGTCCCTCCACTCCTTGGGATTAGAGGCAAAACGTGCGCTCGAGGATGCACGGATAAAGGTGGCAGGGCTCATTAACGCAGAGAACGAGGATACCATTATCTTCACCAGCAGTTCTACTGAAGCGAATAACCTGGCTATCAGGGGAACGGCATTGAGGAATATAGGCAAGGGAAAAGAGGTGGCGGCAAGCGCGATTGAGCACATCTCCGTGCTCAATTCCATGAAGGAGCTTCAGAAAAATGGCTTTACATTCACTCTCATCCCAGTTGATTCGATGGGCGTTATAGATCTTGGAAAGCTCAATGAAATCCTCACAAAAACGACCACTGTCACCTCTATCATGTATGCGAACAATGAGATTGGGACCGTAGAACCTATCAGAGAGATAAGCACGATCGTTCATAGCAAGGCCTTGTATCTGCATGTGGATGCCACGGCTGCCGCGGGGTACATACCAATAGATGTTCAGGCCGATGGTATTGATCTGCTGACCTTATCTTCCAATGATCTGTACGGCCCGCAGGGCGCGGGGGCACTGTATATCAAACCAGGAATTAGACTTCAACCGCTGCTCCTTGGGGGTGGTCAGGAACGAGGTTTTAGATCAGGAACGGAGAACCTTTTTGCAATTGCAGGAATGGGAGAAGCGGCTCGAATTGCAAAGAGCGAGATAGAGCGTGAAGCGAAGCGGCTCAGGGAGATGAGTGATACATTAATCGAAGAGATATCAGCGATTGAAGGATCCCACATAACCGGTCATCCCACCCAGCGACTCCCGCACCATGTTAGTTTCCGGTTCGATCATATCGAGGGTGAAAGTATACTCCTCAACATGGACCTGTACAATATACAGGTATCCACCGGCTCAGCGTGCTCTTCAAAGACCTTGGAACCGTCGCACGTACTACTGGCAATCGGTTTAACACATGAACAAGCTCATGGGTCTATGGTATTGACCCTTGGAAGATCAAACAAGATGGAGGAGGTTTCAGCAATAGTGAAGGCGGTGAAGGAGACAGTTGAAAGGCTGAGAAGGCTCTCACCGCTCTCCAAGAAAGAGGTGATGTAAATGGCACAGATAGGTTACAGCAAAAAGGTGATGGAACACTTTATGGATCCAAAAAATGTAGGCACAATCGAAAGTCCCGACGGATATGGCAAGGTAGGAAATCCGGTATGCGGGGACCTCATGGAGATGTACCTTGAGGTAAAAGACGATGTGATTACCGACATAAAATTCCAAACCTTTGGCTGCGGGTCAGCAATTGCCACTAGCAGCATGGTAACGGAGCTGGCAAAGGGTAAGCATGTAGATGAGGCAATGAAGATCACCCGTAATGATGTGGCTTCTGAACTTGACGGCCTGCCCCCGAAGAAGATGCATTGCTCAAACCTGGCAGCCGATGCTCTCCATGAGGCGATAAAAGACTACAAGGAGAAAAAAGAGGCTAAAGAAAAGGTCAATAAAAGGGCAAAGAAAACACAGTAAGTAATCCAAACGAAGACAAAACCAGCTATTGAGATATCCGAGGATGCGAGCATTCCGTCTTGGATACGAGCCTCGGTAGGCTTTTTGTTGGGAGGTATTTTTCTACGAGGTGTTGACCGACTGCTTCCTCACCTTCACCTCGGCTTTCCCATGGAAGAAGCGGAGGGGATCAGGACCTCATGGAAACGGACCACCCTGTTTGTTCTCGCTATCATCCTGCACAATATACCCGAAGGGTTAGCGGTTGATGTGGCCTTTGGGGCAGCGGCTGCCGGCTTTCCCGCTGCTGGAGTTGCCGGGGCTGTTGCTCTGGCAATCGGAATTGGGATACAGAACCTCCCAGAGGGTCTGGCTGTCTCTATGCCCCTTTGGCGTGAAGGCCTCACAAGGTACAAGAGCCTCTGGTATGGGCAGATATCAGGCATGGTGGAACCGGCTGCCGGTGTCCTCGGTGCAGCCTTTGTGCTCCTTGCCCAGCCTATCCTTCCCTATGCACTGAGTTTTGCCGCAGGGGCCATGATCTTTGTCGTAGTAGAGGAGGTAATGCCGATTTGGCAACGATGGGTACAATGGTAGGTTTTACAATCATGATGGTACTTGATGTAGCGCTTGGTTAGGTTAAGACTCAAAGTTCGCATAAGGATGAAAACTCATTGGCTCCAGGAGGCGAGGGTATATGTAGATAGTAGACAGTCTCATGGGTAGCATCCAATTACGTGATTCTAAAAGATATTGTCTTATGAGAGTGAGGATGAGAAAACATGGCGGGAAGTATTCTGGTAGTTGATCAAAACTCTAACTATAGGGAGATTCTCGAGAATTTGCTGGAGAAAAGAGGCTATGCAGTGACCACAGTAGAAGATGGTTACCAGATAGGGAGTGTGCTTAAAAGGAAAAGTTTTGATATTATATTCTTAGATAGCCAGACAGGGGGGATAAGGGATAAAGGTGCATTTATAAAGATCAGAAAAAAAAGCCCCGGATCACACATTATTCTGATAACCTCGAAAAGGGGTGATGACTTTATCAGGGAGGCCATGGATGCCGGTGCTTATGGCTGTATAGGCAAGCCCTTTAACCCTGATGAGGTATTGACAATGGTCCGTCATATTATTCCCGCCTAAAGCCAAAGAATGCAGAAAATTTGAAAAGAATTGGAGGAAAGTGATGAAATGCCCGGGACAGGACAGCCGTTACTGGAAGCCGGGAGCTATCTTTGAAATCAAATGCCCCAAGTGCGGAAATGAAGTGGAGTTTTTCAAGGATGATACCACTCGTGCCTGTAGAAAATGCGGCCACCGTTTTCTGAACCCCAGTATGGATTTTGGTTGCGCCTCGTATTGTCAGTATGCCGACCAGTGTATAGGGAATCTTCCACCAGAACTTGTTGTCCAGAAGGAGAGTCTGCTCAAGGATCGTGTGGCTATTGAGATGAAGCGTTATTTTGAACAGGATTTCAAACGAATTGGCCATGCAATGCGAGTGGCCAGATACGCCGAGTCGATAGGCAAGGATGAAGGGGGCAACCTGGCGGTAATTTTATCTGCTTCCTATCTCCTCGACATCGGCATCAAAGAGGCCGAGCTTAAATACAAAGATCCCGCTCCCAGGTACCAAGAGGAGGAAGGACCACCAGTGGCAAGGAATATATTGTCTAGGGTAGGGGCCAGGGAGGAATTGATTGAGGAGGTATGCGATATCGTGGGACATCACCACCATCCGAGCGCCGAAGACACTGTCAACTTCAAGAGCGTCTATGATGCCGACATGATTGTTAACCTTGAGGAGAAGCAAAAGGAGAATCCGACTGAGCCTGAGAAACTCGCGGGCATTATTGAGAAATCATTTTTAACCAAAAGCGGCCAAAATCTGGCTAAAAACCTTTTATTATCTTAGAGCTAGTTTTGAGTCCCGCTTGCCCCGAGGTCCCGTCCTAGATGGCCGAGACATCGGGACGGGGCGGGACGTTCTATAAAATCGCGAAGCGATTTTCTGACTTCAGCACATGACCCCGGCGCTTTGCTCCATGCTCTATTCTATCGTAAGTTTCTCAGGAGACACTTAAGCGCAATGTGAGCACTCACTTTATAAAGAGGAAACCATGAAATTAAAAAGAAAGATCGTAGAAATCGATGAAGAACTTTGTGACGGATGCGGGCAGTGTGTGCCTGCATGCGCAGAAGGCGCTATACGGATTGTGGATGGAAAGGCCAACCTGGTTGCGGAGAAATACTGCGATGGTCTTGGTGCCTGCCTGGGAGAATGCCCAAACGGTGCGCTCACCGTTACAGAGAGGGAAGCCGAGGAGTTTGATGAGGAGGCCGTAGAGGAACATCTGAGTTCAAGAGCTCAAGGCGAGAGCCTTGAAGAGGCGACCATGGCCTGCGGGTGTCCATCCGTCCAGATCCAGAGCTTTGTTGCTCCTGCATCTTGCCAGGAGGCCAATGAACCGACAATTCAGAAAGGTACCGTCTCGGCCCTTTCTCACTGGCCGGTTCAGATCAGATTAGTACCGCCGAGTGCACCATTTCTGAAAGGAGCAGATCTCTTGGTGGCAGCAGACTGCACACCTGTGGCCTATCCCAACTTCCACCAGGACTTTCTCAAGGGAAAGGTGGTCATGGTGGGGTGTCCGAAATTCGATGACATCCAAGAGTATATCCAGAAGTTTGCCGATATCTTTAACACGGCCGATATCAAGAGCATCATGGTGGTGGTGATGGAAGTGCCCTGCTGCCAAGGTTTGCCCATTATTGTTGAGAAGGGAATGGAGATGGCAGGCAAGAAAATCCCCATTCAAAAGGTAGTGATCAGCCCAAGGGGTGATGTTCTGGGCAGGGAAAAATTAGCAGCATAGTATCACTGATAAAGCGAAGCTCACTAACCATAAACCAGTGCATTCTGGCATTTCTCATAAAAAATTCTCACATGAGATTCATAAGACCGCTTGCTTCCGGCAAATCTCAGAGATTTACACTCTCCATCCTGGCGAGAGTTGCAGTAAAAGGTTTTTAATTCCCGCTTGTGAGATGATTGTACAAGAGGTATATTGTGGTGGATGGTTGCGAAACGTTTATCTCTAAGAACAAAGTGATGGTAGAAACAAAGGAGAAAGAAAAATGTTGATGATTGAAGACCTCAGAGTAGAGGTGGAAGGGAGAGAAATTCTCCACCACGTAGATTTAGAGATCAAACAGGGGGAAACCCATGCGCTCTTTGGGCCGAATGGCTCCGGCAAGACTACCTTGCTTATGGCTACCATGGGCTTTCCCAGTTATCATATCAGCGGTGGTAGGATCCTTTTTAAGGGAAAGGAGATAACCAATTTGCCTCTCAATGAAAGGGCCAATTTGGGTATTGGTCTTTCCTTCCAGAGGCCGCCTACCATCAAAGGGGTTAAGATGAGGCAAATGTTAGAGATCTGCGGTAAGGGAGAGAGAGACATTGAATCTATGGCCCGGAGTCTCGACTTCGAAGGATTCCTGAATCGGGATTTAAATGACGGTTTTTCAGGAGGGGAGATTAAAAGGTCAGAGCTTTTACAGCTCATAGCCCAGGGCCCCGAATTTTTCCTTCTAGATGAACCGGAATCCGGGGTTGATCTGGAAAATATCGCCCTGATAGGCTCTGTTATCGAAACACTACTCCAGAGGGAGATACAAATAAAGGAAAAAAGATCCCGCAAACAACTAAAACGAGAGAGAAGAAAATCCGGCCTAATCATCACCCACACCGGATACATCCTCGACTATCTTGATGCGGATTTCGGCCATGTGCTCGTGGACGGAGAGCTAGCCTGTAGCGGTAATCCTCGTGAAATTTTGAAAACCATAAAGGAAAAGGGTTATGATGAATGCGTGAAGTGTTGTGGCATCTAGGAAAATCGCGTGAGCAGGCATTCAAAAAAAAGGAGTGAATATAATGGCGTGGAAAAGGGAAGAGAAAAAGGCGCTGGCAAAAGAGGCGAGGGAAAAAGTAGCTACCTATGGTACGGACATCAACGTGGAGGCCTATTCTCCCGAAACTGGGGCTCATCCTTACCAGGAGGATCTCTCTTCGTTTTCGCAAGATGAGCGCGAACAGATGCTCAAGGCTGGCGTGGATTTGGCGGCAACCAATCGGTCTGGCACGTTTGTTCAGAAGGACCTCTCCGTGGTGCATAGCCGTAGCCTGCAGGAAGGTATGGAGATCATGGATGTAGAGGAGGCCCTGGAACAATACGATTGGCTCCATGAGTACTGGTGGAAGGCCGTGCCAGTAGATATGGACAAATATACCGCTCGAGTGGAACTACATCAAGAACATGGCTATTTTATTAGATCCTTACCAGGGAAGAAATCTATATACCCCCTTCAGGCCTGCCTTTATTTAGAGGAGGAAAATCTGGCTCAGGATGTGCACAATATCATTATCGCCGAGGAAGGATCTGAGCTCCACATTATAACTGGCTGCGCCACTGCACCTCATGTGAAGCATGGCCTCCACGTGGGAATTTCAGAGTTTTATGTCAAACAAGGTGCGAAACTCACTTTTACCATGATCCACAACTGGTCAGAGAATATGGCGGTGCGTCCACGGAGTGCAACCATCGTGGAGGCGGGAGGCCTTTTTCTTTCCAATTACGTGTGCATGCAACCGGTGGGTACTTTGCAGATGTATCCGGTAACCCATCTGGTGGGTGAAGGTGCTACGGCCAGGTACAATTCTATTTTGGTAGCTCCTCCGGGATCTGTGATGGACGTGGGTGCCCGCGTCTTTTTGAAGGCCAAAGGTGCTCGATCAGAGATTGTCTCACGGGCAATCACCACAGGCGGGAAGATCATTGCCCGGGGTCATATAGTAGGAGAAGTTCCAGGAATAAAAGCCCATCTGGAATGCAAAGGGTTAATCCTCTCAGATGATGGAGTAATCCACGCTGTTCCTGAACTGGAGGGACATAAGCAGGAAGTGGATCTTTCCCATGAGGCGGCAGTGGGTAAGATAGCACAGGAGGAGATAGAATACCTTATGGCTCGAGGATTGAGCGAGGAAGAGGCTACCGCCACGATTGTGAGAGGATTCTTGCACGTGGAGATAGAAGGCCTGCCACAGGAGCTCAAAGCGGAAATGGATCGGGCAGTGGAAATCAGTGAGAAAAGCTTGTTATGAGAGAGATATCCTGTGAACTGTACTACATGAAATCTTGTAGGTGCGTTGCCTCTAAGTGAGGCGATTAGATACAGGCAAACAAAAAAGGAGATATAAAAATGACAGAGAGATTGGAGGTTTACAAGTGTGAGGTGTGTGGAAATATCGTGGAGGTGCTCCACGAGGGTCAGGGAGAGCTCGTATGCTGCGGGCAACCAATGAAGCTTCTTGTTGAGGGTGCTGTAGATGCAGCAAAGGAGAAACATGTGCCTGTGATTGAAAAGACTGCAGGTGGCTTCAAGGTAAAGGTGGGTAGCGCTCCCCATCCTATGGAGGAAAAGCATTATATCGAGTGGATTGAGGTTATTGCTGACGGAAAGGCCTATCGACAGTTTTTAAAACCCGGAGAAGTGCCGGAAGCGGCGTTCAATATTGCTGCGCAAAAAGTGACAGCCCGTGAATATTGCAATATCCATGGTTTGTGGAAAGCGTGATAACCTAGCCATGTGAAGCTTTCTCCCACATCGGAAGCTTCATTTAAAGGGGCTATGGCCTTTGTGATCTCTTCATAATTCCTTGTGGTCCCGCTCTGCATCTGTGACCTTGAGGGCAAGGTCTGAAAGGGCAGGTTCCGTCATCAAGTAAAAAAACGCTCTAGGTGTAGGTCTCCCACGTGTGAACACCAGCCTAGTTTTGAGTTGAGCAATAGACAATGACACTTGAAGAGGCAATTAAGACTGCGATCGAATTCGAGGCGCAGATAGACTACTTGAGCAAGACAGGGTATTGGTTCGACATTAAGGAATTCGATATGGAGTGAGGGTATCAATATCTGAACTCATCTGCATATCACAATAATTCAGGAAATAATGAAAAGGCAAATCAATAATCCAACCAGGTCTAGTGTGAATATCCTCATCGGTGGAGAGGCAGGACAGGGGCTGGTGACAGTTTCCCACATACTCGCGAAGAGCCTTGTGCGTAGCGGTTACTCTATTGTAGTCACCCAAAGCTACCTGTCTCGCATCCGAGGTGGCCACAACACCTTTGCCATCCGAGTGAGCACTGAACAAATCATTGCCCCTCAAAAGTCTCTGGATCTTCTGGTTTCCCTGGATAAGGATACCGTTACTCTTCACAGCAGTGATCTCTCGTCCAATCATCTCGTGGTGCTTGATGAAGCCTTCGGTATCGAGGGTGAATCTTTTCTGAAGGTGCCTTTCGGGGAATTGGCTCAGGAAAGGTTCACAAATATCGCTGCCCTCGGGGTCGTTTCATCGCTGCTTGGATTAGATACACAATTGGTGGTGAAGACACTGGAAGATTCCTTTGGTGAGGCTCATATTGAGGCTGCTGAGGAAAATAGGATTACATTTGAACGGTCCTTCCGCTGGGCTCTCGAGCATCCAATCACTTTTAAGAAGCTCACTGCCCTCACTGATCCCCCCCGGCGGTTAATGATGAACGGAAACGAGGCCATTGCCCTTGGTGCCGTTTCTGCTGGGCTGCGTTTTTACTCTTTTTATCCCATGACCCCTGCGACTTCTATCGGCCTCAATTTGGCAGCGTATGCCAAAAGGATGGGCTTGATTGTTGAGCAGGCTGAAGATGAGATTGCGGCCATCAACATGGCCATTGGAGCCTCATTTGCGGGGGCACCGAGTATGGTAGCTACCTCTGGCGGTGGCTTTGCTCTCATGACAGAGGGAGTGAGCCTTTCAGCTATGACCGAGACCCCTGTGGTGGTGGTGGTGGCACAACGCCCAGCGCCAGCAACTGGTCTACCTACAAGGACGGAACAGGGGGATCTTGAATTTGTGCTTCATTCCGGACATGGCGAGTTTCCGAGGGCAATCTTTGCCCCAGGGACAATAGAAGAGTGTTTTCACCTCACCCGCAAAGCACTCGAGCTCGCAGAGCGGTATCAGGGCCCTATGTTTCTGTTAACCGATCAGTTTCTCGCCGATTCATACAGGGCAGTGGTTCCTTTTGAGGTAGGGAATTTATCTTCAATTCGTGCCGGTGCAGAGCGGACTGGTTCGGCACCATATCAACGATTTTCCATTACCGAAAGCGGCATTTCCCCTCGCCTACTGCCAGGCGTCACTGAGCAACTGGTTGTTGCTGACAGCGATGAGCATACAGAGGATGGGCACATTACAGAGGATCTCTCTGTGCGCAAGAAGATGGTGGAAAAGAGGTTGAGAAAGGGCCAAGGTCTTCGAGAAGAGGTTATTCCCCCGGAGAGTACAGGGAAAGCAAAGCCAGATTTATTATTAGTCGGGTGGGGTTCCAGCAAGGGGGCGGTTAAAGAAGCTGCGGCTCTTATGAATTCTCAGAGGGAGAAGGTTGCCACGCTCCATTTCTCGCAGGTGTGGCCCCTTATCCCTGAGCAGTTCATACGCCATCTAGAGTCATCGCGGCAGGTGGTGTGTGTAGAAGGCAATGCCTTCGGACAGTTGGGACGATTGATCCGCCGAGAGACGGGATTTCACATAGAGAAAAAGGTGCTTCGATATGATGGACTACCACTGACACCGGAATACATAGCTCAAGAATTGAGTTAGACTCTACATGATGCGAGATCTTTTCACTCATATTTTAGCACATGACCCCGGCGCTCTGCTTCAGGGTTATAGGTGAAAGACACCTTTTGCGTAGCATGGAGATGTCTTTTTTTCCATGGAACATGGAGATGTCTTTTTTTGGTATGCCCCTGGCCCAGACCTGGCTTGCAAGGACTCAATATCACGCTAAAGATGCCATACTCATTGCGAAC
>Ga0209636_10006222_pt1 | contig 12197 bp, 9 predicted proteins | sample DeeMarSWOR152_54_FD_187464 | JGI IMG/M metagenome (GOLD analysis project Ga0209636, IMG submission 187464) | Marine sediment microbial communities from White Oak River estuary, North Carolina - WOR-1-52-54 (SPAdes) (version 2) | ecosystem: Environmental > Aquatic > Marine > Intertidal zone >...
TATTAAAATACGTTCTATTTCGAATGGTGGCGTACCAACTTTCGCAAAAACTAAATAAGTAGGGATAGATTTAACCTCAAGAGACGAAAGAAAGGACTTAAGTTGCCCCCTGCCAAGTTTCATATTAGCGGGAGTCCGTTCTTGTTTTATTTCAAATAAGGCAATAGGTTCTTTAGAATCAGGGTCGATTACAGCTAGGTCAACACGATATTTTCCTACTGGATACTCTACTGCAAGAGATTCTGGGGGGTATCCATGTTCCTCAAGATAATTGATTAAAGCATTAAACACATCCTTTTCAAGTTCCATCTTCCACCTCGAAAATGTAAGGTTTCTTATCCAGACTTATATATTATACGAATACACTCTTTCAACAAGCTTTTAAAACTATAAAAGGAAATACATTATCGGGTAATACTCGCTCCGGCCTTTTTGAATTTAGAAACTGGACATAGATTGAAATGAACTAGCCACATAAAAGCTATGCCTATGTATACAACTAAGTCCTTGAGGTCAAAAATCGAACCAGCACGTACAATATAAAGAACATGAAAGCGTCCTTCGATATACCCTTGACCAATCTGCAATCCAAAAGCAGTAATCGTGATTAGTCCTAAAATCCAATTGAGTGGAGTAGAATTTTTACGATATCTTCTGAACCAAAATAGGTATATAGGCATCAATATAATCGCTGCTGTGAAACCGCCTGCATAGTGTTGAATAGTCAATGGAGCGTTAGAAAATCTATCTGGGAGAGTGACTGAAGGGTTGATTCCTTGAAATCCTAACTGTATCTCTGTTAAGGGCACTCCTAGTGCTAAAGCTGCTATTATATGTCCGGCCTCATGAACTATGATGGTGAAAATAATAACCCCTATTAAATACAAGCAGGCATAGATGATTTGCCGATGGTTCTTTTCAATTTTGGTAATCCGTTGCCTTAAACTATTTACTAAAAGCTTTGTTGAAGCCATCTAACGTGCCATCCCAGTTTATCTTGAACTTAAATGATTTAGGTATTGTATTACTTGCATAAACTGTTACCTTACAGTGATAGGTGCTGTTCGGCTGGATTATCAATTGTCGTAAGGATACACTTTCAATATGGGGGGACGCTCTTGGTGTTAGGTCTGTGTTAGGCGTTGTAGAAAAAGAGTACTGGAGTCTGAATACATCAACAGTTTCTTCATCATTTACATTCAGGCTAATCGGAGCATAAACCTTTTCCGGTTCTACTGATAATAAAGCTCCGCCTTCTCCATATTGCGAATATAACGCAGGGTCACGGCGAGACCAATGGAGGGTTGTTTTACTGGCCGGTTCAGTTTCGTTTTCAACATAAATCTCCAATTTCGGCTCACAATCCGTTGCAGGTTTTTTCCCGATATTACGTATTCTTAAGCGTAAATACTTCACTCTGAACGAGATTCCTGATGCAGACACTGATTCATCATTGAAGTCTGGGATATAAGGTTTCTGTTTTTCCTTCTCCTCAAAATCGATCTCTAATCTAGGGCGTTTCAAGAATTGAACCAGTTCTGTCCCACCTATACCTATCGCTGCACCTACAATTACACTTATGAGTGATATTAACCACTCTGGCATTTTTCTACCCTCCCCCCGATTTGTTCCACCGAAATTCTACCAACTGTAGTAGTGGGTAGAGCGAAAGACTTGCTCCCAGAGCTACACCTTTGACGGAGTATTAACTCGTTCGAACTTGTTTGTAATATCAAGATAAACTCCGGTATAATCGAGGATTTTTAGAAAGATTCGGTCAAGGATACTTATTAAGAAAGTGTACTCCTGCCAATAATCTTTTGTCACAAATGAAGCTCTATGAATAAGAGAATTCCTGATCTTGATGAGTCTACTCAACTCGTCCTCTGTTATCTTAACTTCTAAATCCGTAAACATTGCATTGAGAATTACTCCAAAACTCTTTCTATTCAATTCAGCTATTCTCGTAGTCATCTCTTCAAGATTGTTCCGTGACAAAGACATGTTCTTGAATTGTTGCTTTAACAGTAATTTTATGTTACGGATTATCTTCTTGAAATGACTGCTGGGAAGTATTATTTCAACTTTGTTAGTCTTCGCATACTTGCCTTTTAAAAATTCCAGGACAACTACAGCTTTCAATGCCCTTGATTCAAGATATGCTGCTTCACCCTTCGCATCTAGATATGCTTCGACAGCTTTATCAAGACCATACAATTTTTCGCGTTTAAGATAGTTGTTGTATACCTCTTCAACAAAACTCGCTGTCTCATCTGGATTTCTAGGGTCTATTACAGACAAACCTGTATATTGCCGGTTAATGCTATCCTTATGGTAACTCAATATCTTATCTCCATTACCATCATAACCGTCATAATAAACCCAGTTGATCTTGGTTCCTCTGGCAAATGAAAGAAGCTTGCACACGGTATCAACAATACGAATTATGGACTCTAGGTCGTATTCTGAATCTACATTAATAACCGCTTCACTAGTAACATCTATACCTCTCTGTGCTTTAATTGATTGCATTATCGATTTATAGTTTTGAATTATATGTATCTCTACTTTTTTATCTGACAGATTAATATCGAGTATGCCCCGGCCACTGCTACCACCGCCGTATTCCTTCCACTTATTACCCAGGAATTCAAAATTAGTTATTCCAAATCTGACTAATTGAAGCTCGTTTCTTGCTTTCTTCTTTAACGTCATACTATTAGCTAATACAACTGTATCTGAGAAATTGAAGTATGTAATTAATATGTTACCTTCAATAATAATTTCCTCGTTTTCCTTCGTAATACCTTTTATTGATTTAATCTCATCACCATTACTAAAACATTTAAACAGGGAAGCTTGATTATCATTTAGGACGCAGTTTGCCATTACTTTGCCATCTGCTAATTGGACTGCTTTGATAGAGCACTTACAGGTCTGGCTGCTAGCGAATGTGATAATACCGTCACCTTCATATTCTCGGATGATTTTGCCATATATCCCTAAAGATTCCATGTTAAGCCTTGCCCTATATGCTTGGATTGTAGTCCTGCGATTAATGGGTGTCAATAAAGAGCCGAGAGGGTTACCTATCTCTCGGTTTTTATTTGCCTGAGTGCTATAATTGCACTAGCAGGAGGGCACAGAATGAGCACTCAAAAGGATTTCATTGATAGCATTAGAAATAGATATGCTACCTCAGATAAAGAATTCGTGTTAGATTCCCTTGCTGGCTCCATAGACAGGATACAGAAATCATTTCCAAGATACGGTAGTTTCCTAATGGAATTTATACAGAATGCTGATGATGCTAGGAGTAAAACAGTGCGGTTTGAACTCTTCCAGAACAATCTTATAGTCTTCAATGATGGCAACGAATTCACAGAGGAAAACGTGTCAAGTATATGTAAGGTCGGGCGGTCTTCCAAAACACCTAAAGATTATATAGGTTATTTGGGAGTTGGTTTCAAATCTGTGTTCCTAATGTCCGATTCTGTAGAAATCCATTCCAACGGTTTTAGCTTCAAATTTTCAAAGAATGAATGGGATGACCCTGCACACACGCCGTGGCAAGTAGTGCCCATTTGGGTTGTCGGGGCAAACGAAAAGGATAAATCAAATAAGTTTCATACCCTATTTGATTTATGTTTGAAAGAGGACAAGACTTTGCTAGGTGAACTTGAAGAAGAAATGAAGCCAGCACATCTAAATGATAGAATTCTCTTGTTTCTGAGATACCTTAAAGGAATGGAAATACAAGATAACACAAAAGACTATAACAGGACAATCGGAAAAGAATTAAAAGAAGCAAAATCTAACTACGACATTTACGAACTCAGAGAACACGAAAACAACAATCTGACGCACATACATAATTGGTTAGTATTCCGTTCAGATTGCCCCGTTCCAAAAGAAGTGACTGAAGACCTGATTACTAAAGAATGGGAGCGGGAAACTGTTCAGCAAAGGCAAGTCGTGGTGGCTTTTAGATTAGATGACGCAAATCAGCTAATGGTCGAGGAAAAAGGCACCGCACATATAGGTGTATTCAGTTTCTTGCCAATGAAGGAGATACCAAGCGGTTTGAATTTCTTAATACAGGCAGATTTTCTGACTATGCCAGGGCGTGGTGAACTTCATCGAGATTGTTTGTGGAATCAGTGGTTAGCCAAAGAGATTTATAAATTAATTACAGATGTTTGTATTCCAACTTTTTTAGGTCACAAGACATGGAAAATGAACTTTACTGAGATATTACACTCGACAGAAGGCGGTCACGAGTTGTTTGAGAAGCATATAAAGAAACCCCTGAGAGAATATCTATCAGATAATTCCTTTGTAATTACCGAGGACGGTTCTTGTGTTAAATCACAAGATGCAATTTTTATGAGCGAAGATTTGAAGAATCTAATTGGTGCCAATGCCATCAAAACCTTGTACCCGGGGAAAAGTGTAGTTCATCCAGATTTTAAAGCTCCTTGGGAAATCACAACTTCGATTGAAGAAGAGCCAACGTTCAATGCTACTACTGGATTATCAGACAAGATGGAACAGCTTTTAACTCTCAAAGCAGAACAAAAAGATATAAACTTCTTTGTAGGTTTCTATCGTTTGTATCTTTTAAAGTATAAGGACTCCTCACCCGCTTCGCTATCAAAACTCAGCAATTATGACATTATTCTTACTGATACCTTTGAACTGGCAGATGCTAAGTCAGTTTATATAAAACCAGCTAACCTTAAAGTCCCTGAAAGCATAAAGGGTAGTTTCAAAATAATTCATTCGAGCCTTACTAATGAAGTTGATATACTCGCGTTTTTAAAGACGCTGGATGTACCAGAGTTAACACAAGACCATATTCAAGATTTGCTAAAGAAAGAAAAATTACCAGATATTAGTCAAAATTGGGCTAATCTTTCGGAAGAAGAAAAATTACAACATATCAAGTTTTTCAAGGAACAATGGGAAAAGGGCTTAGATGTTAAGGATTTAAGCTTCTTGACATTTAAGACTAGCAACGGTCAGTGGCTCAGACCTCAAGACATCCTCTTCTCAAAGGAATACAATCCAGAGCACAGAATGGAGTCGCTCAGGGATGAATTTGTTAAATGGATAAAAGAAGGGACTTTGGATGTAGACGAGAATATGTTGGGGATGCCAACCGATTTTTTGAGCACCGAATTCATCAAAGGATGTGATGACCAAGAAGTGAGAAGATGGTCGGCTTTCTTTAAGCAGACAGGGGTTGACGCTAAGCTCAAACAGGAGGAAACCGAGGATAAGAAAGGTTTTTCCCAAAGAATTGGCATACTTATGTCACTTCATTATGAAAAAATGAAAGGTAGAGAAGCTAAAGAGTTAGGTGAATCTCAAAAACCTGGCTATGATGTTGAATCAGAAGAACGAGTAATAGAAGTAAAAGGTAGGAGTAGTTCAAGTCCTAATATATTCATAACAACGAAAGAATTAAAAGCTATGCAGAAATTTGATAATTATTTTGTATATGTTGTAAGCGATGCCTTACGTCATCCAATTTTAACTCTGGTATCGGGAGGAGATTTGTTGGGTATCACTGATATTCAAATAATCGTGCCATATAAAAAATGGTCGAGTGTTAAATATGATGAATTACAGATATAAGTAGTTTTATTGACTAACAATTTACCTAGTGATTTGGCAGAAATCGGGGTTACTTGAATTATTGATCCAATTTTCTGATACCTCAAGGGTGTAATGGCCGGGAGTATGGAATCATGTACGACTTGAATCTAATCAGCCAAGCAATGGGTGAGATTGGGCAAGGCTATGCCTCTTTAGATTTCGAGAGCCACCCAAATGTTACACGGCTCTACAAACGGTATTTATCATATAACTCTGTTTGATTCCTGCAACTCCTCTCTGACGTTATGGAAGTTTGCATTGTGTAAAGAGGTCTCTTAGAATGTAAGAGTAAAAACCAATTCGAAGGTTCTACTTATCGTACAGTACCGCCCCACTAGGGGATTAGAGTAGCGTAGCGTGCAAAGGGAATTCCTTCGCACAGCATTCTTCATATGATTACCAGTCGAATATTTTCCTTAACCGCTCTAATAATGAAATTGGCCTCTCGGGTGGCAAGCCCTGCAACTCACGCAGTTTGTTTACTGTCTTTCGCCACCAATATCTGCTCAGCGCTTCTCTGCGATTAAACATCCTTTTAAGAATCAAGTCATACTCACACACAATTTTACCACCGGCCCCCAAAACCGTTATTCTGAGAAGATGCTGGTTAATATTGGGTTCTTCTCTGCTCTTGAGATAAGACCATATTCCATTGAATTTAGCGTCAATATCTCGAAAGGCAATAGTGGCATGGAAGGAATGATTTACTCTACTGTCCCATGATTGCCCAGTGGATATCTTTCTTAATTCCTGGGATAATTGCCGCCTCAAGTTCTCAAGTTCCTGAGAAGGGCTTATATCAAAGTATATGACCTTTGGGATTTTGTCGAAGTAGTCGAATCCCTTAATTTTGAAGGGAACTAGGGTATATTTTCGTCCGACTTTTTCTACTGCTGAAATGACTTTTTTAATGTCATTCGTTCTACCAGGTCCGTATAAAGATATATGGGGAACTACTCTCTTCTTAGTAACGCCTCTAACTCTGAACTTCTTAGCGACAGAATATACTACGTCTTTAGCGTATTCTTTAGCATATCCATGCATCCGGAATTCTACTAGAAAATGTGTCATAAAAACTCTTCAACAGGCTCGCTACAATCTGGCTACCAGCTCATTTTCCTTTAGAAAGAAGAATTAATTACAAATGAGCCATATTGATAAACCAGTTTAGGTTCGAATTTAGGGTTTGAGGTAACCCTCCATCTGCAACCACTCTATCCAAGGTAAATCACTTCCTGAGCTTTTCCATTCTCTGACTATTTTCTCGATAAGTTCCGGCCCTCTGTCTAAGGTATTCATCCAAAATGACCAGCTTGCGTACTGACCATCTGGGTTGACAACGATGCTGACGACTGACTCCTTAATCGGAGCGTGTAATAACCAAGCTTTGTGTAATGGGCTTGACATCCAAGAGCTGACAATAACCTTCGCCAGCTCATCGTAACGATAATGGTAGTAACCATATCCCCCCCAAGCATTCTCTCCGTGAGATGAACCCAGCGGGGTATGGAAGAGTTCTCCCCTGTCTGCCATGTCCTGAGTATGCTGCTTGGATAATTTATATAATTCATCGTTCCACTTCGTAGCAGGTAGACCTGCCTCCACACGAATAGCATTTATAAGTGTAAAAGCTTCTTGTTCCGCCTCCTCTATGTCTAGAGCTTGAGTTGTAGTAAGACCACTTGCTGTTTCAGATCTGGTGGGAGCTTCCTTTACAGGAATGGGCATCATAGCAATTGCTTCCTGTATCTTTTTCTGCTCTTCCGCCTTTGCAACTGCTTCTTCTTCCAGCCTTGCTCTCTCCCTCTCCTCTGTCCATGTAGTATACCGAGTGATAAAGGAGTTTTTATAGTCAGTGAAAGGACTTACTCCGGCAAAGGCAAATATTATGGATAAGCATATCAAAGAGAACACAGTCAGTTTCATACTTGGCCATCGCCAGCTATTTTTAGAAACAATCCTCCACAGCCAAACGAAGAAAACCAATTCTGCCAGGAAGATTAGGCTACCAATTAATTGACTATAGACAAATTGCTGGGAGAATAATTTGATACCTGACCAGACAGTGAGACCAAGCAATGATAATATTGAAAGGTTTAAAAGCAACCGATACAGCTTCCCGAGAACTTTATACCTTCTAGTGTAATAATAGAACCACTTTTCAATAGAGAAGATGAAAGAAAAGCCTAACATAAGCCATAGTGGAATAAAATTACCAACAAATATGCTGACTCCCAAACCAATGACGCAAAGGGCAAAAATCAATAATATAGCTATTAACCAGTTTTGGATTTTGTAATTACTTGTCTTCTTTCTTTTATCTTTATCAACCACTTTCTTTTCCGGGGTTCTTTTGCTCTTAGAACTGGCTGGCGGCACGGCAACGTCGGGTTCAGCAGAGCCTTCAGAGCTTGTAGATTCCATGGCTGTTGGCTCCAAATTGGATGGTGCTGTAGTTGGAGATACATCCTGGGGATTAATGAGCTTCATCAGGTTTTCCCATTCTTCCGGAGTTATCTTTGACTTTGGGGCCGGGATCCAATGAATAGGTTCGCCTTCTGAAGTCTCTTTGCAGTGTCCGCTATGTTCCCTGGCAGCTTCGATACTGGAGAAATGTTTACCGCATTTGGCACATATTATATCCATCTACTTATGCCTAGTTATTAGACTTCTTCAAAATAACGAAAGCAGTTCAGATGACATATAATTATTGCCTGCTACTCGTGATTTTATTCATCACCGTCATAATCGTTTTTAACTTCATCCCCCACATCACTATCGTCTTCGTCTATGACTCCGGATTCTTCAGACGGTTGCCTCCTCTTTTTCCATTTGTAATATCGCTCAATTATTTCTTTAGTAGTGGTCGAAATCCAGACATTGCTGCTAGGGGAGTAATACCCTATCCTTTTAGCATCCCCTCCACCAGGTTTTGGAACACCTGATGCTTTAACCAGACACACAGTATGGTGATCCTGAAATTTATGCTTGCCCGACATGGTAGGTCGGATTTTACCCTTATGCTTAAAGATAATTTCGGCAGCGTATGGCAACAAACGAGTTTCTTCAGTCAATTCTCTAAGTGCGGCCATGAACCTGCTTTCACCCCTTTTAGCACCACCGCCTGGCAATATAAAGGGTCTTCCGGGTCGTCCAGCGGTTAGAAGTATGCCGCGCTTTGTTTCTACTATAGCGGTTCCTCTTCTTCTATACCTAACAGCTGACATTGAATAATACTCCTCTTGACAAGGATTGTAGTCCTCTGTATGAACTTATGTCAACGAATAATGATATAATCCCATCAAGAAGAGTCCGAATCTATATAGCAATTGGGGAGTTGTTGTTGAGAATACCAAGTCTAAAGAGAAGATGATACAATACATTTGGAACGAGAAACGGGTATTCTTCAGTCATGTATCAAAAGATAGATAATAATTACATATGCAAGGTTATTAACGAATTAGCCTCGCAAATAGGTATCAAAGAAGATATTGATCCGGCTCCCCTCTTGTCACTATTCCATGGAAAAGAAATCAAGAAATGTGTTGAGAAAATTGCGGAGTATTTGGGTTTACCCGTTTCGATTGACCTCTCCTACGCACCACAGAAACAGAAGTATGGGCTTATCAATGAGCATGGATTTGGCATGAAAGCAGCTGAAGTATATATACCTGGCAATCTCCCTTTCTACGGTAATGAAGGATTGCGTGGATTTACTATTAAGGTCAAGCTAAGGGATAGCTGCTTTAGGAATGAATGGTCTTTTTTATCAATAATGGCACATGAGATATCTCATATAGTCTTACATTCAATATCACACCAAGAAAAGGATAATGAGTTCTACACGGATATTACCGCAATGGTATTAGGTTTTTCCGAGGTGATGAAAAACGGGCGGAATGTGGTCGAAAGGGTAGAACGTACCTTGGGCACAGAAGAAATTAATAAAAGTTATGGATATTTAAGCAATAATCAGCTTGAGTATGCTTATAATAAGACCAGAGCGATATTAGCCAGAAATGTAAATTTTAAAAATGAGATAATACGAAAGTTAAGTTTACAGAAGGAATTAGAAACCAAGTTCCGAAAGAGGCTTGACAAATTTAGAGAATGGGTAGAACATCTTGACAAGAAACCAAATATCAAGATGAGTGAGAAGGACGCAGTAAAAATAGTTGCTTTTCATCAACCAGGTTATTTAGACGAGTTCAATTCGTTAATAGAAAATAGTGCTAAAAGAAGAAAAGATATAAATGACTATTGTATAAAACTCAAGCATTATAGCCAGAGGAATATTAATCTTTTACAAGGGATGACTGAGGAAATAGATCAATCCATTACTAAACTCAATAATGCATATCAAAGAATAAGCGATGAAATTAAAACAATGAAAAAATATGTGGGCTTTTGGGGTGGTATTAGAATCGGTTAGCCTGCGAATATTAAATCAAAGCAAAATAAGTAATCTTTTGAAACTACTAATTTATATGCTGAGATTTTAAATGGGTAAGTTTGAATCAAAGGATCGTTCTCTCTACGACCTGCTAGGCGTTACCCCAGATACAAGTCAGAACGATATAAAAGCAGCATATAGACGATTGGCTAAGCAACATCACCCGGACATCAGTCAATCCTCGGAAGCTACACATCGCATGCGCGAAATAAACTATGCTTATTCGATTTTAGGTGATCCAGCGAAGAGGGCTGCATATGATGCCGGAATAAGGATTGAAGAGGAAGAAGAGGATAGAGAATATAAGGATTCAGTAGCCTACGCAGAGTCATTCGCTCAACGAGTAAGATGTCAAGGATGTGGTAGATTTGACCATACTCTACGTATTGTAGCTTTTCCATACATCATTAGTATATTAATAGCCTCATTCAAGCATTTCGCCGAGCCAGGTATATTCTGTCATCGTTGCAGATGTAATAAATCTCTCAAATGGGCAATAGTCTCGTTAATTTTTGGTTGGTGGAGTATATGGGGATTTTTCTGGAATATCGGCGCACTAATAGATAACTTCCGTGGTGGTAAGATGCCAAGAGAAGAAAACGCAGAACTCGTAGCCAAACTAGCTTGGGTGAACATGTTATTGGGTAAGATTGCTGAAGCTAAATCAGCTCTGAAAGACCTACTTAGATATGGTTCTAATGAAGAGGCGTTAAATCTAAAACAGGAATTAGATAGGATATATCCAGAAGTTAGACCAGCAAGAAGCGGTGGTTTTAGATTAGGTTACCTCACAGTTGTCTTTGCTTCATTAGGAATATATTTTATCTTGGCTATGGTCTTGTTTGGTGGAACTGAATCTATCTCTCCACAGTCATCACCTCCTTCAAAACCCAGCGTTGTTACCGGTGAATCAGTAAATTTGGTAAATTATGAAAATGCTGGGCCGGTAAAATGGAATAGTTTGTTGAATACGGTAGAAATGCTCTTGGATGACGTACTTCCTTATACAGAAACAAATGATCCAGGAATTGACAGCATGACAATGCTTCATAATAAACTTGAAGAGAGAGGTGTAAAAACAGGGTTGGTCTCTATTAATGTAGAAGAGGGAGAACCTATTCATGCCTGCGTTGCTGTTGAAACAACTGATAGAGGAACTGTATTCATAGATTTGATTCCTGAACCAATAGGTAAAGAAAAGGATATAGAAAGGGATGTTTATATCCAAAATGTATACATAGAAAAGGGAAAGAAGATAGGGTTTTTGCAGGCAAGATATGCTCAGTCATGTGAGTATGCATGGTATGTAGATTATTTAAACGAGTTATATATCTGCTTTGATTATTATAAATATGTAGAAGAATTCGCAGAGGTAATCAATAAAAATAATTCAAGACTGGATAGTATCGCAGCAAACATTGATAATATAGAGTATCTGCTATATCAGCCAGGAAATTATTCAGCCGAGAGAGAGAATCTTCTAAATCAGAGAATAGATAGATATAACAGATACATTGTTGAATATAACAAACAGATTGAAGAGTTTATGAAAGAAGTAAGCAAGTTAGAAATGATGGAAGAAAACTTCCCCAGCTTTGTATATTGGGTTGAGGAAACCTATTTGTTTCCACCGTATTTTGCCAAACCTCCTGATATAGGACCTTTCATTATACCACCAGCTTTAGTAAGTCCTTTTACAGGAGAAAACATTGATAGCTTATTACAATCGGATGATTCCTATGAACAGATACCTGCACCAGATATAAACTCGGTGGAAAAGAGCGAAAGATACCATGAAAATAACTTCGTCGTTGATAACTATAAAATCAAGTGGGTAAATAGTGCTTAGCAGCTTAATTGCCGCTTTATCAAAATAACTTCAGAAATTCTTCCCGGCTCAGTTCGGAATCCTTTCAGACTGTCATGACCATTCCAATTTTTACCAAGGGCGCATTGCAACCATTGAGTCATAATGCTAGAATCTTCTATACAGGTGCGGTTTTTACGGGCAGTGAAAACGCCAGTTTAAAGGTTCTACCTACCGTACAGTACCGTCCACCATAGCCTCAATTTTAACCATAAG
>Ga0209636_10006223_pt1 | contig 12197 bp, 4 predicted proteins | sample DeeMarSWOR152_54_FD_187464 | JGI IMG/M metagenome (GOLD analysis project Ga0209636, IMG submission 187464) | Marine sediment microbial communities from White Oak River estuary, North Carolina - WOR-1-52-54 (SPAdes) (version 2) | ecosystem: Environmental > Aquatic > Marine > Intertidal zone >...
CCATCTGGGACTGTGGCAACTTTGTGAGAGACACCAACGACGGTTTTCGACTCGAGGTATGTCAAAACGGTAAGATATGGGAGTCAGATGTGTACCTGCGGCTGTCGCGTATGGGCAATACTTTCATCTTCGAGACCAGCGCAGATGGCAATGAATGGGTCGAGATGGCGTGCTCACCGAGAGAACGGCCTGACTTTGAAGGCTTAACTCTGCAGGTAGGACTACATCACGCGACCTTCGCTACGGTGGCGAGTTCGATTGCGTTTGATGATTTCAGATTGGTTCGTGAGCCGTGGCCGAACTCCAGAGGCGCACGTCCGGCTAATAACGCGGTCAATGTGGCTATCAACACCAAGCTCAACTGGACGGTTGGCGACTTTGTGCAGGCTACCAACGGCCACGAGGTCTACCTCGGCACTGACGAAGCTGCCGTAACCGATGCCAATAGTAGCAGCCATCCGGGTGTCAGTTACTGGAAAGTCAATGGGCCCCCCATTGACCCCGGCTTGCTTAAGTTAGGCATGGAATACTTCTGGCGTGTCGATGAGGTCAATGAGCTCAATACCATATGGACAGGCGATGTCTGGAGCTTTACATGCGCTGATTACATCACTGTGGACGATTTTGAGGGGTATTCGAACAGAATTGATCTATTTGCAACGTGGAAAGACGGCGGTTCTGGTTTCCCGTATAATATCACATCCGGCTCGAATGTAACTCTTTCCAGTGAGATTGACCCTCGCTACTATTCTGTGCCTTGGGGGCGGCCCGGCGTGGAAGCTCCGGGTCCGGTTTACGAAGGTGCAGATGCGATGCAGTTTGCCTATGACAACGATGGTGCTACCTGCCGTTATTACCCGGGTGAGTGGGAAGACTGCTATTATCCACCATGCTTTTCTGAGGCGAGCGCCCAGGTTAGTAAATTGCCAACCATCTCAAATTGGTCCTACGAAAACATCAAATCACTGTCGCTTGCGTACTTTGGTGACCCCTGCAACATTGTTGGTGCAGCTGATCAGATGTATATAACCATAGAAGATGGTGACACGGATAAAGCAACGGTCAGATACGGCAGCGACCCCTACGAAGATATGAACGACCTTAAGAAACCAAAATGGCAGGAGTGGAATATCGAGATGCAAAGGTTTGTTAACGCAAATGGCCAAATTAACCTTGACAATATCAAGAAGGTCTATATTGGCTTTGGTGACAAGGACAGCCCAACTTGTGAGGGTTCAGGTATCGTATACTTCGATAACATCAGACTGAACCTGAGAAGGTGCGTTTCCGAGCGTGTTGTCGGCGATATGACCGGCGATTGCATCATCAGCTTTGAAGACTTTGCCACGATAGCAGACGGCTGGCTGTGTGGAGCAGAAGGGTCGCCCGATGCTAACTTAGTAGGGCAGTGGAAGTTTGATGAACCTAACGGCATCACTGCTAATGACAGTATCGGCACTAATCACGGCACTGTCCTTGGTGGGGCAGCTATGGACGGCTCAGGCCAGCTCACACTCGATGGCACTGACGACTATGTCGCCCTGCCCATCGGCTCGATAATTGCTTCATTAGATGAGTGCAGCTTTGCAGCTTGGGTCGACTGGCCCGGAGGCGGCCAGTGGCAGCGGATATTCGATATCGGCCAGCCGAATGAGCCGGACCCGTGTGACCCGTGTGCGGTGACCGTATCACAAGAATATATGGTCGTGACGCCACGTACCGACGGTGGCGTGATGCGTTTCACCATTACGATAGGTGGTGGCGGAGGAGCGGCCGAGCAGCAGGCCACAGCAGCCGAGACCATGCCCAGCGGATTGCACTGTGTTGTTGCGACAGTCGATGTCAACGACGCCAACGAGAACAACGTCAACCTGAGCTTATATCTTGATGGCAGACTCGCTGCCCGCAACACCGATGCTAACCTCGTGCCTTCAGACCTCGGCAATACCACGAACAATTGGCTCGGTAGGTCAGCGTATCCTGCTGACCCATACCTGCGTGGTTCCTTCGATGAATTCCGCATCTACAACCGTGTTCTGTCCGAGGTCGAGGTTGCTGAGCTGTACTGCAGCACTCTCGCCAGAGAGCGAGCTGATTTGAACGGCGATGGGGTAGTTAACTTCACAGACATGGCTATGATGGTGGACAAATGGCTACAAGAGATACTGTGGCCATAAGCCGGTGAGCTGATACAGTGATTAAGGCCTATGCCAATGAACGGCATAGGCCTTTCTTATATCCGGGCACCAGCCAATGAGTCTGCCGCATTCGCTACTCGTTTTCGACAAGAGCAATGCGCATATAGCCCTCGCCGTTTTCACCAAAGCCCTTGCCTGGAGCAATTGCCGCTTCTGCATATTCCATCAGGTCCATCGCAGGCCGCTGAGAATCTTGAGGAAGAGGCTAAGAAAACTGAAGAAGCAACCAAACCAAGAAGATTTGACTAATTTGAAATCACAAAGGAATGAACTGCGGGCGCAAGAATTCTTTACCGAGAGAAAACAAAATGTCATCAGCTGTTTTCCATCAGCGAAAGTGGCACAGGTTAAGGCTTTGGGTTCTTGGCGGCCGACACTTTGAGTTATAGGTAAGTTCATTTTTCGTAAGTTCTCCGAACCTTTTCGATTTTTCTTCACAGATTTAACTATTACAAAGACCACCTGCGGTTTATGAGGACGATCTTAAAAATTAACTTATGGATGATGAATACTTTGATTCGACTGGTGAAAACCAGAAATTAGAAGCCGTAGCAGAGCAGGATGAGTCTGAACTCTCGATGCCTTTGGGGCATAGGATTTGCCGAACAGATTCTAAAGGCTTGAAATTGTGTTAGCCTCTACAACCGCACTACAACCAAAGAGGCTGTTATCTGCCAATTCTCCAGAAATGCCCATTTCATAAGTCCTGTGTAGACAGTGAGTAGGAAAAAATAAGAAATTTGCAAACATATTATATATCCAGTTGCTGCCCTAAAAGCACGAAAGCCGCAGCAGTCTTCATAACCAGCCTTTATCTCGCCAGTAATGATATTCTTCTGCCCACTCATTTTTTCTTGTCTCGATTATTAGCCTGAAATGCTGTCTACCTTTTTCAATAAGTTCTAATTGCTCCGGATAACTCTTTTGTTCTTGAATATCCATGGCAAGCTTCCTGCCCAGCTTAATGGCTTCCTCTTCTTGCTTTTCGCCTATTAGTTGCGCAGCAGAAGATACTCCTCCTGAATACTGAGCTCCACAAGTATGCCCATAGTACTTAATATAATCCAGAACTTCCTTATCCTGTCCGCTTCCTGAAGAGACGGCGCCGGCGATGTATTTACCTAACAGACGCTTACAGTGGATAAAATGAGTCGAACGGTCAAATAGTGCCTTCATTGAAGCAGTAACCTGATTTATATAGTTTGGCGAGGCCAAAATTATTCCATCTACTATAAGCATCTTATTAAGAATCACGTAAGCATCATCCGACAAGGAACAATGCATCATATTTTTATGGCATCGCTCGCAATGCTTACAGAACAATATTTTGAAATCACATAGATGGACAGTTTCAATATCAGCTTCTTTCTGCGAAAGACCTTCTAATACATACTTGGCCAAAGCAAAGGTCTTGCTCTTTTCTTTATGCGGACTCGAAGAGATTAGTAAAATCTTCATTTCCATTTGCCCCAGATATCCATTCGGTATTTATCATATTAAACGCTTGGCTACGCAACTAAGCCCTCTGATTCCATGATAATATCAAAACCTTTTTTCGGCCACAATCGTTTAAATTTTAGTGACGGTGCGACCGTAAAAGGCTAAGAAAATCCATACAACCAAACTACACCCCAAACACCAAATAGCTCATAAAATCGCGAAAATTGTAAATCCACAAGATTTGTAATATCAAAGACTTAAAAAATTCACAAAAATTGTAAACATTCACTAAAATCGACAGAACGGCTTTTATCCAGATCACCTGTTAGGACGGTAGTCGTCTAGGGGAAGTGAAAAGGGAAAATTCTTGACAGCTCGCATGGATTGTTATAAAATTATTGCCATCAAAAATATGAATTGTGTTTTGTAAAGAGTAAAAAGGCAAATGCCGGATTACTGATTTTAAGAATTATTTTTGCTGCAGCTCTGGTTCAATAATTTTGAAAACAGAATTTTTTGTTATTTTTCTGAGAGCTATGACACATTCATAAGATTATTAAGCATTTCAATAATAGTTTTGGAAGGAGTATAGTCATGAAAAAACATTTCATTTTGATTGGTATTGTTCTAATGTTTGCTGGTGTTGCCTTGGCTGTCCCGGAAAAGCCGCTCGACCTCGGTGATGCAAATGTTTCACCTTTACCACACTCGATTATTGAGAAATTCCAGCGATTAGACAGAAGAGGCAGATTTGATCCAAATTTTTATAAAAAGTATCTCGACGTCGGCGGTATTGCGGTAATGGGTTCCGATAAGGTGGCAGATGAGGCTTTTTATGAGGTACGGTATTTGACAAGCCACGTCCTTGCTAACAGAAAGGATATTCTCGACGCGATGGCAAAGAGAAACACCTGTCTTATTATAATTGCTTACGAAGAAGAGGTATCCGAAATACCGGAATATTACAGGTCAGACCCAGTCGCTGCAGCACAACAGAACAGGCGTGTCAGAGGTTACGGGGGAGCTACTTTGACAAGTTTCGGTGAGGAAAATCTGCTTTGCTATCCGGGAGACAGATACAGCGAAGAGAGTATTATGATTCATGAATTCGGTCATTGCATCGACGGCAATTTAAGACGAATGGATCCGAACTGGAACAGCGACCTTGCAAAAGTTTTCAGAGATGCAAGGAGTCAGGGATTATGGGATAACACGTATTCAGCAACCAATCAAGCCGAATACTGGGCGGAAGGAATTCAGGCATATTTTGATACCTGCAAGAGAAGCAGGACAGGTCAGCCGGACGGTGTCCACAACCATGTAGGCAACCGTGAGGAATTGAAGGAGTATGACCCAAACCTGTTTAACTTTATAGAAAAAACTATCGGCCATATAGAGTGGCGATATACAAGATATAACGTGCGTCATCCGGAAGGACCGGTTGAGACAAGAGGAGTTACGATGAGACCGAGGGATCCTAATTCAGCCGGCATACGACGAAGCCGCAGACGAAGTACAGATGCAAATCAACCGGCTGAAGGCAGACGACGAGGTGGCAGAGGCGGACGTGGTGCGGATGCAAATCAGCTACAATCGCTTTCTAGCGAACAATCCGATGACCAGATATCTACGATGGTAGAAGAAACTGTTGCTGATGAGGAGGTTATCCCATTCGGGAAGGTTATAAGTCCAATACCAGAGTCAATAATGGTCAGATACAACCTTACTCGACCTAATTACAGGGCTTTTTACAAGAAAATGATAAGTGCCCAGGGTGTCCCTATAACATGTTCTGCGAATGTATCCAATGCAGCCCTTATCCGTGCCCATGAACTATTTAATAAACTGCTTGCGGGAAGACCCGATGTGGTCCAGGATATGGTCAGAAGAAGGACACGGCTATTAATAATCGGGGCCAATGAACTGGTGTCGAATGTTCCTGATTATTACATAGAAGATCCGGAGCGGGCTGCATATCAAAATGAGCGAGTAAGGGGTTATGGCGGAAATACCACGAGCTTCGGTGAAGAGAATGTTCTTTGTCTTCCTATCGACAATTATGACGACGAGAGTATTATGATTCATGAGTTCGGCGGCCATTGTGTTGACAGTTCCTTGAGAAGGGTTGATCCGAATTTTAGGCCAAGACTGCGGCAGCTTTATAATGATGCGATTTCAAGAGGCCTTTATCCCTTAACTTATGCCGGCACCAACCAGGCGGAATACTGGGCGGAGGCTGTACAGGATTATTTCGATGCTGACAGGCAGAATAACTGGAACCACAATCATGTTAATACACGTGAAGAGCTTATGGCTTATGATCCGAATATGGCAAAATTTGTGAAGGAAATGTTCAATCTTTCACCTGAGCAGGATTGGCGCTACGAGCCTCTTGCAAGACAGCCGCAGGTTACAACGCCCCCTGCAAATTTGGATGTTGCTCCAGTCTATAGGAAGTATCTTTTTTGCAGGAGACTTCCAATTATAGGTTCAAAACATGCATCTGATGAGGCGATGTATAAGGCAAACGAGGTTATCCGCAATATGTTCACCTTCCGTCACGACATCTTAAAGGCAATGATTGACCAGGGCCTGCAGTTCATAGTTTTAGGCGACAATGAAAAAATAGCAAATATGCCTTATTTTGAAGGAACAAATGTTTCAGGCGGAATCTATTTCAAATTCACAAAAGAAAATCCCCGATTCATCGTCGGAGCTGAATATATTCTGAATCCCGAGAAAATCGGTGAGAACCTGGTTATCCGTGAATTTGCCAAGGCTATTCCACTGCTTGTTGGTTCAAGACCCTTCGATCCTGATTTTGCCAGACGGCGTCAGAAGCAGCAATACGAAATGTATGGCTTGGTGAGGGTCGATGAAAATTTCAACAAGAAGCTAGATGAGCTTTATAAAAACGCAATCTCGAAAGGTTTGTGGAAAGGCACACCTGCAGCTGAAAGTATGGCGGATTATTTTGCAGAAGGAACACAAAGCTGGTTCGACTGCAATGGAAAATGTGTCGATGCGGAAAATAATGCCATCAATACGAGAGATGAGCTTAAAAAATATGACCCTGATTTAGCGGAATTTCTGCAGGATACATACAGATACCCGCTTCACGAGAACTTCGACTGGCGAGAGCCGCTCGTGGTGAAAAATTAATAGAAGATGGTTTACTGAAAAGTCAATGACTGAACAGCAGGTATTATAAACGGTCGATGGAGAATTTCTACCTAAACTAACCGCCGAATTTTAACAGTCCAGATTTGAAGTTGTTTAATTTTTTAACCGGAAATTTCACCGGATGGGTATTTTGAAAGGGAGTTTTTAGACTTTAAAAATTGTCATAAGTCCTTATGAGTTTGCTTTCAAGTTTTCTACGGCAGTGTTAAAGATATCGTGGAGCTGCTCCTTGATAAGGGTGCTGATGCGATTGCGCTGTCCAAGCAGGGGTGGGCGCCTTTGGGTATGTCTAAGCAAAGAAATCATACTGAGATTGTCGAACTACTTCAAAAGCACGGAGCTAAGGAATAACAAGCCTAGAAATAGCCCCATTTTCGTGAGTCGATGACTACAACCGAGCTACAACCCGAGGGCTCATTATCTACCAATTCTCCAGAAATGCCCATTTCATAAGCCTTGTGTAGACAGTGATTAAGAAAAAACACGAAATTTGTAAACATTTTATATATCCATCCACATCGATTATCATTTCCGAAAATAATATTCATAACTTTTTTAGGAAAGAGAGTTAGCCTTTTGTGCGTTCTGGACTTGCTGACGCCTGTCTCCAAAATGTTTCTATAGTTGCTTGTTTCGTATACTTTAAATAGGTTGATACAGAGCTTACAAATTTCATAAAACTAAAATCATGAGAAAAGTTTGGGTTTACAAAAGAAATGGTATAAAGGGACGGTAGGTCGGCTGGTATGAAGGAGGCAAACGAAAAGCTAAAGCTCTTCCTACCAAAACGCTGGCTAAACATTTTCGAAGAATAAAATACTGCAATTAAACTCAGATGTATTTACTGGAACTATTATTGTCGATTGGCAGCAAATGGTAGAAGAGTATCGAAAAAGCAAAACTGTGGAAGGTGTTACAGAATCATCGCTTTATGAAATATCATTGACGCTAAGACATTTTCACAGACTGACAAAAATAATCACTTCAAGGCAGTTAATTCAACATAATATTGATAGGTATATTTTAGAAAGAGGCAAGGAAGTAAAACGCGCTACTCTTAATAAGGATATTCGAAATTTGAAGGCATTTATTCACTGGTGTGAGCAAAAGAAATTCACTAACGGCAATGTGAAGAGCAAACTGTTAAAAGAAGAGGAAAGGCCTGTAAAATCGCTTGATACATCTCAGTGGGGATTACCTGTATTTGAGCATATTTGGATGTTTGGGGAGTGGCTTTAAAACCTTCTAAGTAGAATTGTGGTAGAAAATGATGTTTCTTGGGATCAGACATGCATAAAATATAAATAAAGCTACTTTTCTCATTGTGCAGCCACATCTTCAAGTTGTATGTACCATGTTTTTCATAGTAATCTTTTGATGCATAGGGTACAAACGCTCCCCATAATCAGGTTTTACCGTCTCTCCGAAAACATATTCAACCGGCACCTCATCTTTGAGGGGCTTTCGATTCCATGTTTTGGACCCGGGCCAGAAAACAGACATCTTTTCATAGTCTTTTTCCGCTCTCGCCTGCCAGTATGCCTTAACAAGCTCCCACGGTTCTGGCTAATCTTCACCGGCTGCCAATAATCGCAATCGTTTCCTTCACAATCTTTTTCTTTGCCTGAAGAACGACTTCTTCGTCGTAGCGGATTTGGGCAGTACCGTCTTTGGTCTCGATGTCATAGCGTTTGCCGAGGATCGGGATGCCGCGCAGTTTGATATTCTCCGGCAGTTGGCCGTTCAGACGAATGGTGCCGTCCGGCTCGATGTCGCAGACCTCTTCCAGCCCCATCAGGCACATCAGCGCTCCCCACGTGTAATGCGGCACTGAGCAGCCATTCCCGTCATTGCGAAAGTTTTCGTGACAGCTCCAGTTGCGTTTATAGTTCCGCATGAACAGTTGGATGCTCTTGCGGGCGAACTCTTCGCGCAGGTCGTCGGCAGCGTAATTCTTCAGGCCCAGATAGACCAGGTAATTCGACGGCGGCCAGATTTTGCCGCGCCAGTAGTGCTCGTCCGGATACGCCGGATCGTCCCGCGCCACCGTGGGCATGACCCAGTCACCCCAGAACTTGTTGGGGTCTTTGAGGATTTTCAGCATCCGCGCCGCCTGCTGCTTGCTCGGGGCACCCATAATCAGCGGATAAAAACACATCGGCGAGATCGTGCTGGAAAACAGCGACTTCTCCGGCGGTGTTCCCATGTGCCATGTCAGCTTGATCTGGTCCCGCCAGCCATGCTGAACGTGCTCGACCTTGATCGGAACCAGCTTGCCCGCTTCCAGCCGGATCGGCTTTGAGACGGTGACCTTGTGGCCGCCTTTTTTCCAGTCGTCCAGCACATGTTGGCCATCGATCCACATGCGGGCGCCGTCATGGTACATTGCGACAAAGGTGTATTCGCCGCTCTTTTCCGGCACCAGCGAACCCGACCAGCGGACGGTGTATTTGCTGCGTTCAAGCCCTTCCAGCTTCGGTCCGCAGTGATAATCAATCGCCTCTTCCGTGCGGCTCAGCACAAACGTATCAAAGTTGTTGCCGTTATAGTAATCCGCCTTCAGTCCCGGCTTTCCGTCAGGTGCACGGAAGTATTTGGCGGTGATGATTTTGCCCATCGGTGCATCCAGACGTGATTCGGCATTCCAGTACCGGTTGTTGTACATGCCCATCTCGTCATTCCATAGCACCTTGTTGAGATTGTTAGCCATCCGCTCCTTTTCATTGCGGAAACGATTGGCGTCGGCAGCATAGCCCAACTCGTCTGCGATCATCGCAAGGTACATCGCGTCCATACCCCACAACGCGCTCAGGCCCACATCATCCAGCATGAGCGTGCCGGACTCTAGATTGACGATGGCTTCGTCATACATCGGCGAATCGTCCAGCCCGCTTTCCCAGACAGCGTTCTGCCATTCCAGGTTCGACTCGGTGCCCCATTCGAGCAGCCCGTTCTGGTTGCCGTCGCGATACGGCAGCTTGTTAAATGGTCGGGGTGTGAACCACCAATCGTGCCATTTTTTCAGCTTCGGATAAAACTCGGCGAGGAAGACTTTATCCGGCCATCGCTGATAAATCTTCCACACGCACATCGCCCCGACCGGCGGTTGCGAGCGGTCCCAGCTTGGGTCCCAGCGGGCGCCGCTGTACAGCGGCAGCAGACCGTTCTCCTGTTGGGCCTCAAACATTGCCCGAAGCTGAATCTTGGCCTGCTCAAAATCCTCGAGGCAGTACATCTGGGCGTTAAAGAAGCTGTCCCAGACGAAGAACATCACGCCGTCGGTACGCGTCCAGTATCGGCAGACCGCAGGGGCAACCCAGTGCGTCTGGAAATCATACAGCCGGTTGTGTCCCATCTGGTCCATCATCGGATCGAGAAACTTACCCCAATCGCCGAACGCCCGAACGCGTTCTTTGTCGTATTTTTCGAAAGCGGTATTTAATATTCTCTCGACTTTTCGCAGATCGGCAAGCGACTCAAAACCCGCAACGAATTTCAGCGGAGTCTTGCCGTCAAGATCATACACCAACGCCGCGTGTTGGCCATTCTTGTGATCCTTCGATGTTCCCGAAACCACAAGTTCGCCCAGGTATGTCTGATCGGAAACACAGATCTTCGCAACTGGCTTGCCGGATGCTTTCAGCTTCCAGTTGTACCATATTTTGCTTTCGCCGATCGGTGGGATCGCAAACTGGCCTTCACCGGTTATTTCATTGTTACCCCGCAGCGAATATTTCGATGCATACGTTTGCCACGTCGGTGTCGCCTCCAGCGTTATGCGGACCGGCTTATCCGCACTAATCATGCACGCCGCCGATAGTGGTGAAGTCTTACTCCACAGCATCCGCACGCTGGCCTCGCCGACCTGCCATTCGACGTCGTTAATCGAATAATCTGGTGCCGAGGGCCCGTGACGCAGTGGCCGATTATTAATCCAGACACGGTCGTTTCGATACGTCCCGTCCGGCTCCACCCAGCCGATCCGCACCATAAATCCGGCCCGTTCCGGCTGAATAAACGTAATCCCATTCAGCACATACGCGTAATGCTCACCAATCAGCGTCTCTGTCTCCGCCGACACAGAAGCTGCCAGACAACTCATTAACACAACACCTACAATCATCCAACTCTTGAATCGCATTTTCCCATCCTTACTTATTGAAATTTAGGTTATTTTTTATAGGATTTCCCATATAACATTGTATATCCTTGCTTAGCTACCCTGCTAAGCCTCATTTACAATAGGGTATCAAGTCTGTTTTGAAATTCAACCTTTCTTATCGGCTCTGCGTGATGGCTTTTTGGCTGTAAAAAGTGAGAAAATCCGTACAACCGTAGTACAACCAAAAGCCCAAATATCTCATAAATTCACAAAAATCCTGAATCCATAAGATTCGTAATATCAAAGACTTAAAAAATTCTTAGAAAAGACAAACATTTTATATATCCGTTTGCTTAGTGAAAATTTATTAAAATCTTTGTTTTTGGGCTAAAATTTGAAGTTGATTTCACTTGTCGTCTATGAAAATTACCTCATGTAGTGTCAAAATGGAGACCACGCTCTGTGAAAGGTTTTGAAGCTTTTGCCGTAGGCATCGTATTCGTAACGTTCCTGTATAACTCCGGAGTTGTCGAATAAGGCCGCCGGGCTGAACAAATGGTCATGGGCGTAGTAATAATCGTCGCTGCCGTTTTCCAAATCAACCATTACAAGGACTTCATCTATAAAATTGCCGTAAACGAAGCTTGTTTGCCGTCAGCAGAAGCAGGACAGATTAAAGTCTTTAAGTTAGGGGCGAAATCAAGGTATTTCCAGCATGCAGGAAGATATTCCTAAAAAAAGTCGTGAATGAAAAAAGAAAAAAATGTTTGAGAGAAAAAAAATAATGGTAAAATCATGGAAATGAAGCTGATATCCTCTTCTGATTTAGAGAGCTTTTTGTCTCATTTTATCCGACAACGTACACAAAAAACAACCTTAAAGACAATTTGGGAGAGACACAGATGAACAAACGATGGATAGTGTGGGTTTTGATGCTGATTTTTGCCGGGTCTGCATGTCCAGCCACTGATGAGAGTAAGGCCTATCTGAATACGTCGCTTGATTTTGAAACGCGCGCGGCGGACTTGGTCGAGCGGATGACGCTGGAGGAGAAAATTTCACAGTTAGGCAACAATGCCCCGGCGATATCGCGACTGGGTGTTCCGCCGTATGATTGGTGGAATGAATGTCTTCACGGCGTTGCCCGCGCGGGTATTGCGACCGTTTTCCCGCAGGCAATCGGTATGGCGGCGACTTTTGACCGCTCAATGATGTACCAGACAGCCTGCATCATCAGCGATGAGGCACGGGCTAAACATCACGAGGCACTTCGA
>Ga0209636_10006224_pt1 | contig 12197 bp, 4 predicted proteins | sample DeeMarSWOR152_54_FD_187464 | JGI IMG/M metagenome (GOLD analysis project Ga0209636, IMG submission 187464) | Marine sediment microbial communities from White Oak River estuary, North Carolina - WOR-1-52-54 (SPAdes) (version 2) | ecosystem: Environmental > Aquatic > Marine > Intertidal zone >...
TGGCGGTGGCGGGGGTGGAATGTAGATGACAATGATGCTCACCACCGTTACCGTTCCATCGGCATCGACGCAGACAAGGACCAGGATGACCGCGCCTACCTCGACCTCGCCCTCGACGATGACTCCACCGAGGTCAATCGTCTCCCCGTTGGCCAACACCAGCCGGTTGCCGTCGATGCCGACTATGATGACGCTGAAGCTGAAGCAACCAAGCCCGGGCTCAAGGTCGACGCGCTTGATCTCGCTGGCCAGCCACCTGACATCGGGATCGAACAGGATCTGCCCCTTTACCTTGACCAGGTGGCCGACGCCGATGTCATCTTCGATCTCGGTCTCATCGTCCACGTCGAGGCGAATGCCACTCACGATCCACGGATCTGTGCTGGTCACCGTGCCCACGAACTCAAAGTGCAACGCCTCGTCCTCATCGTCAACCCGTTTGATCTCATAGGCAAGCCGGGTGCCATCCTCCAGAATGCGACCCCTGACTCTTACTCGCTCGCCGATGCCAATGTCGGCCTCGATCTCGGTCCAATCCCTTGTTTCGAAAGGGATGCCCGACACAACCCAACGGTCGTCTTCTATACCCATAATCTCGACGTAACCGGTGAACTCGAACCAGCGTTCCCCTCCTTCGAACCGTTTGATGGATCGCGCCAGCCAGGTGCCATCCTCCAGAATCCAACCCCGCACTTCCACCTCGTCGCCGACGAGCAGACCCCCGTCAATCTCTGTCGTGTCACTGATGGCGATCGTGACCTCAGAGACCGTCCAGATCGTGTCGGAAATGGTCTGTACGACGCCGACAAAGTGGAACGGCCAGCCGGGCTCTTCCTCGACGAGACGAATGTACTCGGCCAGAAACGTTCCACCTTCCAGGATGATGCCCTCGACCCTCACCAAATTGCCGATTTCGATGTCGTCCTCGATGCTGGTTTCATCGTCTACCGCGATGACTTGATCAGCCACCGTCCAGGTCGTGTCGGAAATAGTCTCCACCCGGCCGGTGAGGGTAAAGCGATCCTGCGGCGCACGACGCAGCAGCACAATGCGATCCGCGACGAGGATGCTGTCCGGCAAAAGACGCCCCTCGACGAAAACCCAATCGCCAACCTGGGGATTGCCGACGATGACCGTGCCGTCGTGAGTCTCAAAGTCCTGCCCGGCGATCGTCCAGGTGGGCCCGGTCTGGCTGACCTCGCCCTCGCCGGTGATGCGAAAGAACGGCTGGCTGGGCACCTGGCCAACCTCGACGATGGTCAATTGCCCGGCAACGACGACGACCGTGACGTTCAGATTGGTGACGGCAACTGCCCCTTCGTCCACGGAAAAGTAAACGACCAGGGCCGGAGTGACGAGCACGTGGAACCGCGTGCCCTTGGCTTCCCCGCTGCCCGCAGGGGTGTTGACCTCGTAACGCGCACTGGCACCGTATGCCGGGGCGACATCGTGCTCGGTTTCGCCAACCCACTGGGTGAGCTCGACGATCCGCGACCCATCGGTCGGGTCTTGGCCGAGATTGTCCACCGAAACCTCTGCGTTCGGCCCCAGATAGGCCGTGCTGCCGTCGTAAAAGGTGAGGCTGGCGCTAGACAGCTCACCGGTACGCACCCTCTGCCCGGCTTTGACGACCTGTCTTTCGCTGACCAAAGCCCACGTGTCGCCACCAGCCTGGATTTCCACGACGCCTCGTATGTCTCTTAACAGCGCACTCTGCGGGGGCAGGGGCTTAACCACCGCCGGTAGAAAGACGGTGTACAGCGATTCCGGCTCAGCATCCGGCGTCGGATCCTGGGCCACACTTGTTTCAGAAGCGGGGGCGGGTAGAGGCGAAAGATCTTCTGTCGTGTCTTCTGCTAGAGTAGGGCTGGGTAAGGGCGGTTGGTTTTGAGTCACGCCCTGCGCAAGAGTAGGGCTGGGTGAAGGTGCGCCGCTCGGTTTCCTTTCTACTTCCGCAACGGAAAGAGATGTGGGTTCGAGGGTCAAATCTGTATCACGAAATGCTAGCCAGGCCACACCCCCGCCTATCAAAACAACGAGGACACAGACAAATAAAAGGGCTAGGCCACCGGAAAGCGTCGTCAGGGGAACGAACCGCTTCGCCAGAGGGCGCATCGTGGCCTTGGCCGGTTCGATGAACCGCTCCGACAGGGAACGCATCGTGGCCTTGGCCGGTTCGATGAATCGCTCCGACAGGGAACGCATCGTGGTCTTGGCTGGTTCGATGAGCCGCTCCGACAAAAGACACACTGTAGCCTTTGCTGGTCCAATGAGTCGCTCCGACAGAGAACGGATTAGAATTTTTTCCGTCTTTTCAGGGGATTGGATTTTCATTTTTTGTTCCCTCCCTGCCAATTCCAACAACTGGACACGTTGCTCGGCGACGATATTCTTATCTCGTTCAGGATACTGGACCTCGCCAAGCCTGGCGACCAACCTGAGCAGGTCTGCTTCGTCCTCGGACAAACCGGCCTGGCATGCTTCGAGCGGCTGACCAGCTTGCAGTTGCTCAAGTTTCTCTTGAAATTGGTTCTCTCGTTCGCCCATTAGCCTGCTCCTCTATTTTCCAGTGCCACGCGCAGGGCCACCAGGCCACGATGCTGCAAAGACTTGACTGCGGCGATTGTCTTGCCCAACGTCTGGGCGGTCTCCCGCAGCGACAGCCCGACCAGGAATCTCAGCGTGACGACCTCGTGCTGCAAGGGATCCAGCCCGCCCAGGGCGTGCTGAACCTGCTCGGCGGTGAGTCGATGCTCGACGATCTCGAACGGACTGTTTCCTCCCTCACTCAGCTCATCCGCGTGATAGAGCGGCACCAGCTCGTGGCGGCCTGCTTTGCGATGATGATCCACGGTGAGGTTGTGCGCGATACGATACAACCAGGCTTGAAAAGGAACTCCCTTGAGGCGATAGTTGGCCAAACCAGTCACCATGCGGAGGAACACCTCGCCGGTCAGATCTTCGGCCAGGTGCTGGTCACGCACGTGCGACCACACGTACCTGAATATTCGCCTATGATGCCTGTCGTACAGTTCGCCAATCGCGTTCACGTCGCCTTTTCGGGCGCGTCTTACCAGGTCCGCGTCACTGCTGTCAAGCACGTGGATTCCTCTCTATCGTTTTCTCACAAACGCCACATCGAGTAACGCGGTGAGTTTTATGAGATGAATCCCACTCATAAATATAACGAAGCGGAAGCAAAAAGGATTCAAACTCGTCGCGAACTCTGAGCAATTCGTAGCTCGTCAGGGGCTCTGGGGTAGGCGTGGCTGTCGGTGTAAAAGTTTCGGTGGGCGCAGGTGTACCAGTAGACATCGCCGTGCTCGTGGGTGCGGACGCACTAGCAGGCGTTGCCGTATGAGTGGACGCAGCAGAAAACGTGCTGGTAGGCGATGATGTGGAAGCGATGGTCGAAGGGACTGTTGCTGGCAGCTTCCGAGATGGGGTCAAGGAGGGATATCTTGCGCTCGATCTATTGTTTGGGAATATCAAAAGCGCACCCTGTCTGTTCCTCCTCGCAAGTGCCGATCGCTCCCCCGCCATAGAAAACGTGGAAATCGTCTCTCCAAAAGCGATCGTCCCTGCCACGCGTCAGATGGGCGCCAACCCCGCTACACGTCAATCCCTCCGGCGGCTGGGGGTCACCCTCATCTTTCCAGGCAACCACGCAAGCGCCGTTATCGAGCGTCGCCACACCCCACTCTGAGCCGTCGATGGCGCCCTCATCATCGCCCAAGCGAAGCGGCGCTAGAGGAAAGGCTTCGGCCGTCAGATTGACGACGAACAGGCCATCGTCACCGCGTTTGGCGATGAACAGCCGGTAGCTTGGCTGAGCAGGCGACTTGACAGCACATTGCTCCTGGTTTTTCTCACAAATGCCAACCAGTTTCCCGTCATAGTAGACGTTGAACATCTTTTCCCAAAAACGTTCTGCCCCATCACGACGGGGCACCTGCTCGTCGTCCAGGTCGCACTTGAATTCTTTGGGCAGTTTGGGATCACCCTTTTCCTCCCACACAGCAACGCATCCATTGCTGGCGAGGGTCGCGATCCCCCAGTCCGGGCCGCTGACCGCGAACTCGCCATCGCCCAGGCGAAGCGTTTCCAGCGGAAAGGTCTCCGGCGACTGATTGGCCACGAACAAGCCATCACCGCCGCGCTTGACGATGAGCAGGTCGTAGGTCAAAGGCTCCGGCGTAGGCGTAGCCGTCGGGGCGAGAGTCTCGGTGGGTGTGGGGGTCGCCGTAGGTGCCTCGGTGGGCGTGGGGGTACTGGTCGGCGCGGCTGTCGGGGTAAAAGTTCTGGTCGGTGTGGCGGTCGCTGTAGGCGTCTCGGTAGACGTGGGCGTGCCGGTGGGTGTGGCTGTTGGGGAAAAAGCCCTGGTTGGCGCCGCGGCCGCCGTGGACGCCGCGGTGGGCGTGGGTGCGCCGGTAGCCGTCTCTGTATCGGCCAACGTGGCCGGCGGAGAGGCTGTGGCCGTGGGCTTGAGCGTTGCCGCGACGGCAAAAGTGGCCGTCCCGGTCTGGGCAGGACCAGAGATTGCCCCGCGCAACAGGTCGGGGCCGCCCAGCAGGAAAAAGGCCGCCGTGCCACAAACTAACATGCCAGCTAGACCCGCCAGGATGACGACCACTGCAGCCCGGCGCGTCCCCCTGTCACGCCCGGACACCCTGGAGAGAAAACGTGGCCCGGCGTCTGCCGCTCGATCCCGTGCCGGGACTGCTGGCAGCTCCGGAAGGCCCTCCGGTCTCGCACGTGCTGGAGGGGATGACGGTGGCTCCACAGGCCCACCCGGCGCGCCGGCGACGGCTTTGTCACGCACCGACGCCAAGTCCGCCGCCAGCCGGGAAGCAGGTGTCGCCACAGCAGCTGGAATCGGCGGCAGGGAGCGATCTACCGACTTGACCGCGACGCGGTCGGGAATCGTCAGGCGCGAGGCTGTGACGCCTGATACGGATGGTGCTTCAACGGGCGTGGCCCGCAAGGCCCGATCCAGTGCATCGGCGAGCTCAGCCCCACTTTGATAACGTTCTTCCGGTTCCTTGGCCAACGCTTTGAGGATGGCCGCTTCGAGCTCTGGGCTTATCTCAGGGCGCAATTCTCGCGGCGGGCGAGGTGACTCGGTCATGTGCAGCATGGCCACGTCCAAGGGGTCCTGGGCATCGAAGGGAAGTTGCCCCGTGAACATCTCGTACAGGACGACGCCGACGGCATAGAGATCGCTCTGGGGCACGGCGTTGGCCGACGAGATCGCCTGCTCAGGGGCGATGTAATGGGGAGAGCCAAAGATCTCGCCTTGGGTTCCAAGCTGAGTGAGCAAAGCCAGGCCAAAGTCGGTCAGAATAGCGCGTCCCTGCCTGTCCAGCATAATGTTGGAGGATTTGACATCGCGGTGGATGATGCCTTGGCCATGGGCATAGTCCAGAGCAAGGCACACCTCCCGAACGATCCGAGCGGCCTCTTCCGATTCGATGAATTCACCATCCTCTCGATAGCTGGCCAGCACAGAACCCAGATCAGCCCCTTCGATGTACTGCATGGCCATATAGAGTTGGCCCTCAGCTTCGCCGTAGCGATACAGTCTAACAATACGAGGATGCTCCAGCTGAGCGATGGCCTGAGCCTCACGCTCGAAACGCATCACATGGTCCGAATCGGCGCGGAACGGCGCATCTATCACCTTGATGGCTGCGTAACGCTTGAGGCGCACATCCAATCCACGATAGACGCGGGCCATGCCCCCGTGCCCCAGCAGAGCGTCAAGACGGTATTCATCGAGTTGCCGTCCGAGCAAGCTGTCTTCCCGCGGCCGAGGAGCATCTTGAGGAGATGCCAGTTTCTCGCTGGCCTGCAGGTGCAAGGAGACAATTTCGTCCACCGAAATCCTGGAGAGCGAACGTGCTGCCGGCTGACTCTCTCCTTCAACGGAGACAGGCAGGCAGGTCTGCAAAGCCTCTTCCAAAGCGTCGATCAACTCAGCCCCGGTCTGATAGCGCTCCTCAGGCGATTTGCTCAGTGCCTTCAGTAGAACGACCTCGATCTCTTGGCCGAGATTAGGATTGATCTCTCGGGGGGACGGTGGCGGCAGGGTCAAATGCTGGATAGCCACACTGGTAGGAGAAGGGTCGTCAAACGGCACCACGCCGGTTAACACCTCGTACAGGATAACGCCCAATGCATACAGGTCCGACTGTGGGACGGCGTCGGCGGAACGGCGGGCCTGTTCCGGCGCGATATAATGAGAACTGCCAAACACCTCGCCCAACGATCCCTGCCGCACGTCCATCGCCAGACCGAAATCGGTCAAAACCACCCGGCCATCGCCCGCCACCATCACATTCGCCGGTTTGACATCGCGATGGATCACGCCTCTCCGATGGGCATAGTCCAGAGCACTGGCAACAGCCCGTCCTATGCGCAACACGTCGTCGTGGGGCATCAGTTCACTCTCGGCTGCGTACAGGGACAGCAGCTCACGCAGGCTCAGCCCTTCGATGTACTCCATGGCGAAATAGTAGAGTCCATCCTGGTCGCCTGCATAGTAGATCTGCACGACGTTCTGGTGCCGCCACTTGGCCACAGCCCGTGCCTCGCGCACAAAGCGCTCCGCGTAGGCCGGGTCGTCCCGGTACCGAACGTCAACGACCTTGATTGCCACCGGGCGCTCCAGCGCGACGTCCCAGCCAAAATAAACCTGGGCCATGCCACCCCGTCCGATGAGGCGGTCAATTCGGTAGTTGGCAAGTTGACGTCCAATCAAAGGATCCTCAGCCATCACTTCGCTCCGGTCTTTGCAAGCGCGTCTCGCGGCTGGCCAGAGTAACGCGCTGCAAGTCACGAATAAAGGTGTTCAGACCGCGTACATAGGCTTCGAGGTAATCCTGGGCCATACGAACGGCCAAATCCCTGCACCCACAGGCCTCCAACAAGCCAATGTGGGGCCGGAAATCTCGCAGCGAGATGTGCATCACGCCGTTTGCATCGGTGACAACGCCCCACGCCAGCGTCTTCTTGTCATTGTCGTCCTTGGCAGTGATAAACCGGGTGAGCGAGCTGGTCGGCACGACAGCCCCCAGATTGGAGAACACCTCGCGCCCCTTGATAAGGTCGTTCAGCACATCAAAGCGTCCTGGAACCTTGTCCAACATGCGCTGCAGAGGAGTCGGCATGTGAGCCAACAGCTTGATGGTGCCGATGCTGGCGCTCTCACCCATGAGGGCAATCTCTTTAGCCCTGCTCAACACCGCCCCAAACCCGGCCAAGGTCGCCAGATAGCGGCGCTGGAGCCGATCAAACTCGGCATACAGCGCCGCACGGCCTTCAACGGCACCCTCATAGGCATCGATCGCTTCCACGACCCGCCGGTGCAAACCGAGCAGATCGAGATCGCTCAAGGGGACCTCGAAGGTCATTGGGTAGAGACGATCGCGCGGGGAACGTTGGCTGGCGTCCACCGGAATTCCAATAACCGGGTTAACCCCTTGGGAAAGCTCTATCGCTTCCAGGGCAGCCAGTCCTGCCTGGCGGGTAGAGTCTTTACGGCCCAGGTCATCCAATGCCGCGATCAGGTCAGGGTCGGGTTGATAGGTAAAAGCGTGGATGGCACGATAGAGCACTAGGAGATCGTTCACCGTCAACTGGATCAGATCGTTGCGCTGCTTAAAGACTCTGCGCAGGCTTAGAATCGCTTCCAAGTTGGCGGCATCGCTTTCCACGCTGGCTTCAGGCGTCACATGGGGAGCCTGCTGCACGAGTGCCAGGTCAGCCGCCCCAAGTCCGCAGTCAAGCGCATAGGGACACGTTTCAGCAGGCTGGGCTGGAGGCAGCGCGCCGAGATGGACCGCCCAGGCCAGAGCTTCATTGGTCATGATTTCTGCCAGGGCAGCTCCCCACCCCCCGTCGAAAAAGATGTGGGACTGATCGAGGACAACCGTCTCACCGGTATCGAATATCGTCAGCGCATGATCGCCTATGCCCCGTTCGGCCCGGCGCAATTCGGCCAGAGGCAGGTGGCGTGGACGTGGATCGCAGTTGATCAAGATGGGGGCCAACCGAAGGGCGTCTAGCTCCTTGACCAAAGTGCTGCTCATCTTGTTGAGTAACCTGGACAACGCTGCTCGCTTGATCCGGGCCAGAGAGGTGAGTTGAACGGGGGACACTCGGGGCGGATGGGCCATCATAGCTGCAACCTGCGCTCGCACGGTCGCCGCATCCGCAGGTTGACCTGTACCAGGCGCACAGGCCGGGATCAGGTAGTAACACCCCTGGTAGACAGCGCCGATGTGAGCCCTCTCCAGCGGGATCGGCGTACGCGTCTCGCCGTAGGGGCCGGGCTTGAGATTCGCCAGGATGGACATCTGCCGCTGATAAGCCGGAAGGTCACGCGCCTCAGCAAGGCGCACCCGTTTGATCCACTCGCGGCGCAGATCGTCGCTCAAATCACGCGTTGCTTCTTCCAGGAACCGGTCAAACTTGAGGCGACGATAGGTGGGATACGTGTCGCTGGCTCCGGCATCCGAGCCCCGACCGTAGGGACGCCGCCTCTCCCACTTGCGGTAGAGGCGGCCATAACGCACGGCATCCGGTTCGCCCCTGGTTACCTCACCCAGCAGATAGGTATAGACACGCTCACGCCACTCATTTTCCAGCAGATCGTCGTACTGATGCAAACAATGGATAGCCGCCATCACCCACGCTGTGACGCGATCCACCGCAGTCAAGCGGATTTGGTGCTGATTGAGAACCGTGTCAAAGCCATGCGTCTCATTGGCATGGCGGGCAGTGTCTTCCCGCAAAGCATAGTCCACATAGAACTGCCACGTCCCTTCCGGGAAGGAATCGTCTACATCCTTGCCCGCCAGCTTGAGCAGGTTCTGATAGCCCCAGATGACAGCCGCCGGACCGGCAAAGAAGGCACCGTACACCGCGCGATCGAGGACTTGTTCAACCCCCTTGAACAGCAGGTTAATGTCTCTCTTGACCGTTTTGAAAGGCAGTCTGCGCCCCGACAGTCGCGCCAACCCGTTCAGGATCACGCCTGGCACATTGCCTGCTGGAATCACCCGAGCCACCAGATCGACCACGGCGTCGATCTCGGGCAAGGACAACCGCGACAAGTCGCGTACCGTCACCGAGCGGGCGATCGTCCCGAGATCCTCCGCCGTCTTGATGGACGCCTCAGCGTAACGCTTACGTGGATCCATAACCTCCGAGCCTCTGATCAGAACGTCGTGAGCCATGGCAAAAAAAGAACGGCCTCGGATGTGGAAATGACTCTCTCTCCCCGCCCAGAGCTGCCGTCTCACCCCTTATTGACGTCACACCACCAGGTTACTGAAGGCACCGAACATATTATACCACAGATCGAGTGCCCTGTGCAGGTGCAATTGGCCCTAAGCAAGAGTGCGGGAAAACCGAACCGCCCCAGGCTCTAAAAGGTTGCGTCAGCAGGCATGCCAGGCTTGAGCAGACCCTCCGGGTTGGGCAGGCGCACCTCGACGGCGTAAAAGGTGTTCAACCTCTCCTCTTTGGTGACCACGTTGCGCGGTGTGAATTCGGGCTCGTCGCCGATGCGCGTCACCTGGCCGGTGAAGGTACGGTCAGGGAAGCTGTCCACCGTCACCTGCACCGACTGACCCAGCCTCACCCGGCCGATGCGGTTCTCCGGCACGTAAACGCTCAACGTCACATGGCTGAGGTCGGTCACGGTGAGGATCGTCGCCGCCGGGGCCGCGATCTCACCCACGCGCAGGGCCTCCTCCACCACCACGCCATCTACAGGGCTTTTCAAGGTGAACTTGATCCGTTGGACCCGGAGTACGTCGGCCTGGGCCTGGGCCAGGCGCACTGTCGCCTCGGCGACGGCGATCTCTTCGGGCGTGGGACCAGCCAGCAGGTCGTCCAACTGCGCCCCGGCCACGGCAACACCTTCCTCGGCCACATGGCATTGGCCTTCGGCAGCATGGGCCTGGGCAATGAGGGTCAGCGGCTCGCGGCGGATGATCCACAGCCAGTTGAGCATCGTCTGGGCCGTCTTTTCATCGGCCTGGGCAGCGGCCAGCGCCTCTTCGGCAGCCTGCACCTGCCGATCGTAGATCTGGCGCTCTATCGAGCCCTCCGGCCTTTGATCGCGCAGCAGCTTTTCACGGGCCAGTTCCGCCTCGGCCAGTTCGGCGCCCTGGGCGGCCAGATCCAGTTGAGTGCGCGCCTCGGCGATCTGGGCGTCCAACTCTTGGGGATTCTCGAGCGCTTCCTGCGCGTTCTCCCAGGCAGCGAGCGCTCCGTCGCGCTGGGCCTCGGCCAAAGCCAGTGCCGCCTGCGCGGCAGCGATCTCTTCCGCGCGCGGCCCGGCCTTGACGACGGCCACGTCAGCCTGGGCGGCCGCTACCGCCGCCTCTGCCTCGGCCAGTTTCGTCAGCAGCGGCGTCGCGTCCAAGAGAACCAACTCGTCACCCATGCTCACTTCTGCGCCCAGCTCGACCCGCAGGTCGACAATCCGCCCGCCCAGCTCACTGGCGACGTGCACCTCGTCGGCGCGGATCGCCCCCGACGCCGTCAACCGGCCTTCCTCGTCAAGGGGGCCCGTCACCGCCCGGCAGCCAACGGCTAGCATCAAGATCGCCACCACCGCTGTCCATACCCACGATTTACTACCCTTCATTTCACTCCACCCCTCACCGCTCGTCCTTCGTCTTCCGTCCATCGTCCTTCAGTATCTTCCCACCCATCGCCCGCGCTCGAGACAGACAACTCGCTATTCCGCGAACACCGCATCGGCCGGCATACCCGGCTTGAGCGCGCCGTCGTCGTTGGGCAGCCGGACCTCGACGGCAAAGACCAGGTTGACCCGCTCCTCCTTGGTGGCGACATTGCGCGGTGTGAACTCGGCACGGCTGGCGATGTAGATCACCTGGCCCTCGAAAAACCGACCGGGAAAACTATCCACCGCCACCTGCACGCCCTGACCCAGGTGCACACGGCCAATTTGGGTCTCGGGCAAGTAAACGTTCAGATACAACTCAGAAAGGTCGGCCACGGTGAGCAGCGGAGCCCCCGGCGCGGCCACCTCCCCTGGATGGGCTACCACGTTTACAACGGTGCCATCCACCGGCGACGCGATCGTCATCATCCCCCGTTGGGTCAACAGCGAGTCCAACGCCGCCTGAGCCTGGGTAACCCGGGCTTCCAGGGCGGCGATCTGCTCCCTGGTGGCACCGGCTCTCAGGCCGTCCACTTGAGCCTGGGCGGCGCCGAGCTGAGCCCCAGCCTGAGCCAGCGCAGCCAGCGCTTCGTCGACCATCGCCTCCAGGCCTTGAGGGTGCGCCCGCTGAGCGTAGAGGTGAGCCAACGACGCCTCGAGGCCCTCTTGCTGGGCCACGGCGGCGTTGACACCCACCCACGCCTGCCACCAACTGTTAGGCATCAAGTGCAATTCCAAAGGGATGTGCACGTTGACCCACTTGTAAAGATCACAGGTCCCGCCGTGCAGGTGCAGCTCCAGGTCGCCAAACCTGTAGACGCCATCGACCAGCGAGGAGAGGCGATCTCGGATCTCTGGCGGCAGCAGGTCCGCAAGTCCACCGACAGAGCCGCTGCGAACCAGAACCTTTCGACGGCCCGCCTTACCCCCCACCTCCTCGAACTTGCCCTTGGCTATTTCAGTGGCGTCCTTGAGGGCGACCGCCCGCGCAACGTGGTGCTGCGCCGCCTCCGCCTGCGCCTGGGCGACGGCGATCTGCAGGCGGATCTCCTGCGGGTTCTCCACCAGGGCCATCGTGTCGCTGATCGCCTGGGTCGCGGCGAGGCAGGCAGCCTTGGCCTGGGCCAGTTGTGCCTCGGCGACGGCAACCTGGCCCGGACGGGTGCCCGCCTTCGCCTGGGCCAGCCCTGCCTCGGCCAGGGCAACCGCTGCCCGGGCGACTTCGATCTGGGCGTCAAGCAGCGCGGTGTCCAGTTGGACGACCGCCTCACCCACGAATACGGCATCGCCTTCATCGACCGGGACGGCGGCGACCCGGCCGCCCTCGAGGCGCTCTACTATCGCTACCGGGACTGGGTGGCGGGGCTGGCCTTCCGGTTCACGAGAAACCGCGACGACGCGCTCGACGTCCTCCAGGACACGTTCGCGTATCTTTTCGGAAAGTTCCCTGGCTTCACCCTTACCGCGAAAATGAAGACCTTCCTGTACCCGGTAGTGA
>Ga0209636_10006225_pt1 | contig 12197 bp, 10 predicted proteins | sample DeeMarSWOR152_54_FD_187464 | JGI IMG/M metagenome (GOLD analysis project Ga0209636, IMG submission 187464) | Marine sediment microbial communities from White Oak River estuary, North Carolina - WOR-1-52-54 (SPAdes) (version 2) | ecosystem: Environmental > Aquatic > Marine > Intertidal zone >...
CACGAGTGCAACTGTCAGTGATGGGCGGCTGGTTAAGCCTTACCCATACCGGACTTTCACCGATAAGAAACTACAAGCTTAGCTTGGCGCACACCCGATAAAACCACATTTATAATAGATGAGAGCCTCTAAAAAACTAATTTTTAGATTGCATCTTGTCAAAAATATGTCTAAATTATTCTTAAATTATGACACATTTTATGAACTATTTTTAGGTGTAACATGCCCAATATTCAACCTATAAGCATCCTTAGAGAAAAAAAAGTGCTGGATCAAATTAATCAGAGCAAAGAACCATTATTTGTTACCAAAAATGGGAGTGCTTATCTGGTGATATTATCGCCTGATTTTTATGACGAAATCATCAAAGAACTGAATCATTACAAGATGGCTTTACAGCGGGAGAGAGAATTGCACGATTTGGCTTTAAAGGTGAACAAATCCAGAGATTCGATAAAAGAGGGAAAATTTTATTCTGAGGAAGAGTTCGAGCGAACGTTGGGAAATAACTTGCTTTTGCATACATATTATGCTAAAACAACTGATAAATTAATTTTGTCAAAAGAAACATTTTAGGGCTTTTAAAGATGCAATTTAAGTCTATACAAAAAGTGTTTTTATTGTTGATCCTTTTTTGCATGCTATATTTTACATACATCAATATGTACCGGACGTCTAAGACTATTTACGATATTAGCCCTAATGGAATTATTTCACTATATGGGGAATTAATAAAAAGTGATCAATCAACTGAAACACAGCTAGTAAATATAATAAAAATTACTCTAAAATATTGTAAAATGAGTATACCAGATAGTTCGATCCAATCTCTGAACTCGAATTTCGCAATTATTGATACACAAAGTGCTATACGACTTAAGAACAATATGCATGGTTCACTTACTTTGAGTCATAAAAAAGCGTGGGAATATAAAATACCAAATTTTGAAAAGTATGCAATTAAATTATATTATACCAAAAAGGATTATTGGGAAATATCGATAATTGAAACTGGATGGTACCATCTTTTTGATGCTTTAAAATTCTTGCTTGAATTACCGAGTCATGAACATGTAAACATAAAAAATGCATACGACTTGCTTTATTTATTAAACCAAAGAATCAAGCTGTGATTGTTTAACTTATCTAATCTCAGCATAATAGGTCACTATTTAAAAGAATTTTGTTTCAATTATTAGTTTTCAGTTTTCTCCTTACCTTGCTTCGTTTCTCTTAATTTTGGCGTTCGTTTATTAATGCGTTTTTTCATATAAAAATACATCCATGTACATATTCCTATTGCCACGGAAAATGATAAAAAGCCTATTAAAATTATCCATAGTGCTTCATTAAAAAAGCATTTCATCCAACCTTTTGTTATATTGCTTTTATGAAAACCAAATAAGAAAAGACTAACTGATAAAGCCAATCCCAAACATTCCATGATAGATAGTATTACGGCAATATTTAAATAGATAGGCACTTTTATTGGTAATGCCATATAGCCACTGAATTCAGGATAAGTAAAAAATTTTCTATCTTTGATATTAGGAATGTTAATTCCCAACTCATTGCATATACTAGCGGCAGCATTCATATGATTAGCAAACTCTGAACTCCATTTTAAAGTACTGATGAGTACAGGGATCGAAATCACAAATAAAAGTAAAAAAATCCATGGATAGGATAGTAAATCCCCACCTTTTTGATATATAAAACCTATAGAAGCACTCCATGCAGCCCAGTACATAAAAGTGAGACGTTCTCTAAGATTTTCTTGGTGGCGAGCATGCTCTAAATTCTCTTGTAATGCAATTAATAGGTAATCTTCATTTAAGTTCTTTCGCATAATGTTTCCTTACATTATTTATTGAGAAATTATTGTTTTCATAAGAATGAAGTTTAAAATACCATTGACTAGTAATGATTCAATCTTTTTGTTAAATTTTCATGTTGAGTACCAATTAACGATTCAGAATTAATTAACTTAAAGTTTGGAAGTTATATTTTTGCATTAAAAGCTTAAATTATTGTTTTGATAAATTTGCAATAACTTCATTTTCAAAATGGAAGTTACTATTACCGCTGCTTACAGCCTAATTATTGAATTTATTAATTACACGATTACCTGAGTAAAAATTTGCATTCTATGAAGACTTGATCATAAGTCGAAAATACCGAATGCTAGTAATCACATCCAATTTATCTTGGGAGTTAAACGATCCCCGTGAATGGGCCACTGGATTCCTGACGCTTTTCAAAATTTTAAACCTCGCCAAAACCATCTCTTTATCCTCAAAGCTGGATTTAAAAATTCGATCCCAATTCTTAGGATGGGTTATGATGGATCGATAATCATCCATTTCCAGACAATCCATCTCCTGCACATTTCTGCCCAACAATCTTTCTCGTTCACAACGGTACTCAACTTTTTTTCTAATCTTCTCTTCGACACCATTTTCCCACCACTTTGCACCATAATAATTTTCCAGCTTCACTTTGAGAAATTTTCTTAAATCTTGTTCTAAAGTGCTGATGAGATTAAAACATTCGAGCAAAGTATCTTCACCAACTTTTCCCGTTGATTTTTTAGTATCAGGCTCAATATCAACTTTACTTTGTTCGATCTGCTTGAACTCATCTTTTGAAATATTACTGATTTTACCCGTTGTTTTAAAATGTACTTTTGCCACATTCAACAAAGCTTTGCTGCCAAATTTTTCGACAAAATTTTCGGCAGTTGTAATCACATCGGTCGCTCCTTTGGGAAATTCAAAGCCATAACTTTCAGACATTTCATTCATTCGATTGATGAATTCGGCTCTCGCCAGAATCGATGCTGCGGCAACAGTCATTTCACGCTCAGCCTTTGGCGTTTGAATAAGCTGAATTTTCTTGCCAAGTTTCATCAGTGCATTTTCAATAAAGCTCTGATCCCCAAATTGATCGGAAATAGCGGTTTGACATTTCGCATGATGAATTAAAATATTCTCAATCGCCCTGGCATGTCCCCAACCAAGCAGCCGATTCAAATTTTTCATCTTTGATAGCAGCAAATTATATTTAATCGGACTGATCACAACGATACTAAATTGCTTTTGCCCCACAATCTTTTTTATCTGCCCCGCAAAGTTCTGCACCGTCGTGTCGCTTAAGCTCTTTGAATCTTTAATTCCCAAATTTTCCATCTTCAAAATTTGAGATTCGTCAGCGAGAATTCCTGCGATAACCAATGGGCCGAAATAATCACCTTTTCCCACTTCATCGGTTCCGATTCTAACTCCTGAAACCTCTATCGGAGCATAGACTTTTTCATTTTTATTGTGCTGTTCCGCTTGAAGTGTCTCTAAAAATGCCATTACATCTTTTCGTTTATTATCATCTTTGCCAGCGATAACAATTTTTCCATTAAGATATAAATTAACTACCAATCCCTCTTTTCGAGCTAAAAAATATTGATGGGGTCTTTCTTCAAAAGAATAGGCATTTTTTGCCAGGAACTCTTTGAATTTTTCAAATTTTTCTGGTAAAATAATAAGTGTCATAATCCCCTTTTCATTTTATTCTATAAGTATAGTGATATGACGTCCAACAAACCAGGTTTCTTCAAGAAACCTGGTTTGTTCATTTTATTAAAACTTCTTTTTTATATTTATTCTCAAATCTATCAAAGTTTTCATTCAAGCACAGTTCGAGCAACTTCGCTGCCCTTTCGAGATAAAGCGTTAGGACAGTCAGTTCATCTTCCGAAAACTTGCTCAACACATAAGCTTCCACAGTACCATGAATAGGACGTGAGATTCCAAGTCGCATCCGCTTAAAATCTTTTGTGCCAAGTGAATTTGCCACTGAACGAAGCCCATTATGTCCCGCCAGACCGCCGCCAGTCTTAAATCCAACGACCCCGAAATCCAACTCAATATCGTCATGAATAACCAGAATTTCATCAAACTTGATCTTGAAAAAATGGGCAAACGGCTGGACACTTTCGCCACTTTTGTTCATATAAGTTTGTGGCTTCAAAAAGAAGATTTTCTCTTCACCAATCGAATAAGTCGCAAATTCGCCTTTGAATTTGGTCTGCCACGAGAGAGTGTTGTTAAAAGAAAGATGATCAAGCAGTTGCCAGGCGATGTTATGTCGAGTCGCAGCATATTTTTGCTCTGGATTGCCCAGAGCAACGATTAATTTTGTCATACCTTAATCTAATCTATTTTTAAGATATTCCCGCTGATGAGGAATGATGGGGCGTGAGTGGTTAGTAGTAGAAATTAGTTTTTAAAATGAGAGAAAACGTAACACACGCCTCTGGCTTGCGATTGTGTTTTTTTATTAGCAAGCAAGATGCTTGTGTTGCGGTCAAGCAAGATGCTTGTGTTACGATCAAGCAAGATGCTTGCGTTACGATCGAGGGAGTATACTTTCACTAACTACAACTAACCACCCAATGCTCACCACTGGTTACCAAATTGCAAATTTACAACCAGTTACCCAATTACACAATTACCTAATTACCTTATTACCGAATCATCAACTCACCACTAACCACTCACCAATACATCCGATCCCACAAGTAATCCCCCTTCACATGCCTTAACGATTTGAAAATATTTTCCCTGATGCCCTTGTAATCCCTTTCCATTTTCTGTAAAAGATTTTTAATATAGACTCTTTTCGACGTTTTTGCTGATGGACATATATTTTCAAAAGTTGGGAACTCATGCTGTTGAGCATATTGCTTGATTTTCTTTTCCCAGATATAAACCAGCGGACGGATAATATGAAATTTCCCTTTAAACAACTCTTGATTCGGCATCATGGTGCTGATTTGCCTGCCAAATAACATATTGATCATCAGCGTTTCAATTACATCATCCTTATGATGACCCAGGGCAATTTTCTGGCATTTAAATCTATCTGCTAATTCGATCATCCTTTGTCTTCGAAAACGTGAACAGAGAAAACACGGTTTTTTTCGATTCTTTTCACTGTGAGCATAAGTTCCAATTTTCGTCTTTTCAATATGATACTCATACCCGTTTGTTTCAAAAAATGCCTTTAATTCATCATAATAGGGGGGATTGTCGCCATAAAAACCAAGATCGATGTGCACAGCAATCAGTGAAATATCTTTCGGAATAAAAATCTTCCTGCCTGATAGCATTTGCAGTAAAACAAACGAGTCAGCACCGCCAGAAATGCCAACTAGAATCCGATCTCCAGGCTGGATCATCTGAAAATCATTAACGGCGAGTTCCATATTTTTACGGATGAATTCGTGCAATTTTTTTTTCATATCCTCTATTATAACTAAATTATTCATAAATTTCAACCACTAAGACACTAAGTAAGTAAAAAATAGGAATGAAATAAATTTCTAACTAATCTTTTAAATCAACATTCATACTTCTTCATTTAATTCGTATAAAATAAAAGCTTTTTGCCTTTTTATTACTTTGTCTCTTTATGGTTACAAATAATTCAGGATAAAAATAAGTAAAAATTCAAAACAAGTACCAACAGGCAACAAACGAAGAAGATTAATTCTTTTTCAAAAACGATTCTAAATGATCGAGGAAATCTTTTTCACCACTTAGATAATTAAATCCATGTTCTTCATCAAGTGTAATGGCTTTTTTTAATAATTCATAACCTTCGACATAATCATTTTGTTTCAATTTTATTAATCCCATGTTATAAAGGATGAGCGAAAGAGTTTCAAAATTTCCTGCTTTTTCATAAAGATCTGCCGATTGCTGGTAGTAATCCAGTGCAGGAATCAAATTATCCTGGTTGTTATAAATATCTCCCATCCGATCATAAATTTGCGCCCTTAATGAATATGAATTATTATCCCCAATAATTTCAAGCGTCTTTTCATATAAAGATATCGCTTTATCCGATATCCTTTGTTTTTGATAGACTGACGCCTGGTGAAGCATGGTTTGCACTACTCCATCCTTATCGTCAAGCATGTCAAAAGTTTCATAACTTTTTTGGAAATAGATCAACGCACTATCCTGCTCACCTGTAATTTGAAATACCTGCCCCAATTTATCATAAGAATTAGCAATCTGTGGTTCATGATGAATTTTTAAGTTTAAAGCCAGGCTCTGTTTAAAATAATCTTTTGCAAGCTGAAAATCCTTTTTCTCTTGATAAACATTACCTAAAAAATTGAAAGAATTTGCTATTCCTGCTTCATCATGCATTTTTTCACGAAGTTCCAGGGCTTTGTGATAATAGCTGATCGCTTTGCTTTTTTGAAAGATCAGTTGATAGATATGCCCCAGATTCTCATAAGTTATCGCCAGGCTTAGTGAATCATTCGACTGTTCCATAGCCTGAACGGTAGACTGAAAAATATCCAACGCTTTTTTCCATTGTCCGTTGATCAAGTAGATATTGCCCAGATTATGCGAAATCTTTATGAAATCCTGGTGATCAACAATTTCTGTCAAATTCGAATTCGCATTTTTAAAATAAACCATTGCACTATCCAATTTTCCGTTTAATTGAAAAGCCAATCCGATATTATTTTGTATACACACAGAATCCTGACGAAAATCCGTTTGTGACAGAAATTTTTGCCAGTAAAAAATCGAGCTGTCCCAATCGGCATGTGCCAGTGGAAGATCATGTTCATTAATCATGCCCCGAAAAAAATAACTTTCGGCTAAAAAAAAGTAACCTGGATGCGATTGAAGCTTTTTCAACTTCTCAATGGCAGCGGAATATTTCTTCTCTTGAATTAAAAAATAGCCTCTCATAAAATCAGTTAAGTTGATGAAATTTTTAACAGATACTGTGGGCAAATCAAATTGCCTGATTTGACAAGTTTTTCCAGACAACAATTTATCATCAGCGTGAAGCGCATTCCCAAAATTATTCTGTTGAAGGATTATCAGATGTGGATAATAAAAAACGCTTTGTTCTTCGTCTTTGTCTATCTTTCCTGATATGATGAGATGAGCTTGATGCGATTTGCCAAATTTTTGAAGCGCACTGTCTGTCCAACCTGATTGGTAAAATGAATCAATCGCTAAAATTTCAAATTCAAATTTTGAGAACAGGGGAGAGGTCACTATTTTTTTTAGACTATCGGACAGGCTTTGATGAAACGATAATGTGAATGAATCTAATGTTGAATGATACAATGGAGCGAAAATGATTCGAATTGTGTTTTCTGATTTTTGTTGATGTTGGAAAAAAATCTCCATTTCTCGTACCATAGAGAGAAATCTATCAGATAAATCTTCTTGATTGAGATCGACTTCTTCAAATTTGGTTGGTTTAAGATTATCAAAAACTGAAGCTTCAATGATCAATTTGTTAACGCTATCACTCGTAGAAAACTTGCATAAAATCAGTCCCTGGAAATGTTGTTGTTTCAGTGCAGTTAATGTTATTGAATCGATGGCAAAAGGCGTAACAGAAATTGCATAATTCGTATCAAGGTTTATAACTTTTAGTTCTGAATTTTTAAAAAGCTCTTGAACGAATTGATTCGACAACGTATCTATGTCATTCTGATCTATTGATTGTAAAATCAGACCCACCTTTAATGAATCTGAGCTGTATACTGGTTTTAAAAAAAATGGTAAAAAATGGGTGATCGTAATGAACAAAGTTATTATGAATGACCTGGATGGATGATTCATTGATGTCGCCCTTTCAATGGAATAACTCGGTTGAACTATAAAGATAATTGTCAAGAAATTATGACAATTATGTTTAAAAGTCAAGGTAAAATTTATTCGTTCAGGAATCTTAATATTTATGAAATAGGAAAATGAATTAATGGAATATTATTAAGGAATTTGTTTTGGAGTGGGAAACAATATCATAACGGAGACTTCCCGCAGCGTTCATTTTTTTAATTGCTGCGGGAAGTCTCCTCTGGGAGGGAGACCTCAAATTGCTTCAGTTGAAATACGTTTCTTTTTATTTATTATGATCTCACGGTACTCTTTGTCTCTCTTAAGTTCAGGAATAAAAATATCAAATGATTTATCCAGTCTCCTTTTCAATTGAATATTTTTATCAGGAGAGATGAAGAAATTATGATATCCATTACGCTCTCCGAGAGTGACTTTAATGTTTTGCTTTCTTCTTTGTCTGATAATTTCTACTTTGATTTCATCATCTTCTTCCAGCTCTGAAATAATTTCCTGAACATCTTCTGGATCAGTAATATTCTCATCATCGATTTTGGTGATGACATCGCCTGATTTTAGACCAGCTTTTTCTGCAGGGCTGTCTTCTTCGACTCCTAAAATCAAAGCGCCTTCATCCTCTTTAACACCGAAATATGAGGCTAAATCTTTATTGAGCTCAAAAAGCTGCACACCCAAATAAGCATCTCCACCGCGATACCATTTTAGAACATTTTTTCCTGGACCTACTGAAAAAGCATAACTGTGACTGCTTTTAAGTCTCCCGATAGTAACCGTAATCGTTTTTTCTTTCCCATCCCGAACGACAGTGAGTTTAGCCTTATCGCCAGGCGGTATCTTTCTAATCATTCGTGGTAGGGAACTGGATCGCCTGATCTTTACATCATTCACCTGCTGAATCACATCGTCTTCCATCAGTCCGTGCTTATCGGCTGGACTATCCTCCTCGATGCTGGTGATGACTACACCGAAATCGGCTTTCAATTCTTTTTTTTGATGACGAGTGAGTTCCTGAACCGAAACGCCTAAATAGCCCTTCTTCTTTGATTCTTTTTCAGCAGACAGGAGTCCATCTGGGATGTAGATCAGGGTAAGAATTAGCAATAAGAGTAAAGATGAACTAATAATGATCATGCTTCTATTCATGATGGTACACCTCCAATATTTTTTTACCTTAGAAATTTCGTTTATATTGATTACTTGTTTCATTTACATCAACTAAACTTTAAGACTTGATTGAAATGAAAAAAGTTTTAAATGAATTATCTTTTTAAAAAATATGTTTATAACTTTATCATAGATTAATTACATTTTGAATTATTGCAATGCTGGTTATCATCCCTTGCTTTGGTGGGATGTAAGTTCGAAAGTATAAACTGGTTAAATCTTATAGTACCCGCCATAAACCTTACTCATAACCCAAAATATGTTGCAAAAAAAAATAAATCAGAAAGTTACCTTTGGAACTTAGCTGTACTAATTGCGGTTATTACTGTGTTATGGGCAATGGTAAAAATATCAGCTTACTTAGGATCATACCCTGATCTGAATGAATCGTTATGAACCAGATAAAATCAATCATCGTCGATGACGAGTGGCTGGTTCGAGAAGAGTTGAAAACCATGCTGGCGCCATATCCAGAGATCAAGGTCATGGGAGAGGCTGCCAATGTGCCACAAGCTGTCGAGTTAGTTAAAGAAATAAAACCAGATGTTATCTTTCTGGACATTCAAATGCCAGGGGCAACGGGCTTTGAGCTATTGGAACAAACAGATTTAAATTCGGAAATTATTTTTGTTACGGCTTATGACCAGTATGCCATTAAAGCTTTTGAAGTGAATGCACTGGATTATCTACTCAAACCAATAAAAAAAGAGCGATTAGCTAGAACTGTACAGCGATTACTCACCAGAGAAAGATCAACTTCTCGAACAAGCCAAAAACTTGGATACGATGATGTTGTCTATGTACTCGTCAATGGATCGTTGAAATTTATTAAGGTCTCGCTGTTGAAATGTATCATTGCGGAAGGGAATTATTCCTATATTTACTATAAAGATCGCAACAAGAGTCTCGTTTCCAGAACCTTGCAGGAATGGGAGGGATTGCTTCCCGATGATTATTTTGTTCGAATTCACCGATCGACTATTGTGAATTTCGAATACGTGGAGCAAGTCAAAAAATGTCGAAATTACACCCATCTGGTTTACCTACGGGATATTGAAAAACCATTTATTATGAGTCGTCGTTATGCGGCGAAGTTGAAAAAGACACTGCCATGGTAATTCAGGAAGAAATTTAAAACCGCACAGAGATTAATAAAGGCAAAAGAATTCAACTCAAAATGACTAATGAAGTTTTGCTTTAAACCAACAAGGAAAAAACCCCCTAAGAAAATATCGCCCACTGATGATAAATTTACCACCGATGAATCTTTTTGATTTTTTCACTTGACAAATCAAATCTTATTTTGTATATTTGTCTATACAAATAGACAAAAGGCATCCCAAATGATTATTGATCGAAACAGTCCTGTCCCACAATATTTCCAATTGCAAACCTGGCTCATCGAGCAGATTGAACAGGGAGTGTTCAAAGCCAGCGATAAAATTCCGACCGAGGAAGAACTCGTCCAGATTACAGGCTTGGCACGGGCGACGATCCGTCAGGCGATTCAGAATCTGGTTAATATGGGCTATTTGGTACGAAAAAGAAAATTAGGTACTTTTGTGAGAAACGGCTCGGTCGATATCGAAAAACGGACGATTGTGGGATTGTTAGTACCTGATATTCGGAGGGGTTATGCGCCTGAATTGGCTCGGGGTGCCGAAGATGAAGCTGCAAGAAATAAACACAGTATGATTCTTTGTAGTACCGACGATTTATTTGTCAAGGCGGATTTTCACTCGGAGCGATTAATCGAAAATGGCGTAAGCGGAGTCATTTGTGTGCCCACAGCAGCATCCGATGAGCAGAATCGCAGGATTGTTGATAAATTCATTCGCAAAAATATCCCCGTCGTTTTGGCTGACCGAACCATTCCTGGTCTGGAGATCGATTATGTAACCACTGATAATTTCGATGGGGGTTATAAAATTACCAATTATCTTATTGAAAACGGACACCGAAAAATTGGTATTGTTTTTAGCACGTTATCCAGCACTGAGAGATTGCGATTCGAAGGTTATAAAAAAGCATTGGCTGACCATGATATTTTGTTTGATCCTTCCATTATTGTGACTGACAATGGGCCATTCATTCCAAATCGATATTTACAATATATCACAAAGTTGCTAAAACAAAAGGAGAAGATTACTGCCATTTTTGCAGGACATGATCGAATTGCTTTGGTGTTTTACTCAGTTGCAAAAGAAATGGGGCTTTCCATTCCCGACGATATTTCGATTGTCGGGTATGACGATCTGAATTTTACGACGATTAACTTGACGACCATGCATCAACCAATCTATGAAATGGGTCAGGAGAGTATGAAATTGATTATGTCCCGAATTCAGGGAAAAGAAAGGGAAGTGCAGCAAATTGAATTGAAATCATATCTTGTCGAGCGTAATTCGGTTCGACAAATTTCATAGAAATTAATTCATTGAATTTTTATAATTCACAAAACTTAAGGAGCGACTATGAGAAGCGTATCGCTGATGGCGGATTGGAAACCTAAACCTGATTTCAAGCTCGGTCATAAAGACATCGATAGAAAATTGACATACCTGGGAAGCAAGGTCTGGAAAAATCCTCGCATCGAAATTGTTGAAAAAGACACGCCTGTTCCAGAGCCTGATGAAGTCCTGATCGAAGTAAAAGCCTGTGGGATCTGTGGCAGCGATGTCCACATGCGGCAGGCAGATGCAGAAGGCTATATTTTATATCCAGGATTGACCGCTTTTCCATGCACATTAGGACATGAATTTTCGGGTGTGGTTGTGAAAGTGGGTGAAAATGCTGTCAATAAACGTACAGGGAGAAAATACGAGACAGGTGAAGCGGTGTGCTCCGAAGAGATGGTCTGGTGCGCCCAATGTCGTCCCTGCTGTGATGGTTATCCCAATCATTGCGAGCGATTGCAGGAAATCGGTTTTTCAATTGATGGGGCTTATGCCAAATATATAAAAATGAATGCCCGTTATTTGTGGAGTCTTGAGGAGCTTCGCAAGGGGTATGGTGAGAAAAAAATGTGGTTGTTGGGCAGTCTGGTTGAACCGTGCTCAGTTGCTTATAATGCGGTAATTGAACGTGGCGGTGGCATCCGTGCGGGAGATCATGTAGTTATTCTTGGTGGAGGGCCTATCGGCATTGCGGCATGTGCAGTGCTACGAAAATCGGGTGCCAATTCAGTGATCATTTCTGAACCATCGGAGAAGCGGCGAAAAATGGCGCTGGATTTAGGGGCGACTCATACTATTGATCCTTTAAAAGTGAATGCCGCCGAAGCCGTTCTCGACATCACCAAAGGCGTTGGTGCAGGTCTCATTCTGGAAGCTACAGGATTGCCGAGCGTAGTCT
>Ga0209636_10006227_pt1 | contig 12196 bp, 13 predicted proteins | sample DeeMarSWOR152_54_FD_187464 | JGI IMG/M metagenome (GOLD analysis project Ga0209636, IMG submission 187464) | Marine sediment microbial communities from White Oak River estuary, North Carolina - WOR-1-52-54 (SPAdes) (version 2) | ecosystem: Environmental > Aquatic > Marine > Intertidal zone >...
TGGGAAACACAACTGCGGCTTCCATCCCCATTGCTCTGGATGAAGCCTTGAAAAACGGAAGGATTAAGGAAGGCGACACAGTAGTCCTCACAGCTTTCGGTTCTGGCTACACGTGGGGCTCAGCGGTAATTCAGTTTTAAGAACTAATTTCAGTGCATCAGAGTATTGCCTCCATCCTCCATTTTTGATAGGATTGCAATTTCACAAAAAGAATGAAATCGACTATAATAAAGGTAGAAAAAAAATCTCATAAACTTCTGAGGAGCAAAAGTACTCATTGAGGAGGATCCAATGAAGAAGACAATCATTCCCCTCGCTATTTTCCTGATTATCTTATCAACGACAGGCCTGTCCCTTTCTCAAAACAATAAAGAAGACGGCAAATTTCAAAAAACTTTAGAAAGCTATCTTGACGAACTCTGGAAATTCTACCCGACCACGGCGACTCTTGCGGGTTTCCACGCCTACGACGACAAGCTAGAGGACTTCAGCGAGAAAAATCTAGAAAAACGCATGGAGACTCTGGATACCTTTAACCAGGAATTCGTGGCTAAAGTGGATTTCACCAAGCTGAGTCCAGAAGTTCAGATCGACAACGAAATAATGCGCGATGTCCTTGACATGGAGGTTCTCAGGAATGAAAACCTCCTCCCCTGGGAATACAACCCCATTTTTTACAACGAGATCTTTAGGGACTGCATCCAGAGTCTTTTTTCGAAAGAATTTGCGCCGTTAGAGACACGGGCGAAAAATGCTGTTGAAAGACTAAAAGACCTGCCCAAGCTCATCAAGCAAGCCAAAGAAAGCCTGAAAACACCTCCTCAGTTGTACACAGAAACAGCTATTAAGCAGTTTCCAGGAATTTTGGATTTTTATAAAAACACGCTTCCTGGACTGATTGAGAACACGCCCGCAGACAGCAGATCCAAACTTCAAGATGGTCTGAATAAAGCCCTGCCCGAGTTAGAAGACTACCAGAATTTCCTCAAGAATGAACTTCTCCCCCGCTCCACCGGCAACTTCCGCCTGGGACAGCAGGTCCATACACGGCTCTTGCGATTAACTATGCAGGGCGAAATTCCCCTCCAGGAACTCATCAGCCGGGCCACCGCAGATTTTAACAATATTCGAATGGAAATATTCTACACCTGTGTTCCGTTTTATAAAATCATGGATCCGAAGATTGACCTGCAGAAGCCTCCTCCCGGTCTCACTAAAGATCAACTCTATGATGAGGTCATCTCTCATGTCATGGAAAGGCTATCAAGAGGACATGTCTCAAAAGACGAATACATAAACAGAATCAAAGATTCAGTAAATGAAATCAAAGATTTCATCTTGAATAACCAGCTGCTCACTCTTCCCAATGATAACCCGAATATCGAACCCATGCCTCTCTGTTCTCAAGGCATCACTATGGCTCGCACTATAGCTCCCGGAATTTACGAAAGCACAGGAACACCCTACATTCAAGTCTCCCCCATCTGCGAAGACTGGGACGAAGAGCAAAAAGAGTCTTTCCTCACAGAGTACAATAACTCTTACCTCTATTTCTGGATTGTCCGCAAAGTCTATCCGGGAGAATTTATTCCTTTTTTTTACACCGGAAAATACCCTTCTCTCGTCAGAAAACTCTATCCCAACAAGGCCTTGATCAAAAGCTGGCCGGTGTCTATCGAAGAGATGCTAGTCACTTCAGGATTCGGGGATTACGACCTCAGACTGCGCCTGAATCAGCTCAAATATCTCCTTAAAGCGGTCATAAATTTCCAGCTTGATCTCAATATCCATTCCGGCAGTATGACAAAAGACGATGCTATCCTCTTGATGAAAATAAGAGGATTCCAAACTCAGGCTGAGGCGGAAAGAAAATGGGACAGCATCATCCTCAATCCTGGTGAGGCCGTACTCGCTTATGTGGGTCATCAGGAAATCCTGGACATGGAAAAAGCCTACAAAAGCCTGAAAGGCGATTCCTTCAGCAAAAAAGAGTTCCTTGAAAAACTGCTCAGTTATGGAGCCCTTCCTCTTCGTCAATTGAAGAAAAAGATACTGGAGTAGCCACCGAACCGGGCGGATTCAACTCATATAGAGGATCAGACAGAAGAGAGAATTTCTTCAAAGAAGAGACTCTTTCACTCGAGAACTGTACGGATAACCTTCTTCTTATATCTTTCTGATCCGTAATCACAGACACAAAAACCGCGGCAGTTTATCGATTGACTCATTCAAGAAAGGATTAAAAGATGCCTCTGACTTTTGTCGATTCCCACGCTCACCTGGACATGGAGGAATTTGATGATGACCGCAATGAAGTCCTCCAAAGAGCTCGTCAGGATGGAGTCATCGCCGTCCTCTGCCCTGCAGACCTCACGAATCAAAAAAGCACCCAGACGACTCTCGATTTAATCGAAAAAAACAAAAACATCATCGCCTCCGCAGGAGTCCACCCCCACCAAGCGAAACTTTTCAAACCGGACCATGTTCAAGAAATTGAAGAGCTCGCCAAGGAGGAAAAAATCATGGCAGTGGGTGAAATCGGCCTCGATTTCTTCTATGAACATTCTCCCCCCCAGGAGCAAGAAGCGGCTTTCCGTCATCAACTCGCCGCGGCTCAAAAGATCGGCCTTCCTGTCATCGTGCACAGCCGAAACTCGGGCATGAGAACAGCCCAGTCTGTGGAAGAAGAGCATTTCACGAAAGGAGGAGTCCTCCACTGTTTCACTGAAGATTGGGAGCTGGCCAAACATATGCTCGACCAGAATTTCTATATTTCCTTCTCCGGGATCCTCACATTCGCCAATGCCGATCCATTAAGAGAGGTGGCACAAAAGATACCCCTAGAGAAGATTTTGGTCGAAACCGACTCACCTTTTCTCGTTCCGTCTCCTTTCCGGGGCCGAATAAAGAGAAACGAGCCGGCATATGTGATAGAAACAGCCAAAGTCCTGGCTGAATTAAAAAGAGTTTCCCTGAGCAAACTGGCTGAGATAACCACCCGAAATTTCGAAGCTCTGTTCAAGTTTGAAATAAAAAAAATGTAATGTTAAGATATGGATTAATCCGAACAGGACTGATACAGGATAACAAATATACAAGGAGAAGAATGAGAGCCGCTCGAAAAGATATTTTTCATTGTCAAATAGCACAGATTGCCCGCAAGGATGGTGACAGCTAACAGGTATGCCATGAGAGAAACAGTGAAACAGACTATAAAATCACGGATAAAAAGTAACCTGAGCTTAAATAACCTCTACCACAGCATACTGAATGAACTGGATAAAGTTGAGAAAGAGCTTGAGCTCTTCATTGATTCTCCCAACAGGCTCATCTCTGAAATCGGGTCCTATATTTTCCAGAACAGCGGCAAGAAGATTCGTCCAGCTCTGCTTTTACTCTGTTCAAAGCTATTCGGGTATAAAGGGAATGAGAACATTCTCATGTCCGCCTTGATTGAAACCATTCATGCAGCCAGCCTCATTCATGATGATATCATCGATAATTCTGAAGTGAGGAGGGGAAGGGAATCCATCCACTCCAGATGGGGTCCCAACATAACGGTCCTCTTGGGAGATTTTCTTTATATCAAAGCACTTGGCTATTCTCTTCACAGTCAACATAGACAGGTCACCAAAATTCTCACCGACATTTCAGCCAGAATGATTGAAGGAGAGCTGAATGAATACTGCCGGAGCGGAAATTTGGACCTGGCTGAGGAAGACTATCTCGACATCATCGACAAAAAAACTGCATCTCTCTTTGCCGCTTCATGCCAGATTGGCGGTATCCTCGGAAATGCGTCAGATGAAGAAGAACATTCTCTTGTGGAATACGGAACAAGTTTAGGCATGTCTTTTCAAATCATTGACGATCTTCTTGACTTCACCGGAAATGAAAAAGTCCTGGGCAAACCAGTTTTTTCCGACTTGAACGAAGGCCGGATCACTCTCCCATTGATTTACACCATGAACAACGACGGCGGGACGAATCGAAAACGTATCACCGAAATCCTGAAAGAGAAAAATCTGAACGAGGAGACGCAGAAAGAAATTCTTGAGATCATTCAATCGAATGGAGCGCTGGATTACACGTATAAAAAGGCCGAAGAGTACGCCTTCAAATCCCGAGAAGTCATTTCTCAATTCCCTGAATCCGTCCATCGAGAGGCATTGATTCTCATCCCCGAATTTTTCTTAACGAGAAATAAATAAAAATATAAAAATGGGGTCAGGGCTCGACATTCGACATCTTTTAAATGAGAGCAGGCTATAGGGTCTGGTCTTTTGGGATTAGGCTTTATCTGGTAACCAGACTTTAGTTTGATTCCAGTTCTATAGGCATCAGTACTGGCCGAGACTGACTCCCAATAATGTCTAAAGTCGAGCTCTGACCCCTATTTAGAAGGGAATGAATGGTCGAAATAGAAGTCAAAATCAGGGTTGATGATATAGACTCTTTCAAAGAGAAAATTGTAAACCTGGATGCCCGGCTCGAAAAGGAACGTTATTTTGAAGAAAATACTCTCTTTGACTTCTCTGCTCAGGCTCTGACTAAGAAACGACAAGCGCTCAGACTGCGTACCGCAGGTAAAAAGGTTTTCTTGACTTTCAAAGGCCCTCCAGAAAAATCCAGAAAATTCAAAATTCGCGAAGAACACGAGACTGAAGTGAAAAATGAGAACCAGTTAAGAAAAATCCTGAAGTGTTTGGGGTTTTTTCCAGTCTTTACCTATAATAAATTCAGAACGGTCTACAGGAAAAAACACCTGAAAATATGCCTGGATGAAACGTCAATCGGAAATTTTATGGAGCTTGAAGGAGAGAGAAACGAAATCGTCAGATTCACGAATGCTTTGGGAATATCAAAAAAAGAATTCATTAAACTGGACTACATCCACCTCATGAAAAAAGAGACAGGGAGAAATTTAAAGGGTTCTTAAAACCTTAGAGTTAAGTCTTTTTCTCTTGAGTTGTTTCCTTCTTTCCAGATTTTTTGGCAGCTTTTTTCACAGGCTTCTTTTCTTTCGCTTTCGCAACTTTTTTCACAGGCTTCTTTTTCTCGGCGACCTTGGATTCTTGTTCTGGCTTCTCTTCCTTCGCTTTGCGCGCTTCTGGCTTTACTTCCTCCATTTCCTCCGGCCCTGCGCCTATTTCTTCTCCGATGAATCCTTCCTCAGCAGGTTCTTGGATCTCATCCTTCTTAACCTCAATGATCTCATAGTCAATGAATCCATCACGCACTTCTTTTTGGGCGATACGGATAGGATTCTTGGATTTGGACTTTATCCTCGGTTTGGATCCCTGCAAGAGTTGCTTAGCTCTCTTTGAAGCTAAAATGACAAACCTGAATTTGCTATCTATTTCGCCATATCTTTTCAAGTAAACTCGTCTCCTGCATCAAGGCAATTCTATTTAAACAATTAAGATAACAAAAATTGGTTAGAAATTCAATGAATTTAGTTAAATTGGGGTGGTAAAAGGGGTCGCGTCTCAAGACGCGGCCCCTAATAATCTTCGTTAATAAAGAAATATGAATAAAGAAATATGGAATGTTGGGATGCGATACCTAGTATTCTTTGGAGATATCATCCTCTGTGTCAAATTTCCGGTCCGGACCCGCAGAAATCAAGCGGAAGTCTTCATCCGTCAGCCTATTATATTTGATAGCTATTCCCCAGGCATCTAATGTTCCTAATGGGACACGCCTGAATTCCTGGAGCTCTTTGAGGTTTTTCGGAGCCCTTCCCTCCATGGCAATATACGAATGAATCTCTCTCGCCAGGCTTCTCATATTTGTTTCTGTCAACTGGTGCTTGGCCTTATCGAAGACTTTCACTTCTTCAATTACCTTATCTTTTCCCGCTTTTGCCACCCAGAGAAAATAAACGACTACAGCAGCCAGTATCAACACGGCTAAAAATCCCCTTATTTTCATTTCTTCACGCTCCTTCTGTATAAAAATAAAAGAAAAAGAGTGAATAAATCATATTTCTGAAATAGAGATTAAATAACATCTCTTTTTATTCCTCGTTCTCTTTTTCCACTCCAGGATGTATCTTTAGCGCCCCTCTCACCTCAAAACTCGATGGAACGCGTTTGAGCATTTCAGAACCTGTAAACCAATCCGGCTAAAACAACGATCGCCATCTGGGAATCATCAAAGTCTACGTATGTGTAGCGTCCACTGAAAAAGAGGCCTGTCGACTGAGAGACGTATAATTCTAAACCAGCCCCTCCGAACGCTTCAAGAAGAAATTCCTTTTCAGGCGGCTCGATCTCCACCGCATAACCGAGTTCAGAAGTATAAGTTTGTCTCTCGGCATCCAGGTTATAGCGAACACCCCCACCCCCGTTGATAAACAGCCTGACTGTCTGGTTTCTCACGAGGTTCACTCCGAGAGTGAAGAGTCCTGAAGCGTACCTGTACGTGCTGATTTCTAATGTGTCATTGTCGGAGGGATCGGTGAGTGTCACTTTTCCGCTCAAATTATAGTGCCCTTCGATTCCAGCAAAGGCGACTTTTCCGAATGTCAAACCAAATCCAACGCCATAATTTTTATAGGCAGAGACGAGAGGAAACTCATTTTCCCCCTCCACATAATCATCACTCGAGCCTGAAGAACCGATAAAATTCCCTTTCCCAAAAACATAAAAATGAGAATCGCCGTAGGCCAGAGTTGAGAGTAAAACAAGGCAGCCGAGAATCGAAATCATTTTTAATGTTTTCATAGCTCTTCCCCTTTTAGAATCTTCCCCGACCTTTTTTAACCTGAGCCACCCTTATCGTCACCACCTGAAAATCCTCAAATACGCCGTCAGAAACGGAAAACCTTATGCTGTAATCTCCACCTTGAGTGTAAGAGGGTGTCCATGTGAATAATCCTGTGCCTGAGTTAAAAGAGGCTCCCTGAGGCAAAGGCGATGCGCTATAAGTCAAAGAGTCACTTTCAGGGTCAGATGCCTGGAGATGGATAGAAAATTCTGTGCCTTCCTTGAATGTCTGGCCAGCTATAGTCAAACTGATGTCTGAAAGAACCGGTGGCTGGTTGTTAACCGTCACACCCCACAGTTTCATGACCCACGTACCGACCTCACACTCACCCATTTTTATGTTGAAATACCCATTATCGCCCCAGCCTGTCCCCCATGAATTCTTGCAAATCCAGTATCTATCCACTCCATCATCGTAGTAGCCGACAATGACTATTCCATGATCTCCTTCATACGTCGCACTGGGTATAGGCGCATAAATCCCACTGGAATAACTGTAAAAATCCGTGTAGACCTGCATATACCCCACTAAAGGGCCATCCTGAAGAGCGACGATTATCGCGGCTTCATTGACCGTGGCTTGAGTCACATAGCCCCAGCCGGCTATGGATGATATCTTATCCAGGTAATCAACGCATAAAGAACAAGGATCATCCTGAGCAGTATAAGGGAAGCAATCTTCGGTCACAATACCGGTGGTCATGATGTAATTCAGAGCTGCAGACGGTGAGCCTCCAGTCACACAATTTCCTGCGCCAGAACAAGAGACTAAATCCTGTTCGGAAAAATCAGGCAATGAAAGAGCCTGAATGTCTCTTCTCTCAAACAGGCCGGCATCCTGACCGGATATCACGGGTTCTTCTTGAGGATAATAATCCATACTCTCTAATGAAGAATTTGCCGCCGTTTGAGAAAGGTCGAACGGTCTGAGGTTGTGACTGATTATCCAGTTATAAAGACTGAATGGAGGGAATATCATCCCGATGCCATAAGCCGACGGAGTCGTCTTTTGCCTTGATGAGAAAGCTGTATCCTGGTTAAAAAGACCACTGTACTTAAGATCATAATCCATCATTTTCTCATAAAGATTGATTTCCTGGCCTGAAAAACTGGTGTTTCTCTCAAAAAAGTTCTCTTTTTCCCCTGAAAGCAGAGGTTGAACTTCATATATCCCTTGTTCAATGTTATACATGGCTTCCATGACACCTACCGGCGCAAAAGCCCAGCAGCTGCCACAACTGCTCTGATTCTTAACCACTGTCATGAAATTCCCTGCGAAGGATCTCCAATCTAGAGAAGCTTGAATCTCCGCTTCCATATTGATTTCGACATATCTATCCGGATCTTCATACCGGGGCGGGATATATCCCAGCCTCATCCTTCTCTCAGCCGGTGTCAACTGAGTCATAGATGTTTCTCCGGCTTCCCATCTCAGCCCGACCATCTGGATTTCTCTGTTGATACTTCTGACCTCTTCCTGAGCCTGATCCTGTGTGTTCTGAAAACCAAGGAGAAAGAGCGAAAGGCAGATTATGAGAAAGACTGGAGATAAAGATTTTGATTTAAACATCTTTGCCTCCTTTCCTGGGTTTATCATCTTAAAAAAAGGACTTTTCATTTTTTTCTAACTATTTATACGCTATTTTAAAATAAATCAATCACCTATAGAGACGATTTTAGGGGTGAATTTAAAAGCGCAAAGGGGTGTCACGCTTAACATTTGACATCTCTTAAAATAAAGTCAACGAGGCTCATGCTGTATTTTAGGGAAGCTTGAGAAACTGTTGGCGGAAAAATTCCTCTTTCAGATGGAAAGGCCTGGACTGAAGCCATCGATCAGGAAATGTTGAATGTTGAGACGCGACCCCTATATTAATTATTGGACTGTTGTCCGAGACTTCTCAAGGCGATCCTCAATGCCTCCACGATTGCCCTTTCAAGCTCTTTCAATTTATCCGAATTATCTCCGTAGTGTAGCAGCATGTTCTCCACTTTAACCAGATGCAGAAAAGGATCTTCCCAATTCAATCCGGCCCAGAGAAAAACACTCAAATATCTTAAATCCAATTTGTTCAGTTTCCGTTCCACAAGTTCTGCGTTTCCTTTCGGAATCTGTAAATTCCTTAAGATTTCCTTGTAGGACTCTTTACTGTATTTCAGTCTTCTCTTCTTGTCCAGGTTGATGAGAACTGCGTTTCTCTCTCGTCTTTTTTCTTTTTCCATCAAAAAATTTTTTTTCGACTCTGCAAAACGACGACTATATGCCGCCTTAAATATTGCCTCGCTCCTATATATTTAGTCGGAAAAAACCAAAAAAAAGGAAAAAAATATTTTTTTCTATTGACTCAAGGAAAAAATTATAAAAGAATTTGTGTGTATTTTTTTACTTTATTGGGCATTTTCATTAAAATATTGAGAAAAGAGGAGCCAGACGGTTGGATACCATGAATGGCCACCAGTATAAAGAATAGAGTTAGAGATTAAGGAGGGAATCATAACATGAGCAAACAAAAAGAACGAGATAAAGCCCGAAAGCGGATGTTCAAGTTCCTCAAGGGAGCCATGGAAAACCTCGAAAAATCCGAAAATGAGAATATGCAATGGGAGTTTATCCCTGAAGAGGTGTTTAAAGAAATATTGGAGGTTCTTGGGAAGGTCGAAGTTGAGCTGACAAAGACTGAGCCCTGAAATCATACACAAATTGGCTCAGTAAAAATTCCAGCCATTCGAATTGAAAATACTTCGATTTCATAAAAAAAAATTTCACAGCATTCTCTCCCCCACCTTTTACCCTCAATAACTTAAACTCATCTTAAAATCATTCAGCCGAAAAATTAGCAAAACTCTTTGACAATAAAATACCAGGCATGACTCTCAGTACTTTTTAATGCCCTGGTTCTGGGAAGGGCTCTCTCCTCTCTACAATCTTTGAGCTGACTTCTTCCTCAGTCGAAAATAGGGAATGAGAATCAGTATTATCCCGAATAAAGAATAAAAATATAACTTATCAACGCCCTTCTCGACTTGATGGGCCACAAGAATGAGGCTCCTCTGAACATGAATGAAAATTAGATTAAAAAAAATGAGAGTTAAATACACATACTCTTTAAATATTTCCGCTTCCCAGGAGGCCTTAATCCTGGACGAAATCTTTCTGGCTAAATAGAAAAGGAGGACGAAAAAAAGAGTCTGGGCCAGAATATAGAGAAAAAAAAGGGGAGATTTCTTCACCATGATGTGCTGTTGCTCGAATAAATCAAGCCAGAGGGGAATTCTTTGAGGCAACTTCGGGTAGGCAACGATGACCATTACCCATCCTGCACACAGGAGAATTCCATTAAACACGAATAATATGAGGGCCGCTCTTTTCTTCATTGAATGAATTTTGTGCAATCAGGATTATTCAACGGTCAAACATCAATTCCTTTCATTTTAACCGAATACTTTCTCTCACGGCTTTCTATGAAAAAGGGGAAGCGAACAAATTCATCACTCTGTTTTTCCACTCATATTCCTGCTCTTCACATACTTTAGCAAAAAAGGATGAAAAGAAGAAAATAAAGAAAAAAACTGGAATGAACTGCACTTAATATGGAGATAAAAAAACTCACTCCTTCTCTTTCTTTTCACATTTAAAGAGGTTGTATATCCAGGCAATCACAACACCCAGAACAAATCCATCCAGAGCCGCGTACAATGTCAACACTATCACTCCCCCAAAGCCCCATTTACCAAAAGTGTAACCAGGATAAATGGACTCCAGGACTTTTAAAAAAGCGACACCATACATGTCCCAGATGAGATTGCCGATGCCTGTGAGGAATGCCATCAAACTCCATACGATAGCAACCGTAGCTCCCAGTCTCACCTTATCCAATTTCATGATTTCCTCCTCGTAAGAAATTTAACCTTTTTTTACATCAACACTTCTAAAAAATCAATCCTTACTCTTCCAGGGTCAGGAAGCATGAAATGAAAATTTCAGTCAAACTGCACTTGAACTATGGAATAAATTCAGAACAGCATAAGAAGCGAAATTCAAGTATCTCTATCTTGCTTTTTCAGATACCTTGACTTAAAATTATCTCAAGACTGTCAGTAACGAAAATCCATCGAAGGAGGGATACCGTTATGACAATTGGGGACAAAAGTGAATGCCTCTTGTGCGGAGCTCAGTCCGAAAGAAGTCCTTTTTCAGATGTGAGTGATCCGACTCAACCTCCCGGAGGCTGGAAGTATGAATGTCCAAATTGCGGGCCCTATGCCCTTGCTGAGCAAGAACACCACTGGATAGAAAATGTCTGCACTCCAGACCAAAGGCTGGCGCTGTTTGAATATTTAAGAGACAATCCTCCAGAAGAAGGCGGCTTAAAAGTATTCACCATGGAAGAGATCGAAAAAATCCTTAGTGAACCTCCCCCCAGCGAACTGTAAATTCTAATCAGACCGGCTATCGCTTTAAAACTTAAATGTTTTCCTTTTCAGTTCAGTCTTGAAAGGTCCCACCTGATAGCTGGTGAGGATATAATATTCTGTGCCTTTTTCAGGGCCATCCCATATGGCCCGACAACTGAAACCTCAGCCATACTCGAAGGAACCCTGTGTGACCACTTCGCCGTCGGTTTTCACGATCTTATAAGTGGGTTCCTTGGGACGATGGCCCAAATCCTCCTCCTCAGACAACCGAATCTGGGTCTTGTCACCGGACATATGGCTCAGATCTCTCAGCATTTCTTTACCTTTTCCCTCGACCTCAAAAGCGATTAAAGCCCTCGAACTCATTCCTCTTGGCTGAATGACATTAACGATTGCCGGATAAGGTTCGCCAAATTCTAAAACGACTTCGCCCTTTCTATCCACTACAACAAATGGGCTTTCTGTTGTTGCCCAAGCACACAGACGCCAGAGGTCACCCTGTTCATCTTTTTTAAGAGCTTGATACTTGTAAAGCCTGTATTTTCCAGCAGGAACCTTGATCTTCTTGCTTGGCCGGTACATCACCAGACAATGCTTTCCATCTTCTGAATAAAGAGATATGCGCTCAGTCTTCATGGCCAGCTCCAAAGCCCCCAAATTATCAGTCATTGGAGTCAGCGTCATCTTTCCTTTAGCTGTGTTTATACTGACTTCAAACAGCGTATCTTCCACCACCAGCCAGTCACCACAGACCTGTAAGTCGGACGAATCAATCTTATCTTCTGTTGCGATAATGAATCCGTCTCCATGAGAAAAAATCGGCATGCGCCGAACTTCGTCACGCGCTTTCATTTCCACTAAAGTGAATCTATCATTGAACCGGCCGTTGCAGTTGCTGTCACCGAGGATCACTCGGTATTTTTGTCCCTTTATCTTAAACTCTCCTGTGTACGAACAATTGAGTCTCAGGCCGACAACAATATATCTGCGGATAGATTCTTTAGTGAATC
>Ga0209636_10006228_pt1 | contig 12195 bp, 13 predicted proteins | sample DeeMarSWOR152_54_FD_187464 | JGI IMG/M metagenome (GOLD analysis project Ga0209636, IMG submission 187464) | Marine sediment microbial communities from White Oak River estuary, North Carolina - WOR-1-52-54 (SPAdes) (version 2) | ecosystem: Environmental > Aquatic > Marine > Intertidal zone >...
GAAATCTTTTCGGTGGATGGACGATTCTGTCAGATACCTCTATCAACTCTGCTGCCAATAGATGGTTGAGTTTCCTCGCCGTTTCAATCTCGCTCGTCCCCAACTCTCGAGATATCTCGCCCACCGTCTTGGTGCCATTGATACGCGTCAGAATATTCCATTCACCAGCCTTCAAGACGATGTCGTCGCCCCCTTTCCGGGGTGACAGCCTGAACGCTATGTCTGTCGAGGGAATCGCCTTTCGTATTCGATCCCACTCCTGGACCCTCTGCAACCCTTCGGACAGAATCTGCTCCGTTGGGCTGTTGATGGTTTTTGAATCCGGAAAAACGTCAGGCGTATAACTAAATTTTCCGATCATCCACGTCATCATCAGATAGATCGCTTCCTCGCCGTAGGCGGACTCGGCAGCTCCATGGACAATTCTTCCATTCTCAACGAAAATCTCCCCCAGAGTACCACCTTTTCTCAGTGTGACTTTCCCTGTCTTCCTTTCATGAATCAATAAGTTAAGAATATCGAGAAGCCTAATTTGGGAAAGGTCACCGGTGAAAACCTCTTGCATTCGTGGATCTCTCTTTTTGGCTGAGTTCGCCTGCCTCTTTCTGACTTCTCATTGAATCTCAAAGAGTTGTAAAAATCCCGAGCGGGTAAGCTATCTCTCCAAAGGCTTCAGTTTCTTGATGATGTGCTGATAAGACTCATCGAGTCCGTCGCCGGTGAGGAGACCCTTTTTCATCTTGGAGACCTTCTGCATGTGTTTCCTAAATCTTCCGTCCCGGCGAATCTCCGCCAAGGTGACGTTTGATTTTAGTCGGACCATCGAGATATCGATATTGGGCTCACACAAGACAACCAGGGACAAATCGGCGAGTCCGTTGACCAGAATTCTTCCATCTGAGAAGAGAAAGTCAAGGATACCGGTCTCCTCCCCCAACATCTGCAAAAGTGCAACGACTTGAACCACTTCCCTGCCAATATTGTCGACTTCCTGAGGATCTGTTTCTGGCATGGCACTTGATAGAACCAAGCCATTGCCATCGCAGATAAAGGAGCCTCTGACGTCCGGAAGCTGATTGATCTCTCTGAGGAGGTCTTCCATCGTTAAGTCCGAAAATTTCATTCGAGTATCAAGCAAATTAGGTGCCAACTCCACGGCGGTATCTGTCCATTCTGATTTCAGGTGGTTTGAAGTGATTCTGAAATCCAATGATTTTCCCCTTATCGTTTCAGCCGTTTTAGCCGATACCCTTATGAGGAATGTGTTCGTTGAGTCTTATGGATGATTTCCGTCCAGTCTGGTTAAGGACATACCAGAAATTGGTAAAAAATGGAATACCGCTTTTGAAAGCGCCAGGGTTTGTCCTTCTTAGCGGGGTTGGAACAGGGTTTTCCAGGAGTCCCTCTGGCGGTCACGGGGCGCATCCCGGGCCACATTCAAGATATGGAGAAATCCCACCCGGGGAGGTATTGATAAAAAATCGACCACTGACTGTTCAGCGACCATCAGGGAAGCAGTTTGTCTTCGGATCGTTCCAAGTATCCATTTTAATTGGTGTTTTTAATCTTTTGCCTTGACTTGCTAGGATCCTTGAGTTAAAGTTTTAGTTCCGTAACGCAAAAACTGAGAGGCACGTTTTGGGCTTTGATCGGCGAAAAGCTTTGGAGAGTGCTCAGAAGTTTCTCATGAAGGGTCAGATCCGAAAGGCTATTTCAGAGTATGAGAGACTGGTGGCCGAGGATCCGAGAAACATCCGCATTCGCTCGAAACTGGCGGATCTTTGCGTTAGGAGCAAAAATATCGACCGAGCCGTGGAGGAGTATACACAGCTCGCAAAACAGTATGAAGAGGAGGATCTGAGCTATCGCGCCATCTCCATGTACAAAAGGGTCTTGACCCTCAGGCCAAAGATGATCGACGTCCATTACTGGTTGGCGGACCTATACAAGAAGGAGGGCCTGTTCGGAAATGCAAAAGTCCTCTATCAGAACATCATCAAGCTTAATCCCGAGGACCAGGTTGCGCGCGGTGCTATGGCTGAGATCGACCAGACCATGATGGGATCCGGTCCCGTCCAGAGGGAACATGAGGTCCTTCCAGGGGGTCAACCCGAAAACCGGATCATCCATGATGATCAGCCCATCCTAGAGGAGCCGCTGGATCTTGATGCGATCCCGGAAATGGATGAACCATTGTCTGGAGAGAATTCCCAGGCCGAAGAGATCATCGAACTCGAGGATCCAGAGGAGCACTCGGCAGAGAACCTGGAGCCGGCTCAGTATGACCATGCTGGACATACGGTCCAGTTCACACATCAGAAGGTCGATCTGAACCAGGAGGTGTCTCCCGAAAAGGACCTGGAATCCCACTACCACCTGGGAATTGCCTACATGGAAATGGACCTCATTGATCAGGCCATTGCCGAGTTTGAAGCAGCCCTCGGATATGCTCCGAAACAGATCGATTGTCTGTTCATGCTTGGCCAGTGCTACACGGAAAAGGGCGTCTTTGACCGTTCCATCTTCTATCTGGAGAAAGCTTTACGGCTGGAGGGCCTCACACAAGAAGAATACATCCGAATCAACACGCAACTGGCAAGGGCTTACAAAGCCTGTGGAATGAAGGAAAAGGCGTGGCAGGCCTTCGAAAGGGCTGGCCTCAAGAAGGGGAATTAGGAGAGATTGAAATCGTGGGCCAGCCCATTCATTTGGGTGAAATCAGGCAAAGCTCTTCCTCGAGCTGAAGCGAGTTGCCCCCTACCGATCTGGCGCGGTAGTAGTTTCCCCTGAAATGCACGGCGCTGATCCCGCTTCCCTTTGGGGGATTCCCCTCACGGGTTTTTCTTACGGTTGATTGGTTGATATCGATTCCCAGACTCACAAAGGGAGCTGAACTGTATCCCATGCCATCAAGCTGGACAACGTCGACCTGGTCACCCACATTCGACGGAAAGATAAAATTGTCGAGATAGTAGGATTTCATGAGTTCAAGCCCCCCGTCTGCCGTGAAAAAGTCCGCCGTGTATCTCCGTTGATTTCCCGAAATTGCTATCTCTATGGTTGAGCTGAAGTTGGCACAAATCGCGACGACTGTGGCCGTAACCATGATCAGAAGGGCAATGACCAGGGCGGCACCCTTTTGACTATTCAAATACGCAATTCTTCTAGACATCAAGCATCTCCTCCTGCACTGGATTTTTTTATGTGCTCATGTTCCTCGCCTGGATGGTAGAGGTCAGGGTTCTCGTCCGAACCCCGCTGATGAAGTCTGGGTCATTCGTTCGGGTCTCTATTGTCAACGAGATCTGATAGCTGCCGAACGTTTCGGGTACGGCAGGATTGTACAGATTGACAATTTCAAAATCGAGGAGTCCGTCGCTCGGATCAAGATGAACATTTCTGGCCAGGACACCGCTGTTTCCACCACCGCCGGTTCGCACAAGGTCGGTCCCATTCATCGAATAGGTCACCGTCTCAACCCGGTATACCAGGGCATCCTGCCGGATCATTACCCCCAGAGAGTCCCGGGTCCCTCCTGTTGACCCGTCTGAGTCGATATCAATCACATTGCTACCGACGACCTGGTCCGTGTCCGTCCAAACTCTCACGGGCGTGAACCGAAGGGGTGGTGCAAGCGCAGGGGCCGATGTGTCGGACTCAAATAGGAGCAGGTCATCGCCCGCGCTGAGCACGAGATTCTGGTCCAATGTTATCTGTGTATCACCGATATTGGCGTCACTCCCCAATCGAGCGATTGAACCGCTAAACGCCCCTACCAAAGTGAAATTGGCCGGCTTCGTGGAGGCAATGGTGACGGAATTGCCGATCCAATCCGGCCTCCCGAAGCCTGCCATTCGGATATCGCGGGCGATCAGGTCCATGACAGCCCTGACACTCTGCTGAGCCTGAGAGACCTCGTCCTGGACCACAAACGACTTCTTCTGGACCGCGAAGGTTCGGTACACACCGGCCATGATGATGGCTCCAATCACTAGGGCCACCAGCATCTCGATCAGACTCAACCCCTTCTGCCTTTTCCCTGGAACTCTCATCGATCTCTCCCTAGAACTGGCTGATCACCGATTGAATACTGACGGAATGATTGGTATCCTGGGTCCACGTTACCGTCACGGTCACGGTTGCACTTGTGGCTCCTGGGGGGATGGGATCTGGTACGACTGCCCACGCAACATTATAGGTGACCGCACTCCCACTTGTTCCTCCTGCCGTGATGTTGGCATTCCCACTGGTGAGACTGGTGAAGGGAGTGGCAATCAGTTGTTCCAGCTGGTCTTGTGCAAGGGTCGTGGCGTCGGTGATCTGGCTGGCGAGGCTATTGCTTTGGAGAGCCACCATCTGGAGACCCCCAATACCCAGCAGGGCAATGGCCAGAATGACCACGGCAATCATCACCTCGAGGAGGGTAAACCCCCTCGGTCTTCTCCCAAAGACGGTCCACATGATTGGTCTAGCCTTTGTACTTATCATATCGCACGTTCCCTACAGGTGTAACTTCCACCCAGTATCCCTCACCACGGCTGTTTTCGAGAAACACTCGTTGGCCGTCCTGGCCACCAGGTGGGGTCAGCGGGCTGCTTTGTTCATCGCGGGGAATGCCGCGGCTATTGAAGCTGACGTTGATTAACCCATCGACCGGAGCATGGTCTATAAAGTCAAGACCATTTCCCCCGCCCTCAGCATTGTCGAACTGGGCGTCGGATTCGGCTAGGGTGATCGTTCGGGTAGCAACGCCTCCACCGTCAAAAACCCTGACAATGCCCGCCCCCGAATCGAACTCAACCCTGCACGTCTGGTTGGTCTCGACAGCCATCATCTGTGCCAAACGAATGCAGGAGGCCACATCTCCCGCCACCCCCTTGATTCGATGGTGGGACAGCCAGAGGCCCAAGCCAGGGATCATAGCTGTCACGAGAACGGCAACGATCGCGACGGCTATCACGAGCTCCACAACGGTCAAACCCCGTCTGTCTCTTACATACCCGGTCATGAAACACCTCTTTCTCTTCGCTCCGTGGACAAAGCAAAATGTATACCAATGGAAAGCTCTGGGACCGTATTGATCCCTGTAGAATTTTCCATAAAATATCAAACACTTATAAGGAGGCTAATCCTGACCTCCCTTCTAGGATTCACGGGGGGTTACGACCTTTTTTCATATGCTATGAAAAAGTTGCAGGGTTTGAAATGGGGTTGTCGGTAGTCCGTTGTCTGTTCCCCCCTGGGTAAACCCAGAAGGGGAACCATGACCAGAGATAACTCAGGGGGCAGGACACCATTCGAAACCCTTGGGGGCTATCGCATGCCAGAAGAGATGACAGACCCCACCCAGAGATTCTCAAACAAATGGGGCAGATTGTCACCATGGAAGGGTGAAAACCAGCTAGTGGAAGGGATTCGGCTCAAGTAGAGCAAACGTAGCTAAGAGGATTGGGAGGATCCAGGCAATGGGCTAATCGCAACTATCAACGGACATTGCCTAGAAAAGGGAGTGTCACTAAACGAGGGCTCAAGCCCCCTGGTGTTGGAACTATCTCATGTAGACAACGCCGACCACCTGCTCGGTCTCTCTGACTCCCTGCGGCGCGTTTGGCCCGCTGCCCTGCTCGCAGCCGTTCGATCGAATTCGATAGTAGTGGGTTCTCCATTTGTTCGGATCATTTCCCGGAGGGGGCCGTCCAGAGACCTGCATGTCTTCGATCCACACCCTGTATCCGCACCCGTTTGGCAGGGAATCCGTCGTCACAATGCCCCATGGGACTTTGCTCGGGGGATCGGTAAAGGGAGGACGGACGGCTCCCCACGGGGGCGCATCGACAAAAAACTGATTGATGCCTACGTCAATGCCTGCCTCGGCCGCGTCAAAAAGCTGTTGCAGGCTCCTCTGGTTTCCGGAAATCATCATTTCGATATCAGAGCTCGTCATGGCTGCTATACCGACAAGGGTACCCGCTACAATCAACAGAAGAGCCACAACGAGAACAACCCCTCGCTCGTGGCTCCTGTCCAAGACTCTTCTCATGCCTCTCTCCCCGTTACAGGCGATTTCTGCACCTAATCGTAAAGTTATAGCTCCTTTTCCGGAGTCTCCCTGCGTCGTCCGGCACGCCCGTCTTGGCAGTCAGGACGATCTGATAGGTGGGATTGTTTGGGACCTGGGGAATGATTGTCAGGCTCTCGATGTTTTCGGCTAGGGTCACTTTCTGCCCGACAGCCAGATCCTCCCGGGTGATTCTCCCATCGGGCTGGAGATCATATCGAAGGGCCTGGACCCGGTAAACAGGGAGCGGGTTTACCCGCTCGTCCTTTTCATAATCACCTTGAAGGGGATCGTCACCCGGGTTGATCGGATCCGTGTCAAAGTTAATGGTTGTCCCCGCCAATCCCGTGACATAGAGCCGCTCATCACCGAGAGTGAGGATGTCTCCCGCCTGGATGTTGGTGGTACTGTGCACCGAGATCTGTTTGTCCCCAGGGTTTGCATCTGCTGTCAAACGGGTTGTGGGGTATCGTTTCCTCAGTCCCTGATTGAGGGTCAGGGTATTCCCACCAATATCGGTTATTACGGCCTTGTCATACTCCCCAATAAAGATGTACTTGCGATCATCAGGAGCCTCTTTGCTGAAATGACTAGCGTCTACAAGATCGATCTGAGTATCTCCGCTGAGAGGTGCCCTTGCGAGGTAGCCCTCGGGCGCGCCAAAACAGCCGAGAAGTGTCAGGCCGCCTCCGTCGGGATCCACCGTCACGACGTCCTGGTAGACCGTTCCCCCGATGGTCACCGTCCAAAGCGTCGGCACGCCGTGACCCGCCATCCTCAAATCTCTTGCGAGCATGTTCATGGCTACCCTGGCATTCTGCTGAACCTCAGCCACCTGGTCCTGGACCGCGTAGGTCTTCTGCTGGGTAAGAAAAATGGCGTACGCTGCTGCCAGGAAAATGCCTGCCACGGCCATAGCGACGGCCAGCTCGGTCAGCGTTAGTCCCCTTTGCGAACGCAGATTAGAATTCCTGGTTCTCATTCTCGTCTTGCAATCCTCGTGTTGACACTCATTTGATGGGGACGGCCATCCCGGGTCCATGAGACCGTGACGGAGACATTCTTCATCCTGTCATCGGCCGGATCGGTCTGAACCACCCACTGACGGGTAAACACCATCCGTGCCGCCCCTGTGTCGGGGTCCGCATCCGTGACGGTGTCCGAGTATGTGCCATCGCCGATATCGTCCCACTTGGCTGCTCTCAGCGTCTCGACCTGGTTTCGGGTATAGCACGAGGCCACGGTCAGGCAATTACTGTAGGCGTTGCTCTGAACCGATCGGATCTGAAGGGCCATGAGAGCCAGAAGGGCGATCCCCAGAAGCAGCATGGCAATAACCACTTCGAGCAGTGTGAATGCCCGGTCATTCGGAAGTCTTGAGCTGACACGTCTTACCTGCTTCACTCAATTTCCCCCTTGTGCGTATTGATTTTGCCAGTTGAGGTCGTTACGGTGATCGTATACTTCTCATTGTGAGGTGTTGCAAGTACCACCCTCCCCGAGCCGGCAGTTCCGTGCGGGTTGAACTGGACCGCATCGCTCGCGAAGGTAACACTCATCGTCACTTGTCGTGGTAACTGGTATGGGCCTGCCTCACGAATCCAGCTCGGGGACATGGCAGGACGGTTCCCTCGCTGAAGCTCGAAGGTGCCGATGGTCTTATCGAAGTAGACTCGATATTCCAGATTGTTTTTCAACGCCTTGATCTTGGCTAACTCCATCTGCGACACGATGTGTCGAACCACCCCCTTGATCCGATAGTGTTGCACCCAGCCTCCCAGGTTGGGAACCACCAGTACGGTAAGAATTGCCACAATGGCAAGGACTATCACAAGCTCGATGACCGTAATACCGCGTCGTCTAACGACCATCCCCATCCCCCGGTCTCCGGCTATTATAGCAGATTATCCCGAAAAGTGAAGCCTTTTTTGGACCGGCAGAAGGGTCTCGGGCATCCGCTGGAGCCTTGAAGTAGACAGGAACCTAACCCGAGGAAGATGTGCAAACAATCGGTGACCAGAGAGAACGCTAGTCCTGTTTTGACCCCTGATTCTGAATCCCGTACTCCTTGATCTTGTACAGGAGTGTCCGGTGGCTTATCTCCAGGATCTTCGATGCATGGGTGTGATTGCCATGGGTCTTCCGGAGGGCTTTCCGAATCAGTTCGGTTTCCAGGATTCTGGTCGCTTTCTTGATGGAGTACTCCTCGAGCTGGGAAAAGGCAGAACTCTCACTGGACCTGTGGACCTCGGGGGGAAGATTCTCCACATCGATCATATCGGTTTCGGTGAGCACCAGGCCCCGCTCGATCATATTCTCGAGCTCTCTTACGTTTCCAGGCCAGGAGTACCTGAGAAGAATCTTGAGAGCCTCTGGAGTGACGCCTATGATCGTTCTCCCCAGATTCTCACTGAACTTTGCGATAAAATGGTCGACAAGAAGGGGGATATCTTCTTTCCGCTCTCGCAAGGGCGGGATTCTCAGAGGAAGGACATTGAGGCGATAGAACAGATCGTCTCGGAAAGATCCCTCTTTTGCTGCTTTTTCCAAGTTTTTCACTGTCGCCGCAATGATCCTCACATCGATCTTGATGGACCTCGAATCACCGATCCTCCGAATCTCCCCATCTTGGAAGACACGGAGGAGCTTGACTTGAAGGGACAGGGGGAGTTCGCCGATCTCGTCCAGAAACAGAGTACCGTCGTTCGCCTCTTCAAAGAGTCCCTTCTTGGTCCGAACCGCATCGGTGAAGGCCCCCTTCACGTGACCAAAGAGCTCGCTTTCCAGGAGATTTTCGGGAATGGCGCCGCAATTGACAGCAATGAAAGGACTGGCAGACCGGTCGCTGTTGAAATGGATCGCCTTGGCGACCAGCTCTTTCCCGGTTCCACTCTCACCAGTGACCAGAATGGTCGATTTGTATCTGGCCACCTTACCGATGGTATCAAAGATGGCGGTCATGGCTTCGTTCTTACTGATGATATTGTTGAAATTGTATTCCTTTTTGACCTCTTTTCTCAGATAGATGTTTTCTCTCTTCAGCTTTTCCCGTTCTTCTGCCTTTTTTAGGGTCAGAACGATCTCGTCCGGTTTGAAGGGTTTGGAAACGTAGTCATAGGCTCCGAGCTTCATGGCCTCGATCGCCGTATCCAGGGTACCATAGGCAGACATCATGACGATCGTCGAATCTCCGTGATCCTTCTTGGCCTCCTTGAGAAACTGAATACCATCCATACGGGGCATCCGGATGTCGCATAAGACTTCGTCAAAGATGCCTTTTTCCATCGCTTCCAGGGCTTCATCCCCGTCTTTGGCCGTCTCAACCTCGTAGCCCTCTTTTTCGAGGATCACAGAGAGCATGTGCCTGAAGCTCTCTTCGTCGTCAACCACCAAAACCCTTCTCTTTTCCATCGCTCTCCCGCCTAGGAACTCGTGATCGGAAAGAATACCTGGAACGTAGAGCCGATACCCACTTGGCTCTGAACCTTGATATTCCCTCCAAGCTTCTCCAATATTTTCAAGGAAATGGACAGGCCAAGGCCTGTCCCCTTGTCCGGATCCTTTGTGGTGAAGAATGGATCAAAAATCCTTTCAAAATCCTCCGGCTGGATTCCACAGCCTGTATCAATAATGCTGGCACAGACCATCCTGCCGTTCTTCCTGACGTCTGGTAATGCAGATTGTCCCGTCTCGAGGCTACGAAGGTGAGTGTAGTCTGAGTCTGCCGGATCGTCCCTTCGCCGTCTGAACTGTCTGTGGGTTCCTAGTGAAACGCTCTCCAATGGACAGACCTCAGTCTTTAGAGTCAACTGGCCGCCATTCGGCATGGCGTCGACGGCATTGATGATCAGATTGATAAAGACCTGCTGGATCTGAGACTCGTCCACCTGAACCATGGGAAGATCCTCTTCGAGTTGGAGACAAGGGCGGATATTCTTGAAGGACTTCTGGTAGGAAAGAAGGGAGAGACAAGTCTCGATCACCCTGTTGAGGTCCACGTCTTTGATCTCCACAACCGAGGGTCTCGCAAAATCCAGAAGCTCCCGAATGATCTTGTTGATCCGTTGAATCTCCACCTCAATCCGCTCCAGGTATTCTAGATCCTCGGATCGATCATCCATTCCCTTTTCTAGGATGCTCGTATACCCCAGGATGGCACCGAGGGGGTTTCCCACCTCGTGAGCTACCCCCGCTGCAAAACGACCGATGGAGGCCAGTTTCTCCGACCGAATGAGCTCCATCTGAGTCTGTTGGAGCCTCTGATTGGCGATCTCTAGGGAGCGGACATATTCTTGGACACTCCGCTGACTCTCTCCCAGACGATACGTCATTTCGTTGAAAGACTCCCCCAGTTTTCCGATCTCGTTGGTTTCAACAGGAACAACGCGTTGATCATAGTCTCCTCTGGCGATTCGCTCCGTTGCCCTGAGCAGCTCCTTCAAGGGATTGACAATGACCCGCGAGAGGAGAACACTTCCAAAAAAGACGATAACCAGACCGTCGAGAACGACCAGAAGGATTATCAACCGTTGAGAACCTACAATACCCTTCATCACGTCGGCCAGAGAGAGACGAACGTAGATGCCACCCAATAGGTCTCCCTCCTTCACGAGTGGAGAGAAGAGCTGCAAATTCCGGTAAAGCCCGAAGAACAGGGAATCATCACTCCCGAGTTTCCAGAGCACGCTCTTCTCGGAGAGGGCCGCTGCCATTTCCTCATCATCGATTCGCCCTACCGGCCTCCCTTCCAGACTGCACGCGATCACCTGTTGGGATGGATCAACGATTGCGATCTCTTCGATCTCTTCCGGATCCGCATAGACCTGGATCACCCGATGAAACAGAAAAGCCCTTTCCGAAAGGTCGATCTTCCCTGCTCCATAGAGATCGATGCTGTTTTGGACGGATTTCACGATGATTTTGCCGTTTCTGACCTTCTGTTGCAGGATGTCCCGCTCGTGGATCTTGATGATGCCGAATCCCACCAGAAGCATGGCACCCATCATCAGGAGGGCAAGATTGAGGATAATCTCGGTTCTCAACCCTACCCTGAATTTTCGAAACAACCAGGAAGGACGCTTCACTTCTACCTCCCCAGTCTAAGGTACCACCCAATAATCTCCGCACCCCAGAGAAGGTAGATGATCGCACTGACACCGAGAAAGGGTCCGAAGGGGATGGCGTACTTTGAATCACGCCCTTTTATCAACATCAGAGGAACGCCTACCACACAGCCCAGAAAAGAGGCGAGTAGGATAACAAAGAGGATTGGCCTCCATCCCCCGAGGAAGGACCCGATCATGGCGAGCAGCTTGATATCCCCTGCTCCCATTCCCTCTCTCTTTGCCTCGCCGAGAGCCGTGACGATCTCTTTGCGACTCCGCAGGTTCTCTGTATCGATTCCATAGAGAGCTGCCTCCTTCTTCAATTCGTCTAAACTCAGTGCTGCTAGGGCCTGCTCTGTCTCTTCCTGGCCCGGTGTGCCCTTAATTTTCTCCCGCAGTCTAACAATCCCGGCATACCCGAGGGTCACAAGCAGAAGGCTCCCCCCACCTGCAACGACCCCCACCACGGAATCGAGCAGAGTCGTCCGGGACGTCACGAGGGAATAGAGCAGACCGACTGCGATTCCTGGAAGACTGATCCTGTCCGGAATGATTCTGTGGCTGAGATCAATCCCTGACACGACGACCATTGCCGCGGCAAACACGAAAAGGAACACAAAGTCCAGGGTCGCTCCAAAGCGTCTGAACAATAGGAGGAAGAGGATCGCCGTGAAGAGCTCCACAAGGGGATATTGGAGGGATATGGTGGCGTGGCAGGTCCGACACCGGCCCCGCAGGATCAAGAAACTAATGATGGGAATGTTATCGTAGGAGCGGATCTTGGCCTTGCATTCGGGACAATGGGATGGGGGGAATACGATGGACTTTCCTCGGGGGATTCGGTAGATGCAGACGTTCAAGAAGCTGCCCACAAAGGTACCGAAGACAAAGGCAAAAACGGATAACCAGAAAGGGTCGATGCTACTCAGAAATTGATCATTTGACATGGTTCATTCGCCATCCGCCATCTGCGTTCAAATTGTTCAAATCGTTCGACCGCTCGCCTTCGGTGACCTTGTTCGAATTGAGAAT
>Ga0209636_10006230_pt1 | contig 12192 bp, 9 predicted proteins | sample DeeMarSWOR152_54_FD_187464 | JGI IMG/M metagenome (GOLD analysis project Ga0209636, IMG submission 187464) | Marine sediment microbial communities from White Oak River estuary, North Carolina - WOR-1-52-54 (SPAdes) (version 2) | ecosystem: Environmental > Aquatic > Marine > Intertidal zone >...
GGATTTTACTATTATACCACACGGTGGCCGGTGCCCCGATTTATCGGGGCCTGGCACTGCATTACGTAGAGGGAATGAGATAAAAAAGACATCTCCATACTCATAGTACAGTTTCTTTCACCTATAACCCTGAATCGCCATTCGGCCTCGAGCTCATGGTCGAGAGAGAGCGCCGGGGTCATGTGCTAAAATGGGCTATCCTATCAGAAGTAGGTGATACCCAAACAATAAACATTAGGGTCAAAGACCATGAACCAGCATATTACCGATAGGGAGCGCAGAAGACATCCCCGTATCAATCAACGCGTACCATTTACACTGAGGGCTGAGGATTTTGATGCGGTCACTGAGACGATAAATATGAGTTGTCTTGGGGCATATTGCCAGCTGGATAAGCATATTCCTTTGATGACCGGTCTCAAGATAGCCTTGGCGTTACCTCGTGGTGATAAAAAGAACGAAATAGAGTATGCAGAATGTAATGGAGTAGTGGTACGAGTTGAGGAAGTAGTATCTCAATCCCATAAAAGCAGTGTCTATAATACAGCCATCTATTTTAATGAGATTGAGGAATCTGAGAAGGAGAAGATAGCGAGTTTTTTTCAAAGACAACAACAGTAAGGAAAAAGGGATTGTTCACGCCAACAAGAAGAAGGATGGCGAATGTCAGGGCCAGGGCTTCCCCCCGGTAAAGATTTAACATTCCAACACTTATACGCCTCGTTGAGTCCTGAACTCCTCCATGTGGGATTTATACCGAGCAAGCTCATCAACTGACATCTCATCGGGAAATTGGATCTCATGGTATGCCATAAAGTCCACGAGCTTATCAGAGAGTGGCGCCAGCTTGAGTACGGCAACCTTGCTTCCTTGTTCGAGTTTTATTTTTCCCAGCAAGAAATCAGTGACGAACTTGGTCTCCTTTCGTAGGAGTTTTTTCCAATTCTGAGGGGTGGCTGACAGAATGAATGTTGCTCGATTTTTCGCATCCTCTTTACTGAAAAAATTAAGCCTTGTGAGCTTGCCCGAATCCAATATGGTGCCAAAGATGATATCCTTGTCAATGCCCCAAGAGGGCTCGGCCTGAACCAGAAAACACAGAACCAGAGATAATTTTTTAAATTGCGCTTCGTACTTTGGGTCGGATGCATATACTTTCTCCAGTTCCTCCAGCCACTCTGGTGTGCAATATTGATATACCGCCATTTCTCGAACCTCCACGTGATTTATTTACTCTACGCAGAGACGCAGAATCCGCAATCTTTGTCCTCTGAGCCTCTGCGGTGAACCTCATATCCTTATTCCTTAATCTCTCCTTTTGCTTTCATCTTTGCGATGACCTCATCCCTCATTTCCTTTTTCCACAGCTTCTCAGTAACGGTTAACGGCAGGTCCTCTCTAAACTCCACAATCTTCGGGATTGCGTATGGTGGGAGATGGGCTCTGCACGTCACGACGATGTCCTCTTCTGTCACCTTGCCTCTATATCCATCCTTCAGCCGCACCAGGGCCATCACCCTCTCACTCCCGGGCTTTGAGGGATCGGGAATACCGATCGCCACTGCCATAAGTACCGCGGGGTGCTTGAATAGCGCCTCATCTACGGTGGTAGAATAGACCTTCATCCCGGAAATATTGATCATGTCCTTGACCCTGTCGTGGATATAGAAATATCCATCCTCATCCATGCTGCCGATGTCTCCGCTGTGGAGCCATCCCCCCTCATCCAGCCCTGAGCCCGGTTCAGGCCAGTATCCTTTCATGACCTGGGGGCCTCTTACAATGACCTCCCCATTTTCACCTGCAGGCACATCCTCTCCCGTTTCGGGGTTTACTACTCGGCACTCTGTGTCTGGAACGGGTACCCCAAGGCTATATTTCTCCTGGGCCATAAATCCCGTGATCTTTGAGAAGGCCGAAGGGTTTATGTGGGCTATAGGAGCGGTCTCGGTGAGTCCATAGCCTTCTGCCACGGGATTGCCAATCTCCTTTTTTATTGCCTCCCGGATCTCTATGGGAAGGTGGGCCGCGGCAGACATACACAGTACACTCATTCTGCCCACCTTACCCTGTGCCATTCGCATCAGTTGGGTCGGAACCGTAGGTACCAGAAAGGGTCTGTATTCCCTCATGGTTTTCACAATATCCTCATTATCTCTCGGGTCGGGAGCCAGGATAACCCGGAGGCCCCAAAACGCAGCCAATTGTGCCATTGAATGCCCAAATGCATGGAAGAGGGGAACGGTGATGTAGATAGAGGCCTTGCCTACCACTGAGCTCGAGAAGGGGGATAGTAGCCAGGGCAGGCCCTGGATAAGGTTAGAGTACCGATTAAAGTGGGTGAGCATCACCCCCTTGGGAACTCCTGTGGCACCCCCTGTAAAGGCCAGCTCGCACAGGTCCTCTTCCACATCCAGTTCCACTTCAGGTGGTTTCGCATCGTAGGTGGAAAGAAGCATTCGAAAGCCATGGACACGTTTTGGGAGGTCCTTAGCCCTCAATTGTCCCCTCTCGTACCCATCATCTGGGGTGAGGATGATATGTTCGATATCACTCTTCTCCCGCGCAGCAATCACACGCTCCAGATCATGTTCATTACAAATTATGGCTCGGGATTTGGAACTCTCCACCTCATAGAGGAGACCCTCATCGGTCCTCATGGTGCTGGTTGGAACTACCGCAGCGCCTGCCTTCAACGCAGCCCAGTCGCTTATAATGAATTCTGTACAGTTGGGCAGGAAGATGCAAACCTTATCTCCCCTCTTTACGCCTAAATTGGCCAAAGCTGCCGATAGGGTATCTGCTTGGATTTTTAGATCCCTATAGTTAAGGCTGATTCCCTTAAACTGGATTGCTGTCTTCGTAGGGTGGTTTACGGCTGCGTCATCCAGGGCCTTAAATACCGGGGCTTTGGGATAGGGTTCCTGGGTTTCTTTGAGTTTATATGGGCCCAATTTGTAACTCTTGAGCCACGGTTTATCCGAGTAGTTCATTTTTTTGCCCCATAATGCTAGTTACTTGCCCCACAGATCATCGATGAGATCATCGAGCTCTAATTCTCGCAACTTCTCCGGGGTGGGTTTCCCGGTGTGTTTGTCCCATCCTCGAAATTCGTAATAGGCATCTTTCATCATCTCAAGCGTGTCCCTATCAATCACCATACCCTGTGCCGGGCCTTCTGGCAGGGGATCTTCCATCAAACGCTTTGGCAGGGTATCGGCCTCCCTGGATACCCCCTCTCTTATGCAGAATGCCCGCATGAGGTTGTAGATTCTCTCCCCGCTCTTTCTAAAATCATCTACACTCAGATCCCAACCGGTCGCATTGGTGATAAGGTCTATAAAGTCTTCGGCCTTTAACAGTATTCCCATAAACTTGCACCCACCGATTGCATCAAACATGGTGAGGGCATTCTCCATGTCCACGAGGACCTTGGCCTCTTTGGGGTTGGCAACAAACACATCCTCTATCTTGCTGTCGTCTACCAGGAGAAAGGGTGTATCGATAAAGGTTGGCCCCTCAACATAGCCAGTGATGTGGTCTCCGCCGCGGTTGGCAGTCACATACCCCAGGCCGCATATCTTGGCTGCTCGTGGATCATAGGCGGGAAGCTCAAGCCCCTTCACGTGCATGGCGAAATGCTCAGATGCCTGCCCCAGTTCCTCAGAGATCCGCTTTGTGCCTTCCGCCAGTAAGTCTCCAATGCCCTCTCTTGTGGCTATCTTTTTAACGAGCTCAATTACAAGATTTCCGTCTCCAAACTCGATCGCAAGGCCACCGGTGCGCTCCTTTGTTATTATACCCTTCTCATAACATTCCATGGCAAAGGCAATCGTAGCGCCAGTGGATATGGTATCGAGCCCATACTCATTGCATAGGTAGTTGGCCATGGTTACCATATTCATATCAGAGACGTTACACATAGCACCGAGGGTATTTACTGTTTCATATTCAGGACCTTCGCCTTTATGGCCCTTCCATGGCCCTTCCTTGATCTCTGATCCGCGGCCGCATGATATAGGGCAGGCAAAGCAATGCACCCTTGAGACAAGCACTTTATCTGTCAGCGCTTGACCGTTAAGCTCTTCGATACCCTCAAATACCCCGGTCTGCCAGTTTCTTGTGGGGTATCCACCTCTCGCATTAACCATATCCGAGACCATATTGGTGCCAAATGCCTCAAAGCCTACCTTTAGCATAGACTCATTTAACAGCTCGACCTGCTTCCTTGCCCTTTCCCTAAAAACGCCCTCATTCGCAAGGAGGATCGGGGTTTTTCCCGTGCAGGCCACGGCCTTCAGGCGTTTGGAGCCCATCACAGTTCCCAGGCCACACCTGCCTGCTGCACGGTGCGTATTATTCATAATGCTCGCGTAACGGATGAGGTTCTCACCACCCGGGCCGATGGAGGCTATGGTAAAGTTCGTATCAGACTCTTCCTTGATCAGGCCTTCAGTTTCAGTTACGGTCTTCCCCCACAGGTGTTCTGCCCCCCTCAACTCGGCCTTGCCATCCGCGATCTTCAGGTACACTGGTGTTGGTGATATACCCTGGAAGATAATGCCATCGTAGCCACTCCTCTTCAGGGCAGGCCCGAAACTTCCACCTGAATTCGCGTGGCCCCATATGCCCGTGAGAGGAGATTTGGCCACCGCAGAGTACCTGCTCGCGCTTGCCGATGCCGTTCCCGCAAGTGGTCCGGTCATAAAGATGAGCAGGTTTTCTGCACCCAAAGGATCTGCCCCCCTTGGTGCCTCATCGTAGAGATATCTGGTGGCAATGCCCACACCGCCGATATATTTTTTCGTCGTATCCTCGCGGAGCTCTTCTTCTGTAATCTTTCCGCTGGATAAATCTACTCTCAAGATCTTTCCTATGAAGCCGAAGAACATTCCATGCCTCCCTCTGTGTTTGAAGGTTTAAGGTGCCTACCCCAGATACATACCTGTAGGGAGCTAATCTGGGGAAGCTTTCATTTCCAAAAAAGTGGCGATAGAGGTTTACAAGTTCATCGGTGACCTCGCCGTTCTCCTTTGCCATACACTCATAGGTAGCAGAGCGGACAAAACAGTTTTGACCTCTATATCTACTAATTTCATTCTTGTAAACCCAGTGGATATATCAGGCTTCCAACGAGGGACAGTTGAAGAACGCGCCACAGCGACTACCTTAATATAACAAAAGAGTATTAGCAAGGACTCTATACTTTGAGGTTACCCTGACGGTGAGGATAAGCTGCTTGACAGTCTGTTTATATTATTATAGATTTCATGTACCAAAGATTTTGCCATGGATTGCTTTTCTAGAAGGAATTTGCTGCACCTATCTATCATATCAAATTCAAAGGCCGAGGTTCTACGTGACATTTAATGCCGCGATACCTTCGTTGATTCATTATTTGGAGTCCAACGATGCTGAATTCTATTTGAAATTATCGTTGAGCACCCAAAACGATTCTTTTCCCAAAAAAACGCAATTCCCGTTTTCAGCCATAGGTGAATCTGATTCGCTTGCCTCAATCTTTGAGGGTTCAATTATAAGCGATGCAGGTTCGAGAATCAAAAACGCCTTTCTCCTGATCCAAAAAGATACGTATAATATAGCAGCGGATGAGATATGGCCGGTCAACAACAGGGATATTGATCGAGCGTGGCAGAATCTATTTTCCTTCTTAACCGCTTCATGTAAGGATGATTCCATTGTTATTTTAAAGGATCAAATCGACAATAACGGCACACTTCTACCTTGGCAGTCCTTATTCTACTGTGCACACCGACAGATATTTTTCCAGCCATCATGCGCCAGGTGCGGGTTTTCCCTTCACCTTTGCCACGACGAAGACCTACTGCTGCATATGGGCCTCCAATCCTATTCAACCTCCCTCAAACGGTACCTATATTGCCCAAATTGTCTCGATACTTTGGGCCAATCTGACTTTTACACACATTCATTAGATGATGCTGATCCGAAAAGTGTAAAGGACCAGGGGGATCTAGTAACAGGATTCGGCCAACTGGCTCGTATTGGAACTGAGCAAGCACGCATTCCTTGCATCGGATGTGCCCATTTTGAAGAATGTTATGAAACACAGCATCTATCTGTTACACGGATCGTGCCCATTTCCTTCTACCCCTTTTTCATGATCGTTTTTAACGCCCCATGGATTCACGTTCTTGATCTCCTTCCCCTACTGGCAGGGGCTGATATTAATGATGTAGCGACTCGGCTTCAGACCATAGGTCAGGAGGGGAGGTTGAGATTTTTGCGGAATTTCGAACAGCAGAATTCTCAGAACACTTTGTTTTTATTTGGTAACCATGAAAAATTCTTCCTTGAAGTGCTGTATTTAAAGCTTTCTCTACTGGGAGAGCTGGCTCAGATTGTGCTTTCAGGCATGGATATATTCAAATATCCCGATCTGAGTTTGTCGTTGGATAAGATCTGGGTCACCGCAGCTGAGCAAAGTGGCATGCTACCAGTTCTTTGGAACTTTCAATTAAACCTGATGGGCATTGGAGGTAAATCGGTACAAGCGCCTTTTCCGCATAAATCGCCTCCATCATATGGCCTCGCTTTCCTTGGATCCAGTTGGTTCTTTGTGCTGCTCGAAAACTCCAGACAGGATTTCTCTTATATTTACAAGGAGATCTCGAAGGTTGTTGAAAATATCTCACCTGAGGACGATCTGGGCCCTGAATTAGCTTTAAAGATTCAACATTCACCTGTTTTTTCTCCGGAAAACATCTTCTGGAACCCGGGCCAAAACACGCTCGATGCAAGTTGGGCGGCCCTCTGGGCAAGGGCCCTTGATTTGGGAGTGCTTTTACTTCGCAGCAGCATGAGCGAGATATCCCAATGGTCACAAACTAAATTCTGGCAAGGATATGAGAAACTCAGAACTGACATAAAGAATGCGCTATTCACGCCGATAAGTACGGGCATCAGCTCATCCCCCACTGATGACAATAAGGCTATTCACGAGATTCTCTTACATATCGCCAGAAAATGGCAAAGCACCATCCAACCAGTTCCCTCTAAAGCAGAGGAAGTCTCGGCCGACCTGCCCATGGAAGAGCAGAATATTGTTCAGGTGATAGCGGATCTGCCGGAAGATGTCGTAATCAAGGAGACGGTTATTCTCTCGGCTGATGATTTCAAGGAAGAATTCCCTCCTTCAGAGGTAGAAGAGGATCACGTCTCTGAGATGGTCGTGGCAAAACCGGAACCCGTTCAACCGATTGAGACCCCTGCTCCCCAGCCTACAGAGGATATACCGGCAACCGTTATTTTTACCCAAGGCACTCCCAAAAGAGAAATGCCATCTCCTGCAGAATCCCGAGAAGCCGACATTCCTAAGACAGTTATCGTCTCGCCGCAAGAACCTTCGGCTTCACAAATTAACTCCGGGCAAAGGCGATCGGAAGAGATGGACAATTCCGGATTGACCCAGCAGACCGTTTCAAATACCAGTAGCGAGACAGCGGTTAAGGAAACGACGCCACGCTCGAAGCAAAAAGACGATGATATACCTGAGACGGTGATCTTTGACCCCAATAAAACCAGAGACAAACAACAAGACCATGACTGAGCAACACAACCTTGAATTGATGGCAAAGGAAATTCGGCAGCTATACCATACAGACAGACTGCAGGCAGAAAACCTCATCGAGGAGTTTCTCAAAAGCTCGCTCAACGAAGTTTCGAGCGATGAAAAGATCAGGTTGTTAGACGAACTGACGAGCAGATTTGAACCAACTGATATCTGTACGGCCGAGGAAGTAAATGTGGATCAAGAGATCTTGATCCGGATTTTCTCCTTCCTTCTGGGGAAAAAGGTTACCCAGGCAGATCTTTCCTCTGCAGAGCTCTTACAGCGATTGGCCGATTCCTTGAACACGATGTTCGATATGCTGAATCAGCTGGTGGGGGTCATCAACATGACCTTTTTGGGTCAACACGAGGGCATGGAGACCATCCGACAGGTGATCGGCTTTCACCTGGAAGGGGAGGGTCAGTCAAGATCGCTGGATAGTTATCTGGGTCAAATCAGCAAGGCGTTTCTGACGGCACAACAGGCATTTAAGGTCGCGGCAGAGAAAAAAGTGAGAGAGATTATGGTCGAGCTGGATCCCGAACGGATTGCCGCCTCTCAGGACGGTGGTCTCAAGCTCGGCCGCCTGCGCAAGGCTGAATCATTTGAGTTATATACCAAAAAATTCGAGGCATTTAAAAACTGGGTTGACTCAGGGCGCTTTATGGAAGAGCTCTTGAGGGAATTCGAAAATAATTGCCAAAAACTTTTCATACAGTAAGGAGGCAGACAATTGAGAACATTAACTGTGACATTGAGTTGGTTGCTACTGGTTTTCCTTGTTTGGTCCTGTGCGTCTAAACAACTTCCGCCACCTAAATTGGAATTTGCAAAAGACGCAATCAAAATCCATGTGAAGGGCGATCCCCAATTAAACCTCAGTGACGGCAAACCTCATACCCTGCTGGTCTGTGTGTATCAGCTCAAGGACCCCAACGGGCTCAATCAGCTTGCCGGTGATCAGGATGGGCTCTACCGACTCCTAGAGTGCAGCCTTTTTGATGCCAGCGTAGCAGGGGCAAAGAGATTGATTGTACAACCTGCGCAAAACACCACGGTCAATTTTGACCGGGCAGAAGGGGCCAGATACGTCGCTGTGGTAGCCGGTTATTATCTCCTTGAAAGAGAAAGGATGGTGCGTCTATATGAAATTCCGGTCATTATTGAGAAAAAGGGGATCATCAAACGCACTAAAACACAAAAACTGGATACCCTAGAAATCGATCTCAAATTGGCACCTCAACAAATCGAATAGGTTGAAAGGATCTCATTATGGAGCGACCACTTTTCTGGCATCAAGGCCTTTTTTTACAGCCCCAGCACTTGCAGTTGTCGGATTTGTACGTTCAATCCCTGCTCACACCAGTATATAGATATCTCTATCCATATCCCTGGGGGATCGGAGAGTTGGAAATCCAGACAGCCGCACTCGATAACATGAACTTTAATCTGTTGAGGGGCAACTTTCTATTTCCAGATATGACCTATGTCGCACTACCGGGTAATGCGATTATCGAGGCCCGTTCTTTTGACGAGGCCTGGGTGGAAGGCGGCAAACCTCTTGGTGTCTATGTTGGGCTTAAGAAATGGAACGAATTCGGCGAAAATGTCACCGTTCTTCCTCGACTATCAAATCTTACGGAAGTGAATACCCGGTTTGTCACAACAGTTGACCCGGAAGAGGTTCAGGATTTGTATCACAATGGTCCACCGGCCCAGGTGCAGCGGCTTTATCATGTCTTGAAGGTTTTCTGGGAGACGGAAAGAGAACAGCTCGGGGAGTATCAGCTCATACCCGTTGTGCACCTGGAAAGAATGGGCGAGCGCGTGGTACTTTCAGAAAAATTCATTCCACCGGCCCTCACCATCAAGAGCTCAGAAGTCCTGTTGAGACTGATTGTGAATATCAAAGATCAAATCGCTTCCCGCGGCCGCCAACTGGAAGCCTATAAGCGTGACAGGGGGATTCATACGGCCGAATTCGGGGCGAGGGATACGGTGTATCTGTTGGCGCTCAGATCCCTCAATCGCTACATCCCCTTCCTTGAGCACATAGTGGCTTCTACCCACGCCCATCCCTGGAATGTATACGGGATCTTAAGACAAATGATCGGAGAGCTTTCTGCCTTTTCAGAGCAAGCCGATGTAATGGGGCAACTGGCGGACGGGAGCCAAGGTGTTTTGAATTATGATCACCGGAACCTTTGGGGGTGTTTTGAAGGGGTCGGTGCGATTATAACAAAACTGCTGGACGAAATCACGGCAGGACCCGAATATGTCTTCCAGCTGCTCTTTGACGGAACCTATTATGCCTCGGAGCTGCCGCCGGCTATATTCGAAGGTGGAAACAGGTTCTATCTGGTTTTTGAAACGGAGATGGATCCTCAGTCCGTGCTTCAGTCATTGGAGACCATTTCTAAATTGAGTTCAAGGGAATCGTTGCCCTTACTGATCGCCCGGGCGCTTCCCGGGATAAAAACGGAACATCTTTCCGAACCGCCCCAGGAGCTTCCCCGTAGAGCCCGCGCTATTTACTGCCAGATTGATCATCACAGCGACCAATGGACCCAGGTCCAGCAAGGCCATAATATCGCCTTATACTGGGATACGGCTCCGGAGGATCTGAAGATTGAGCTAATGGTTGTAGGGAGAACGTAGCAATGAGAATCGTCGACTGTTTCACGGAACTCTTAGCTTACATGGCCTATTTCCTGAAAACAGTGAAAACGAGACAGCCTGCCTTTGACCAGGTAAGGGCCGATATCGAACGCCTTGTTTCCCAGGCAGATTCCTGCTTGCAGGATAAAGGCATACCCAAGGAAGATAGTGACCATGCGCGCTTTGCCATTTTTGCATGGATTGATGAAACGATCTTGAGCTCTCTGTGGAATGAGAAGGACCAGTGGCAAAGACAACAGCTTCAACGTGCTTATTTTCAGACCGCCGATGCCGGCGAGGTTTTTTTCGAGCGATTGAATATGCTTGGCCCCCATCAAAATTACGTGCGGGAGGTTTATTATCTATGTCTCGCCATGGGTTTTACCGGGCGCTATGTCCATGAGGGCGATGATTTTCTTCTGGACCAATTGAAGACCTCGAACCTGAAGGTTCTGATGGGCAGCTCTATGGGGCTGCCTGCCCTTGATAAAGGCCAGCTCTTTGTCGGAGCCTATCCCCAGCAAACTGAAGAGGTGCTTCCTCAACGGTCTAAGCGGGTTCTTTCTCCAATTATCTTGTTGAGTATTGCTTTTCCCGTTGTCCTTTTTGCCGCTTTGTTTCTGATTTATTCGTTTATTCTCAATAATATCGCCGAAAATTTATTAAGTGTGGTACCATAAATGGCTTTGAAGATCTTAAAAGTTTCCCTGCTTGTCCTGGCCGCACTCCTTGTGATCGGTCTGGTGTTCTGGCTGGTGTTGGCCCTTGGGTGGACCTGGTGGGTGGGCATTTTTATTCTCTTAGGCCTGCTGGGTCTGGTACTCATCCTCATAGTGTTGAGAAAAATTCTGCTCAGGCGACGGGAGCAGCGATTTGTACAGCAGGTCATTGCACAGGATGAAGCCTTTCGAAAAACCTTAGGTGATAAGGAAAAAGAGGGCTCAAAGGAGCTTCAGGATCGATGGAAGGAGGCCGTTACAGCGCTCAGAAAATCTCACCTTAAGAAGTACGGGAATCCCCTGTATGTCTTGCCTTGGTATATGGTGATTGGCGAAAGCGGTTCGGGAAAAACTACGGCGATTCAAAGTGCCCGGCTCTCTTCGCCTTTCGTCGAAATCAGACGAACGTCCGGTATTTCTGGAACCCGGAATTGTGACTGGTGGTTCTTCGAGCAGGCCGTTCTCCTTGACACCGCCGGCAGGTATGCCATTCCTGTTGACGAGGGTCGCGACAAGGATGAGTGGCAGAAATTTCTAAGGTTGCTTACCAAGTTTCGAAAAAGGGAACCCATAAACGGGCTTGTCGTAACCATCGCCGCCGATAAACTGGCATCAGCAGGGCCTGATGAATTGGAGGAAGACGGCCGAAGCATCCGTCGCCGCATCGATGAGTTGATACGCGCGCTAGGGGCTACATTTCCGGTCTATGTTTTGGTAACAAAGTGTGATTTGATACAAGGGATGACCACATTCTGCGATACCTTGCCCGAAGAAACTCTCGGCCAGGCCATGGGAATGATAAATCAAGACCTTTCGGCCGATGTGGAATCCTTCACGGGAAATTCCATTCACTCCCTCGGCGAGCGATTGAGAGATCTGAGGCTGCTCCTTTTTCATAAATCCCGTGCTAAGACTGTAGATCCGGGGCTCCTTCTCTTTCCCGAGGAGTTTGAAAGATTAAAACCCGGGCTCAGCGCCTTTATGAAAGGTACCTTTCAGGAAAATCCCTATCAGGAGACACCCATTCTGAGAGGGCTCTTCTTCAGCAGCGGAAAACAGGAAGGCAGCCCATATTCCCATTTTCTAAAAGAGCTCGGCCTGATCGATGAACGGGAAGTATTGCCGGGAACCAGCAAAGGATTATTCCTACACGACTTTTTTTCACGCATAATGCCTTCGGACAGAGGCCTGTTTGCGCTCACCCAGCGAACGCTGGAGTGGAGC
>Ga0209636_10006231_pt1 | contig 12191 bp, 7 predicted proteins | sample DeeMarSWOR152_54_FD_187464 | JGI IMG/M metagenome (GOLD analysis project Ga0209636, IMG submission 187464) | Marine sediment microbial communities from White Oak River estuary, North Carolina - WOR-1-52-54 (SPAdes) (version 2) | ecosystem: Environmental > Aquatic > Marine > Intertidal zone >...
TCCCCACAACATTCGCATTATTCGTGTCCCCTGCTCGGGACGGGTTGACCCTCTCTTTGTATTGAAGTGTTTCCAGAGGGGGGCTGACGGAGTCCTGGTCTCAGGCTGTCACCCTGGAGACTGCCACTATACTGAGGGCAATTATCATACCAGGCGCAGGTTTGCACTGCTACGTGAGTTCCTCGACTATCTGGGTATAGCCAAGGAGCGGCTGCGGGTAGAGTGGGTTTCAGCATCAGAAGGGCAGAGATTTGCTGAGCTGGTATCCGACTTTACCGCGGAGCTAGCCAAGCTTGGGCCAAGGAGCAAAACCTGAGATGGATATGGAGTTAATCCAGCAGATTCGAGATAAGGCTCGAAGCCTTTTGGAAGAAGGGACGGTTGAGGGTGTCATTGGCTACGAACGGGCTAGTGATGGCGTTACCGCTCGCCCGTTCTTTGCCTACAAGCCCTCTGCCACAGAGCGGCTTATCTTTGACGAGACCTGTGCTCACAACCTGGTTAAATATCTCCTAAATAAGAAGGGTAAAAAGATGGCGGTTGTGGTTAAACCCTGTGACTCACGGGCTATCAACCTGTTGTTGAATGAAGAACAGATAGAGCGGGACAAGGTATTCATAATCGGGGTTGGCTGTCCCGGTATGGTGGAAACAAATTGGAATCACAAAAGCGAGACATTGCAGGCGAAGTGTCGAAGCTGCCAGCTATTTAAACCGGTGGTCTATGACTTTCTGGCTGGAGGGGAGCTTGAAAGACAAGCCGAAGAGGAAACCTATTCCGATATTGCGAAGGCAGAGGCTGAGTCCCTTGCCACCAGGAGAGAATTCTGGCTGGAGCAATTTAGCCGCTGCATTCGTTGCTACGCCTGCCGCCAGGTCTGTCCAGGCTGCTACTGTCCTGTGTGCTTTGCCGAACGACTCGAGCCCTTGTGGGTGGGTATCCGCATTGCCCCCGAAGAGAACGAGATGTGGCAGACCATCCGAAGCTTTCACCTGGCGGGGCGGTGCATCGGCTGTAATGAGTGCGAGCGAGTTTGCCCCGTGGACATTCCCTTGAGCCTGCTCAACCGAAAGCTAGAGAAGGATGTGAAGGAACTTTTCGCCTTTCAGGCTGGGCTAGACCCTGAAGAACAACCCCCCTTCGCCACCTTCAAGAAGGAAGAAAAACTGGAGTTCGGAGAATGAATTTATTTGCCTCCAAGGACGACCTGATTCGCTGGCTTGATTCGCTTCTCCAGGAGCGAATAGTCGTTGCTCCAGTCCGGGTCGAAGAGCAGACTATGTTTCAACCCATATCTAAGGTGGAGGAAATTGCCTTTGATTTTGATAATACCACGCTCTCACCTAAAGGATGGTTTCTGCCTCCTACAGAGACCCTTTTCTCGGTGCAAAGAGACGATGGGCAAGTCGAGCTGGTTCCCACGCTGGTGGAACAGGACGCGGTTCTCTTTGGATTACATCCCTGCGATGCCAGAGGCATTGCCCTGATGGACAAGCCCTTCCTGCAGGAGCCGAGCGACGCCCTGTATCGAGAACGCCGCAGTCGAACGGCTCTTGTCGGACTGGCCTGCCGCCAGGTCCAGCCAGAGTGTTTCTGCACCAGCATGGGTAGTGCACCCGATGACCCCAGCAATGTTGATATTTTGCTTACTGAAGTAGAGGATGGCTACGTTGTCCAGGCTGTTACGGAGAAGGGAAAGACCTTGCTGCCCCAGGGCTTGGCAGAGTATGAAGGAAAAGTGCCCACTCCTCCCAAGCCTCAGGCTGTTCCCACCAAAGAAGTCGTCTCAGCAATGAGGGAACTCTTCAATGACCCTTATTGGGAGCAACTTGGTGACCGCTGCTTGCATTGTAACATCTGTGCCTATGTTTGTCCCACCTGCTATTGCTTCGATATGCGGGACTATGCTGATAGGGGAAAGGTAGAAAGAGTGCGGAGCTGGGAGAGCTGCCAATCCCCAGGCTTTAGCCTTACGGCTGGGGGTTATGACCCCCGAACTACGAAGGGGGAGAGGTTGCGGCAGCGCTTCTATCACAAGCTCCTCTACTTTCCAGAGCAATTCCAGGACGTGGCCTGTGTTGGCTGTGGCCGCTGCGTCAGGGAATGTCCAGTAAATATAGACATTCGCGAGGTTATAAGCGACCTGCAACAAGTGAGGGAGGCTAAAAGTGGATCCTGAAAGTCCTTTTATTCCCTATCTAGCAACTCTGAAGACGGCTACCCAACTGACCCCTGATATCAAGCTTCTGAGTGTGGAGCTGGAGGATCCTGACATCAAAGCCGGCTTTGACTACAAACCAGGGCAGTTTGCCTTGCTCTCAGCCTTTGGAGAGGGAGAAGCACCCTTTGGCATCGTGTCTTTGCCTCAGCAGAGAGACGGGTTGGAATTCGCTGTGAGGCGTATTGGCACAGTAACCAGAGCCTTACAAGAGCTCGAGCCTGGAGACACACTGGGAGTTCGGGGGCCCTTCGGCAATTACTTTCCTTTAGAGGATTATGGGGGAAAGAACATAATCATCATCGGCGGGGGCATTGGAATGGCGCCGCTGCGTCCGGTGATTAACAGAATACTGGAACGGCGAGATGATTACGAGGAGTTGGTAATCATAAACGGGGCACGAACACCTCAAGACTTGGTGTTTCAACCGGAGTTCCCAACATGGATGGAAGCCCCTCGAACTAGGTTGGAACTCACTGTTGACAAGGGTGATGAGCAGTGGAAAGGAAGGGTTGCCCTTGTCCCCGATGTGGTGAAGGAGTTGGCACCCTCGCCAGATAATGCCATTGCTATTATTTGCGGACCACCGATAATGATTCGCTTTACCCTGGCTGGGCTAAGGGACTTGGGCTTTAAGGACGACCAGATTGTCACCACTCTGGAGGCTAAGATGAAGTGCGGCCTTGGTAAATGCGCTCGATGCAATATTGGTGAAAAGTATGTTTGCCAGGATGGTCCGGTATTCACCCTGGAGCAGATTTCGCAGTTTTTGGAGCAACCATGACAACAAAAGAAGTAAGGACAGGAGTATATATCTGCCATTGTGGCACTAACATTGCTGGAACGATAGATGTGGCTGAAGTAAGCGAGTATGCCTCGCACCTGGATTCTGTGGTGGTAGCCAGAGACTATAGGTTCATGTGCTCTGAGCCGGGGCAGGAGATGATAAAGAAGGATATCAAGGAGTTGGGCTTAAACCGGGTTGTGGTTGCATCTTGCTCCCCCACAATGCATGAACCCACCTTCCGCAAAGCATGTGAGCAGGCCGGGCTAAACCGTCACTTATTCCAGATGGCTAATATTCGAGAGCATTGTTCTTGGGTAACCGGCGACCGTGAAAAAGCCACCGAAAAAGCTAAGGCGTTGGTTCAGGCCGCAGTGAGGCGGGTCTTCTTCCATGAGCCCCTTGAGACAAGAGAAGTCCCGGTAAATCCCAGCACGCTAGTAGTGGGTGGAGGTATTGCTGGTATTCAAGCAGCCTTGCAGATTGCTAACTCTCGTCACAAGGTTTACTTAGTGGAACGGGAGCCTTCCATTGGGGGACATATGATTCAACTGGACAAGACTTTCCCTACCCTAGACTGTTCGGCATGTATCCTGAGTCCCAATATGAGTGAGATAGGTTCGCATCCTTATATCGAGCTACTCACCTACAGCGAGGTCGAAGAGGTATCAGGCTACGTCGGCAATTTCAAGGCCAGGATCAGAAAGAAAGCCAGGTACGTCGATGAAGAGAAATGCACTGGCTGTGGGGTCTGTCAAGAGAAATGCCCTTGGAAAGTAACCAGCGAATTCGAAATGGGTTTGGGGCAGCGGAAAGCCATTTATATTCCATTTCCTCAGGCGGTGCCCAATGTCCCCGTCATTGATCGAGAGCACTGTGCCTATTTCCAGAAGGGGAAGTGTCGTGCCTGTGAGAAATTCTGTGAGGCAGGGGCTATCAATTTCGATGATGAGGATAAGCTAATAGAGGTGGAGGTAGGCAATGTCATCCTGGCTACTGGTTTTCAGACCTTTGACCCCACTGTTGCTGCTCAGTACGGCTATGGGAAGTTTGAGGACATTATCACCGGGCTTGAGTTCGAGAGGTTATGCAATGCCACCGGTCCCACTGGTGGTAATATTCAGCTCAAGGATGGCTCTGCTCCCCGAAGTGTGGCCATTGTCCACTGTGTCGGCAGCCGTGATGAGAACTTTCATGAATATTGCTCACGAGTATGCTGCATGTATGCCTTGAAACACTCCCACCTTATCAAAGAAAAGACAGATGCCGAGGTCTATCAAATATTTACCGATATTCGTTGCTTTGGCAAGGATTATGAGGATTTCTACGGGCGATTGGTTGGGGAGGGGGTTAACTTCGTCCGGGGGAAGGTTCAGCAGGTCGCCAGCGCTGATGGAAAAGGGGTGGACCGAGGCAATCTGATGATAACGGCGGAGGATCCGGATAACGGCAAGGTAACCCAGGTATTCGCTGATATGGTCATCCTCTGCACTGCCATCGAACCGCAGCAAGATGCCGATAAATTAGCTCACATTTTCTCTGTAAGTCTCAATGCTGATGGCTTCTTTTTAGAACGCCACCCTAAACTGGATCCAGTAGCGACCAGGACCGATGGAATCTACGTGGTGGGTTGTTGCCAGGGTCCCAAAGATATCCCGGACACGGTATCTCAAGCCTCGGCGGCGGCCGCCAAAATTCTAGCTGTGATAACCAAAGGCAAGGTGGAGCTTGAGGCAAGCACGGCAGTTATCGACGAATCTCTTTGCTCAGGATGCCGGATCTGTAATCTTCTCTGCCCCTATAGTGCCATTTCCTTTGATGATGAGAAGAAGGTCTCCAATATCAATGAGGCTCTATGCAAGGGCTGTGGCGTCTGTGTCGCAGCTTGTCCCAGTGGAGCAATTACTCACAGGCATTTTACTACCGAAGAAGTTATAGCCGAAATCGAGGGTGTGTTAGTATAGATTTCAGGCTGATTATCGCATCCCCTAAGAAGCGTCTCATATGTCAAAAGTAACAAAGCAATCCCTCAAATTAGCTTCTATCAGCGTCCGGGGCATTGTTCAGGGTGTTGGCTTCAGGCCTTTCGTCTATGGACTGGCTGTCGAACATAATCTCAAGGGATGGGTTTACAACACTTCAGAAGATGTCAAGATTGAGGTAGAAGGTGAATCGGAAGCTGTTGAACAGTTTGAGCGGGAGCTCGAAACAAAAGCCCCACCGCTAGCTCACATCGAGAACGTAACTATTGAGCATCACCCACCCCTTGGTTATAAAAACTTTGAAATTCGGCATAGCCAAACACAAGAAGGGAAATATCAGCTTATCTCTCCAGATGTCGCTACCTGCCAGGCTTGCCTTGGTGAGTTGCTAAATCCTGAAGACCGCCGCTACCGCTATCCCTTTACCAACTGCACCAATTGCGGCCCACGTTTTACCATAATTGAGGATATGCCCTATGACCGTCCCAAAACAACCATGCGCTACTTCCAGATGTGCCCCCAATGCCAGGCGGAATATGATAATCCCCTGGACCGCCGCTTCCATGCTCAGCCCAACGCCTGCCCAAAATGCGGTCCCCAGGTCGAGCTGGTTGATAACCAGGGCAGTCTAATAACCGGGTCGAATCCTATAGCCGCTGCCAGTCAGCTCCTCAAGGAGGGGAAAATTGTGGCCATTAAAGGCTTGGGGGGTTTTCTCCTGGCTTGCGATGCCACGAGTGATACCGTAGTTAAAACGCTGCGGCAGAGGAAGAAGCGCTCCTCCAAGCCCTTCGCCATAATGGTAGCCACTGTCGACGAAGCTAAAAGGCATTGCTATGTCTCGCCAGAGGAGGAAAATTTACTTACCTCACCTCAGAGCCCCATCGTACTCATGAGGTGGAGGGAGGATTCATCTGTATCTCGGGAGGTAGCGCCAAATTTGCGGTTCTTAGGGATTATGCTGCCCTATACACCGCTTCACCACATACTGCTCAGGGATACGGGCCTGCCTTTAGTAATGACCAGCGGCAATCTCAGTGAAGAGCCCATCGCCAGAGACAATGATGAAGCCTTAAGGAGGCTTTCCGGGATTGCCGATTACTTTCTAATCCATAATCGGGATATCTATTCCCGCTACGACGATAGCGTTGCCATAGTGGAAAGAGGCACAAGCCAGCTTATAAGGCGGGCACGTAGTTATGCTCCCTATCCTATCCGCCTCCCGTTTGAGGCCAGGCAGGTGCTTGGCTGCGGCGCTGAGGAGAAGAATACCTTCTGCCTGACCAAAGATAACTATGCCTTCGTAGCACAGCATATTGGCGATATGGAGAATATGGAAACCCTGGAACATTTTGACAGTACTATATCCCTGTATAAAAGACTTTTCCATGTAGAGCCTGAAATAATTGCCCACGACCTCCATCCTGACTATCTGGCTACCAAATATGCCCGGGAGTTAGGCGAGTCCGGCATAAAGCTTATTCCTGTGCAGCACCACCATGCCCATATCGCCAGTTGCATGGCTGATAACAGGCTTGACTCTCCAGTTATAGGAGTTACTTTCGATGGCACGGGGTTGGGTGCGGATGGAAATATCTGGGGAGGGGAATTCTTGGTAGCGGACTACCGTAATTTTCACCGGGCAGGACATCTGGAATACCTGCCTTTGCCTGGCGGAGACGCGGCGACAAAAAGACCATACCGCACCGCCATCGGCTATATTCTCACTCTATTAGGGGAAAATGCCCTCGGCGCTGTCATTGCGACCCTGAACGGCGTGGAGGGGAAGCAATCTCAACTAGCTTCCATCGGGCAAGTTAGCGAAGTTGAAATAGAGATTATCAAGCGCCAGATAGAAAGACGGATAAATTCACCGCTTACCTCAAGCATGGGACGCCTTTTTGATGCCATATCAGCCCTGTTGGGCATAAGGGGCGAAATAGATTATGAAGGACAGGCGGCGGTGGAACTGGAGATGGCTGCCTACTCGTCTGTCATTGGGAGGCGCGTAAGCGACGAAGCAATCTATGATGCTCAGGAAAGCTACCCATACCGCATAGTAGAAGACGAGGGAATAAGAGTCGTGCACCTGAAGGGCCTGCTCTCAGCCGTAATAGAAGACTTATATCAGGGCATTCCCAAGGGGAGGATATCAGTCAAATTCCACAATACCGTAGCCCGGATGATAAACGAGATGTGTCACTTGATAGCTGGTGAAACCGGCATCACTCAGGTAGCCTTAAGTGGCGGCGTATTCCAGAATCGCTTGCTGTTGAGAAAAACGGTCAGCTTGCTGGAAAGCAGCGGGTTCCAGGTTTTTACCCACAGGCAAGTGCCCTGTAATGATGGTGGCATCTCCCTGGGACAGGCCATTATTGCCAATTTCGCCGTCTAAAAAGTTACTTCCCCATCTGTTATTGCGAAGCATCTCCTCCTCAGTGCCATTGCGAGTCCCGATTTATCGGGACGAAGCAATCTCGCTGGGAAAAGAGTTGGCCCCTTTTTACAACTGCCAGTCCAGTCTCGGGTAGTCCTTCCCATCGTCGATATACCAGGTTTCGTCCGTGTAATCTTCGATTTTAACTATGTCCCAGCCTTCACCTGAGAAGGTGGTGATGTCCCACATTTCCGTGGTGTTCTTGCCCTCCGCTTTGCCCTCCCCTTCAGCCGCCGAGGTAGCTTGTCCGCTGGTTTCGATGTCCCAGAAAGATCTGGTCACAGTGCCATCATAATTCTGTCCCACTAGACCGCCGACATCCTCACCGTCACTTACCCTGCCGGTAGAATACGAGCCGTTCACAGTGCTGTCTTTATAATTACATCCCACCAGACCGCCAACACGTCGCTCGCCAGTCACACTGCCGGTAGAATAGGAGTTGCTCACAGTGCCTTTTTTATTTTCTCCCACCAGACCGCCAACGTCTTCATCGCCCTTCACGTTGCCGGTGGAGTAAGAGAATTTCACAAATTTCCCGTCATTAAATCCCACCAGACCGCCAACACCATCATTGCCTTCCACGTTACTGCTGGAATAGCATTTTTCCACAGTGTCATCATTATTTCCCACCAGACCGCCAACACGCGAATCGCCAGTCACGCTGCCTGTGGAATCGGATTCTCTGACCTCGTGCCCGTTCCGTCCCGCCAGGCCGCCAATATAAGATCCCTTGCTGGTAACGTTGCCTGTGAAATTGCAACTGCTCACATTGTACTTGTTATCTCCTACCAGACCGCCAACATACTTGTCGCCTTTCACGTTACCGCTGGAATAGCAGTTTTCCACAGTGTCACAATTATTTCCCACCAGCCCGCCAACATAGCCCTCGCCAGTCACGTTGCTGGTGGAGTATGAGGAGCTCACAGTGCTCTCTTCGTAATTACATCCCACCAGACCGCCAACATAATCCTTACCGGTCACGCTGCCGGTGGAATGGGAGTTTTTCACAGTGCCCTCCCAACTAACTCCCACCAGCCCGCCAACAAAACTAGCTCCAGCTATGTTTACGTTCTCGACACCCACTTGAGTGACTTTTCCACTAGCAGTAGTAAGGTATCCAAATAATCCAACATTGTAAACGAAATCAAAGTTGAAGCTGAAGTTCGAGATTGTGTGATTATTTCCATAAAACTTTCCGGCAAAATAAGGAATGTAGAAGTTGGGTTGCTTGCTTAAGTCCAGGTCTTTTTTCAATCTAAATTTCAGGGAACCATCCTGACCAAAGGCAAGCAACTGTTTGAAATCAGTGACATTATTTACCTCATAATAATCATTTTCTTGATAAAGCCTTCGATTGACATTTAAAAACTTATCTTTAGCGAGCCATTCGTCAAAGTCCTCACCGAACAAAGCTCCGATTGTAATTATATTCTCGCCGTTAATCAGAGCGTCATCATAATTATAGTGGGAGTTGCTTACAGTACTCTTATCATTAAATCCAATTAGACCGCCAACACCATCTTTGCCACTCACGTTGCCTGTGGAATAGGAGTCGGTCACAGTGGCCTCATCATTATTCCATCCCACCAGACCGCCAACATACTTATCGCCAGTCACGTTGCCGGTGGAGTAAGAGTCGCTCACAGTGCCTTTTTCATTTCCTCCCACCAGACCGCCAACATTCTCACCGCCACGTACGCTGCCACTAGAATAGGAGCTGCTCACAGTGCCCTCGTCATTAATTCCCACTAGACCGCCAATATAAGATCCCTGCTCGCTGGTAACGTTGCTCGTGGAATAGGAGTATTCCACAGTGCCACCATTATCTCCCACCAGACCGCCAACACTATTATCGCCCTTCACGCTGCCTGTGGAATAGGAGTTGCTAACAGTGCCATCATTATTTCCCACCAAACCGCCAACATTATCTTTGCCAGCCACAGTGGCGTTCACTACTGTGACATTCTGTACGACCCCGTCCTTATCAACATAACCGAAAAGCCCCGTATGACGTTTGTCGCGGTTGATAGACAAGTCCACTATCTCAAATCCCTGACCATCGAAACTGCCGGTAAATGGGTCATTCCGAGTTCCAATTGGCTCCCAGCCCTCTCCCTCATTGGCTGTCGGGCCTGCCAGTTCCGTATAGTTGGCAGAAGTGGAATTGAGGGTGGTCATCAGGCGGTGATTACCACCCGGGCTGCCTCTGATAGCATCCAAATCACCCCAGTCCCATATTTCTAGGATTTCCAGGGTAAAGTTAGCGGTGATAGTGTAGTTGCCGTTCATGGTGATGGTGGTTGAGGCAGCAGTGACATTGGCAATGGTGCTCACATTGCCCGTCCAGTTGACAAATCGGTGACCCTCCTCGGGCTCGGCCACCAGGTCGACCACTTTTCCATCTCTACAGGTAAAAGTCGCCTCTCCAGGTTCGGTTACCTCGCCGCCTTCGGTGCTGGAGATCTTAAGAGTCCACTCAGTAGTCCCGTTGCAGCCCGCCACCCCGGCAATTAACGCCACAATAATTAAAAAGATGCTAAATTTTGCCAAGTAGCGGTCTCTCCTCGAACGCAGTATTGTCTTCATACCTCACCCCCAGATTTTTGTAGTCGCCCTTCGACAAACTCAGGGCAGGCCCCAACAAATTCCAAATCTCAAAATCCAAATGACAAAGCTACTCCCTTTTCGCGTTTGGGTTTTGGACCTTGTCATTTGCCATTGTTTACGAGCCCAACGAACTGGGCAACTGAATTATTTGACTCACGCAACCCCAATACTCCAGTTTTTCCAGCGTCTCTAGATTACGATAGTATACGCTTCTAATGTTAAAATCCTGTTAATTAATTAAGCATATGTTACAACTTTATAAATTATTATATCCCAGACCATTGTATCGGTTTCGCCATATTGCCAAGAACAATTTGGCTTGTGTGCCGATTGAGATATCACCTCACAGATGAGCCCACTTCCCTCGCCGTGTAAAGAGTTACGGCTCCCAGCTCAGGAAGGGATAGGTCTCGCCGTCAACGATATTCCAGATATAGGTGGGGTTGGTCTGGCCGGGAGTAACCGCGCATATGTCCCACGCCGCCCCTGAAAAGGTGGCGATTTCCTTCATTTCCGCATTGCTCTTGCCCGTCCCGCCATCTGAGGTAGCTTGTCCGCTGCTTTGGGTATCCCAGAAGGAGTTGCTCACAGTGTCCGTGTTGTATCCCACCAGACCACCGACCTGCATAGAGCCAGTCACTCTACCGGTGGAATAGGAGTGGGTCACGCTGCCATAATAATTCACTCCCACCAGACCGCCAACCCACCGCCCGCCAGTCACGCGGCCGGTAGAATATGAGTTGCCCACAGTGCCCTCATAATACCAATTATCCCCGACCAGACCGCCAACACTCGAATTGCCAGTCACGCTGCAGCTGGAATAGGAGTTGCTCAGAGTAGCTTGATTCCATCCCACCAGACCGCCGACACGCGAGTCCCCAGTCACGCTGCCGCTGGAATACGAATTATTCACAATGCCGTCATTATGTCCCACCAGACCGCCGATATGCTCTGTGCCATTCACGCTGCCGGTGGAATAGGAATTGCTCAGGGTGCCATCACTATGTCCCACCAGACCGCCAACGTAGTTATGGCCAGTTACAGTAACGTTCACCACGCCGATATCTTTGGTGAGCCCTTCCTGCCCGACTTCACCAAAAAGCCCCACATGACTCTCGTCAGGGCGGATTATAAACAAGTCTTTTATCTCATATCCCTGACCGTCGAAACTCCCGGTAAACTGGTCATCAGAGGTTCCAATCGGCTCCCACCCACTTCCCTCATTGGCTGTCTCGCTCGCCAAATCCTCATAACCGGCAGTGGTGGAACCAAGGTCGTTCATCAGAACACAGGGGCCACTCAGGTCGTCTCTGACGGCATCCAAATCATACCAGTCCCGTATTTCCCATATATCTAGACCAAAGTTAGCGAGGATCGAATAGTGGTCGTTCATGATGATGGTGGTGGTGGCAGCGTTCACATTGGCAATGGTGCCCACTTCGCCAGTCCAACTGACAAAGTGGTAGCCATCCTCAGGCTCGGCCACCAGGTTGACCACTGACCCCTCGTTATAGGTAAAGGTATCCTCACCAGGTGTGGTTACCTCGCCGCCTTCGGTGCCGGAGACGGTGAGGTCGTACTGAACAGGAGCACAGCCTGCAATCCCGGCCATGAAGGCCACCGTAATCAAAAAGATGCTAACTCTTGCCGCGTAACAGTTTAGTTTTTCCAACATCTCTAGCTTATAGTATATTGTATATCACGTTGCCACGCTGTCAAGGGATTGATTTGGTGTGTGCCTCAATTGGGACATCACCTCACAGACGAGTCTATTTCCCTTGCCGTCTAAGGAGGAACATAAGCAGGGCAGCGATGGTTTTGCCATCGCAGATTTCGCCCGAGGCAATAAGTCGGGGGATTTCATCCAGGGAAAGTCGGACTAGTTCGATATCGTCAGTATCCTCAGCCATGAGACGGCTGGGCACAAGGTCGGTAGCCAAAAAGCAGTGGAGGTACTCCGTGCCATAGCCTGGGACGGAGTAAAAGCCTCCCAATTTGTCTATTTTCCGGGGGAAATAGCCAATTTCCTCCTGTAATTCGCGACGCACAGAGTCAATGGGCTCTTCACCGGGGTCAATGCCACCAGCCGGTATTTCCAGAAGAAACCTGTCCACAGCATGGCGGAATTGGCGAACCAGAAGGACATTATCTTGTTCATCTAGG
>Ga0209636_10006232_pt1 | contig 12190 bp, 8 predicted proteins | sample DeeMarSWOR152_54_FD_187464 | JGI IMG/M metagenome (GOLD analysis project Ga0209636, IMG submission 187464) | Marine sediment microbial communities from White Oak River estuary, North Carolina - WOR-1-52-54 (SPAdes) (version 2) | ecosystem: Environmental > Aquatic > Marine > Intertidal zone >...
AAATTCTAAACGAAGACCCATACGTGAAAGGCTGGCTGATTCTTGTGAAGCCTGCGAACCTGCAAGCGGAACTGGCTAATTTGATGGATTTTGATAAAGCGGTTGAATGGCACAAGAACCAAGCAAAATGAAGGAAAACCTGATGGCTAGGCGCATAATCGTTGTTGGAGCCAACGCTGCAGGTGTGGAAGCGGCGTCTGCGGCGCGGAAAAAAGACCGCACCGCTGAGATTACGCTGATATCGCTGGAGAAAAACGCGGGGTATTCACGTTGTGGTTTGCCTTTTGTGATAGGTGGGCAGATTCCAAGTTTTAAGGATTTGACAGTCTATTCACCCGCTTACTTCCAGATGTTGAAGTTGAATTTGAAGACTGAGACGAAAGTTACAGGCATAAATACGAAAGAGAAAACAGTCACTGCTGTTGACAAGACAGGTACCACAGAGGTGCTGCAATATGACAGTCTTGTGATTGCTACTGGTGCTGACGCCTTTATGCCTCCCATTAAAGGGCGTGAAAAGCAGGGAATACTCAGCCTTCGCAATCTAGAGGACGGGGAAAAGATACTTGAAGTCGTGCAAAACGGGGCCAAATCAGCAGTGATTATGGGCGCTGGCTTGATTGGTTTGGAAACTAGCGTTGCTTTGATTGAACGTGGCTTGAAGGTTACGGTTGTGGAGATGTTGCCGCAGATTCTGCCGCAGATGCTTGACGCGGACATGGCGAAACTGATTCAGGAGAATCTACAAGAAAAGGGCATGTGCATTCTAACGGAGAAAGCCGTAGAAGAGTTTCTCGGCGACGACAAAGTGACGGCGATTATGGCTGGCGGCGAAAAGATAGAGGCTGACCTATTCATCAGCGCTTTCGGCGTACGCGCGAACACAAAGCTGGCGGTTGAGTCTGGAATACCGTTAGGCGAAACCCGCGCAATAAAAACAAATGGCAGAATGGAAACCGATGTCAAGGATGTTTACGCCGCAGGTGACTGTGCAGAAGCTCCAAGCATAATTACTCACAAGCCCTTATGCGCGCAGTTAGGCACCACAGCAGTGCGGCAAGCCAAAGTGGCAGGCACAAACGCTGGAGGAGGTTATGCCCTTTTTCCAGGCATGTTATCTTCGGCAGTAACACGACTGTTCGACATAGAAGCGGGAGTGACGGGCTTGACCGAAACAGCAGCGCAAAGAGCTGGAATCGAAGTAGTCACTGGCGCCATAAGCTCGAAGACAAAGACTGATTACTACCCCAACGCGTTGCCCATAAAAGTCAAGCTTGCCGTCGAAAAAGAATCACAACGTATAATTGGTGCTCAGATAGTCGGCGGCGAAGAAGTCACACAACGCATAAACGCGTTATCATTCTCCATTCAGAAGGGCATGACAGTACGCGAGTTAGCTAAAGCAGACACCGCTTATGCACCGCCACTGAACGAAACATGGGAACCCATGGTCTTAGCCGCAGAAATGATCCTAATGAAACTCCGCTAAAATCTCTTTTTCCACTCTCATTTTCGATCAAATACTGCCAAGTTAATGTGACAAGTTTAGCAAAAGCAACCGTAAAGATTCAGTTCTAAATCAAGGTTCTACATGTAGTTCATGCTTTATATAAGGGGGGCTATAGTCTTCTCCGAGCGCTAGAGTACAACGCTTGTCGCAACATTCAACTTCTGCGTTTTTTGGTCGGAAAATTAATTAAGACAAAGCATGTGATTACTCCGTATTGAATGGGTGATTCTAGATGGCAATAAAAGTAGGAATTAACGGATTTGGAAGAATCGGAAGATTACTTTACAGAGCAGCAATAGAGAGAAGCGCGAACATCGACTTCGTTGCGGTTAACGACCTTGCAGACGCCAAGATTCTAGCGCACCTGCTGAAATATGATTCAGTGCATGGAAGGTTTAGCGGCAGTATAGAAGTTAAAGATGGTAGCTTAATAGTCTGCGGAAAAGAGCTGAAAGTCTTGATGCAAAGGGACCCAGCGCAGCTTCCGTGGAAAGATTTAGGTGTCTACTTAGCCGTTGAGTCTACAGGATTGTTCAGAGACAGAGAAAAAGCGTCGAAACACCTGCAAGCAGGAGCAAAAAAAGTGCTTATTTCAGCACCAGCCACAGACCCAGACTTAACCGTGGTCCTAGGCGTAAACGACAACTTGTACGACCCAGCAAAGCACAACATCATCTCAAACGCTTCATGCACCACCAACTGCCTTGCGCCAGTCAGCAAAGTCCTGGCGGACAACTTCGGTCTTGAAAAAGCATTCATGACCACAGCCCACGCGTATACAAACGATCAGAAAGTACAAGACCTCGTCCACAAAGACCTACGCAGAGCCAGAGCAGCCGCAGTAAACATTATCCCAACAACCACAGGCGCAGCAAAAGCAATCGGCTTAGTTCTGCCATCATGCAGTGGAAAAATGAACGGCCTAGCACTGCGAATTCCAACATCAGACGTTTCAATTGTGGACTTAACAGCCGTACTTGGCAAAGACGTTACCGTAGAAGAAGTAAACGCTGCAATGAAGCAAGCCGCTGAAGGACCACTGAAAGGCATATTGGAATACACAGAAGACCCAATTGTCTCATCCGACGTGCTGCACTCCGCATACTCAGCAGTCTTCGACGCACAGTCAACGATGGTCATGGGCGACAAAAGCAACTTCATCAAAGTCCTCGCATGGTACGACAACGAATGGGGCTTCTCCTGCAGAATGGTCGAGCTAATCGAAATGATTGGCAAAAAAGCAGGACTCTAAACGCTTTCGCTGCTGAAACTTTAAAAACCCTTTCCCCATCCTTTTCTTTTTGGCAATAGAGAGTGAAAAACATGGCAAAGTACCTGACATTAGACGATTTTAACGTAAAAGACAAGGTCGTCTTAGTCCGAGTTGACTTCAACTCAGAAGTAGATCCTGAAACAAAAAAAGTAGCAAGCGACGTGAGAATCCGAGCGCATGCAGAGTCAACAATAACTGAACTGGCTGAAAAAGGCGCCAAAGTCGTGATTCTAGCGCATCAGGGAAGAAAGGGCGAGCCAGACTTCATACCCTTGAAACAGCACGCCGAGATTCTAAGCGAAATCTTGAAGTGCCCAGTCAAATTCGTTGACGACGTTTACGGCGAAAAAGCAAAAAAATCCATCAAAAACCTGCAAAGCGGCGAAATCCTAGTCTTAGACAACGTCAGGGGATTCGACGGAGAAACCAAGAAGGGAACACCGGAAGAACAAGCGAAAACCGAGCTCGTCCAGAACCTTGCACCATTGGCAGACTTGTTCGTTAACGATGCCTTCGCAGCAGCCCACAGAGCCCACGTGTCGATGGTAGGTTTTACAGCCGTCTTGCCGAGTGCTGCAGGCCGCATAATGGAACGCGAACTGAAATCCCTCAGCAAGGCACTGGATAAACCAGAAAAACCCTGCCTGTTCATCATGGGTGGAGCAAAAGCGGATGATTCGCTTGAAATCTCAAAATACGTTCTAAGCAACAACATAGCGGACACGGTGCTTACTGGCGGAGTGACTTCTCAAGTTTTTCTGGCTGCGAAAGGCTATAAACTCGGTGAAAAGAACATGGCTTTTCTGGAGAAGAAAGGGCTCACCGGCCTGATTCCAGGAATAAAAGAGCTGATGCAGCAATATCCAAATGGCATCGCAATTCCTGAAGACCTGGCTCTAGACGTGAACGGAAAGCGCAAAGAAATCTCCGTTGACGAGTTGCCCGCTGACTACTCAATATTTGATGTTGGAACCAAAACCATTGAGAGTTACGGAAAACTTGCAAAAGCAGCAAAATCCATCGTTCTCAGCGGACCCATGGGCGTCTACGAAAACCCAGAATTCGCCGTTGGAACAAAAGGAATTTTCGAGGCAATCGCTGATTCTGAAGCCTTTTCGCTTGCTGGAGGAGGTCACACCATATCAGCGCTGAAACAGTTCGGGTTATCCAGCAAAATCTCATACGTAAGCACTGCTGGCGGAGCTTTAATCGAGTTCCTCATGGGCAAGAAACTTCCAGGCGTAGTAGCCTTGGAAAACGCTGTCAAAAAGAAAACCGCTTAAACTCTTCCTTCTTTTTCTTCTTATTTTCGCGTGTTCTCTGTCGTGTTCGGAGAAAACTATAACCCCCCCTCTATGGTCGGCAACATGGAACTTGCGCTGAGCCGAAGTCTAGCTTTGACCGTTTGCTTGGTGTATGAGAATGGCAAATAGAAATAAACGTGATTTCTGTTAGTGATTACCAGAGGCGAGTGAAGCTTTGACTGATATAGTGTTTGTGTTTGAGGTTCATCAGCCGCACAGGTTGAAGCGGAATTTATTTTGGGAGAACAAAGTCTTCAAGCGTTTGAGAAAAGAAGAGCTGTTCAACTACTACTTTGATAATGATGTGGATAGGGAGATTTTCAAACGAGCTGCCAGAAAATGTTATTTTCCGTCGAACCAGATACTGCTCGACCTGATTGACAAGCATAGGAAGCAGAAGAGACAAGTTAAAGTGTCGTTCAGCGTATCAGGCGTTTTCTTGGAACAGTGCGAAATGTTCGACAAAGATCTTCTGGAAACTTTTAGGCAACTCGCGGAGACGGGCTGCGTTGAATTTCTGAATCAGACTTATCATCATTCCATTTCCAGCCTTTACCCCGAGAAAGACGAGTTTATTGAACAAGTAAAAATGCACAGGCAAACAATGAAGAGCTTGCTTGGCTGTGCGCCCAAAGTTTTTGAGAACACCGAGTTGCTTTACAACAACACCATAGCGAGAATTGTAGAGAATTTGGGGTACAAAGGGATTTTCATGGAAGGAGTGGAAAAGATACTTGGCGAAAAATCACCCAACTACGTTTACACTCCAAAAGGCTGTAAGAACATTAGAGTATTACTGCGTAATTACAAGTTGACAGATGACATAGGTTTCAGGTTTTCAGCGAGATGGTGGAGCGAGTGGCCGCTGACAGCGGACAAATATGCAAAGTGGCTAGCCGACACCCAGGGGCAATGCATCAACATCTTCCCGGATTATGAAACCTTTGGAGAACACCACTGGCCAGAAACAGGCATCCACAGCTTTCTGAGACACCTGCCCGAAGAAATCTTGAAGCGGGAACACCTGAATATGGCTACGCCTTCAGAAGTTATTGACAAGCATGCGTCAGCAGGCAAGATTGATGTCCCCGAAACGGGAGGAACCGTTTCTTGGGCTGATCTTGAAAGAGACTCAAGCGGGTGGCTCGGCAATGCCATGCAATGGGCTTACTACACAAGTTTACGAAGACTTGAACCCCTTATTAAAGAGGCTGAGGATGAAGAGTTCCTTAAGATATGGCGTTATTTCCAAACTAGTGATCATCTTTATTACATGTTCTCTGCGGGCGGAGCACCAGGAGAAGTTCATTCATATTTCAGTCCTTTTAAGTCGCCTATGGACGCTTTCGTGGCGGCTCAAACGTTGATATTTGATTTTGAAAACAGACTGAGAACTGCAACGTTAACCGCGAACGAACCCTTCCTGTTCTATATGAACCTGGGAGAAAAAAACTTCACAGGTGTGATGTCGTGGAGTCTAAAAGGATTCATAAAAGCGCTCAAGACCATTGATGTCAAAGCTGTGGAATTTCATGTTCGACGAGGAGACTTTAAAGATTGGGCAGAACATTCATTGCAGGATAAAACCTTGTCACGCCAACTGAAAAAAATCAGAAACTCGAAACGCGAAGGAGAAGTGCTTAGAACGGCGATTATTAACGCGGCGAAGAATCGATTCAAGAAACTGAGCGAGCAGGTGCAGACGGCACTCAAGCTTTTTTGAGCAAAATGGGTTGTATATGCGTTTATAAGAGGAGCTTACAATATTCACTTGACAGTAAAGGTGCACGTAAAATGAGAGAAGAGCTTCCGTTTCCAGAAAAGGTTTTGCAGACACTGCACAACTTATGCGCGACTGCGGCTGATTTGGCTAGAAGAGGCGAAGAGGTGGCGCGAATTCTGCAACGGGACCGAGGAGAGATTGAAAATATACTTGACAAGTATAAATCAGAGGGATTTGCGGAGAGTTTCTTAGATAATGAAGGAAAGAAACGGTATTATCTTAATGCAAGAGGAATAATTAGAGTCTGTTCACTTTTTACGTAGTGAAATTTGATGCACGTTATAATTTTCTCGTGGGAGTATCCGCCTCGAGTGGTGGGTCAACTCGCGGAGTACATAAACGCGTTGTCAACTCAGTTGGTTAAGAACAAAGTTGAGACTCACGTCGTCACGTACCATGACTTTTCGACCGGCACTGTTGAAGAAGCGAGTGGAGTAAAAACTGTCAGAGTGGCAAATCCAGTTCGCACACACATCGGCGTTTTAACATGGGATTTAACTCTAAATCAAGAGGTGGAAAGAGCCGCTGCGAGCATCTACTACCAAGCAAATGAGCAGATAGACCTCATAGACGTCTATGATTGGCATTTCATACCTGCCGCGGCAACTCTGAAAAACGCGCTTGATATACCGTTTGTTTATTCTGTTGAAAGCTTAGAGGATCACCGCTCTCCAAAAGCGGACACGCCTTACAACATGGCTATCAAAAGCATTGAATGGTTGGGCTTTTACGAAGCAAAAAAGGTTAGCGTCAAATCAGAATGGATGCGGAACGAGGTTGTTAGAATATATAATGTTCCGAAAGAAAAAATAGAGGTTGTCGCACCTGATGCGAACTCTTGGGTAAAGGATGTCTTGGAGCTATACAAAACTGTGCTGGAGGCTTGAGCAGCCAATGAAACACGAGTTAAGCGTTATGATTTTCAGTTGGGAGTTTCCGCCGAGAGTTATAGGAGGAATATCGCCTCACGTTTTCTTCCTATCCAAGAGCCTAGCGGAAAATGGTGTAAAAGTTTACGTGGTGACATGTGATTTTCCTGGCACGCCTGCGCATGAAGTCATTGACGGAGTGGACGTTTACCGGATAGATTCATACAAAAACCCTGCGCCAGATTTTGCCACATGGGTTTACCTGATGAACTTGAACATGCAAAAGGAGGCTGCTGCAATCGCAAACAAATTGGCGGACAAAATTGATGTTTTCCATGCTCATGACTGGCTGGTTGCAACAGCAGGCATCGGACTGAAGCATGTTTTTAGGAAACCGCTCTTGGTTACTATGCACTCTACTGAAATGGGGCGAAGAGATGGGCTCCACACAGACACAGAAAAGATGATTCATGAAACAGAGGCGTGGCTTACGTATGAGGCGTGGAGAGTAATTTGCTGTAGCGATTATATGGTTTCGCATGTTAAGTGGGCTTTTGGGCTTCCTGAAGACAAGTTGGTCATGGTTCCCAACGGCGTGAACCCGGATGTTTACAAGGGAATTGAGAAGGAAGACTTGGCATCGTTCCGAGCTACGTTCGCGTTGCCTGAAGAAAAAATTGTGCTTTATGTTGGCAGACTAGTTTACGAGAAAGGTATTCATATACTAATCAACGCTGTGCCGAAAGTCTTGGAGAAAGTTGATGCTAAGTTCATAATCGTTGGCAGCGGTTACATGAAAGAGCAACTCTCAAACATAGTTAGAAGCATGAAATTGGGGCACAAAGTGCTTTTCTTGGGTTTCGTAGACAATGAGACCCTGCTTAGACTGCAGAAGTGCGCTGACGTTTCTGTTGTGCCCTCCCTGTTTGAACCGTTTGGAATAGTTGCTCTGGAGGCAATGGCAGCGAAAAGCCCAGTCGTGATATCCGACACAGGCGGTTTGTCGGAAATTGTTGAGCACGATTTAACAGGAGTTAAAGTTTACCCGAATAACCCTGACTCTTTGGCATGGGGGATTACAAAGATTCTACTGAATGAAAACTACAAGAGCCACATCAGAGAAAACGCGTACAGAAAAGTGCAAGAGAAATACGACTGGGAAAAAATTGCGCAGCAAACAAAGCAGATATACGAAGTCGTTTTAGGGGAGTATTCAAAAAGTTTTTGGGCTTGAACTCCGACTCGGTTCCTGTGAACGGCAAGCTTTTTCATTTTCCGATGACTTTGACGTTTTCAACAAGAATCCAAGGCGAGACCAACTGGCCGATTTTCCGTTCATTATTAGCTATTACGCTTATGTTTTTCAGCACCTCAAAGATGTTGCCCGCCAACATCACTCCGCGTGTTGAATGCGCTATTTCGCCCTTCCTGATTTTCCAAGCAGGTGTAGCGACAACCGAGAACTCGCCGCTAACAGGGTTACTACTATGGGCACCTTGCAAATAGTAGATTATCAAACCATCATCCACTTCACTCAAAAGCTCGTCTGCCGTTTTGTTTCCAGATTTTATGTGAAAGTTTGTAGCTTCTATGTTGGGCGTTGACAAGTATCCAGCTCTTGAGGCGTTTCCCGTGCTTTCTTTGTCTTCTTTTTTTGCTGCGTAGTTGTCGTATAAAAAGTTGCGCAGCACACCTTTCTCCACAAGCGTTGTTTTCTGGTGAGGAACTCCTTCACCGTCAAACGCCCACGTGCGAAGCCCACCCTGAAAGAGACCATCATCGCAGATCGTGACGGTTTCTGACGCAACTTTTTCGCCGATCCTGCCTTGGAAGGGCGACTGGTTTCTCTGAACATTGTCGGCTTTTACCGCGTTAATCAAGGTAAAATAGAGCAAACTCTGCAGGGCAAACTGGGTCAATATCAGTTTGGTGGTTTCAGTTTTGATCCGCTTAGTTTTTAAGGCGGAAACTGCCAAGCAAGCTGCTTCTTTTCCAACCCATTCAGGATCAACATTGTAGCCTCTTTCAGCGTTGAATTCGAAGCACACCGGCGTCACCATCTTTCCTTCTTTAGCTACCACCGCCAAACTGCACTCAATTATGGTTCCTCTGTCAAAGCCCGCAACTCCATTCGAATTGGCTATGGCACTCGACAGATACGCGGCGCCAGCACCACCTTCAATTGGAAAAACACGCTTGTTCACGCCAACAGCAGCGTCCAACATTCCAGAAGCGATGTTCACCAAATCTTCAGCGCGAAGTTCAAAGATTTTTCGGTCATAGATTTTTTCGACAGCGGCATAAGGCTTCTTTTCAGGCAGCCCCTTCCAGTCTTGGTCGGGCTTGCTTGCTCTCGCGGCGCCCAAAGCCCTAAGAATCGTGTTTTCGATGGCAGTTGGCTCTTCTATAATATTTGTGTACGCAAAACCTACAGCCTTGTTGACTGAGGCTCTAATGCCTAAGCCTCGGTCGATTATTCTGTTGCTTTTCGTGATTTGCCCTCTTTCTATTCCCACGTTCGTGGCTTGCCCCTCATAAACGTAGGCTTCAGCTTCCGCAGCACCTTTTTTTAGGGCTATATTTACAGCGTTTTCGGCTAAATGTAACATTTGGTCTTTTTCAAGCACTGCCACCAACAATCACCTCTTTAACTCTGATGTGCGGTCCGCCGTCGCATATGAAGGCGGTTTGGCCTTTTCCGCATCGTCCTGGCCATAGTTTAAAGTCTTTTCCGACCGCGTCAACTTTGAAGAGCGTTTCAAGAGTGTTACCGCTTATGGAAGCGTTGCGTATGGGTTCGCCTATTTCACCGTTGACTATTTCGTAGGCTTCTTGGATGCCTACTTGGAAAGTGCCGTCTAGGTTGGCTTGTCCACCTCTGAAACTTTTGAAGTAGTAGCCTGAACGTATGTCTTCAGCCATTTCTTCGAGAGAATGATCTTTTGGAGCCATGAATGTGTTGCGCATGCGGATAATTGGTTCTACTCGAAAGTCTTCGGCTCTTGCGTTGCCAGTAGGGGCTACATTGAATTTTTGTGCGGTTTCACGGTTATGCATTAAGCCTGTGACCACGCCGTCTTTTATGAGAAGCGTTTTCTGAGCTGGAACCCCTTCGTCATCGTATTTGAAAGAGCCGAAGGCACCGTCTATTGTTCCATCATCATAAAAGGTGACTAAGTCTGACCCGATTTTCTTTCCAAAATTATTCGGCAACACACCTCCAGATAGTGCCAAGTCAGCTTCAGCAAGATGCCCGAAAGCCTCGTGGACAAAAACTCCTACGACGTTGGGTCCCAGCACCACGGGAGATTTGCCGCCTTTAGGTGGCTTAGCGTCTAGCTGTTCGATTGCGCGTTTTGCCACTTTTTTCCCTATCATTTCTGGGGGTTCCGCATCAAATACTTCGTAGCCTGCTGTGGAACCTATTTCTTCCCTGCTGAAGGTGAAAACACCGTTGCTTACGGCTGTGGCGGTTATCCTTGACCAAACGTAGAGCTTGTCTTGTTTTATGCGTGTGCCCTCGCTATTCGCGAAATAGTTGGTTCCAGTTAAGTCCAAGTAATCTATCGTGCAGCCTTTGACTCGCTTGTCATAGCCTAAAATTGTTTTATTCATCGACAATGCGGTTTTTATCTTGTCTTCCATTAGGATTTTCGCAGGGTTTTTCTTCGTTTTCACCTGAACATGGTCTTCCACTGTTTTGGTTTCCGCAAGCTGTATGGGCGTTTTCAGCCGCGAACTTGCCGTTTTCGCCATCTTGCAAGCATCGGAAACGGCGCTCCTCAAAGTTTCAGCGTTTAGGGAGCCGACTGAAGCGAAGCCCCAAGCACCATTCACAAGCACACGTAGTGCTACCCCGTTTTCAATGCCTTGCTTGGCGGCTTCCACTCGGCCTTCTTTAAAGGTTAGCATAGTTTTGTGAAGTTTTTGTGCGCGAGTTTCGGCGTACTCAGCTCCAAATTTTTGGACAGCGACACCATTTATGTTAGCTAGGATGTCTTCCAAGAGTCGTCTACCTTCTGTAGCAGATTGAGATATGAGTAATAAATGAAAGAGAATAAAATCATTTTGTTTCATTAAAGAGCGAAAAACAGGTTGCCATTGAATTTTAAGACGAGTTTGGTAGAAGAGGTAGGATATTTACGCTTTTCGCATGCCAATTTTCATTTGGCTGGCAAAATAGTATCGCTAGCGCGCGGTACTGTTGAACATAAAAACACAAAACACAACATGACAGTCCATAGTCACCAGAAATCTGCAAGGTTCAACTGTTGAACTCTTCTGCGGCTAGGCTTCTTTGCTGAAGCAGCCATACCCAAAACAAGCTTCCCATATACACCGTCATATCCGGGAATGACTCTAACCGAGCCTTCTCTGACTCTAAGGATAGCATCAGCAATCGGCGCTTCCGCAACCTCAGCCAGCGCATCCTTAGGCGTGTCGATGAGCACTGTGTACTCATCGCCGAATTTGTCAATTAGCGAATTGTAGATTTTCCACACTGCTTGAGTTGAGGGAGAATCAACGCCCAACACCGTTGCAATTATTTCCGAAAGAGGTAGCAATCGTATGAATCCTGGCGCATTGTTAGGCTTAAAGTTTGCTGGGCGGTCAGCAAGTTCTTCAATACGGTGCTCAACACCCTTTGTTAGTTTTCTGCGGCAAATCGGACAGATATTGCCAAGTTTCTGTGCTTCCTGCGGTGAGAGGGACACATTACAGTTGCGATGACCAGTCCAATGGTATTTCCCGTAAGCAGGGTCAGTCTCAATGGTAAACTTGAGACGCGCAGGGTCTTTTCGGCGAACAGCGTCCACAACTTCTTGATAACCCAATCTTTCAAGTTCAAAGACGTTGGCTTCTCTGCCTATACGCCAAGGCCAAAAGCTGTGGCAGTCGCTGTTCGAAACCAACGTGAATCGATCAAGTGTGCTCAAGCGCCAGTTCATCGGAGGATCGGATGAGAGACCAGTTTCCAGTGCGTGTATGTGCTTGGTCATGTCTTGGTAGCAGTCCTCGATGCTGTCGAAGCCGCTGAAAGCACCGAAAACGCTGAACCACGGCGTCCAGACATGAGCTGGAAAAACCATGTTCCTACCCGAAGTCCCCATTACCTCTTCAACTAACTGCGGAGCTACCATATTTAGCAGAGGTCTGCCATCTGCGCCTAAATCGCCGTAACGTTTAAGCGCGTCGTTGATTTGAACAGCGGTTTCCATGCTGGGGGTCAAGATAACATGATGAACCTTTTTGACCTTGTCTTCAAAATTGAAGATTGTGCAAACTTCCGTTGTCAACATGAAGCGCACTGGCGAATCCGCTTTGCTGGCAACTTTGTAAAGGTCAGTGTTTGGTTCTGGAACCAAGTTTTCCTGTATTTCCTTTAGCCATTTCGGATGCGTAAAGTCGCCTGTGCCTACGAGGTTTAGCCCCTTAATTTTTGCGAAGCGA
>Ga0209636_10006233_pt1 | contig 12190 bp, 11 predicted proteins | sample DeeMarSWOR152_54_FD_187464 | JGI IMG/M metagenome (GOLD analysis project Ga0209636, IMG submission 187464) | Marine sediment microbial communities from White Oak River estuary, North Carolina - WOR-1-52-54 (SPAdes) (version 2) | ecosystem: Environmental > Aquatic > Marine > Intertidal zone >...
TCTAGGCGCGGTCATAGGCGCGAGCTGGGCAGGAGCGAAAGCCATGACAGCAACATCAGGTCCAGGCTTCAGCCTCATGCAGGAGAACATAGGCTACGCCTTCATGACCGAAACGCCCTGCGTGATCGTTGACGTCCAGAGGGCAGGTCCAAGCACGGGACAGGCAACCAAATGCGGACAGGGAGACGTTATGCAGGTGAGATGGGGAACCCACGGGGACCACGCTATGATAGCACTCTCACCGAACTCCGTGCAGGAGATATATAACCTGACAATCAGAGCCTTCAACCTAGCTGAGAAGTATCGGACCCCGGTTGTGTTGCTGGCCGACGAGACAATCGCCCACATGCGAGAAGAGATCACCACGCCACCACCTGAAAAGATAGAAACCGTCAACCGGAAAAAACCAGAAAAGACGGAGAAGGCGTTCTTCGGTTCTCAAGAGATACCGCCCATGCCTGCGATAGGCGACGGCTTCAACGTCCCAGTGACGGGCTCAACCCACAACGAGATTGGACTCCGCTACACCGCAGACCCTATCGTTCACCGCCGACTCGTGAAGAGGCTGGTCGATAAGATCGAGAGAAACGCAGAGCAACTCACCGAGTACGAAGGCTACAATATGGATGACTGCGACGCGGGCATAGTCGCTTACGGTTGCACCTCCCGCGCAATCTATGAAACCGTTGAGCTCGCAGAGGAGAAGGACATCAAAGTTGGATTCATCAGACTGAAAACCATATGGCCCTTCCCCGACCGAGTCATTCGAGAGATGGCACAGAATGCTAGAGCGCTGTTTGTGCCAGAAATGAACCTTAAGCAGCTGTTCTACGAGGTGGAAAGGGCTGTAGGAGGCGCCGCTCCAGTTTTTCCCGTAAACAAGATCGGCGGCGGGGAGATGATAACTCCCGAAGAGCTTCTCTCGGAAATCCTGAGGAGGTTGAGCAGCTGTGACTGAGAGGTTTTCTGCTCGAAGTTATCTCAGAGACATCAAGCTTCCCTTCTGTCCAGGCTGTGGGGACTACACAGTCATGAACTGCTTCCTAAGAGCCATCCACGAACTGGGCCACAAAGACCTGAGCAAGTTCGTTTTCTGCAGCGGAATAGGCTGCGCAGCCTGGATTCCATCCCCACACTTCAAGGCGGACTCTATCCACACAACCCACGGCAGGAGCATACCAGTTGCGACAGGAGTGAAGCTTGTCCGTCCAGACCTCAACGTCGTAGTCTTCGGCGGAGACGGAGACCTAGTCGGAATAGGACTGAGCCATCTCGTCCACGCAGCGAGAAGGAACCTCGATATCACGGTCATAATGGTGAACAACATGGTCTACGGGATGACGGGCGGTCAGGTTGCTCCCACGACACCCTTCAAGGCAAGGACAACAACAACCCCATACGGAAACTACGAACATCCTCTTGACGCTGCACGTCTCGTAGCCACAGCCGGAGCCAGCTACTCAGCACGCTGGACAACTATCCACATGGATGAACTGAAGAAAACTATGAAAATCGCTCTCAAAACGAGGGGCTTCGCCTTCGTTGAGGTCGTCAGTCAGTGTCCAACAGCCTTCGGGAGGAGAATAGGATTGAAGACGGCTGCAGACATGCTCCGATGGCTCAAGGAAAACTCAATACCGCTTGAAAAGGCCGAAGAAATGGCTGAAAAAGAGCTTGCCGGAAAGATTGCAGTTGGAGAGTTCATTCATCGGGAACTCCCAACGTTCACCGACGCAGTTTATGAGGTGATACAGGAGGCGAAGAAGAGTGCCCAAACGGGTTGAGATAAGAATAAGCGGATTGGGAGGACAGGGAGTCGTTCTGGCGGGAGAGATCTTGGGAAGAGCCGCGGTCTACGATGGAAAGCACGCGGTTCAGACGCAGAGCTATGGGGCTGAGGCGAGGGGAAGCGCGGCAAGAAGCGAGGTCATAATCTCAGACGAGAAGGTTGGCTTTCCGAAAGTTAGAAAATGCGACATACTGGTAGCCATGAGCCAAAGTGCTCTCGACAAACATCTAGAAGACCTGAAGGAAGGAGGAACTCTCTTGGTGGATAGAGACATGGTAAAGAAGATACCCAAGATCGAAGCCGAGATCTTCACCATTCCAGTAACCAAGATTGCAGAGACCGAACTGAAGTCGCGAATCTATGCGAATGTTGTCATGTTGGGGGCCCTAACGAAGATAACTGGTATGGTAAGCGAAGAATCGGTCAGGAAAGCGATTCTAGCTAGTGTTCCGGAAGGGACGAAGGAAGTTAATCTTCAGGGTTTCAAAATGGGCCTGCAAGTGGTATAATGAATCATCGCCTTCCTACCGCGTATTAGTGGCGTGACCTTTCCACTATATTTTAGTCTAAAGCTCTTAAACTTTGTTTCTTGCCGGTATAGTGTGAAAGTTGGCGTTCCACCTGAGAACTTATCAACTAGGGCCTTTTCACAAATAAGTTAATTGCAGCAATGCGTTCAGTATCGCTTTAAGTTCAAAATCTACAAACAACTATGTAATCAAAATTACCTTACTTCATCAAGAGAGTGCAGGAGGATCCAAACCTTTGGCGAGAAGCTTTACAGAGATACTGAAGGAGACAAGTCCGAAGCTGAAGGAAGTGATAGAACGTATTCCCAAATATCAGCCACATCCGAGACTGCCTGCTGACTGGTATTATTGGCAAATCATTGAAAGGCATACTATTTTGAAGTATGCTGGATTGGCTCCTGGCGCAAATGTACTGGAAGTTGGCTGTGGTCCTCAAGCTATAGCCACGATTCCCCTTGCCTTGATGGTTGGCGAAAGAGGAAGAGTGGTTGCATTAGATCGAGGAAGATGGGGACTGGATAGGCCAGGGAAGAAAGGGAATGACTTCTGGGAATTGATGGAAGCAAGCGGCCTAAGAGATAGAGTTATTCCGTTGCAGGAAGATGCTAGGAGTCTTCCATTTCCCTATCCATGTTTTGACCTGGCTGTCTGCATTCATGGGATAAGAAGTTTCGAGAATCGAGAGGTAGCTGTGGAAGTGGTTAAAGAAATGCTCAGAGTGAGCAAGGACAGGATGTTTCTGGCTGAGAGCTTGCCTATTGCTCGAACCATGGCACAGCAGGCTCATCTGACGATGTACGATCTGAGAAGACCTGTGTTTGTTGCGCTGGGTGCTGCAGCCGCAGGAGACATTCCTTACTTCTCACAGGAAGAACTGGAGGAAATCGTTGAAGAAGCTGGTGCCGCACGCATTGAAACAGAGCTTGTTGAGGTGAACATGCCTCATCATCTCGCATGGTTCCCACTGGAAATGATTGACAAAATCAAAGATAGAAAGACAAGAGAAGCCTTGAAGCGAAAATGGAAGAAGGCCACAAGAATGTTAGATGAGTACGGTGAAGAACATCCGCCAGTTGTTATTGTAAACGCGTGGAAACGAGAATCCTAAGGCGTCGATTAATCAGGAATTCTGACTTATTAGTCCCCATGAGATATTTCTCAAGATGTTGATCTCCGAGTTTGATCCATGGAAGTCCAAGCTCTGCACTTGCCCTCCAAAGCTAACCTTCAATCCATATACCGGCTGTGATCACGGGTGTGTCTACTGCTACGCCTCCTCCTACATTCCGAAATTCTTCAATTGTAGACCGAAGAAGAGTCTGCTCAGAAGACTGGAAACAGAGATAAAGAAGCTCAGCGGCGAATTGATCTCGATGTCAAACTCCTCTGATCCGTATCCAAACATAGAGGAAGAGAACGGTTTGACTAGAAAATGCTTGGAGATTCTTTCGAGACATGCATGTAAGATTCAGATGATCACTAAGTCTCCTCTTGTGACGCGAGACATTGACATACTCAAGAAAACCAGTTGTATGGTCGCCCTCAGCATAACAACTGATGACGACAAGATTTCGAGGAGACTGGAGCCCCGTGCGCCCGTTTCCTCTGAGAGGCTGAAAGCTGTAGAAGCCCTTGTCAACAACAGGATACCCGTGGCGGTCAGAATCGATCCTATAATACCCTTCCTAAATGATAAGCCGAAGGAGCTGGTAGAATCTCTCGCTTCGCTGGGAGTTTCACACATAACAAGCTCAACCTACAAGGTCAGACGCGACAACTGGAGGAGATTCAGCAAGGCGTTTCCAGAAGTCGCCAAAAAGCTGGCTCCGCTGTATTTTGAAAAGGGAGAGAGAAGCTCAGGGTATTTCTATTTAGCAAAGGGACTACGATACCAGTTGATGAAGAAAGTCAAAGAGATAACGGAGGAGAGCGGCATGAAATTTGGTTGTTGCAGAGAGGGATTCAGCCATCTAAACTCAGCATTGTGTGATGGTTCTTGGCCGGTTTCATAGGTCGCTCGGATTCTGCCGTTTCAGTCAGTTTTGGCTTTGGTTTTTTCCTCACTGAGCTGTTATTCTAGGCCACGCCTCTGAGCAATCGAATTATCAATTCAATCATAGCAACGTAGAAGTTCTTTTCAAATGGTCGCACGAATTGTGGATAGTAGTGGAAGTACGGTCTCAAGACCCACGCTAACTGCGTTCCAACAAACATGAAGATTATGCTTCCAACGAAGAAAGCTGGGGTCCAGCCTATCCCAGGATACATGGTCATAAAGCCTCTAAGGAGATGTAGGAGTGAGAAGAGCCCGGCAAGGGCGAAGATAGCCACATTTAAGATGATGAGAAAGGCGTAGGTTGAATAGGTTGCATTTGCGGTTGTGAATATGAAGAACAAGTTTATGGGAACTAGTGCGAGGAGAATAGTTGACATGATCGTGAGACTCGAGAGCAGAAGAATGAGCATCTGGCTGAATGAGCGTTTCCCTCCAAAGATTGAACTGAGCACGTAGTAGCTTGGCGCCGTTATGTATAGAGAAATCAGAAGTAACATCGGAATCTTCACCGCATCATAGAAAACCTGCAACCCACCAGGATACACGCCCATAGTTGCGCCATAAACAGCGGAAAAAACAATAATGGCTAGATTGGAATCGAGAAAGTAAGTCTTAAGCCCTTTTTCCTCCATCAAGTTTTTGAAGAAGTCCTCTCTGCGCTTAATGAACTCCTCGACAACAGAGAGTCTTGCTAGAAAGTCTGATACAGACATGCTTCACTATTGTGATTAAGAAACTTCTAAAGCTAAAAATGCATCGGTAGCCAGCAATGTTCGAATGCACGTGCAGCTTTAAGCTTCGTCGATGAATTTGCTTGGTCGGGGTATTTCGGGCGCCAGCCCACGTCTGTCCCGTATATCCTTTATAACTTCTAACGCAAGGTTCTCAGGCACTTTCTCCCAATGGTCGAATTGATTTTGCCAGAATGCGTGGCCTGAGGTTGCGGATCTCATCTCGGCGGAGAGACCGAATGTCTCGGCTACTGGAACGTATCCGGTGACCTTAGTCATGGGTCCTTTCTGCTCTGAGGATAGGATTCTGCCGCGTTTGCGGTTGATCATTCCGGTTACTTCTCCGACCCATTGTGCCGGCACGGATACACCGATCTTGTATACGGGCTCTAGGAGGACTGGTTTTGCTGTCAGGAATGAGCCTAGGAAGGCTCTCCGTGTCGCTGGCATGACCTGTGCCGGGCCACGATGCACAGGATCTTCATGTAGCTTGGTGTCCATTAGTTTCACCTTCAAGCCTCGTATGGGCTCTTCGCAGAGTGGACCGTTTTGACAGGCCCACCTGAATCCTGCCATTATCATATCCCTTACTTCTCGGAGGTATTGTATCCCCTTTGTTAGGTTGATCAAGATGTTTCTGTGCTCCTCGATTGTCCAGACATTCTTAGCTTCATCTGTGGACCATTTTGCCTCTTTGCGTAGAACTGTGCCCATTTCCTTTCGGCCCATGTATTCGTCTATCTCCCCCTCCGCGATCATGTCTAGAACCTGTTGTCCAAGTGGTTCTACTTGTATCCAGAATCGGTTATGCTTATTCGGGCTCTTCGCCATCGCCACAACACCTTGCCCAGCAACGCTCTCCCGATAGACGACTATCGGACGAGACGTGAGAAGTTCAAGGCCTCCTCCATACTGGCCGAGGAACTTCACAGCTATCTCCAGATGGAGCTCCCCCATCCCACTGAGCAGATATTCACCTGTCTCCTTGTTTATCGTGGTCACTAGGTTTGGATCCTCGATCGAGAGACGATGCATAAGGTCAACAAGGCGGGGCAGCTCCTTCGGGTGCTTCGGCTCTATAGCTATAGTTACGACGGGTTCAGAAACATATTTGATGCGTTCAAAGGGAACCATCGCACCTTTATGTGATACGTCGACGAGCGTCTCACCCGCCCTGGCAAGGTCAAGCCCAAGCAATGCGGCTATATTGCCTGCGCCGATGCGGTCCACGACCTCTCTAAACGCAGCCATGTACATGGAGACCTGTTGAACGCGATAGGCTTTCCTCGCGCCGACGAGGTAAACTTCATCGCCCTCCTGTATCGATCCCGAGAACATTCGTCCGGTGGCCACCAGCCCTGCATGCGGATCCATCTGCGCGGATGTTAGACATATGACAATGGGTCCGTTGTCATCGCAGTTGAGCATCCCCTCCCCTATCTCAGAGTTTACATCGCCTCTCCAGATTTTTTGAATTCTGTATTTCTGGGCGTCTACAGGATTTGGTAGATTTTTGACGACCATGCCCAGTATGGCGTCGTGGAGTGGAAGTGTCTTTTGTAGTTCTTGCCATCGTTCCTCTTTGTAGGCATTCACAACGTCCTTGAACATTATTCCTTTCTTTTGGGCGATATCTACTGTGAACCCCCATTTGTGGAGTGCGGAGCCGAAGGCAACTGTACCTTTGGCTGCGTCTACTTTCCACTTCTTCTTGTCTTCTGGCTCCCCGTAAAGGTCAATTAGATTGTTGAAGTCGCGAATTATCCTGTAGAGCTTGTTTTGAACCTCGTCTGAATTGAGCTTTAATTCCCTGATCAGGCGGTCAACCTTGTTGATGAATAAGACCGGCTTGACTCTCTCTTCCAGTGCCTGTCTCGTCACGGTTTCTGTTTGGACCATAACCTCTTCGACCGCGTCTACAACTACGACAGCGCCGTCGATGGCGCGTAATGCTCGTGTCACTTTACCTGTGAAATCTACGTGCCCAGGAGTGTCGATGAGGTTGACAACGTAAGGCTTGCCCTCGATTTCATGCATGAGAGAGATGTTGGCCGTTTTTATCGTGATGCCACGCTTTTGCTCCTCCTCAAGATAGTCAAGAGCTCTGGCCTCACCCGCTATTTTCGGCGATAGAAGTCCAGCCTCAGCCAACAGAGAGTCCGTCATGGTTGTTTTGCCGTGATCGATGTGGGCGATTATGCCGATGTCGCGAATATCCTCTTTCGTACTCATCAGGTTGAGTATATCCTTAGTCTGTTTAAAACGTGGGCACATCTGTTGCTTGTTCTCCGCCTGTATGTTCTTATGCTATATCTAAACTACGTTTCTTCATGAACACGCATTAAGCATCTTAAAAGGCTTTCTGAATGTAAAATTCGCATAAGATAATGTATATTTCGGGGTCAAAGCGATTTTGTCGATGATCTCTCTAAGATGGCAAGATTATTGGCTGGGAACCTGAAGAACACATTCGATGATTATTCAATTGTGGCATGGAGCTCTCTCATTTCCTCTTCGGTTTTTCCAAGGCGATGCATAAGCTCCACAACGAGGCTATCCAGAAAGATCATTGTATTGTTTTCGAATATTGATCCCAGTGGACTCAGGGTTTCGCGCTCACCCAAAATCTGCCGAGCTAGGTAGTCCTTCTTCCGTGGCCAGCCTATTTTCGTTCGACCTCCAACGAAAACGATGTGGTCAGCGGTTCTGCCGAGTTGAGAGTCAGGATAGGATGTGATGGCGATGACTTTGGCTCCGATTTCTCTTGCGGTCGAACTAGCGGTTATGGCTAGTTTGGTCGTGCCTGAGCCGGAGATGACGATGATCAGGTCCTCCTTGGTTGCAGCAGGTGTGATAGTCTCGCCTAAGAAGTAGACATTGAACCCGAGGTTCATGAGGCGCACGGCGAAGGCTCTTCCGACGAAGCCGCTTCGACCGACTCCGACGACGAAAATCCTCTTATGCCTGGCGTCCAGTATCATTCGCATCATCTTTTCCACCTGATCGAAGTCAAGCTCGTTGATCGCTTGTTGAGCGCCAGTTAGAATTTCATCCGCGGCTGCCTTCAGCCATTCCAAGGATTTCGCCTTCGAGAGAGAATTCTCTATGTCAGCTATTAAAAATCTTTCTTTCTATCGCAACAGGTTTTTTATGATGTTGAGAAGAGCTGACAGAGAAAGATGTCATGCAGTTATCAACGGTACTAATTGGGGGATCCGCTCCCGCAAGAACATCCAGATGTAGACGGCTATGATTAGCATGCAAATGGAAATCATGGCTAGAATGTAGTCTCCTCGCTCTATTTTGAGCACGTAAAGGTTTGTGCGTTTGTCGGTTGCTCCCCAGGCGCGTGATTCCATGGCCTCAGCTAGCTCTAAGCTTCTACGGATGGCACTCACTATAAGTGGGATGAGGATTGGAATGTAATTCTTGATTCTCTTTATGAAGTTTCCGCGTTCAAGCTCTAGGCCTCTAGCCTTCTGGGCGTCCATGATTGTCTGTGCCTCTTCTGCCAAAACAGGCACAAAGCGAACTGCGGTTGTGAAGGCGAAGCAGAATTCGTATGGTACATGACTCTGTTCCAGCGCCAATCCTAAGCGGTCGGGAGATGTTGTGAGGAAGAAAATGGAGAACGACTCAACCAGTACGAGGAAACGAAGCGTCATCGCGAGCGAATACTCTAATAGTGATGAGGATGGGGGAAACATGGGATACTCTGTGTAGAAATACGTGAAGACGAAGTTGAAGAGAAAGATCATCAACGCCAGAAACGTAGCTCCCTTCATCGATCTGATCCACTCCCGCTCAACACCAGCAACGAGAACAAAAGGCAACTGAATGAAGAATAACAGGATTAGAGGCAGCAACTGATTAAACATGACCGCTATAACGAACACAGCGCAGACGTAGAAGAATTTGACTCTTGGATCTAGCTGATGAACAGGTGAAAACACTCTTCTGAATCTGAAGCCTTCGAAGACGCTCATGGGGCCCCCTCCAAGAAATCAAGTAAGATATCCCTCGCTTCATAAACGTCAATAACATCAGTTGGCAAGCCGAAATCTGAAAGACCCATGAATATCTGGGATATTTGTGGAGGCACGATGGAAGCTTCCGCGACCAGTTTGCGGTCTGTTAGAATCTGCTTTCCATCGCCCTGCCCCACAATCTTCCCCTGAGCCATTAAAACGACACGAGGATTACACTCAGCGACGAATTCAACATCATGGGTAACGATAATCACGGTCTTGCCTTGAGCGTTCAGCTGAACGATAAATTGTCGTAGTTTCTCTTTCTGTTCATAGTCCTGTCCAATTGTAGGCTCATCGAGGATTACTACATCAGGATCCCATGCGAGAACCGAGGCTAGGGCAACTCGTTTTCTCTCTCCGCCGCTGAGCATGAATGGAGAAGATTGGCGATACCTGGTTAATCCGAGAAGATTGACGGCCCACTCCACTCTTTTTTGGATAGCTTTTTTCTCGAAGCCGAAGTTTCTAAGAGCGAAGGCAACTTCATCTTCAACAGTCTCGCAGAAGAGCTGATTGTCGGGATTTTGGAAGACGAATCCGACTTTTCGAGAGAGCTTGGCTATGCTTTCTTCTCGCGTGTCAACTCCATCGACAATAATAGCCCCCTTTGTTGGCTTTAGCAGTCCATTGAAGTGTTTGACAAGCGTTGTTTTTCCCGCGCCGTTCTGACCCATGATCGCAACGAAGTCTCCGCTTCGAATCGTGAGAGAGACTCCCTTCAGGGCTTCCACGTTGCTTGGATAGGTGAAGTAGATGTTTTTAACCTCGATCACTAGTCATAACCTCCTGTAGGAGTAGGGCAGCTTCTTGTGAGTTGACTGGAATCCCGCTGAGATGCACTCCACGTTCTTGAAGAACTTGATAGAGTCTTGTTGCTTTTGGGATGCCAACACCGATCAAGCGGGCTCTCTCAGAGGTGAAGACGTCGAGGGGCGTTCCATCTAGGACAGCTTTTCCTTCATCCATGACGATAACATGGTTTGCGTATCTTGCCGCCAAGTCTAACCTGTGCTCCACGAGGATGACTGTGATGCCAAGCCTCTTGTTCAGATCATCGATTACTTCAAAGATTTTTTGGGCGCCCAAGGGATCAAGGAATGATGTAGGCTCGTCGAGCACCATAACTTCCGGTTGCATAGCAAGTACACACGCGATGGCGACTCGCTGTTGTTGTCCGCCGGAGAGCTCATGTGGAGCCCTCTCACGGAGATCTTGTATACCAGTCATTTGAAGAGCCCAGTCGACTCGTTTTTTCATATCCTCTCTAGGCGATCCCAAGTTTTCCAGCCCGAAGGCGACGTCCTTTTCTACGGACAATGCGAAGAGCTGGTTTTCTGGATTCTGAAATACGAGGCCGACCTTTCTGGCGAGCTCATAGATCGAATGTTCAGGCACCTTGCAACCCGCGACTTTAATGTCTCCTTCGAGTTTTCCACTGTAGAAATGTGGAATGAGTCCGTTGAAGCATCGGCACAGGGTCGTCTTTCCACAACCGCTCGGACCTGTGAGGATCACGAATTCTCCTTTTTCGATGGTTAAAGAGACGTCTGTGAGGGAAGGTTCTTTCCCACCGGGGTATGTGTACGTTAGATTGGCTGTTTCGATGATCGCCACGGTCTCGCCCACTATCTGGACTCGCAAAGGATGTCATCCATTTAAGAGTAGCTACTAAAAAAGTAGTAGGTTTTTCTGTTGAAACTGCCGTGAGAAGGATTATTTTTTTCCTTCCAGAAAATCTCTCCTCATGATTCCCGGGATTGGCGGTAGTATGTTTTCTTCTTCGAATTTCTTTTTTATTAGTTCTGTAATCTTGGACTTGATGAATTCCTCGTTTTCAGGGTCGTTTATCCAGAACAGAGACTCTATCTCGGTAGTCCATTCTTTACTTCGAACGACAAATCTTATTTCTCGTCTTCTTTTTGCGTCTACTATGACGTTTGGGTGAGCTTTGAGAACGCTCACGATGGCCTTTTCAGCTTTTTCAACGTCAAACAGGTAGTCGATGCGGGATATAATTGATGCCACGCTCTCTTTCTTGCCGCCAGTCACGTTGATTATTTTTTCTTTTAGAAGCGTGGAGTTGGGGATGATGATCTCGTTTCTGTCGTACGTCTTCAGTTTGGTGGTTCTCAGGCTAATATCCGTTACCACGCCTGTTAAATCGCCAACTTTTATGACATCCCCGATTCCGTAGGTTTTTCCCGACATTATCAGTAACCCCGATACCCAGTTTTCAAGTATATCCTTCAATGCAAAACCGATTATTAGAGCTCCAACGCCTAAACCGGCAAGCAGTCCTGTTATATCTATATCAAAAGTCCACAAAACCAGAATAGCTGCCACAAAATAGATGACTAGCTGAAAGAATCTCTGAACGTGGAAAAGGCGTCCTTTCCTGACTTTGATTCTCTTCTCAGCAAGTTTTACTAATCGGTTGAAAATCCTTACCAAAATAAAGCTGGCTACAATTATCGCAACAACCTTCGCAATTAGGAAAATGAGGTCGAAATCTACTAGTAAATCAGCCATGGATTTGACTACCCTGTCATAATTCGCTACGCGGTGAACATAAGTATTTTTCCCGCACGCATCCATATGACAAAGCTTAGAACCAAAGTTCATTGGATATAAGATGCATGTGCGTAAGATTCAGCTATGTGCCTCTGGTGGGGTCGCGGAGATTTGAATCTCAGATGAATGGATACGTCCCCGCGAACTCCTCCTTTTTCTAAGAAAAATGGGAATTGTCAGTGTGGCCTGCAGAATTTCCTGCGTTTATGACTCTGCTGGTCTCTTCACTCTGAATTGCTGATGGGGATCAGCGTGTTTTGCTTCGTTTCATTTCGGTGTTTCCCTAAGGCGCAACATATTTAGTGCTTCAGCTTTCCGTCTTTCGGATTCAAACATCGCCGTTCTTACATAGAAGGAAATTAGCGCTGCTTCGCGATCTTGACTTATGCATGTCTGCATGCAAGCTAAGCCTGCGCTTTCGTTAGTGTGTTCCATATTATCTTCATTAAGCTTTGCTGCCAACATTCGTAGAACATATGGAT
>Ga0209636_10006234_pt1 | contig 12186 bp, 10 predicted proteins | sample DeeMarSWOR152_54_FD_187464 | JGI IMG/M metagenome (GOLD analysis project Ga0209636, IMG submission 187464) | Marine sediment microbial communities from White Oak River estuary, North Carolina - WOR-1-52-54 (SPAdes) (version 2) | ecosystem: Environmental > Aquatic > Marine > Intertidal zone >...
ACTGGTACTACTTTTGAGATTGGAGCTTCCTCAACTAATCTCTCAAATTCTTCAGCTCGCAAAGGAACAGCCTCTTCTATTTCTACTTCTAATTCCTCTAAGGCTCTGGTTACTTCTTTTTTTAAAGTTCTGTACTCTCTTAAAAGATTATTGAAAACAGTTAAAGTGATGAGAAAGACTTTAGGAGAAAGTTTTTCTTGCCGAGCTAGAAAATTAAGGGCTTCTCTAGCTTTTAAATCTTCTGGATAGACCATTCCTACTTCTAAGATATCCTCATCTCTGGATAAAGCAATCATCTTATAAAATTTAGCGGACTCTTCTGGAATGATCTCTAAAGTTTTCAAAGAAACATCCTCAGGATATACCTCTCGTAAAGGCACTTCAAAGAGTTCACCTTTTACCTTAAATAGAAGATTCTCGGGAATTATTCTTCTTTCAACAATTACTTCTTCGGTTTTTCTTCCTGACCTTTTGATCTCATATTCTAAAGAAGTAGCTTTTTCACTCTCTAATACCCCTTTTTCAACAAGCTTTTTGATAAGTTTATAATTATTCATAAGATACAAAAGGGTTTTCTCTTCCTACTTCTCCTTCAAAGGGAAGAATTTCTGGGAATGGCTGTAGTGTTTCTATAACTGCATCTTCTAAAAACTCAAATTTTATTATTATTTCTTCTGGTTTTTGGGGAGGAAGTGTGGAAGGTAAAAAATCAGGCTGAGAAAAAAAGTTGTACCAAATAACAAAGATGCCAAAGACAATTATCATCACCAGGACAATCCCTAAATATTTTTGCTTTTTTGTCTTATCATTTGGTAGTATCGCCATATTTAATAAGAATAAGTTTCTACATTAATTTCGAAACTAAAAATACCTTCCTGGCTAGAAGAAAAAGACAAAGACTGAATCTCAAAGATTTTTGCGTTATTCTCCAACGTAGTAAGGAAGTTTTTAAAAGCAGGATAAGAGCCCGCCAATTGGATAGGAAGAGAAATCGTCTTGATTGAGATTGTTTCAGAATCGGTTACGTTACCTGTTGTAACCCGGGGTGTACGAATCGTGAAGGTGCCGAATTCTTTAACGAATAAACCGCTGGAGTTACTGGCTCGCTGTAAAAAACTTAAAAAAGAGGGTATAGAAGGATCAACAGGTAGAGCTGACTCTACTTTTTCGAGCGCAGATTCATAACTTTTGAGTCTCTCGGAGGTTGCCTTGAGTTTCTTAAAATTTTCCTCTATATACTGAAGTTCAATATCTCTTCTTTCGATTTCAATTTGAAGAGAACTGAACATTTGATAATTTGGCCAAACGAGAAAAAGTAACAACATCAGACTGGAGATCAAACAGATTGTAATAATAATTAAACGGGGCATATTATCTCAAGGATGTTAAGATTTCTATACTACTTAAATATTGTAGGGTTGGCAGAGATTACTAATTGGAACTCGATTGCCTCGTCTTCTCCTTTGCCTACGCTTGTTAATTTAATATCTTGAAAGTTTCTCTCCTCTTTAAAAATTAAAATTTGCTGCTCTAGCGTCTCTAGGCTTTCCGTACTTCCAGTAAGAGTCGCCTGGTTGCTTTTAACATTTAAATCTAATTTGGAAAAGAAAACTTTGGGGTGACAAAGTTCTTCTAGCAGCGTGAAAAGCTGTGAACTTCTTTTGTGTTTAGAGATTAAAACTACGAAATCATTAATCTTTCTTTGGTAAGCTTTCATTTCGTTCTTCAGTTCCTCTTGGGGCGTTTTAGCTGCGACTAGTTGATTTTCAAGATCATTAAGTGAAGATTCCTTTTTTTGAACAAAATAATGTAAAATAAAATAAATTGAAATTAAAAAAATCAATAAAATAACCAAAATATACATCAATATATTCTGCCAAGATGGTATTTCTTTTGCCTTTTTGGGTATAATTTCTATTGCCATATTATAAAATATTTACTCAAGACCCCTTAAAGCCATCCCGATTGCAATCGCATACGAAGGACCCATGTGTTTAAGAACTTTTTCAAGAATGGGAGGAAAAATAATATTGGAAAAAGCATTGGCAATTTCTACTTGTGCTTTAGATGTTTTCTGAAAATATTCTTTCAATCCAGGCAAGAGCGCTGAACCCCCGGCCAAGATAATTTTTTTGAGCTCTTTTTTTTGAGCCTGAAAAAAATTTATAGAGATTTTTTCCAACTCAAGAGCAATCAAATCAACTAAAGGAACTATTATATCTCTCACTCTTGAAGTAATCATAGAAGCAGTCTTTTCTTCTTGATCCGGGGTTTTTAAACCATATTTTCTTTTTAAGTTTTCTGCTTTTTCAGAATCTACTTCCAACGATTTAGCTAATACGTGAGTAAACTCGTTTCCGGCTATATCAAAACTATGGCTGGATAGCAACTTACCGTTGTCTACGATATTAATAGTAGTAGACCTGCCTCCTATATCAAGAATTACCGTTGAATCTTTATCGTCTTTCTTAATCAGAGATCTTAATAATCCGAAAACCTCGGTTTCTAGGGCTATAAGTTTAAGATTGGCTAAAGTCGCAGTTTGCTGATATTGATTAATAATATCATTTGGCACAGCAACGAGCAAGATTTTTAGGGGGCTTTCTTTCTCGCCCATCTTTCCTTCAATAATCGACCAATCCAGAGTAACTTCAGCTAAAGGAAGAGGTATATGATGACGGGCTTCATATCTAACAGCTTGATTAATCTCTTCTTTTGTCATTTGCGGTATCTGGAAACTGGTGAAAAAACTGGAAAAATCAGGAATGGAAAAAATAACCTTTCTTTCAGTAATCTTGGTCTCTTTCAGAATCGAAGAAATCAATTTTGCTATATCCTTTGGTGAAAATAATGTTGTTGTTTTTTCAAAATCCCGAAAAGAATATTTACGAACTGTTTCGAGAGATATTTCTCCGTACTTCTTAAGTTCTACTCTTTCACCATGCGAAGATAGCTCCACAACCTTAATCGCCGAAGTGCCAATATCAATTCCTAAACAACTTTTGTGCGAAATACCAAACTTAAAAGAGATCATTTTTATTATAGCATTTTAACATATAATAGATAGTGAACAATAAAAACGATTATAAAATCTTTATACCTATATATTATAATAACTTAAAATTAATATTATGGAAACTCTACTTACTAATTCTCAAAATTTTATCTTGGATATTTTGTTCCCGAAATTCTGTTTAGGTTGTCAAAAAGAAGGAAGTTATCTTTGCAATGATTGCCTTTCAACAATTGAAATAATCGAATATCTGTTTTGTCCTGGTTGCCAAAAACGAGAAGACAATGGTCGACCCTGTAAAAGTTGCCGAAAATTTATAAAGTTAGATAGATTATATTTTGCTACCTCTTATCAAAACAGTCTGGTGAAGGAATTAATAAATAAATTCAAGCATGAACCGCTAGTAAAAGAGTTGGCAAAACCTATTACCTTTTTAATAATAACTCATTTTCAAATTATTGAAAAACCAGATTTTTCTGATTGTTCTATTATACCTGTTCCTTTGGAAAAAAGTAGGTTAAAGTGGCGAGGTTTTAATCAGGCAGAAGAAATCGCAAAAGAATTAGCTAATTTCTTAAATATCAAGGTCTGGACTAACGTCTTGGTCAAAACAAAAAGGACTTTTCCCCAGGTAGAAATCGAAAATAAAAATAAGAGAAAGGAAAACGTGATTGGAATATTCTCCTGTCAGAATTCAGAAAAAATTAAAAATAAAAAAATTCTTTTAGTAGACGATGTTTATACAACAGGTAGCACAATGAATGAAGCAGCAAAAACCTTGAAAGAAGGCGGAGCAAGAGCAGTATGGGGAGTAGCAGTAGCCCGAGGATAATAAACTCAAAAGCCGGCGAAAACCGGCTTTTAAAATTGCAGTGAGAGGAGGATTTGAACCTCCGGTACCATTTCTGATACAATGGTTTTCCTCGACCCCGTAAGAAAGCGGTGGGGGTGAGATTCGAACTCACGGTAACTTCATCAGCTACAACGGTTTTCAAGACCGTCCCTTTCAACCGCTCAGGCACCCCACCAAAAATTATGAAAGTAGGTAATTTTTTAACATTTTAATAATTGACCGCCATCCCCAACCGCTTTTTAGATATTCTTCTCTCTTTTTTGCGTCTTTGCTATCCAAAAATGCTTCATAAAAAATTAACTTGTATGGACGAAAGGTCTTCGTTGCAAGATCCTTACCATCGTTATGTTCTTTAAATCTTTTCTCCAAGTTTTTAGTATAACCAATACAAAAAGAATGGTGCTTTAAACTCCGAAGAATATAAACGTAATAGAACATTACCTTACAAGTATGGCGGAACGTAATAATTTCTGAGAGAAATTAAACGTTCCAGCAGCGTTTAAATTTTTCAAAGGAAAAATTTATTACGCTGCGGAGGAGGTGGGAGTCGAACCCACAAACCGCTTTTTAGACGGTTACAGTTTAGCAAACTGCTGGCTTACCATTCGCCGCACTCCTCCTGCTGTTTAATTCTACTCCTTTAAAATCAATCCGTCAATTGAATCTAAATACAAATTATGCTAATTTAAAAGAGATTGCCTTCTTTATTTAACTCACCCATCGCAATATGCCCCCATAGCTCAATGGATAGAGTGCAAGTTTGCGGAACTTGAGATGTAGGTTCGACTCCTGCTGGGGGCACTCTTTCTATCATATAACATGCAATATGTAACCTAAAACGTAAAAACCGAATTTGGTAAAGACAAGGTTGTTACATGTTATATGCTTCATGTTTCATGAATCTCTCTACTCCAATTACCAAGCTTTCCCAGGTTGGTTCTGTTTATCAAAAAAAACTGAAAAAGCTCGGCATTAACACAATAAAGGATCTTATTTTTCATTTTCCTCATCGCTATGAGGATTTTTCAAAAGTGATTCCCATTTCTAAAATAAAAATTGGAGAAAAAGTTTGTCTTAGAGGAAAAATCATTGGTATTGAAAATACTAAAACCTGGAGAAAAAGAATGATTTTAACTGAAGCTTTGTTACGTGATAAAACCGGGGTCATAAAAGTAATTTGGTTCAATCAACCATATTTAATAAGAACGATTAAAAAAGGGAATAAAGTTTGCCTAGCTGGAAAGATCGCTCTAGGACAAGACGGACTCTATCTATCCAGTCCAGCATATGAAAAGGTTGACCAAAAGCAAGATTACGAGCTAATTCATACGGGAAGAATTGTACCCGTTTATCCTGAAACCGAAGGGCTTTCTTCGAGATGGTTACGTTTTGTCATTAAACCTGCTTTGATCAAAATCAGAGACCAGATCCTAGAGCTTTTACCAGAAAAAATAATAAAAAGATACAAGCTTTTAACACGAAAGGAGGCAGTTTGGCAAATTCATTTTCCAGACTCAATCAATCTGGCTAAAAAAGCAAAAAAAAGATTCTCCTTCGAAGCGCTATTTCTTATTTCGTTGTTAGTTTTAAAAGAAAGATTAAGAATCAATCAAGAAAAAGCAATTTCAATACCCCTCAATCTAGAATTAATCCAAAAATTTGTTAAAAAATTGCCCTTTAAATTAACGAATGCTCAGAAAAAATCAGCCTGGCAAATTACCAAGGACTTGGAGAAAAAAAGACCCATGAACAGACTTTTAGAAGGCGACGTGGGATCTGGCAAGACTATTGTGGCTATCATGGCAACCTTAAACACAACAATGGCTGGTTATCAAACAGCAGTGATGGCGCCAACTGAGATTTTAGCTAAACAACATTTTCAAGAATTTACGAAATTTTTAAAGAATTTTGATTTAGCTATTGGTTTTTTAACCGGAAAAGAAAACAAAATATCTTCAAAAGGGGAAATTTCAAACATTTCAAGGAAAAAGTTCTTAGAAAAGATCGCCAATGAAACAATACATATATTAATTGGCACCCATGCTTTAATTCAAGAAAAAGTAAAATTTGGTTCGCCAGTTGGCGGATTGGCCTTAGTAATTTTAGATGAACAGCATCGCTTCGGAGTCGAACAAAGAGCCCGTCTCTGTCAAGGCTCCGGCGGGCAAGCAAGATTAATACCTCATTTGCTATCAATGACAGCCACTCCTATTCCTCGAACACTAGCTTTAACTATCTACGGTGATTTAGATTTATCATTAATTGATCAGTTGCCAAAAGGAAGAAAGAAAATAATTACAAAAATAATTTCGCCAACCAGGCGCCAAAAATCTTACGCCTTTGTAAAAGCGCAGGTGAAAAAAGGAAGGCAAGTATTTGTTATTTGCCCCAGGATTGAGCCCGGTGACAAGCGACAAGAAACAAGAGAGAAGAAAGAGATTTTAAGTTGGGCAGAAGTAAAAACAGTAAAAGAAGAATATGAAAAGCTATCCAAAAAGGTTTTTCCGAATTTAAAAATCGGCATGTTGCACGGCAAAATGAAAACAGAAAAGAAAGAGGAAATAATGCGAAAATTTAAAGAAGGCGAAATAGATATCTTAGTCTCAACCTCTGTAATCGAAGTTGGGATTGACATACCTAATGCTACCTTGATGATAATCGAAGGCGCAGAAAGATTTGGTTTGGCTCAACTTCATCAATTCCGAGGACGAGTAGGACGAGGAAAATTACAATCTTATTGTTTTCTATTCACCGAATCTGGCGCTAAGAAAACAAGGCAAAGGCTAAAAGCCTTATTGAGTGCAAGGAATAGTTTCGAGCTAGCGGAGAAAGATTTAAAAATTAGAGGGCCGGGTGATTTTATCGGAAAAAGACAATGGGGAATCCCAGATTTAGCCATGGACTCTTTTTCTGACATATTTTTAGTAGAATCGGCTAGGAAAGCTGCCAGAGAAATTTTAGGCGAAGACCAAAAACTACTAAAATATCCTCTATTAAGGGAAGAATTACGGCAATTCAGCCAGAAAGTCCATTTAGAATGAGTGATGCTATTTTCGAACTTTTTCTGTTGGCCAAAAGCCCATATATTTACCTAACATCAATCTTGTTTGAGCGTCCAAAGCTGGCAGAGCAGAAAAAAAGATCAGTGTCAAAGGAAGTAAAAACCACTGCAAAACTAAAATAAAATATTTGAAACGTCCGTAATGCGGGGGTTTTGGTGGAAGTAAAAGAATGCTAAAGTAAACAGAAGCCACTAAGCCTACCATCGAAAAGGTTAAAATATTTCTAGTTATAATTGGCAAGTTATAAGATATCAGGCTCTGAGAAAATAACTCTCCGCCTAAATATATAGGCAACCAACCAGAAAGAAAAATTATAATTGAAGCTGTTGCCCAAGACCAATGACCTTCGATTAACTCCCGTGCCAGTGAGATTTTTCTGGAAAAGGGGATTTTTTTATTTTTGATAAAACCGAATAAAAAATAAGCAATATCGCTAACTCCATAAGCCCAACGTCTCTGTTGCTTATAAATATTAACTAATGTCCGCCAGAAGCTCTTGGTAACATTAGCATCCATTGAAATTGGGTAGAAAATGGGTACAACTTCATAGTCACCATCGTATTGTAAAAAACATTGCCAGAAAATTCTCGAGTCATCAGGAACAATGTTCTTTAGTTTAAATCCAACATCTACTAAAGCTTTAAAGCTCATTGAATGAGAAGAAAAAGTAATTAGTTTTTCGGGCCGCTCTTGATTCATCGTATGCCAAAAAGTGGAAGAAAAAGAAAAAATCCGAGAGATGCTAGGAGCCTGCCAAATATTATTAATAAAAAGAGGAATTGGTTGAAAGCTCTTTCTAGTTCTTTTTTCTGACTCTAAATAATGATAGGTTAAACAACTAAAATATTTCTTAAAAACGAAGGTATCAACGTCAAAAGAAGAAAAAATTATATTTTCATAGGGAATACTCAGAGAATCAATTATTTTCTTGGCTTGCTCAGTAGCAAAACTTTCATTAGAACCCTTCCCTGCTATCTCGCCTGGCAAATCTTGAGGATGGAAGGTAACCAAGAACTTAAAAAATTCATTTTTAAATTCTTTAGTCATAATTTCTGCCACTTTTTTAGAGTGCGCTCCCGCCCTTTCTTCGCAGGCTAAAACAATAATCATTCTGTCTTTAGGATAATCGTTATTTTTTAAAGACATAAGGCTTTCTCTCACAATTTCTAAAGGCTCTTTATACATTGGGAGGACTACCAAATGATAAATATTTCGCCAATCAGGAAACTTCTCTAACTTTTCTACCCAATTTATCTTTTCGTGCTCTTTCATCTTGAGAAAACCGTATCTTAAATGAAAATAAAAATAAATAATTCTAAAGAACCAAAAAATTATATAAAAAACAACAAAAACCGCAACCCAAAAAGGCCTCTTCCAGGAAAGGAAAAAAAGCAGAAAAAGAGTCAAAAAACTTAATGCGCCTGGCAAAATCTCTAATAATCTAAAAAGAACTCGATCTTTCGAGTTTTCTAAATCCGCCGCTTTTGAAATTCTCAAGTATTCTTTATCCATGCGACCCCACGGGGAGTCGAACCCCGGTTCTCAGGATGAAAACCTGAAGTCCTAACCATTAGACGATGGGGTCAGTTCTTCTATTTTAGTCAAAAATTTGAAAAAATCAAGAAATAATTTTAAATTTTAATTAGGATGATAATTTTATCAATTGAGACTTCTTGCGACGATACTGCTATTGCCGTTGTCGAAGTAGGGGACGGGAAAAAGCCCCAATTTAAAATTCTCGCTAACATAGTTTCTTCTCAAGTAAAAATCCATCAAAAATATGGCGGGGTCTATCCTACTTTGGCGAAAAGAGAACACCAAAAAAATCTAGTTCCCGTTCTTACCTTAGCTTTAAAAAAAGCTAAATTGCTTAAAAAATCAGGGGGAAGGTTCAGGGATGAATTGCTAGAAAAAATTTTAAAAAGAGAAAGAATTCTTTTAAAAAAGACAAAAACTTTTTTAAAGAGACATAAAAAGCCAAAAATAGATCTAATTTCTGTGACAATCGGGCCGGGCTTGGAGCCTTGTTTATGGGTAGGAGTAAATTTTGCCAGAGCTTTAGGATACAGTTGGGAATTACCGGTTTTTGCTATTAATCATATCGAAGCTCATATTTTTGCTAATTTAATTGAAAGGGAAAATGGAATAGTTTTTCCCGCTCTGGCTTTAATAGTTTCGGGAGGTCACACTCAGTTGATTTTAATGGAGGGTCTCAAAAAATACAAAATTTTAGGCGAAACCAGAGATGACGCAGCTGGTGAATGTTTTGATAAAGGAGCTAAAATTTTAGGGCTAAAATATCCAGGCGGTCCTGAAATAGAAACTGCAGCTTCCAAGTTTATAATCTCCAATTCTCAATTTTCAATCTGTTTGCCCCGGCCAATGATCCATCAAAAAAATTATGATTTTAGCTTTTCTGGTTTAAAAACTGCCATTTTGTACGATTTTATGGAACGGCCTAAAAAGACTAGAAGATCAAAAAAATATATTCAAGAAATGAGTTATAAAATTCAAGAAGCAATAGTTGATGTCTTGATTTCAAAAACAATAAGGGCAACTAAAGAATACGAAGCTAAAACTATAATCTTGGGGGGCGGAGTAGCCGCTAATAGTGAATTAAGAAAACAATTTCAATTAGCAATTAACAATCAGCAATTAACAATTAAATTTTTGGTTCCACCGAAAATCTTATGCACTGACAACGCGGCGATGTCAGCTGTGGCAGCTTATTTTCACTGGCAAAAAAATAGAGAAACTAGCTGGAAAAATATTAAAGCTAATGCTAATCTAAGAATAACCTAACTTCCACCCAAATATATCAATCGATGAAAAAAACAAAATTCAACATTCCGAAAGTTTATAAGCCACACAAAGTGGAACAAAGAATCTATCGCCTTTGGGAAAAGTCTGGTTTTTTTAACCCTGATAAATTGGCGGGTAAAAGAAAGAAAACTTTTACTATTGTTATTCCCCCTCCTAATGTTACGGGCGAGCTCCATATGGGTCATACTTTGAATGCTACTGTTCAAGACATTTTAATTCGCTGGAAAAGACTTCAAGGTTTTAGAACTTTATGGCTACCAGGTTCTGATCATGCTGGAATTGCCACCCAATATGTAGTGGAAAAAGAATTAAAAAAAGAGGGGTTGACTCGGTTTGATCTAGGCAGAAAGAAATTTGTAAAAAGAGTTTGGCAATGGATAGAAAAGTACGGAAAAATTATTCTAGAACAGTTAAAAAGACTAGGCTCAAGTTGCGATTGGTCAAGAACTAGATTCACGTTAGATAAGAAATATTCAAAAGCAGTAAATTTTGCTTTTTCTTACTATTATAAGAAAGGGTTAATTTATCAAGGAAAAAAAGTAGTTAATTGGTGTCCCCGTTGTCAAACTTCTCTTTCAGAATTAGAGTTAGAACATGAAGAAAAAAAAGGGAAATTATGGCATATCCGCTATCCCCTTAGTGACAAGCAGCAAGTGACAATTGATAAGGAAAAAAACTATATCATTGTGGCGACGACCAGGCCGGAAACTATGTTGGGTGACGCTGCAGTGGCAGTTAATCCAAAAGATAAGAGATACAAAAAATTAATTGGTAAAAAAGTAATTTTACCTTTAACTGACAGAAAAATACCTATTATAACAGATCGGCTTATTGATCCTGAATTTGGAACTGGCGCAGTAAAAGTCACGCCAGCTCACGATTTAACAGATTATCAAATAGGTCTCTGCCATAATTTGGAAATAATCCAGGTTATTGATAAAGATGGAAAAATGACTGATGAAGCTCCATCTACTTATCAAGGCCTGTCTGTTGCTCGGGCTCGAAAAAAAATAGTTGAGGATCTTAAAAAACTTGGGCTTTTGCAAAAAACCGAAGATCATTTCCATGCTATACCAAAATGTTATCGTTGCGGAGCAACAACCGAATTCATTCCTTCTGAACAGTGGTTTCTAAAAATGAAAGGGCTGGCGGAAAAAGCCAAAAAACCAGTTAAAAAAGGGAAAATTAAATTTTACCCAAAAAGTTTCCAAAAGCTCTATTTTAACTGGCTTAATAATATTAAAGACTGGTGCATCTCTAGGCAAATTTGGTGGGGACATAAAATTCCTTTGAAAGGAGAAAAAGATGTTTTAGATACATGGTTCTCATCTGCTCTTTGGCCTTTTGCAACTTTAGGTTGGCCGATGACTAATAAAAAGAATTCCGATCTGCAAAAATTTTATCCGACTAATGTCTTAAGCACAGCCAGGGGGATTTTAAACTTGTGGGTGGCTAGAATGATTTTTTCTGGAATGGAATTTATGAGCAAAATTCCTTTTGATACAGTTTTTATCCACCCCACTATTTTAACCGAAGAAGGCAAAAGAATGTCAAAATCTTTGGGAACAGGCGTAGATCCAATTGATCTTATTGAAAAGTACGGGGCAGACGCTGTCAGATTCGGAGTTATCTATCAAGTTTTAGGTGGCCAAGATATTAAATTTGCTCTCGACAATATTGTTATGGGAAGGAAATTCTGTAATAAAATTTGGAATGCAAGCAGGTTCGTTTTACAAAAAACTAAAAACGCGGAATTGAAAATTTCAGAATTAAAACCCAATTTCAAAAATAAAACTTCGGCTGACGAAAAGATTATCAAATTGTTAAATAAGACGATAAATTCAATGAATAAAAATTTGAACGATTTTAAATTTGGTAAAGCAGCCCATAATATTTACGATTTTTTTTGGCATGATTTCTGCGACAAATATCTTGAAAAAAGTAAGTATCAACTATCAAGTAAAAAGTACCAAGTATCGACAAAAAAAATCTTGCTTTTCGTCATTTTGAATTCTATTAAATTATTACACCCTTTTATCCCTTTCATAACTGAAGAGGTCTATCAGCTTTTACCGTTAAAAGGAAAAGAGAAATGTTTAATGGTCGAGAAGTGGCCAATGCCATGTAACATATAACATAGAACGTGTAACAATTTGAAATATTAAATTTTGTTATATGTGACATGTTATATGGATTGTGTTTTATGAATTTTATCGTCTACCTCATTTTTGGTCTCGTGCCTAGTATAATTTGGCTACTTTTTTATTTACGAAAAGACCACCATCCTGAACCAAAAGGGCAGGTTATTAGAATTTTCTTTTTTGGAATGATCTGGTTGACCTCGGACACCATTTCCTTAGTGAGCGAGGGAGGTTCACCAATCATGAGTCCGCCGATACCATATCCATGGAAATTGAGGTCGACGATGCGCTGTG
>Ga0209636_10006235_pt1 | contig 12186 bp, 10 predicted proteins | sample DeeMarSWOR152_54_FD_187464 | JGI IMG/M metagenome (GOLD analysis project Ga0209636, IMG submission 187464) | Marine sediment microbial communities from White Oak River estuary, North Carolina - WOR-1-52-54 (SPAdes) (version 2) | ecosystem: Environmental > Aquatic > Marine > Intertidal zone >...
AACTTGTGGTTAATGATCTTAACGTTAGAGCCTTTCAACTTGCCAAATACAATGTACGAATTAGCGGTCTAGACAAGCGAGTCATCGTGAAAAATGAAGATGCAAACTTCCTCCTCAGCGGTTATGGTGCACCCCGCAGGAGATTTGACTTCATAGACTTAGATCCCTTCGGTTCTCCAGCGCCTTATCTTGACTCTGCTATTCGTGCCTTACGAAACGGTGGTCTTTTGGCTTTAACGGCGACAGATATGGCTCCCTTGTGCGGGGTTCACCCAAAGGCTTGCGTCAGGAAGTATGGGGGAAAACCCTTACGCACGGAGTACTGCCACGAGCTGGCTGTAAGAATCGTGGCTGGATGCCTAGCCATGACAGCGGCAAAACATGACATAGGCATACGGCCAGTCTTCAGCCACAGCACAAATCACTACATCAGAGTTTATACAACCATAAAACATGGAGCAAGAAGGGCTGACGAGAACATTAGAAACATGGGGTACATACTTCATTGTTTCAGGTGTCTCCATAGAGAACCAGCAAAGGGACTTTTTCTAACCAGCGGTTCAGGAAAATGTGTTGAATGCGGTTCTAAAATTAATGTCGCAGGACCACTGTGGCTTGGAAAGATATCTGATGAACACTTTTGCGAATTGTTGGAGAAAGAGTGCATTCAGAGGACATTTAAGCATAAAGAAAAGATTCTGAAAATCTTAGGTCGGATAAAAGACGAAGTTGAGGCACCCGTCACATATTACGTGCTTGACAGGCTCTGTGACATGTTGGCGTTACCAGTTCCATCCGTCAGAAAGGTCGTCGAAGCCTTGAGAAAACAGGGCTTCCAAGCGTCTCTAACCCATTTCAACCCTAAGGGGATAAGGTCAAACGCTTCAGCAATTGACATTAAAGAACTCTTAAGGGAAATTCAGGCATCAAGTGGCTAGTCTTAAACAACTCTAAACTGCACTTCGTAAAGAACTTGATGGAAACTCACCTTTTTCATCTGCAACAACCCGAAGAGAGTTTGGAATCCCTTAAACGAGATTTGAAGAACAAAGCATACCTGGACTTTTCGGCATGATTAAATAACATAGGTAAGTCTGTGCATGTTTAAACTTCTGACCGCTGTACAGTCAGCTAGTTCAATCAGCCAGCGCTAACGTAAGAGCGATTTTAAGGACTCGACTTCCTCCCGCAACATGCTCACTTCGCTCTCCAGAGCATTAACTTTCGATTCCGCCACCTTCTTCAGATTCTTAATTTCAATCATCAAATTTGCGCGTTCTGCTTCCAGATTTTTCATTTTCTCGCGAAGATCCCATGTCTGCGTAGGTTCTCTCTTTTTAGGCTTGATCTTCTCAACTACTCCCTTCATCCAGATAATAAAAAGAAATGTTTCACTCCGATATAATACATTATGAAAAGGGTTTATAGAAAAATCGTCTATCACCCAGCCGTGATATTTTCCGGAATGTTGTGCGCGCGTGCATGTGCCCAAGAAAGAAGGCAGATAGAAACTTCAGACAGATTATTTATCTCTCAACAGATGTGTAGGAAACTATTAGAGGCCCAACATGCTCTTTACAAGAGGGATCGTGCCACTAGAGATACGATGACATGATAAGAAAGTTGATTACGTTGAGTTTCTAAAGGGGTTTGAACAGGCGAACGACGGAGATATCCTGCAAATCCGATTTTTTCTGTTTTAGAAAGAGGAGCGAGCATTATTACAGTGTCATCTTATTAGTTCAAAATCTTTATGAGTTGAGTAAGGTTGTAAATTGTTGGAATTGAAGCTTTTTCAATCTCTTCTTTGCTGCTGAACCCGGTCAAGACACCTATAGTCTTAATTCCTAATTTTTTTGCGGGCTCTAACTCTCCAACTGAGTCGCCCACGCACAGCATATGCTCAGAATCTATTTTTGTCAACCCGATTGCACATTTATACAATTTTTCTCTTTGTTCTTGAAAAGGAAGTAGTGGTATGCATTTGACTCCATAATATCTTGCTGCAACCTCTCTAGTAACAATCAATGAAAAGAATTTTCTTATGTCAAACAATTCTAGCTCCTCTTCCGTAGATGAAAGAGCGTCTCTCGAACTCACAATTATCAGTTTATATTTTTTAGAAAGAATAGAGAGCACATTATATGCATCATTGTGGATTTTCGTCAAGCTCACAGCTTCTCTATTTGTAAAATAGGCAAATCTTGCTTCAATGTATTCCCTTGTCTTTTTTTCGGTTAATTTTATTCCAAGTTTCTTAATTATACCCATCCGTCCTATGCCATGATGGTAGTGTTCCCTAACTTCATCAAATGAAACATTGTAGCCAAGCTCATTCAGGGCTTTGTAGCGTGCGAAGGCATCCCTTTCAGTGATATCGAAAATTGTTCCATCTAGGTCAAAGAGAATCGCTTTCACATTCGTCTTCTCGATCCTCATAGCAAAAACACCTTGATAAGCTTCTAAGCAGTTGTTCAAATATTAAGAGATTACGAACCGGGAAGTTGGAGATGTGACTATTCACTCTTTCTTCAACCGCAGAATTGTAAACTTGATGGAGAATTAGAAGGTGTGGAAAAAGCATTATCCTGCCTTACGTCAGTTGCCTAAATGGTTTAAGAAGACTATTCTATTTCTTTGCTGTAACTCTCCAATAGTTAGGTTTGTCTTTTAAAAGTTGCACACCAGTTTCAGCAAAATTGGCAAACAACTTCAAGACTTCGCTTTTGGTGAAGAAGTGGTGTAGTTCTTCAAAGCGGTTGTCTTCAAACGCTTCCAAAATTCGAAAAGTGTCAATTTCTATTTCTATTCCTGTTCCATATCTAGGGTCTTTGACTGATGCAAGATTTGCCAAGAACAAACCATTCTTGTTTATTGTTCTATGGATTTCTTTTATTGTAGTCTCGATATCTTTTTTGACGGCATGGTGTATGACACTTACACTGATTATTCCATCGAAACAGCAGTTTCTGAAAGGAAGATGAGTCATTGCGGCTTGTACAAGTGCTACATCCATCAGTCCCTCTTCCTTTAGCCAGTTTCGCGCCATTTTCAATGCGCTCTTTGAGATGTCACTGCCAACAACCTCAAAACTTGTGTTCGCTAGTTGAACACAATGCCTACCCACTCCACATCCTAAGTCAAGGATTTTCTTAACATTAGAATGTTTGAAGATTGGTACTGCTTCGACAACAAACTGAGCGGGCTTCTTGAATCTTCTTGGCAATCGCTTTAATGTTGAGTAGTAGTCTTCCCACCTGTGTTGTATACGCGTAGAGAAATAGAAAACATGAAAAGTTCGTGTGTTGCCTTGTGGTTCTATATACTTGAGACCGCAGGCTTCTCTGTATCCACGCTCTCGACATATAGCCACTACTGCTGGATAATCTGCATAGTAAATTATAGAATCATAACCTTTGTTTCTGATGAATTCTTCAAAGAATTTGAAGAATCTCTTGCCATAGCCCTTTCCTCTATGCTCTGTTCTCAACCAAATTTCATGAAGCTCGATGAAATCTTTCTTTCCTCCAAGAAGCTTCTCTAATATCTCTGTGTCCTCCTTTTCTCTAGGATCTCTTTTCCTATGCTCCTTCGTGTTTGTCGGATGCCAAATTGCATGACCAATAATCTCATTCTTCTCTTTAAATATGATAAGCTGAGAAGGATTTCTAGAGAGAATATGTTCCCACAAATCGCCTAGTTCTGGGCTGTATCCGAATGTTTTCTTCCACTCCAAATCCGTCGCCAATTTCTTGTAGTATCTCTTGAACTCGTTCAAATCATATCCCACAACGAATTCCATAGCAATCAATCTCCTGGGTAGCTTCTTAATAAGTCAAGCATTCATCGAGTTCTATAGTTTACAAATATTCTGCAAAATAAAAGCGTAACCACAGCTATAGAACAGCCCAAAAACTCTGGTATGAAAACGACAGCATATCCAATCGTTTAGCATGCAATTGCCGACTACTGATCATGTTCCTTCGGCAGATTTTGTGGCTGGTGTATAATGTAGGAAGAAATGTTTTATCCTACAAAAGTTCTAGGCGCTTTTTGGAATTCAGTTGCAAACAATAGACGAAGAGAGAGCAGGAGAAATCTCTACGAAAAAAGTTAAATAACTTTAGGTCTTAAAACTGACGATTTAGGTGACAAGCTTGAGTAAAAAAATGTTTGTTTTGGTTATGGTGACTTTTTCAATGCTTTCACTAGTTTCTTTGGCAACCGCGCAAGAACCCCAGCCAATAACGACTTGGACAGACAGACCAGAGTACGCTCCCAGCGAAACCGGGACTTTGTACATCGTCTTCTACAATGGCGAAGACTCTGCTGTGACAATCGAGAAAATACTCATAGTTTTTGATGGTTGGCGAATTTATGAAAATGGCGAATGGAAAGGAAATCGAACTTTGGAAGTCAATGAGGCTGTCGTAAGTAAAGGAACTTATCCAACCTCAACAACGTTTACTGTGCCCACTGATGGACGGGCTGTGTCTACAAATGCCCATATCATAGTTCAGACAACAGAGTTGGGAAGCATTCACTACTATTCCTTCATAACAGTTGTTGAAACGCAGAGATATATGGAGCAAATCGTCACGCTTTTCACGATTCAAGTGGTGTTAATGATCGTCTGCACAATCATAATAGCGGCTACAATATTCCTCTCTTCACGTAGACCACAGATAACACCGCAGAAAGAGGAAAAGAAAAAGGAAAAGAAAGAGTAACACAGAGCAATTCCCTACCTTCCATCTTATTTAAGTAATAGACTTCACAAGTGTTAATAAGTAAAAACGGAAATGTTGGAGGTGCATGGTTCTCGAAAAGATCTTAGTTGCTTGTGGATGGCCATATGTAAATCATCTTCCGCATCTGGGTACGTTAGTGCAAGTCTTGTCAGCCGATGTTGTAGCCAGATATTATCGTTTGAAAGGCGAAGACGTTCTCATGGTAAGTGGCTCAGACGAGCATGGAACACCGATAGAAGTTGAAGCTCTTAGACTAGGTATTTCACCCAAACAGCTGACCGACAGAAACCACGCAAAGGTCGTTGAGCTATTCAAAAAATGGGCATTCTCATTTGACAATTATACAAGAACCGAAAATCCTGTGCATAAAGAGTTTGTACAAAACCTTTTGATGAAAATCTACAACAACGGGTACATCTTCACAAAGGAAACGGAAATGCCTTACTGCGAAAGTTGCCATCGTTTCTTACCTGACAGGTTTGTTGAAGGAAAATGTCCCTACTGCGGTTACGAGCATGCCCGCGGAGACCAGTGCGACTCCTGCGGAAGACTGTTGGAGCCAACGCTTCTCATCGAACCCTACTGCGTGATCTGCAAAGGCAAACCGGTCATAAAGAAGTCTAAGCATTGGTATCTTGATCTGTCGAGTTTTTCAGAAAAACTAAGCCAATACCTTGAAAACAATAGAGAGTTATCAAGTAATGCTAGAAACTTCAGCCTAAACTGGATAAAGGAAGGATTGAGGCCAAGAGCTGTAACGCGGGATGTTGAATGGGGAATTCCAGCTCCTTTTCCAGGAGCTGAAGGAAAGACAATTTACGTCTGGTTCGAAGCCGTTCAAGGATATGTTTCAGCAGCAATCGAGTATTTCAGAAATCGCGGAGAGCCTGAAAGATGGAAGGAATATTGGCTTGACAAAGATGCCAAAACCCTATTCTTCATAGGAAAAGACAACATTCCTTTCCACACAATAATTTTCCCAGCTTTATTACTGGCTTCCGATGAATACTACAATCTACCATGGAGCGTTTCAGCAACAGAGTTCCTCCAGTTTAAAGGTGAAGCATTTTCGAAAAGCCGTCGAATCGGCATATGGATAGACGAGGCATTAGAACTGTTTCCAGCAGATTATTGGCGTTATTTTCTAACAGCAACAAGACCTGAGACAAAGGATACAAACTTCTCATGGGAACTATTCATCGAAAAAGTTAACGCAGATTTAAACGACACGCTAGGCAACTTCATCCACAGAACACTAACATTCATAAACACACAATTCAACAGCAAAATTCCGAAACCAAGCCAATTAGATCAAGATGATGAACGCATGCTCAAAACTCTTGAAGAGAAAGTTAAAACCGTAGGAGAAGAAATTGAAGCATCAAAGCTGCAATCTGCCGCAAACACCTTGATAAGCATAAGTCGCATAGGAAACCAATACCTAAACGAAAAGGAACCTTGGCACCTCATCAAGAAGAATAGGAGCAAAGCGGCAAACACAATTTATGTAGCCACACAGATAGTCAAAGCCCTAGCAACAGTTTCAGCACCCTTCATCCCCTCAACAGCAGAAAGACTCTGGAGAACTTTAACCATGACAGGAAGCGTTCACCAGCAAAGATGGGATGAAGCCCTGAAGCCACTACCATCAAGCCACACGGTAGACAAAGCCAGTCCCCTGTTTCAAAAAATAGAAGCTGACAGTGAGAAACTTGCTGAGACGCTGGAAAAGGTTAGAGACAGATCTTCTAAAACTGCTTAGGTTCGTCGTGGCTGTGAAACTTTGAAGCTTAAGATAGATCTTCACATCCATACTTTCTATTCTTACGATTCTTTAATTAAGCCAAAGGAAGTCGTCTTCTACGCCAAGAAACGCGGATTAAACGGAGTCGCCATAACGGACCACGATCGAGTTGACGGCGCACTAAAGATAATCAAAGAAACAGATTTTCTAGTAATCCCTGGAATAGAAATCTCAAGCTTACACGGGCACATAATAGGACTCAACATTCAAGAGGCGGTCCCGCCTAAACTAGACGTTGACGAGACTTTAGACAGGATACATGAGGCTGGCGGCATAGCTGTAGCATGCCATCCAGTGATCTTCTTCAAAGAGAGCTTGAAGGAACACATAAGTCCAAGATTTGACGCGATAGAGGTGATAAACTCTTCAGCATTTCCGTTTAATTACAGTGTAAGGCGTAGTGAAGAAATTGCTTCAAGGCTTGGAATTGCACGTGTCGCTGGCAGCGACGCCCATTATGGCCCGGAAATAGGTTACGCATACACGCTTGTAAATGCTGAACCAGAAGTTGACGAAATTGTCAAAGCGATAAGTAAGGGTTTGTGCTCGCCCTATGGCAGAGCCATACCCTTAACAACTAGACTTAAAAAGGAGCTCCTAGTTCTTAAGAGAAAATTTAGCTGGTAAAAAGGAGAAAGGTTACCAGAAGTTTTTCAGTTGGTATAGGTTCAGCTTTGTATACAGTGACTTTTGAAAACTTGAACGGATATTTAACAAATCATTTATAGCCTGCGCCTCAATCGAGGTTGGAAGTTTTAAGTATTTTTCCCAAAGCTATTATGTTACATACAGTGAAGCAGGAAAGTTTCTCATAGACCGCATCAGCTTAAGAATGAGCGAAAGCAAATGGAAACAGATTGTTGGAAAACAGATAAGCGAATCTGCTTACGTCAGTCCGCTACAGCTTAGAGAAGCCTATACAAGCGTTCTCGAACACATTCAGCTAGGCATATTACGGCCGCCAGGAATAAGGTCAGAAGAGATACAAATGCTCAAGAAAATTTTAAAGCTGGCTAAGGAAGGAAAAATCAAAATCTCAGTCTAAAGATACGCGCGCGCATTACTAGACCTTAGGCTTCAACATAGATTCTAGGATTCTAAGGAATTCACACAGACTTTCATAGAATTGGGTCAAAATCCTATCCCAAAGCATCGTATAATCACCTAGATTTGCCCCAAAAGATATGATTGCGTTAACATGCTCATCAGACATTTTTGGATGTGTAGGAGGCATGTTTCTCAAGCAACAGATCCTATCCCAAACAGCAACAGTGTTTTGATAATCAGAGATTCCCTTTTCTTTCAACCACTCAGTTATAATTTTCCTTGACTTCCATTCCGGATTAGCATCAGTGATAAGTGACCTTAATCGCTTAACCTCAACCTCAAAGACGCAACAGAGACTTTCTATCTTGTTCTTAAAATCACCATAGTCTTCGCATTTTATGGGCAGCTCGGTAAAGAAAGCTGAGACATCTTGTCTGAAAATGATAAGACTTGTTAGTTTGCTGAACACCGCATTAATAGCTATCATTTTGACTTGAATATTTCTGGCTCGCGTTTTTCTTATTGTCATTTCACTTTGCTGCATTCTCCATTTGATTTCCTCTTTTTGACTTTTTATTGTCTTGTCAAACAGATTCCTTGTTAGCTTGTAGTGTGCATCAATGGATTCTTGTATCATCTTTTCCAATCTAGTCAAGTATTCAGATTCGACTTCTAATGAAGCTAACTCATCATAGACGGAAACTGTTCCAGATACTGTTGCATTTGAAGCATCTGAAACAATCGCAAAACTTTCTCCCGGTTTGTGAGTGTGGGGCGTTGATTCGTCATAAAGATATCTTAAACAATTGTCGCAATAAAGCGCGTTACTAGGAAGTGGCATCTTGCAGTAGGGGCATCTCATTCTTCACACCAAGGTCAGGTTTCCAATACACGCCATAGTTGAACTTGGATATAAAGGTGTTTGAAGGCGAACGTGAAAAGAAGCGCGCGCGCTTGATTAACGGATTCATGAATTGAGTCACATTAAAATGGAACTACCAGTATAAGATTTGAATGAAAAGAATTGTCGATGATTCAATATCCATGCTTCATTAGTGATTCCAGAACTTGTCAAGCATCAACTCTAGAAGATATTGTATTCATTATTGGTTCAGGTAGCTCCGAGTTCAAAGAAGATGTTAAAGCAATTAAGGAAACTTTAGATGGGTTTGGACTCACAGGATATTTTGCTCTCCTCAGTGAAGAGGAAAAAGGCTTGGATGCTTTTTGCGATAAAATCTGCTCAAAGATAAGAGTGTCTCGGTTTTGTGTAGTTATGCTTAATGATCCAATTATTCAATGTGGTAATGAAAAATCAGAAACTAAATCCCATTCAATACGAGTTCCCAGTGCAAATGTGTATTATGAGTTTGGAATAGCAGTAGCACTTGGAAAACCCATTATTCCAATTGTCCGTAAAGGCTTTAGTTTACCGTTTGATATTCAGCATCTTGACGTAATAATATACACTGACAAATTAGACTTGAAGAAAAAATTGAAACCTTCAATACGTTCAACTCTCACAAAGAAGAAAAAAGAATTCAAAGTCTCTGATTCAAAAATTATAGAGGTTATTTATGGACCACTTTACAATGAAATTAGTTCTTTTCTTTCGAAAAAAGACAGATTTACAGGATTCAACCCCTCAAATTATCAAGGGATCAAAAATCAGCACAAATACTTGCTTGATACGATAGGAAGAGAACTTCAAGAGGAAATAAACTTATTTTACATTAAAATCGAAGAATTTAACGCCAGAATCGGTCGTGCAGAGAGAATAATTCAAGAAATTGTTTCTAAACAGATTTCCGATTTCTACGGTCTGCCATATCGTAGAGCTTTAAGAATGTATGTTAATTTGGAAACTTATGTCGGTGGGACATCACCAACACTAAGTCAAATCCTTATTCGAAAAATTACACCTGAACAATATTTTGAAACCCAAGGAGTTGTCAGACGGATTAGAAATATTACATATACATTGGAACATCCCGACTATGCGCGGAAACAAATTGATGAAAAGGAGTTTGGAACGATTTTTAACAAATGTAGAGAGATGGTGGAAAGTAACGCGGACATAGTTAAGATGCGAGCTTTGGAGGAACTACTAAGAACTAATGGCAAAGAGTTGAAGACAAAACTTATTCAATTATGCACACCATAAAACCGCGGTTTTCATCGCCATAAGTGTGTGTGGGGATTAAAATTTAATCCAACCAACCAACTTGGAGAAACGGCCATAGACTTCTAATGGACGGCTAGGAACTGTATATTTGCGCGCGCAAACTTTCAATAGCACAACTTGATGAATGAGTATATTAGATTCTAACAAGATGTATCCTTACGACGCGTGGGCTATTTTGTTTTGTCTTCTTCCTTTCTGATCTCTTCTATAGATTTCGGTGACGGAGTTGTGGCTATCGTCCAGCCTATCCACGCGCCTATGCCCATGACCGCAACAAAAGCAATGAAAACTGGAACTGCAATTACCCAAAAGCGAACCGTGTCAGGGTTCCACGTTACCCATCCTTGAGCTTCCATCCACTCAGCTCCCAAAAGTAAGACAATGTAGATGATAGCGATTACCACGCACATGAGGGATATTGATCCGCCTATTGCTTGATCTTTACTAATCATTTTTGTCCACCAACACCAAACTGCAAGTAGTCCAATATACCACAAAGGAATCAAAATCGTAAGTATCCCCGAAATAGTAGTCACCCACACAGGATAATCAGACATGACTCCAACGATGCCTGAAATGACTGGCACCACAAAATACAGGAACCAGAAAACGTTTCGTCTATGAATTTTCTTGTCTATTTTAATGTCGCGCAAGCTGTCGACTGAATGGTATCCGAAAGCATAGAAAATCAGATATGCGCTGAAGAGTCCGCTGTAAATACTGAAAAAGAAAACATTCTCAGAAAGTGTTTCAAGATCTGGAGATGTGGGCAATCCTCGTGAAATCTTGATCAAAAGGTTCTTGAACAAGCCTACATGTCTCTCAAACCTTTTTTCGCTGAAAGCTTCTGTAAAGGTCTCTAAGGTATTATTGTGTTCTCTTAAGGGTTCGGTATCGAAACGGAGTATATCGTTGGTTAAGACACCATAATGCAAAAGCCTGAATCCAGTATAAATTGTGATCCCGAGAAGAAGCCCGCTAAACAATACAAAAATTATACTTCTCCAGAAACGGTTATCATTCTTTCGTGCATTGATAAATCCAGTGACGAAGGTGAAGGCTGCAACGGACGACGCAAAAAGCATGGCACCGTGTGCAACAAGTTCTTGAGTGTAAAACCTCAAAAGGATTTCTTGATACTCCTCTGGAGACCTGTTATTCTGTGTGTATATAAAATCGCCTGTGCTCACAAGATCACCCTCCAACCCATAGTGCGCAAGGAAGAGAGGCAAACTCAAGACCAGAAAGAGGATTCCGAACAGAACAAAAAATGAGCTATTTTTGAACGACATTTCGATACCCAAAGACTGTTGTTGACTTAACAATTTAACTCTTTTTAAGTAGCGATACCTTGGAAAACGTTACAATCAACTTGCCAGAAGAACTGGTTCACATTCCATGCGCGCGCGAAAGACAATCATGTTTTCCACGCTCACACATCTGGAAGCTTCCATCCTTCCGCGCGCTTTTTACGGATTTGCTTTTTCACTTCCGTATCTGTCAATGCAAAATCTATATGAAGGCAATCTTGGGTTCCACAGGCTCCACAGAAAATTCCGTCAGGTTTAAAGAACACTTACACAACTTCTTTCTGAGAATTTCCGAGTAGTTGCCTATCCAAAATTTTTACGCCATGCTCATCATAATTGATTTGCTCAAGACGGGGTAGAACGTCGGAACCTATTACCTTTAATTCTTCAAGTCTCCTGCGCGCAGCATCCTCTCTAAACTGTGCGATGCTTCGATGACTAAAACTAAGGTTAGCCTTTATGAACTTCTCGATAATTTTGAGCGAAGGATCTGCAAGCCTTAAGTGATCAGTAAAGGAAATTTTTGTTCCTAATTTTACCGCTTTGTACAGTGATTACTGGAAGTTTTCTAGTTGGTGGAGGTTTAACTTTATATCCAGTGGTTTTTCAGGTTCGGCGTAGGGTTCTAGGTTGAAGAGTTGTGGTGCAATTGCTCCGAATCCACTTAGTATGTGCGGCGAGTTGACACCAGTCATCACAAGCGTAACCTTCAGCAAGCCTGCCCGTTCTGGGTTTATCCTAGCACCCCATATGACTAGGGCGTCGTCGTCCATCATCTCTGTGACTATCTCTCCCACCCGATTCACTTCTTCAATAGTCATTTCACTGTCTCCTGAAACGTGAATCAAAGCTCCCCTTGCACCTGCATAGTCCACGTCTAAAAGTGGGCTCCTGAGAGCGTTTCTCACAGCCTCCTCAGCTCGGTTTGGCGCATCTGACTCTCCTACTCCCACAACGGCTACTCCGCCTCGTCTGACAATGGTTTTGAAATCTGCGAAGTCAAGGTTGATCAGACTTGGAGCTGAGATTGTTTCGACAATCCCTCTAATCATGTTCGCCAAAACTTGGTCTGCAACTCTGAAAGCTTCG
>Ga0209636_10006239_pt1 | contig 12184 bp, 10 predicted proteins | sample DeeMarSWOR152_54_FD_187464 | JGI IMG/M metagenome (GOLD analysis project Ga0209636, IMG submission 187464) | Marine sediment microbial communities from White Oak River estuary, North Carolina - WOR-1-52-54 (SPAdes) (version 2) | ecosystem: Environmental > Aquatic > Marine > Intertidal zone >...
GCCGACGTCAACGTCGTCTTCCCATGATCCACATGCCCTATCGTCCCTATGTTCAAATGCGGCTTCGTCCGCTCAAACTTTGCCTTCGCCATTTTCCCTTACCTCCTATCCTTTGAGTTAATGACTCCAAATATCATCCAAGCCCACGACCAGATTTGAACTGGTGACCCCGTCCTTACCAAGGACGTGCTCTACCGACTGAGCTACGTGGGCACGACATAGCGCAGACAGCGGGAAACGGGACTCGAACCCGCGACCAACGGCTTGGAAGGCCGATGCTCTACCAACTGAGCTATTCCCGCATAATCACAAATGGGCAGGGAAGGATTCGAACCTCCGAAGCGTTTCCGCAGCGGGTTTACAGCCCGCCCCATTTGGCCACTTTGGTACCTGCCCAGAGCCTATGCTCTCTATCCATGAGTTACTGGGACGACTGCTTTCCCTCTCTATTAAGCTGACTTCCTCATGCTTTTTTAAACGGACTATCTGCCCAATAACTTCGTCGCTCGAATCAAAAGCCAGCGAGAGGATTCGAACCCCCGACCCGCTGATTACAAATCAGCTGCTCTACCAACTGAGCTACGCTGGCGCAATCTTCCATCTGCAGGCTTTCAATTTTTTACTTAAAAGGGAGTAAATGACGAAGAGAAAGGCCTCTTGTTTATGAAGTTCTTGTTTCCTCTCTCTAACCTGCGTACGCTACTGTCTCTAGTTTTGGAGAAAAATATACAAAACTACTTTCAAAATTCTAAACCAGCTGAAACCTTTTGTCAAGAAATGATTTTTTAAATGGCAAGAAACACACGGCTGAAGAAAGGTTTCCTTTGGAAAGAATCATAATTCTTTCTTTTTTTTCGGCCCAGTCCTCTCTTTCAAAGTCCTGGCTCTGTTCAAACTGTTCCTTAACTCATTGAAAAAAGCATTCATGAACACCATGTATTTCGCCTGCTGGATCACAGTCAAATTTTCTTCCAGGTACTTTTCCATTTCTGTATCTTTGTTCTTGAGGTCATCTCTTAACTGTTTTAGGGCCTGGATCTTGACCTTGAGTACTTCCGGGTCAGGATCTTCCGCGTTTAAAGCCGCTCTTATCTCGCGCATCTGTCTCCTGATCTGCTGGTTAATCTGCATCTTCTCTTTCTCGATCCGATTGAAAAAGGGATATATCTTTGCTGTTTGCTCTTCGGTCAGCTCCAAGAACCGGGTCATCCTTAACAGCATCAGCGTGATGATGTTCTCCCGCGTCACTCTCCTGGCTTTATCCTGCGTTTGGACGTTTTTCTCTTGAACGACAGCGAAGACGACTGAACTGAAAAAGACAACACCGAGAAAAAGGGCAAGGATTGATTTGGTTTTCATGGAATTCCTCCTATGTTTTAACGTCTTTCTTTATTTCAGACTCAAGAAATTTCATCTCCTCTTCTGTGAGGTCTTCCCAGAGGAGAAGATTTTCCAAAAAATCAGGACGCTCCCTCCATTCGGAATCCTCGAGGGATTCACCTATAGACGCCAGGATGACTGAATTGAACAGCTCTTCCAGTTCAGGGTCATCCCCGATTTCCTGGTAAATTCTCGCGAGAGAATTCTCGAGAGAAAAGACATACATCTCCTTAGGTGCATGACTCTGGAAAAAGAGCAAATATAAGCCGACGGCCACTACTGCGAGCAAAGCGGCACCAGACCAAACCCAATTCCATCTCAATGCCAGCGGCCTTTCTTCTTTCTTCCCTTGTTTGAATGAAGTCAGATTAGCCTTGAGTCTGGATGCAAACCCCTCCCAAAATGATGGGGAGACTTCTGGCTTTTCAAGGCTCACGGCTTCATCCTGGAGTTTCTCTATCGATGCGGCATAAGACCGGCATGAAGCACACCTTTCCAGATGGTCCTCGAGGAGCCCTTCTTTTTCCTTTGAAAGTTCTCCGTCAATACGGTCGGAAAGCCACTTTTCGATTTTTTTACATCTCATTCTATTCCCCTTCGAGATAAGGCTTGAGTCTGGCCTGAAGCATTTTCCTGGCCTTGTGCATTCTCCAGGACACAGTATTCTCGGAGCATCCCAGAATCTGTGCGACCTGGCTGTGAGTCATGCCCTGGAAAACAACAAGAGTGAAAGAGGCTCTGTAAGTCAGAGGCAGAGAATCTATTGCCGACTGCAATTTCTCTGAGAGCTCTTTCTTCAAAGAACTTCCTTCCAGCGAAAGGCAGGAATCCTCTGTCCCGTTTCCTGCAGATTGGCTCTCTTCCAGAACTTCCTGTGTATCTTCTCTTTTTCTCCGCTTCAAAAAATTTAAGGTCAGGTTGACAGCAATCCTGTAAATCCAGGTGTAGAAGCTGGAGCGCTGTCTGAAACTCTTTAATGACTTAAACGCCTGCATAAAGGCCTCCTGGGCCAAATCACTCGCATCCTGTTGATTCTTTGTCAGCGCGAGTATGGTGAAGTATATTTTTTCCTGGCAACGGCGGGCCAACTCCGCAAAAGCTTCGGCATCACCCTGCTTTGCCTTCGTAACTAAATGGCCATCGCTGCTATCTTCCATACTTCCTTTCATCTTTTTAGACACTCAACGAGCTAAAATCCTTTGAAGACACAGGAAAAAACCTTAGATGTTTAACCTGAATTATTCATAAAATCTGCCGACACCTTATATGAAAGATCTTTGAAGGATGACTAATAATATAATGTCGGCATCTTTTCCCCTTCGGGCGAGCAAATCTGACGACCTTTTCATTAGATCAATTGTCATCGCGAGCGAAGCGTGGCAACCTCATGTTCATACGCACAGGCATGAGATTGCCGCAGTCGTTTCTCTCCTCGCAACGAAGTCTACGGCAACCTCGACTCGTGAATGATACAGGTTGAACATTAAAAATTAAAAAGATAGGTTTCTATAAGTCATTTTCATCGAAAAATCTCCAAAGTCAATCCCTTACCGTGCGAAATGATAACATAATTTCGGAAATTCCTTTGCACTTTTCGGATTTATCCGCCCTGACCCCGGAAAGCATCTCCATTTCCGTGATGGACAAAGCTAGGGTAGAGTCTCAGGAAAGATCAGGCTGGGTGTTGAGAAAACCGTAAGCTCCGGCTTTTAGATTCAAAAAACACGCCTCTTTTGCCCCAGCGAGGCAAAAGGGGCTCGGTTTCAGGCTTCGCTCTCCTCTCCTCCGGAGAGGAACCGTGCCCGCTCCGCCTTCAAACGGTTTTTTTCACCCAAAAGCCTTCGCAGAATAGGAGTACTGAATTCTCTGGGGCAATGTCTGCGTGTTTTCGATGTACTCAGCCTGATCTATTGCACATCTTGTTATCACGGATTTGGAGATGCTTCCATGCCCCCGAAATAAATTGACAAGAAAGGGGCTTGTTGTTATGATTTGCCCTCTTTTAAGGAATAATTTCCATGATTGAGCGGTATACGCGTCCAGAAATGGGGACTATCTGGACAGATGAAAACAGATACAGAAAATGGCTCGAAGTGGAACTGGCTGTATGCGAAGCCTGGGCAGAAGCAGGAGAAATCCCTCCTCAATCTCTCCGGATGATTAAAGAAAAAGCCGACTTCTCTGTCAAGAGGATTGAAGAGATAGAAAAAGTCGTTAAACATGATGTGATCGCCTTCCTCACCTCTGTGGCAGAGAAAGTGGGAGAAGATTCCCGCTTCATCCACCTAGGACTGACTTCCTATGATGTTGTTGACACAGCCCTCTCTCTTCTCATTAAAGAAGCTCTGGAGAAAGTCCGAAAGGATCTCAATCCTCTCCGAGACATTCTCAAGGAACAGGCTCTGCAGTACAAAAAAACTGTGATGGTCGGACGGACACACGGAGTTCATGCCGAACCCATTACTTTTGGCGTGAAACTCCTGGTCTGGTATGAGGAAGTGAAACGCCATCTCCATCGAATCGAGAACGCATTGGAAGTCATCAGTTACGGGAGAATCTCGGGCTCAGTGGGGACCTACATCCATCTTGACCCGAAGATAGAGGTCTATGCGCTTAAAAAGCTCGGCCTTAAGCCTGCAAAGGTCTCCACCCAGGTTCTTCAGCGCGACAGGCATGCTGAAGTACTCTTTGCATTAGCCCTTCTCGCATCTTCCCTGGACAAATTCGCTGCAGAGCTGCGTCACCTCCAGAAAACCGAAGTCCTCGAACTGGAAGAGCCCTTTACTAAAGGCCAAAAAGGATCCTCCTCCATGCCGCATAAGAAAAATCCGGTTCGTGCGGAAAGAATCTCTGGCCTTGCCCGTGTCATAAGAGCTGACCTCCAGGTTTCCATGGAGAACATCTCCCTCTGGCATGAAAGAGACATTTCCCACTCCTCGGCGGAAAGAATCATCTTTCCGGACGCTTTTATTCTCACAGACTTCATCCTGGCGGAAACAACGGATATCATCAGCAACTGGAAGGTCAATATCGAAAGGATGAAAGAAAACGTCAACCTCACGCGTGGTCTTGTTTTTTCCCAGAGTGTACTCCTGGCTTTAACGAAGAAAGACATCACCCGCGAACAGGCCTTCCAGCTTGTCCAGACGAACAGCATGAAAGCCTGGAATGAAGGTCGTGATTTCAGGGAGCTCATCCAGTTTGATAAAGAAATCGGAAAAATTCTGACTAAGAAAGAGGTTGACGCCTGCTTTTCTCTCGATCCGTATTTAAGTAAAATTGATTACATTTTCAAGAAGGTGCTTGGTGATGAAAGTTAGGATCGTGGTCTCTCTCAAAGACAGTGTTCTCGACCCTCAAGGCCAGACAGTAAAGAATGCCCTTCACCAACTGGGCTACGATTCTATTAAGGATGTCAGGCAAGGCAAAGTGTTTGAACTTGAGCTCGAAGGCATGTCCCCAGAAGAAGCCGAAAGAGTCATTCCCGAAATATCAGACAAAGTCCTGACCAATCCTATTATTGAGAAGTTTTCCTGGCAGATTTTAGAAAAGGATTAAATCAAAAACATGGGGAGTTCATCCCCCAAGGATTAGTAAAATTGAAATTTGGAGTCGTGATTTTTCCAGGTTCCAACTGTGATTATGACACTCTCTACGTCCTCAAGGAAGTCCTCAACCAGGACGCAATATTCCTCTGGCACAAAGAACATGATCTGAAAAATGTTGATTGTGTTATCCTCCCTGGAGGATTTTCCTATGGAGATTATCTGAGGTCAGGCTCCATCGCCGCGTTTTCTCCATTGATGCAGGAAGTTAAAGATTTTGCACTCAGCGGGGGCCTAGTGCTCGGAATCTGCAACGGCTTCCAGGTTCTCTTGGAATTGGGCCTTCTTCCGGGAGCCATGCTCAGGAATAAAAACCTGAAATTCCTCTGTCAGTTTGTCCACCTCCGGGTGGATAACGAGGCAACTCCCTTCACGAACAAAGCCAAAAAAGGCCAGGTTTTAAAGATACCCATCGCCCACTATGACGGAAATTTTTTCTCTCCCCCTGATACTATTCAAGAGATAATGGCAAACAACCAGATCGTCCTCCGGTATTCAGATGCCCGAGGTCAGCTCAGCGAAGAGGCCAATGTTAACGGCTCTCTCGAAAGCATCGCCGGCCTGATCAACAGCGCCGGCAACATCATGGGTATGATGCCCCATCCAGAAAGGGCTTCTGAAGCGCTTCTCGGTAGCGAAGACGGCCGGATCATATTCGAATCTATCATCAAGGGGTTGGGCTAACCACAGCGGACAGCCTGGAGTGTGTGAAGCGAAATGATTGACCGCAAGATTCTGGAAGAGCATAACCTCACTCCGGATGAGTACGAAAAAATCGTTGAGCTCATCGGGAAGGAACCCAACATCACAGAACTCGGAATCTTCTCTCTCATGTGGTCTGAACACTGCAGCTATAAAAGCTCGAAAGTCCATCTGAAACACTTGCCCGTGGACGGGAAAAATGTCATCCAGGGACCGGGTGAGAATGCGGGTATCATCGATATCGGCGATGGTCTGGCGGCAGTTTTCAAGATCGAATCCCACAATCATCCCTCCTTTATCGAGCCCTACCAAGGCGCAGCGACAGGAGTGGGAGGCATCCTCAGAGACATATTCACCATGGGAGCCAGGCCTATAGTCCTTCAGGATTCCCTGCGTTTCGGACCGTTATCTTCCGCGAAAAACAAATCCGTCATGGAAGGCGTGGTCTCGGGTATATCCGGCTACGGAAACTCCATCGGGATTCCCACGGTGGGAGGAGATGTTTACTTCAACGATTGCTATTCTCTCAATCCTCTTGTGAATGTTTTCGCCCTGGGGATAGTCAAGAAAGACAGGATCTTCTATGCCAAAGCAGAAGGCACGGGAAATCCGGTGCTCTACGTCGGGGCCAAAACCGGAAGAGACGGTATTCACGGTGCAACGATGGCTTCGGCCGAATTCGGCGAGGACCTGGAACAAAAAAGACCGAATGTCCAGGTCGGAGATCCTTTTATGGAAAAACTGCTGCTCGAGGCCTGCCTGGAAGTTACAGCCAAAGACTTGATCGTCGGGATACAGGATATGGGTGCGGCCGGCCTGACATGCTCGACCACAGAAATGGCCTCCAAATCAGGCACGGGCATCGAGATCGACCTCGACCGTGTGCCGCAGAGAGAAGAAGGCATGACCCCGTACGAGATGATGCTTTCCGAATCCCAGGAGAGAATGCTCATCGTGGCGAAGAAAGACAAGGTTCAGGAAGTGCGGGAGATCTTTCTGAAATGGGACCTGGACGCCGTGATCATCGGACAGGTCACCGAAGGAGGAAGGCTTAAAGTCAGCTTTGAGGGAAAAACAGTCGTGGACATTCCCGTGAAGGCCGTCATCGACCTCTGCCCTGTCTATGAGAGGGAGATAGAAGTCCCCTCTTACCTCGAATCCGCCACCCAACTGGAACCTTTCCCCCAGCCAGAAAACTTCAACCAAGCTTTTCTAAAACTTCTCTCTTCACCGACCATCGCCGAAAAGGAATGGGTCCGCCGCCAGTACGACCACATGGTCCAGGTCAACACCGCTTTTTCTGCCGGGGCGGATGCCTCTGTGATCAGGATCAAAGACACAAATAAAGCGCTGGCAGTTACATTAGACGGAAACTCTCTCTACGCCTATCTGGATCCTGAAACCGGAGGCAAGATCGCTGTGGCCGAGGCCTGCCGGAATCTGGCCTGTGTCGGAGCTCGTCCCATCGGTGTGACCAATTGTTTGAACTTCGGCAACCCGGAAAAACCGGAGATCATGTGGCAGTTCCAAGAAACCATTAAGGGAATCGCGCAGGCCTGCCGAACATTCGGCATTCCAGTTACAGGAGGCAATGTCAGCTTCTATAACGACACGGAAGGCATCTCGATCTATCCCACTCCTGTGCTCGGCATAGTCGGCATGGTGGACGACATGAAACAGATAACCGGACCCGCTTTTAAGGAGGGGGGAGATATCCTGATCCTCCTCGGAGAAAACAAGAACGAGCTGGGAGCTTCCGAGTATGTCAAAACGATTCACCAGAAAGAGAAGGGAATCCCCCCACAAATCGACCTGGAAGAAGAAAAGCGAATCCAGGATTTTTGTCTGGAAATCATTTCCTTAGGGCTTGTCGAATCCGCTCACGATGTCTCAGAAGGCGGCCTGGCCTGCTGCCTGGCAGAATCTTCATTCTTGAGCGACAAGAAAACAGGGCTGAGTGTGAATCTTCGGGACGGTATTCGCTCAGACGCAGTCCTATTTGGGGAAACACAGTCCAGAATAGTCATTACATCAAAAAACCAGAACCATCAAAAAATTCTTGATCTGGCTGAAAATAAACAAGTGAAAGCCGCCATTATCGGAAAGACAGGCAGAGACAGGATCGTCATCAGCCACGGCGAGACAAAGCTCATCGATATTCCAGTGGATGAAGCTTTAAAAGCCTGGAGGAATGCCATTCCTGAAATTTTCTCCATCAAATAAAAAAATGAAAAAATGGGGACATTCTTTAAAATACCACCCTTTTTCAATTTTATCTGATAATGATAAGATTCAATTAATTTGAAGTAATATAAATTTTTCTGTATTTTAAAAAATCATTGTTTGATTAAAAGAAAAAGAGGGGGACGTTCCCCAAGGTGCCACCTCTTTTTATAAAAAAGAGGGACAGTCCCCATACAAGAGGTGGCACCTTGGGGAACGTCCCCTTATTGAAAATGTATCATTGATTTCCACGGCTTTTTAAATAAAATAGGATTTTAAGAATTGCAGTCAAACAAGGAAAGAGAAACACAAATGACAGAAGATGTCTTTATCAGCCCTAAAAAAAAGGGAAAAATTGCTGTTTTCATTTCTGGCCGGGGCTCTAACTTCCAGGCCATCCATGATGCCATCCTCGCAGGAAAAATAAACGCGGAGATCGTTCTTGTCTTGAGCAACAAAAAAGATGCGCCTGGCCTCCAAATCGCCAAAGAGCGAAACCTCGAGACTCTTTTCCTCGACCCGAAAGCCTATCCGACTCGTGAAGACCATGAGAAAGCAGCCGTCCAAGAGCTCAGGAAAAGGGATGTGGACCTCGTCTGCTTGGCAGGATACATGAGAATTCTGAGTCCTTCTTTCTGTGACGAGCTTAAACACTGCATGATGAATATTCATCCGGCCCTCCTGCCCTCCTTCCCTGGGCTCCACGTCCAGAAGAAAGCACTCGAGTGGGGAGTCAAGTATTCAGGAGCGACAGTCCACTTTGTCACCGCTGATGTGGACATGGGTCCGATCATACTCCAGGCAGTCGTTCCTGTTCTCCAAGATGATACGGAAGAAACACTCAGCGAGAGAATCCTGAAGGAAGAGCATAAAATCTACCCGGAAGCTGTCAAACTCTATTTTGAAGGGAGGGTGGAAGTTAGAGCAAGAAGAGTGTTCATCAAATAGAGCCTAACGGGGAAGAAAGACCAAAAACAGAAGAAGGGAAACGGAAAAGTCAAAGCCAACATGAAAACTGGAAAAACATAATGACCAAAATGAAAACAAGAGTAAAACCATGAAGCCAGTGAAAGAACAGTTGGAGTACCTCAAAAAGGGATGCGTGGAAATCATCCAGGAAAAAGAGCTGGAAGCCAAGCTAGCCCACTCTTTAAATGAAAAAAAACCTCTGAGAGTCAAGGCGGGATTTGACCCGACAGCGCCGGATATTCACCTCGGACACACCGTGCTCCTGCGCAAGATGAAACACTTCCAGGACATGGGTCATGACGTGATTTTTCTAATCGGTGACTTCACAGGGCTTATCGGCGACCCCTCAGGAAGGTCAACCACACGTCCACCCATGACTCGAGAGGAAATCAACAAAAACGCCGAGACGTACAAGATTCAGATATTCAAGATTCTCGACCCAAAGAAAACCATCATCGATTTCAACTCCCGGTGGCTGGGAAAGCTGACGAGTTTCGATATCATCAACCTGACCGCCAAATACACTGTGGCCCGCATCCTTGAGAGAGATGACTTTTCCAACCGTTTAAAAAAAGGCCAACCCATATCCACTCATGAACTCCTCTACCCGCTCATGCAGGCCTACGATTCTGTGGCTCTGGAAGCGGATGTGGAACTCGGCGGGACCGACCAGAAATTCAATCTCCTCGTCGGCCGTGAGATTCAAAGAGAATTCAACCAGGAACCCCAGGTGGTCATGACCATGCCTCTGCTCGAAGGCCTGGACGGCGTGGAAAAGATGAGTAAAACACTCGACAACTTCGTGGGCATCACAGAACCTCCGGGAGAGATCTTCGGGAAAATTATGTCCATCTCTGACCCGTTGATGTTCCGCTACTATGAACTCCTCACCGATGAATCCCTCTCTCACATCGAAAAATGGAGAAAAGAGGCCAAGGAAGGCAAAATCAATCCCAAAGACCTCAAATCCAGGTTGGCCCGCTCAATCGTGGCTGATTTCTGGGGTAATCAAGAGGCTGAGAAAGCGGCAGAGGAATTCGAGAGAGTCTTTAAAAACAAAGAAATCCCATCAGAGATCGAAGTGATTGAGGTCAAAGCGACGGAGATTCCTCTCATCGATCTAATGGTTAACCAGAATATTTTTCCCTCCCGAGGTGAAGCCAAAAGAATCATCCGTCAGGGAGGGACCTACCTCGACGGAAAAAGAGTCGAAGATATCAGCCTAAAAATAGACCTGAGGAAAAATGCAGAGCGTGTGTTAAAAGTTGGCAAAAAAAATTTCTACAAAATCAAACGCAAGACATAAATGCCGAAGAAAAGGGAAAAATTCAAAAAAAACCGGAAAAGAAAACTCTAGAATGAAGTCGTCAGGTCCTGGCACAGGAATTTAACAGTAAGCACATTCACTCACGGTGGAATCAACCTCAGCCTGGAATTCAGGTTATGACTCGATTGATCGAATGGGGAGCAATCATTCTGGGGGAAAAAATTTCGGCGGTCGACCGAAAATCTCTTCATACATCCCGGGATAGGCATCCTTCCCTCCAAGAAGAAGGCAAGTCAGAGGCATCTTTTCCCGGGCCAGCCTGGACATTTCTTCTGTAACATCCCGAATATCCCACTGGGCCGTCGCATCCTCCCTCAGCCTGGAGATATGATACAACTCACGGGCATTGACTTTGAGCAGCATTCTTCTCCGGTGGGCATTGGTCAGCACATACTCCGCTCCAACATTCATCTTCTCCTTCAGACAAGAGTAAACACTGTTTGTCTCTTCTATGGTATCCATGAATTCCCTTTTTGCCCCAACTTCTTCCACAGAGGGCGGAACCGTCACTCCCAATTCAGGATTGTAGTCCTGGGCTGTCAGAGTGGCCATGCGGTGACGCTTGAGCTGCGCGAAACATGACGCAGAGACGACCAGATCAAAGGTGAGGTCTACATATTCGAACTCGCGATGAGGAAAATCATAAAACTCCATGTGCTTGAACGCCAATTCCAAGAGCTCCTTTTTCTCTTCCAGCTTGAGATGCTTTGCTTTTTGGAGACACGCTTCATAAGGCAGTGACGAAGAGGTGTGCAGAAAAGAAGCCGTCAGTCTGGTATCCGCTTCAGGAGTCCAATCGACAAGAGAAACCGGGCGCGTATTCTTTGACGAAGGTCCCAGAATGGCCCGGGCTTTTTCCTCGAGCTCTCCGTAGGTTTTCGCATCAAAATCATTGGCCCCGGTGAAGAGGATGATGGAGGGGGCCACCTCTTTGGCCAGGGCGTAAATCCTTCGATTGAACTCTTTTAATTCAGCCAGCTCCTTGGAGGCAAACCGGCGGATCATGAACTCCAGATTCCGGGCGTTGACTGTCATGCCGAGCTGGCCCTCAGTGGCTAAACTCGACACATACCGCGCATCCTCCTTGGCCCAGCCTTCCAGGAGAGAACGCTTTTTGGGGTCTGCGGCCATCTTCTCGTGCTTTTTAAAGAAATAGGACTTCAATTTTTTAAAGAGTTTATGGTAAGCGGTGTTCTGGGATTTGACCGTTTTGACGAAGACGTCCTTTTGCCGCGACTTTTTGATCTCTTCAGGAATAATAAAATCATCCGTCAGCGTGATGTAACGCTGCGACTTTTCCGTATAGGAGCAGAGGCGGAACTTCTCTATTTCCTCGATGGCCAACCGGCTCACTCCAATGATATCGAAATTAAAAACAGCATGCTCCGCCACTGAATGATGACCCATCTTGAAAATGATATTCCGGTTGGACTTCCGGGCTCTATCCACTTCTTCCCTGGCGGCTGCCCGGAGTTCGTTCACGGGACGGGGATCTCTCGATATCCGGGCGTAAGAGGCAGAAAGTGTCTCGGGAGTCACATCCATTCTGGAAGGGGCTTTTTTCCTGAGGTCAGCAAGCACTTCACTGTCCACGTTATAGCCGGCAAGGATGACTTTCATGGTCATTGAGTACAATAAGAAGAACAAAAAAAAATGTCAAATCCGATACGGGGAAGCAAGCAAATCTGTGATAGTAAAGACGGATGGAATTGTTTTTGGAAAAATCCGAAGCGACCTTGAAGATTTTGCCTTCCTGAGATGCCCTCAAGGGAAGCCATCCGGCCGGTCGAAATGTTTGAGCAGAAGAGAATCAGAGGGAGATGTGAGATGATAGCGCGGATATTCGTTTTGAGCTTAACGCCAACGTGCACAGTTTTGAGACCGCCGCAGAGGGGGTGAAGGAATGGCGTTAAAAATCTGAAGGGAGCAAGGGGATTTCCAAAAACATTCTTTCATCACGGAAATGGAGATGCTTCCA
>Ga0209636_10006240_pt1 | contig 12183 bp, 9 predicted proteins | sample DeeMarSWOR152_54_FD_187464 | JGI IMG/M metagenome (GOLD analysis project Ga0209636, IMG submission 187464) | Marine sediment microbial communities from White Oak River estuary, North Carolina - WOR-1-52-54 (SPAdes) (version 2) | ecosystem: Environmental > Aquatic > Marine > Intertidal zone >...
CGCGACAAGGCCGTCAATATCGGTTGCGCGGATCCTGATCTCATTTTTCCCCCTCTGCAGGAGGACCCGCTCGGAAAATTCGAGGCGTTTGGGATGTTCCGTTCCGGATACCTTAATGTCCCTGCTAAATTTGGTGAGCAGGGGGTTATCGTTTATGAAGAAATCAAGCCCCTTGAGACCCTGATCGTCTTCTGCTACTCCCGAAAAGGTGATGGTGCCGGCTTCCACCTCAATGCCGTCTTTTGGTGAGGCAATAACGACCACGGGCGGGCCTTTCTCGGCCTTTTCCAATTGGCCTAACAGATCCTTTTCCCTCATTTCCTTCTCGGAAAGCTCCTTGCTGAGATGGCTGGTCTTCTCCCTTTCCTCCTGTAACTGCTTTTTCATCTCATCCAATTCTTTCAGAGTCTGCGCCAGCGCTGTTAGCTTTGCCTCAAGTTCAGCAATCTTTTTGTCCTTGCTCAATTCTGGACCTGCGGTTTTCGTTCCCACTTGCGGTTCCTTCTTCTCAACACTTTTGCTGATTGTCCCCTTTTCTCGTTGGGACTCTTCTTTCAGTTCCTGGATCTCTTTTTTGGTCTCCTCTATCTCCTTCGAAGCTTTCGCCGAGGCAAGATATAAGTTTTTCTTATAGGTGGCATCATCAAATGCCTGAACAATAGCTCGATTCTTGGGGTCTTTTTCCTTCATCTTCTCAAGAAGATCTGCAATCTGGACATAATCGTCTCTTTGCCAAACGATGATATCCACGCTGAAAGAACCGATGTTATCTCTGTAATAATCTGGATATGAGGGGTTTCCATATCGGTCTACTTTTCCATCTCTTATCCCTAAATACAGATATCCGGAATAAATTGAAGGTGAGGTAAACGCGTTGCGATGATGGCATGGTTCAAAATACCAATTTTTCTTTCCTATCCTTGCCATGAGTGGCCAGCCATGTTCTGGCCTCACATCATGGTGATCAGGCCCTTTTGGCCAAGTATTGATGCTGCCCGTTGCCAAAATGGTGTACGGATCATTTTCGTTTAGGTAAATCCCTGTATTTTTCATGCCTGGACGCATTGAGGAAAGGGTTATATGCTTATACTGTTTGACAATGGGTGGCAACGGTTTGGGCATCTTCAGAATGGGTTTTGAACACCCAGTGAGCATCAAGAGGAAAGAAGTAAAGATGCAGAAAAACAATGAAATTAATCCTTGTCGCTTCATAGGATTCCCCCGGACCCTCTCCAATTCTCCTACCATTATTTGGTTGAAGGCCTGCGGCCCTGCGATGATTGGGCCAGAACCCATTCCATAAGTCGTTTCATGATTTCATTGTCCGGCTGTCGCTCTAAAGCCTCCCTGATGACTTCTTCCATTTCGCTATATTGTTCGTAGTCCGTTAATACACCCAGCAAATACAGCTCCGGTGTAATATCGCCAGGGTCGGTTTGCTTCCGAATGCTCTGATAGGTCTCTTTCGCCCCAGCAATTTCAGCTTTTTCTTCCCGGGTCAAAGGCATTGAGGTCGACAAAGCCTCTACATCTCCCCGTACCTGTGTGGCTCCCGGACGCGAAAGTCCTGCTCGTCGCAGGAGCATCGGGAGGCGACGCACCCCTTGGGTCGTTCCAGCCGGCAGGACTACCACTTCAGGCTGGCCATGCACTCCTTCTTGCCCTTCCGGATGGCTCTCCGAATCGCCAACCGCAAGGGTCACAGGGCCTTTCCAGGTTTCCTGGCGGCCTCCCAGGAAATAGACCAATTGAATCACAGCTCCTGCCCGCAGTTTGAACCGGTCCCCCCGGCGTATCTTCATGAATGCCTGCGCCGTGGCTGGGGTTTCCTGATAGCCATCATTCCAGTACGTAACGGTTCCAGATAAGCTGGTTACCAGCCCGACATCAGGTGGCAGAGCCTGCACTTTCGCCATAGCCCCTCTCACTGGCACGAGGAGAAACGCGAGGGCCAGCCATAGCAATATAGTCGAGCGGGAAAGCTTCATAATTCATCCCCAATCATCTGTCCACATCCAATTCCCTAAAGAAGAGCAGACAAAACCAGGCGAAGCATTCAATCAGATTGAAGAGCTTTTATTCAATCACGCCCAGGATCAGCTGTCCCTCTACGATACCTTTTTTGACGGGGTGTTGCTCCTGACCGGTCGCCCTGGGTACCTCCCTGGAGACATACCGATAGACCTCATCCACCGTGATGATTCCGTCCCCATCCGTGTCCGCCTTGCCCCGAAGCCCCTCCAACAGGAAATAGGTAAATACCCCATGCCCCAGCTTTTCATCCTCGCCACTGACCTCATTGGCCCCGCTTGCCGTCAAGATAATTCTCCCCCTCCCGGTGGCAATCCGGTCCAAAAAGGCATCCGATATGTTGGCCCGCACCCCTGATAGACTGATGGTCCTGCCCCCACTTGCCCCGCTGTAGCAGGCATCGGCAATGAAGATTAAGCGCTCCGAGCGTATCCGGTTGAAAATGCGGGAAACCTCGCTCATGGGGAGCGCCGAGCCGTAGAGGTCTCTGGGGTCAGCATCGTGGGGAAGGATATACTTCTCAAGCCCGTCCCCGTCCGGGCTCATCACATCCTTCTCGCAGGCCCCGTGACCGGCGAAAAAGATGATCACCATGTCCTCCTTGCCCGCCTTGTTCTTCAGGTGGGTACCCAACATGCTTCTCAGGCGAGCACACTGAGCTTCCTGGTTTATCAGGAGGGTAATGTTTTCCTTTGGTATGCGGTTGTTGCGGATCAAATGCTCGTAGAAAGCTTTGGCATCACTGACCGCATATTTCAGATGACGGGTTTTTTGGTATTCGTCGATTCCAATGACCACGGCCCAGACGTTTTTCCGCAGTTCCCGGTACCGGACGGTGAGGATCTTCTCGGCGACGAGGCCGTCAATATCGGTGGCGCGTATCCTGATCTCATTTTTTCCCCTCTGCAGGAGGACCCGCTCGGAAAACTCGAGGCGTTTGGGATGTTCCGTTCCGGATACCTTAATGTCCCTGCTGAATTTGGTGAGCAGGGGTTTATCGTTTATGAAGAAATCAAGCCCCTTGATGCCCTGGTCATCTTCTGCCACTCCGGAGAAATTAATAGTCCCTACTTCCAACTCCACGCCGTCCTTTGGCGCGGCAACAACGACCACGGGCGGGATTTTTTCGGCATATTCCAATTGGGTCAAGAGACTCTTTTCTCGCTTCTCTTTTTCTTCAAGTTCCTTGGTGAGAAGGCCTGTCTTCCTCTTCTCCTCCTGCAATTGCTTTTTCATCTCTTCCAATTTTTCCAGAGTCTCCGTGAGTTTTGCCAGTTTTGCCTCCAGTTGAGCAATCTTTTTCTCCTTGCTGAACTCAATGCTTTCGGGTTTGATCCCGGGCATAGGTTTCCTCTTCTCAACGGTTTTGGCCATTGGCGGCATTTCAAGTTTGGATGCCTCTTTTAGTTCTTGTATCTCTTTCTTAGTTTCTTCTATCTCTTTCGAAGCTTTGTTAGAAGCGAGATATATTCTCTTATAGAGGTGGACGTCGTTATACGCATCAACAAGGGCCTTGTTTGTAGACCATTTTTTCTTCTTCTCGAAAAAATCCGCAATCTGAGCAAAATCATCTGTTTTCCAAACAATAACATCCACACTGAAGGAACCACTATCATCATCATGAACTTCTGGTTTTAATGATCTACCATAGTCGTCCACCTTCCCTTCTCTGATATCTTTTATGCCCAAATATAGATACCCTGAATCCAGAGAGATAGTTGTACTAGCGTTGCCATAGACAAGGGGATGGAAATAAGGATTCTCCTCCCCGATCCTCGCCATGAGTGGCCAGCCATATTCGGGCCTTGCCCGCTGGCTAATTCGCGTGCGGGGCCACATTTTTATGCTGCCAGTTGCCAAAATGGAGTAAAGGTCCCCTTTGTTCATATAGATCCCTGTGTGTTGCATGTCGGGAGCTGATCGAAGGATTATGTGTTTATGCACTTTGACAATGGGGGGTAAAGGATCCGGCATTTTGAGAATTGACTGCTTGGAACATCCTATGATCATCAAGATGAAATAAATGATAGTACCTGAGAACAATGAAAAAAATCTTTGTCGCTTCATAGAGAGCACCCTGAAGCTTATTTCATAATCACAAATTCGGTCTCCATTTATTTACTGAAATCATTTTGTTGATGAGCCCATGCGCTGCGATTATTGGGCCAAGACCCATTCCATAAGTCCCTTCAGAATTTCATTGTCCGGCTGTCGCTTCAAGGCCTCCCTGATGATACCTTCCATTTCGCCGTACTGCTCGTAGTCAGTCAGTACACCCAACAAATACAGTTCCGGGGTGATGTCGCCGGGGTCGGTTTGTTTTCGAAGGCTCCGGTAAGTTTCTTTCGCCGCCACGATCTGGGCCTTTTCCTCAGGGGTTATGGCAAAGGCCGTCGGGGAGGTCTCCACATCTCCGCGTATCTGCGTAGATCCCGGACGCCAGAGTCCTGCGCGCCGTAAGAGAACCGGAATGCGACGCACCCCTTGGGTCGTTCCAGCCGGCAAGACCACTACTTTAGGCTGAGCGTGAGGCTGTTTTTTTCCTTCCAGGTGGCTCTCCGAATCGTCAACTGTAAGGGTCACGGGACCTTTCCAGGTCTCCTGGCGGCCTCCCAGGAAGTAGACCAATTGCATCACGGCTCCTGGCCGAAGCTTGAATCGGTCCCCCCGGCGTATCTTCATGAATGCCTCCGCCGTGGTTGGGGTTTTCTGATAGCCATCATTCCAGTAGGTCACGTTGCCGCATAACATCGTTACCAACCCCACATCAGGCGGCAGAGCCTGCACCTTTGCTGTAGCCCTTGTCATTATCACCACGAAGAACATGAGGCCCAGGTATAGCAGGATAATCGAGCGTGAAAGCTTCATAATGCATCCCCAATCATCTGTCCCCGCCCAATTACCTGAGGGATTTCTGATCAATTCAAGTCAGTGTCCATTGTAGCAGTTTGAATTCAAAAATTAAACAACATTTTATCGGGCTATTTGCATCTTCTGTATCGTGCTCGACATGCCTTTCCAAACGGATCTGAGGACACTTACGTCGTTACCGATTTCCAACATCCGACATCCTAAATCGATATATTTCCTCGCTTCCTCCTCCCACGGTTGGCCTATGCCGATGGCCACGGGCTTACCGCACTTGGCCGCTATTTCCACGGTTTTCTTGATGGCATCTTGAACCTTCGGGTGGTTCTTCTGGGGCCGTCCCAGGCCTATTGACATCGAATAGTCGGCGGGGCCGAAGAGGACGAAGTCCACTCCTTCCATCGATAAGACGGAGTCGAGCTGGCCGATTATCCGTTCATTTTCTACCATGATGCCAACCAAGATCTCATTTTGGTTCCAGTCCAACCAATCCTCGACATCCATTGCCCCCCACTGGCCCGAAAAACAGAAGCTGTTATACCCCCGGGCGCCCTCCGGCGGATACTTGGCGGCTTTTATGAGTTTTTGGACCTCCTCCTTGGTCGTGATGTCCGGCACCAAGACCCCCCCTGCGCCGCTTGCCAGGGCCTTGTTGATGAGGTAATGATCCCCCTTGTCAACCCGCAAGATCGCCGTAATTTCAGAGATGTGAGCGGCTCGAATCATATGTTCCATCGATTCGTCCCGCCGCCATGAGTACTCGTTATCTATTCGGATGAAATCCAATCCGCTGTAGCCGGCGACCTCCACGATGGTGGGGTTGTTAGAAAAGACGGCAGTCCCCAATGCTACTTCCCCTTTATCCAATGTTCTCTTTAGCTTATTTGTCCATTTCATCGCCATGACCTCCTTCTTTTTCCGAGATTTTAACACCCTTTTGACTATTCCATGTTAAGAAATCATATGAGAAAATAGCGGATAGCTTTAGACGGTAAAATCTACCATATCTATTCTTATCCGTCATTCCTTTGTTCGTGGTTTGAGAGAAAGGAGAAAGCAATGCTCAAGGATAAGGTGGCGATTGTAACCGGAGGAACCCGGGGAATTGGGAAGGCCATTACGCAGCTCTTTGCTAAAGAGGAGGCGAGTTTGTGTGTCGTGGCATTGGACAAGAACAGATTGGATGGATTCATCGGCACTCTCAGGGAGGAGAACGTCCACTGCATCGGGGTGGTGGCCAATACCACCAAGGAGGATGAAGTAAGGGATATGGTCACAAGGACGGTGGAGACCTTCGGCAAGGTGGATATTCTCATCAACAATGCCGGAGGAGGGTCTCCCTTGGTTTCCATCGAGGAAATCGACCTCGAGGAATGGGAGAGAATCATCCGAAGCAACCTAACGGGCACGTACATTTGCTGTAAGGCGGTAGTTCCTTATATGAAAAAGCAGAAGAGTGGGAAGATTGTGAATATCTCCTCCGTTGCCGGGCGATTCTTCAGCCAGCTTTCCGGGCCCAACTACGTGGCCGCAAAGGCCGGGATTCAGGGACTAACCAGGCAGCTTGCCAAGGAGCTTGGGCCCTTTAATATCACGGTAAACGCGGTGGCGCCGGGGGTAACGCTGACAGAACGTGTCGAGAAAAAATGGTTTACCCGTGCCGAGGACTATCGAGAGAGGATCTCGTCGATGATTCCCTTGGGCAATTTGGCCCGTCCTGAAGATGTTGCTGGCCCCGTTCTCTTTCTCGCGAGCAATCTCTCAGACTATGTGACCGGGGTGACCCTGGATGTTAATGGCGGCTTTTATATGGCTTGAGACTTAGAGAATGGAGCTTACGATTTTTCAGGCTTTTCCAGCATATCATCGGGGTTTGCCATGATCTTGTCTGCCTGCCGGTCGGTTAGCAGGAAGGGAAAATCGCTTTGGGAGGAGATGGCCGGGTAACGTTTGGTCTCCTTGCCCGGCTTGGCAAATACTGACAGGACATATTCCTCCGCGCCCTTCAGCGTAATGGTGTAAATAGGATCCGTGAAGTCACCTTTTTTGCGGTCCTCGATATACTTTTCACACCGGAGGTTGGAAAGGGCCGCGAGCAGTCGGTTCACCTTTGATTCATCGCCTTTCTTGCCGTCGGGACTCTGCCAGGCTATTTCCGGTTTCGGAGGGGGTGTTTCCTCGGCTTCAGCCTTTGGGCTATCGGTTACCTCCGTGTGGAGCTGCTTCCGGGCGAATCGCATCGATTGTCCCCCTTTGGTTATTTGGAACTCCTGGATTTCGGTAAGCTGAAAGGATAGGACCGTCCTATCCCAGAGGTTCTCCACGGCCTGGTCGAACTTGCCCCTGAAGTGTCCCTGGGCATGGTAGACGCGGTCATCGCCGGCGAGCTTCACGAACGTGTGTCGATAGGAAGGTGCAGCTTTGCCTACCTCGAACTCCCGCCTCAGTTTGTTTCCCGCCCAGGCCTTTACGTTAATCTTCTTGTCGGTGCTCAGGTCATAGCGGCTATAGTTCTTCGATTCAGACACGAGGGCCGTCAAGGTAAGGCTCTCGATAGTAGCCAACATGTCTTTAATCTTGCGGCTGTCGGCCGGATATCCCTTGGGGTCAATGTACCAGTTGTTGTCTTTTTTCATCAGGACAGTTGAGGTGTCGGCCTTGGAGATCTCGACCTTGGAGATTTCCGTTCCGGTTACATTTGGTAATTTCGGCAATCGGTAGTGGGTCCTTTCTTGGTCGCGGAGCACGAGGTACAGGACGAGTGCTACCATTATGGCAACAAGGATGCTGTACTCTTTTTTTACCTTCATGAGTGCGTTGCCTGCTCCTGGAACATCACCTGGATGCGTTTCTTACGCGAATGTCGGCGGAACCAGACCATAAGGCCGAAAAGAACTACCAGCACCGGGGGACCGACAATATTGAGGGATTTAATAAAGGTCTTTATCCCTCCACCCGTATCACGTAATGGGTTGAATTGCTGCACTTTGCCTCGCATGACAGCAATGTCTTCCCGGTTGTTCAGGTAATCCAGCACGTTCATGATGAAAGTGGCATTGGGACCCCTGCCCTTTGCGTCGAGCAAATTGTCCCTGAGCATCTCGGATGATGCGAGCAGAAAAATCTTCCCCGGCTTACCCTTGGAAAGGACCTCAGCTTCCCCCTTGATTCTCGATATGTCGAGGTCAGCCTTTTTCTCGGCCCCCTCTTCTCCTTTCCTTTTCTCGGCGGGCGCGGGCATCGGTTTTTTTTCGGGGATTGGTTTCCCCGCGAAATAGCTGGGGAATTCCCCTTCCAGTAAGTAGGCCAGGGGGAGGCTCTGTTGCCCTTCAGGTGCCTGGGGTGGTCGAATGAACAGGGGATTGAGGTTGATCCGTTCGCTCATCTCCCAGGATTTTCCCGACGAGGCAAAGAGCTTATAAGCCCTCAGACCGCTCTCGGCGGCCCTTTCCGTGTTCAGCTCCAGGGGGGAGATCTTAAGGGTAATCAGCCCTTTAATATTCTCCATAAAGGCTAAATCATTGTTGATAAACTCGTTCTTGATTATGGGGGCAAAATAAATGGCCCTTTCACCACCGCCGAATGCTGTCGGAAGGTGCTGCCTGTAACAATTCTCGTCCAAGACGTACGATTTCTTGATGCGCACGCCGTAGTGCTCCAACAACTTTTCAAGCCCAGTATCGAGGGGGACATACGTGGGCCCCTGGCTGTACGCATGGGGCTTCTCCTGCTGTTGGGCCGGCATGATTTCGTTGAAGGTATCGAGAAAGAGCGCCAGGGTTTTCCCCCGCATTAGGAACTGGTCGATTTGAAAGAGCTCGTAATCGGTGAAGGGTTCCGTTGGCCGAGCTATCAAAAGACAGGTGAGGCCCTCGGGAATGAGCTCATCCTTCAGATTCACATTCTTGATGGTATAGCTCTCCGAGACGAGGCTCCTGAAGGTGGAAACAACATCTCGGTCCTTTCTTCCCATGGGATCCTCAGGAGGTGGGGCCGAGAGTTTGAGTGTTCCGTGATCCGCGAGGTAGCCCAGGTCTTCATTGATGTCGATGAGGGATTCCAGGTTACCGATTATGATGTCCCCCATCTTTTCCATATCCACCAGCTCATAGCGGGTCCCGATGAAGGGAAGTCGTGTGACGTGGATCAGGGGGATGTTAACCGTTTTGTCTCGGTATTCCATCACGAGACCGATGGCGCCTTTGCCCGGTTGGATTTGCCCACCTGAAAGCGCCGGCCATTTGAGGGTCAGGATATTGTGCTTTTCCACAGCCGCTTCCAGGCCTTGGTCCGTTGTGGGATCCAAATATTGGAATTCCAGCTTCCCGTAAACCTTATCGTTTAGTTCTCTTACCACTGCTTCCAGTTTTTCCGGAACATCGGGGAGCTTATTCAGGTGCATCAGCGGGGCGACGGCCTTCAGGGAGGAGGAGAAGAACAACGTGATCCGGATTTTCTCAGGCAACCTCAAAAGGGCGCTGATCTTGTTGTTGAGCTTTTGTATTGCCGTTGTCAGGCTGTACTCGAGCCCTTCCGTGGACGTGACCGTGGGAATCCGTTCCATGAGGTCCCCGTGAATTAAGGCGAGGCCCATATAAGCCCTTTGAAACTTTACCTCGTCTTCCTTGATAATCCGAATCCGAACGGGATGGATTCCATAGCTTTTCGCCAGTTCCTGGTTTTCCCGGGTTTTTTCACTCATGTTGCCTTCCTCGGCGCTGACCTCAAAAAAGCGGTAGTTGAAGTATTGATTGGCGTAGGCGGAATATTCTTCCAGGAGGTCGCGGAGATACCGCTCCGTATTGTTGTGGGGCGCCGGGAGGTTCTTGGTAAAAAAAACCTTGATGGTAAGCGGCTCCGAAAGCGTTGATACCACCCGCTTGCTGGCATCCGAGATTGAGTAGATCTTGTTTTCGGTCAAGTCCATTCTGAGGAAAAGGGTAATGCCCGCCACATTGATCAGTGCGGTGACCACGAGATATGTAAAGAATTTAACGTAATTTCCCGCTCTCTTCTTCACGTCCATGTTCGTTTTCCCTAGCTCTTTTCCTGGAGGGAAAGGTGCGTGCCATAGAGGCCAATGAAGCTGACGCTCAAGAAGTAGAGAACGTCACGCGAATCAAGGATCCCCTTTGAGATAGTGCGAAAGTGAAAGTCCGCGCCAAGGTATTGCAGAAATCCCAGGAGCAGCTGGGGGAGGAAAAAGAGCATCTTATCGATGAGGGTCAAGCTGAAACAGATGGCCATACCGGTAATGAAGGCGATGATCTGGTTCCGAGTCAGCGATGAGGCAAAGAGGCCGATGGCGGAAAAGGCCGCCCCCAGCAGCATGGCCCCGATATATCCGCCTATAACGGGCCCCCAGTCAAGCTCCCCGAGAAATGAGACGCTGACGGGATAAGCGAGGGTTGGGACCAGCATGGCTCCAACGAAGACAAGGCTGGCCAGGAATTTGCCGAGAACCACTTGCCGAAAAGTCACCGGCATGGTGAGCAGGATCTCATAGGACCCCACATTCAGCTCCTCCGAAAAGAGCCTCATGGTGATGGCCGGGATCACGAAGGAGAAGATAATGGGGAGCAAGCCGAAGAAGTTACGGAGATCTGCTTGATCGAAGAGAAAGAACGTCATGAAGAAGAACCACCCGGTAATCAGGAGAAAAATGGATATGACGATATAGGCGATGGGGGACACGAAATACGTTCTGAATTCCTTCCCGAGGATGTGGAAGACCTGTTTCATTTCAGCCCTCCGTGGTGAGCTCCCTGAATACATTCTCGAGGGTTTTGGTCTCTTGGCGAAATTCCAGCAGAACCCAATCGGTCCCTTTGATTGTTTGGTAGATCTCCTCCCGGAGATCGGCAGAGGGCCTGCAGGCGAGCCTCACGTGTAGAACGCCCTCCTCATCATCGTGGAGGGCAATACCCGTAATTGCACGGATGGAATCCAGCTCCTTTTTCACGGATTTAACGCGTGCGTTCTTAAGGGAGATGGTGATGAAACATTCCCCGCTGGCCGAATGCTTAAGGCTTTCCGTGCTGCTGTCCGCGACGATTTTGCCCCGATGGATGATGACGATGCGGTCGCAGGTCGCCTCGGCTTCACTGAGAATATGGGTGGAGAGGATGATGGTCTTCTCCTTTCCGATCTCTTTGATGATGTCCCGAATTTCAACGATTTGGTTGGGGTCCAGGCCCAATGTGGGCTCGTCGAGAACCAGTATCTCCGGATCGCTCATCATGGCGTGGGCCAGGCCTACCCGTTGCCTGTAGCCCTTGGAAAGTTCACCAATGGGTTTGTGCATCACGTCGTTGAGGCCGCAGAGGTCGGCCATATCGCGAATCCGGGAGAGCTTTCGATTTCTGTCCAGTTCCCTCATGTTGGCGACGTAATCAAGGTAATCATACACCAGCATGTCATGGTAGAGGGGAGCCGCCTCCGGCAGGTACCCGAGGAGCTTCTTGATCTCCACGGGATGCTCATCAATGGAGTAGTCTTTGACGCGAATGGTACCAGAGGTGGGCCGAAGAAAGGCCGTCAGCATCCGCAGCGTCGTGGTCTTGCCGGCCCCATTGGGACCCAACAATCCCAGGATTTCACCTTGGGACAGGTCGAAGGTGATATGATCAACCGCGCAGAGATCGCCATAGTACTTGGTCAGATCTCGGACCTGAATCATGCCCCTCTCCTTTAGGCCTGTAACATAATCGGATTCCCTTCTTGCCCGAGTACAATGCCGACGCGCATATATATTTATTATATAAAGATATTTTAACTCAACATTACCGTCAATGGGTCTCCTTTGACGGAATTGTTCGGTCCAACCTAACCCTTGACGGAGCCAGCGAGAATTCCCCGAACGAAGTATGATTGCAGGGCGGCGAAGATAATGAGGGGCAACACCATTGAGATAAAGGCCCCCGCCGGAAGCAAGTGCCAGTTCTCCCCCAGAGAACTCATCATGCTGCTGATGTGCATGGTCAATGGGGCTACGTCCCTCGTTCCACCCAAGTAAATCAGGGCCACCAGGAGGTCATTCCAAACCCAGAGGAATTGGAAGATGGCCAACGAGGCGATGGAAGGGATGGAAAGGGGTATTACGATGCGGTAGAAAATGACGAACGGGGAAGCCCCATCCAGGGAAGCCGATTCAAAGAGGCCCCGGGGTAAGGCCCTGAAGAAGTTACGGAGGAGGTAAATCGCATAGGGAAGGCCATAGGCCGTGTGGGCCAACCAGACGCCCAGAAAAGTCCCCGCCAACTGAAGCTTATTATAGAGGCGGAG
>Ga0209636_10006241_pt1 | contig 12183 bp, 11 predicted proteins | sample DeeMarSWOR152_54_FD_187464 | JGI IMG/M metagenome (GOLD analysis project Ga0209636, IMG submission 187464) | Marine sediment microbial communities from White Oak River estuary, North Carolina - WOR-1-52-54 (SPAdes) (version 2) | ecosystem: Environmental > Aquatic > Marine > Intertidal zone >...
GTGGGCGCCTGGCTTGAGTTCAAGGGCTGGAATCCTGCCTGGCGCTCGCAGGCGCGACTAGCGGAGCTCGATGCCGTATCGGCCGGCCGCGCCGTCGCGCTCATCGCCCACGACCTGCACTCGGGCTGGCTCAACTCGGAGGCTATGCGGCGACTGGCGATTGGGCCGGAACGGCGTGACCCTCCGGGCGGTACGCTGGGGCGATCCAGCCAGGGTGAACTTACCGGTGTGTTGTTGGAGCGAGCTCTCGATTGGTGGTACGAGGGCCGGCCACGCCTGACCGACGCGGCGCGGCGCGCGGCGGTGTTGGAGGGGCAGGCGGTACTTCACCGTCTGGGAGTGTCGGCCGTGCATTCGGTGGAGGCGCCTGAGTCGTTCCAGCTCGTGCAGGACCTGGCGCGTGCCGGGGAGCTTCGCCTGCGTGTGCTGCATCATATGCCACAGCGCTTCCTTGACTCGCTGATCGAGTGCGGGATCGAGAGTGGGTTCGGCGGCGAGTGGCTTCGCATAGGCGGGATCAAGTACTTTAGTGATGGCGCTCTTGGCTCGCAGACGGCCTGGATGCTGGAGCCTTACGAGGGCGGCAGCGAGCGCGGGGTGCAGCGGTTGGATCCCGAGGAGCTGAAGGCCGACATCGAGCGGGCAGCCCGCGCTGGCCTCGCGGCAACCGTGCACGCCATCGGTGATGCAGCGGTTCGGATGACGCTGGCCGTGTTGGAGGCTGTCGGCGGCCGTGGCCTGGCGATCCCCCACCGGGTGGAGCACTTACAGTGTGTCCACGCGGATGACGTAGCACGGGCGGCTCAAGCGGGCATCGTGGCCTCGATGCAGCCGTCGCACTTGCTGACGGACATACGGCTGGCCGAGGAGCGCTGGGGGCCGGAGCGTTGCCGCCGGACGATGGCGCTGCGCAGCCTGCAGGATGTGGGCACCGTACTGGCGTTCGGTTCCGACGCGCCGGTCGAGGAGGCCGATCCACGGGAGGGTTTCTACGCGGCGCTCGCGCGGCGTGATCGAGATGGCTACCCTGCGGAGGGCTGGTACCCACAGGAGCGTCTCTCCGGTTTGGATGTGCTGAGGGCGTACAGCGAGGGCCCGGCAAAGGCCGCCGGAGACTGGGAGCGCCGCGGTCGGCTCGCTCCCGGCTATCTGGCCGATTTCGCCGCCTGGGATGTGGACCTGGTGACAGCGGAGCCCGAGCGGTTGCGGGCCGCAGAGGTCGTGGCGACCGTGGTGGACGGCGAGATCGTCTACCGCGCCTGATCCACAAGCCTTCGGGAGCGAGGATGGACGCAGCGAAGCTGGAGCGAGCGGTCGAGGCGCTCGATCAGGCACGGCTGGTCGTGGCGGCGACCGGCGCCGGTATGTCGAAGGAGAGTGGCATCCCTACCTTCAGAGACGCGCAAGAGGGCTTGTGGGCGCGCTACAATCCCGAGGAGCTGGCGTCACCCCAGGGGTTCCGTCAGGATCCTGCGCGCGTCTGGGGTTGGTACAACTATCGGCGTAGGCTCATCGCAGGCTCGTCTCCCCACGCGGGGCACAGGGCGCTGGCGGAGCTTGAGGAGCTGGTGCCGCGGCTGGTGGTCGTGACCCAGAATATCGACGGATTTCACAAGCAGTCCGGTTCCAGCACGGTGCTCGAGCTGCACGGAAACATCAACCGCTTCAAGTGCTTCGAGCATGGCCATCCGGTGGACATCGAGATCCCGCCGGCCGCCGGCGATGGGCCGCTGGAGCCTCCCAAGTGCCCGCGTTGCGGCTCCTACATTCGGCCGGATGTCGTTTGGTACGGTGAGATGCTGCCGCACGGTGTGTTCGAGCAGGCGGAGAACTTCGCGAGGTCATGTGACGTCATGCTGGTTGTGGGGACATCCGGTATCGTGTACCCGGCAGCCGCGCTACCCATGGCGGCCCGGGTTGGCGGCGCGATCGTGATCGAGGTGAACACGCAGCCGTCTCAGCTCACTCAGATGGTGGACATCCTGCTTCAGGGCCCTGCGGGCGAGGTGCTTCCTGCGCTCGTGACGGGGCTCGCGGCGCGTGGGCCGGGCGGTGGTCATGCTTAGCAGGCTGCGCTTGCCGGCCCTGGCCCTCGCCTGGTTGGGCGCGACGCTGTGGGGATGCTTTGACGATCGCTCCCGGCCAACGGTCCCGGTGTTGGTCGACGTCACTGTGCTCTCCGATCCGACTGGCGCTGACATCGTTCTGGACGGTGAGTCCCTGGGAAGGATCACACCCGCGACGTTGACGGAGGTACCAGCAGGTCAGCACAGGTTCCTGCTGGAGCTGAGCGCCGCGCCGACGCAGGTGTTCAGCTGGGCCGATACGGTGACCGTGCTGGAGGAGGCGGTGGACACCATCGATGTTGCCCTGGAAGGCGGGTGCCGTTTCAATTGCCCCCTGCTGGTCGATCGCGGGCGAATCCGCTGCCTGTTCAACAACTATGGCGACACCTGTGCCAGCGTCTTCTTCGAGCTCGTTCCTGCCCTCGAGTGGCCGGGCACCTCGGGAGCCGACTACGGAGCCGGCGGCCGGCTGCTGGTGGCGGCGATCCTGGATGACGACGCCGGTGCGCAGGCCGGCGACACGGTGGCGACTCAGGTCTACGAAGCCGCCTGGGTGGGTCGGCGCCCCGTTGCCAGCAGCCTCAGTGGGCTGCGGCAGGTCAAACAGCTCACATACTGGGCGACCTCGCTGTTCAGCGGCGCATCCTTGCTCGGCCTATCGGTGACCGAGACGCTTGTGGCTGTCGACAGCGCCGGTGCCGAGGATGTCCTGTTCATCCGGCTGGAGGTGCAGAACATCAGCAACGATGAGCGCTACCGTGATCTCTACCCGTCGGTCCCCGCGGGCGGTTATACGCTTCGCGAGCTCTACCTCGGGTTCGGGCTCGACGGCGACGTCGGCGCGGCAGATGATGACGCGGGGACGTTCGACCCGGATCTCGACCTGGCGTTCATCTACGATGCCGATTTCAACGATGATCAGCTCGGCGACTTTGGCGAGCGACCGGCTCTGGTCGGACTCGCGACGGTCGAGCCACCCGCGGTTGCAACGAGGCGGACGCTGACGCTGTGGCGGGTCACAGACGACTGGGACGGCGGGGATCGGCAGGACTTCGCCTGGCGGTTGCTCGCCGGGCGATTGCGGTCGGGCGACCCGATCGGCGATCACCCTTCGCCCGATATTGGGCATGCTTCTAATGACCTGGCCGATTACCGCATGACGGAAGCCTACGGGCCTCTGCGGCTGGCGCCGGGAGAGACGATCGAGATGACCGTTGCCTTGCTGCTGGCGGAACCGGTCGCAGGCACGTTCACGCCTGGCACGCGGATTCCTCCAGGTGACCCCACAGACCCGGACCGGACGATCCTCGACGTCGCAGCTGACCTGCGGGCGTTAGCCGCTGATCTGCCCGTCCTCTGGGCGCGCTACCGTCCCTAGGGCTTCGTTCATTTGACGTAGGCCGCCAAGCTCGGGATCTTGTGCGCGATGAGCCGGAACGACGAGCGCTTCCTCAAGACCAAGATCATTTGCACGATCGGGCCCGCGTCCTGGGATCCGGCTAGCTTGGAAGCGCTGTGCGAGGCCGGTATGGATGTGGCCCGCCTGAACATGTCGCACAGCGAGCCAGACCAGGTGCGGGCGCTGGCAGGGCAGATTCGTGACTGCGCTGCAAGGTCCGGCAGGCCCGTCGCACTGCTTGTTGACCTCCAGGGTGCGAAGATCCGGGTCGGCAGACTGCCCGAGCCCCTGCACCTCAGCTCCGGGAGCCGCGTTGCCCTGGTACCGGCTGCTGACGCCAGAGTGGGTGATCTTCCGGTCACATACGCGGACCTGGCCGCCGATCTGTCCCCTGGAGATCGGGTGCTGCTCAGCGATGGCCAGATCGAGCTGAAGGTTCGGCAGGTCAGCCCGCCACGGGTGGAGGCCGAAGTTGTCATCGGTGGGAGCCTGCTCAGCGGGAAGGGAGTTAACCTTCCCGGCGTCAGCTTGAGGGCGCCCTCGCTGACGGAGAAGGATCTGGGGGACATCGATCTCGCCCTGGAAATCGGCGCCGAGTACGTCGCGCTCTCCTTCGTGCGCTCTGCCGAGAACGTGCTCGACCTGCGTAAGCGGCTAACAGAAGATGTGCTGGTGCTGGCGAAGATCGAGAAGGACCAGGCGCTCCGGGAACTGGAACCGATATTGGAGGCATCCGACGCCGTGATGGTTGCGCGCGGTGACCTGGGAACCGAGCTGCCCTTCGAGCAAGTCCCGCTGGCCCAGAAGCGTATCGTGCGAAGAGCCAACAGGCGATACCGACCGGTCGTGATCGCCACTCAGATGCTCGAGTCGATGATTGAGCATCCGAATCCGACCCGCGCCGAGGTGTCTGATGTGGCAAACGCCATCTTGGACGGGACCGACGCGGTACTCCTGTCCGCCGAGACGGCGATTGGGCGCTTCCCGGTCGAGTCTGTGCGGGCGCTCACCCGCGTGATCCGGGAGGTGGAGTCAACCAGCGGGGTGCTGCCCGCTGGGCCGCCGTATGATGTGCCGACGTCGCCGCCCGCCGGGGAGCCTGCCTCTACCGAGCTGGCGGTCGCTTGCGCCACCCTGGAAGCGGTTCGCGCGCTGGGGGCACCCGCTATCGTCACATTCACGCGCAGCGGGTTCACGGCCCGCGTGGTGTCCTCGCGCCGGCCGCCTGTGCCCATCCTGGCCGTCACCGATACCGTGAAGGTGCAGCGCCAACTCTCCCTGGTTTGGGGCGTGCTGCCCGTGCTCTGCCAGACGGAGCCCACGCACGCGGACATGTGGGAGATCGCAGGCGCTGAGCTGCTACGGCGCGGACTGGCCGGGCGGGGCGATCGAATCGTCGTCACCGCTGGAGTTCCGTTCCACGTGCGCGGCACCACCAACATGGTCCGCATCGAAACGCTCTGACCGTGCGTCTCCGTTTCCTCGGCACCGGCACGAGCTTCGGCGTCCCTGTCGTCGGTTGCAACTGCCCTGTCTGCCAGTCGGGGGATCGCCGGAACCGGCGTTCGCGTCACGGGCTGGCGCTGGAGAAGGATGGGCGCGTGCTCCTTGTAGACACGCCCACGGAACTGCGGCTGCAACTGCTGGAGGCGGGTATCGACCACGTTGACGCGGTCTTCATCACTCATCCCCACGCCGATCACGTCCATGGCATCGATGACCTGCGGGTGTTCAGCCTGCGAGGCAAGCGAGCGGTGCCGATGCTCGTCGCGCGTGAGCATGCCGATGAGTTCCGAGCTCGCTTCGCCTACATATTCGACGACTCCGTTGAGCCGGATCCGGCCACGGCCACTCCCGAGATCGACCTCCGCACCTTTGAGGCTGGTGACGATCTCGAGATCGCTGGGTTCCGGGTGCGAGCGCTCGCCTTCCCACACGGCAGAGTTCGCTCGTTCGGGTTTCGCAGCGGAGGCCTGGGCGTGATCGTCGACGCCAAGGAGATCCCGGAGGTTGCGCTTGCCGTGCTGAAAGGGGTCGATGTGCTGGTGATCAACGCGTTATGGTGGGGCGATCCCCACCCCTCGCACTTCAACGTGGAGGAGGCCTTGGCAGCGGCAGGCCGCGTGGGCGCCAAGCGGACATATCTGACCCACCTGACTCACCGTCTCGACTACAGCGAGTTGCTGGCCGGTCTCCCGGACAACGTGCTCCCGGCTTTCGATGGCCTGGTCGTGGAGATCGACCCGGCGCGTGTGGTCCGGTAGCTCTCAACGGCCAGGATGAAGGTTCATGCGCACAGGGAGTCACCGCCAGGTGGCGCAAGACAGGGTCTGCGCCTGAGATGCCGGTGGCGTGCGACTGCTCACCGTTGAATTCGCCGCAGCGGCCGGCTATTATTGTACAGAGAAAACTGCGGTTTTCGGCCCCCTGCCGACGCTTCGTGAGGTCATAATGGCCCCCCGGCGCATCCTCCTCATAGATGATGAAGGACCTCTCCGGGACGCGCTGGCCCGGGCGTTGATCAGCGAAGGTCACAACGTGCAGGTGGCGAATGCCACAGAGGTCCAGGGCTGGCTGAGTCAGTTCGCACCCGACACGGTTGTCTACGATGCGGACTCGGCGCGCCAAGCCGTGCGAGACGTCGTGCCGCAGTTGCGGACTCAGCCCGGAGCCTGCCTGCTCATTGCGCTGAGCAGGGGTGGTCAGCGGGCGGCCGGGGCGAGTGAGAGCGCCTCAGAAGTTGTGCTGGCGAGACCGATCAACATGGAGGAATTGCGCCGCGCTTTGCGCGATGGCTAGCTGGACGCGGCCACACGGCACGCGGGGTCTTGGAAAGGAAAGCAAGATGCGCGACTACGACGACGATGGTGTCCCCTATGTGGTGATCGAGCGAAGTGGCATAGGCCTTATCCCGTTCATCTGGGGTGCCCTCCTTGGTGCCGCGGCAGCTCTTCTGCTGGCGCCGAAATCCGGGGCGGAGACTCAGGAGGAGCTGAAAGAGCGGGCGCGCCGCCTGCGCGAGCGAGCGGAGGAGAAGGCGGACGAGCTTCAGGACACACTGCAGGACGCCCTGTCCCGAGGTCGCCGCGAGGTGGAGGACAGGTACGACACTGCCAAGAAGACGGTTGCGGAGGGGCGGGAGCGGGCGCAGCAGGCGCTCGACGCCGGCCGCAAAGCCGCCCGGGCGGCTCGCTCCGAGATAGAGGAGGAGATCTCGACGCGCCGCTCGCGTGGCAAGGAAGAAGAGGAAGCCGCCGAGGGGTAGCCCCTGCAGGCGGCTGAGAGCTCTGCCCTCTCGTTGGAAAGCCACGACTCGGCGCCGCCGCCCTCAGCGGAACAGACCTGGTTGAGGGCGGTACGGCGCGCCGCCGCTGGTTTCTGGGCCGCGCTGAAGGACTACGTTGTCCGCGTCGCGGAAAAGGCGAGTGACGACAACATCTATGTGCTGGCCAGCGGCCTGACCTTCAGCGTCCTCGTCGCCGCCGTTCCCTTTCTCTTCATCATCGTCTCGCTGATCAGCTTGACACTGGAAGCTGCGGCCGCAGCTGCAGGTGTCGAGCCGATTGATCAGCTGCGGCGGTATCTCGACGTGATCGTGCCTGTGCTCCACGAGGCGGGGTTCGAGGCCACGGAGCGCAATCTACCGGAGGAGGTCATCGACCTCGCCGTCCGGCGTGGTCAGGCGATCGGGCTGATCGGTTTCGCAGGTTTCGTCTGGTTCTCGACACGCCTGTTCGGATCCGTGCGAGCCGTGCTCAGAGAGATCTTTGACCTGCGGCAGAGCCGTGGTCCGATCCAAGGGAAGCTGTTCGACGCCGAGATGGTGCTCGTCTCCAGCGTGCTGGTCATCCTGAACATTGGGATCACCATCGTCTACAATCTGGCTACGGCCCGTGGGTTCGAGTTCCTGGGCTTGTCGCCGGGACAAATCGGTGTGCTAGAAGGCATCTCCGCGCGTGTCACGGCGCTGGCGTTTATCTTTCTCCTCTTCTTACTGCTCTACAAGTATCTGCCAGCACGTCGGGTGCCGTGGCGGATGGCGGTCACCGCAGCGGTGTTCACAGCCGTGTGCTGGGAACTCCTGAAGCTGGGGTTCGCCTTTTATCTGACTCGCATCGCCGACTACCGGTCGATCTACGGCGGTATCGCGACACTCGTCGTCGTGGTGGTCTGGCTCTACTACCTGTCGATCGTCTTCGTCCTCGGGGCGGAGGTCGCGCAGGTGCATGAGCTGCGCCGGGCCCGGCGGCTGCAGATCGAAATACTGGAATGACCGTCACTTGCGCAGCCGGACCTCAGGCGCGATAATAGGGGCACCCCCCAGCGGCCTCCAGCCGTAACTCCCATGTCCAGCGAGAGCATCAAGCTAGTTGCACGGAATCGGAAGGCGCACCACGACTACCATATCTTGGAGACGTGGGAAGCCGGCCTGGTACTGACCGGAAGTGAGGTCAAATCGCTGCGTCAGGGTAAGGCCAGTCTCTCGGATGCCTTCGCACGTGTAGAGGCAGGCGAAGCCTGGCTATACAACATGCACATTGGGCCGTACGGGCCGGCAGGCCCGGACGCCCATGAGCTCAAGCGGCGCCGCAAACTCCTGCTACACCGCCAGGAGATCCGGCGCCTCATCGGCAGGGTCGAGCAGGCCGGGCTGACATTGATCCCCCTGGAGCTCTACTTCCGAGGCGGGGTGGCGAAGCTGAAGCTGGCCTTGGCGCGGGGCAAGCGACACCGGGACAGGCGGGAGGACGTCAAGAGGCGTGAAGCGGAACGGGAGATGGAACGTGCGCGGCGGAAGCGCTAGCGTGCTGCCGACGGCGTTGCTGGTTGCGACGCTGGGCTGGGCCGGGGCGCCTAGGGGAGAGCTGGTCGTGGTCCGGGGCGGCGCGACGCTCTCCGTGCCCGTGGAGCGCCAGCACGGTTACCCTGCGGCTAGGGCTGCAGCCCTGGCGCAAGCGCTAGGCTATGCCTGGACGGGTGGAGCGCTGGACTTGGACGGCGAGCGTGTCCGCTTCGTCAGCGGTTCCCCGTTCTTCACGGCTGGCGCTGACGTCTTTCAGTTACCCAACCCCGTGTACCGTAGCGGATCCCATCTGATGGTCCCGGTCAGCTGGGCTCTCGACTGGCTGCCGCAGCGGCGGCCGCGGCGTTGGCGCTACTTGGACGGGCGATTGGTGGAGCGGCCCCGCACGACGCCACAGCCGCCCGAGCGTGACGCGTGGCTGGTGGTGATCGATCCCGGCCACGGCGGCCGAGATCCCGGTGCCATTGGAGTACGGGGCACGAAGGAAAAGGATGTCACGCTGGCGATCGCGCGACGACTGGCGGAACGCTTGCGTCGCGAGCCCGGCTATCAGGTCGTGCTCACCCGGGATCGGGATACGCTGATCGCCTTCGCTGACCGGCCGCGCGCAGGCAAGCTCCAGGGCATCGAGAATCCCCCGGACCTCTTCCTCTCGATCCACTGTAACTCGATGCCGAGGAAGCCCGACAGCACCCGCGGTTTCGAAACCTACTTCCTGGCCGTCGCCAAAACCGAGGAGGCCCGCCGTGTAGCCCTGCGTGAGAATGCGTCGCTGCGGTTCGAGAGCGACACACCGCTCGCTGACGTGGACCCGCTTCAGTTCATTCTCAGCGACCTGCAGTCCACGGCGAATCTCCGAGAGTCCAGCCTGTTCGCTGCTTCCATCGACCGGAGTGTGCATGCTGCCCTGAGGACCCCCAGCCGGGGCGTCAGGCAGGCAGGGTTCGTCGTCCTCGTGGGCGCTACCATGCCGGCGGCTCTCGTCGAGGTCGGCTACCTGTCGAACCGAGACGAGGAAGGGCTGTTGCGGTCGCCCTCATATCAGGCGAAGATAGCAGATGCGTTGGCCGATGCGATTGTGAACTACCTTGTAGAATATGGTCGGCGGGTCTGGTCTTCGTACGGCTCCGGCGGATAGGGCTTACGGTCTCGCCCGAACAGCGCTGACAGTCATCCTCGTCGCCGCTCTGACGACAGCAACCGCGTGCGTCTACTTCAACGCCTACTACAACGCGAATAGGCTGTTTGACCGCGGTCGCCGGGAGGTCGAGCAGGGGCGCGAGTCGAGCGGTCGCATGACCCTCGGTACCAGTATCGAGAAAGCTGAGCGTATCGTCGAGGCAAGCCCCGACAGCCGCTGGGCCGATGATGCACTGCGCCTGATCGTCCAGGCACGGCTGCTGCGTGAGGAGTGGGCTGAAGCCGCCGAGGCGAGCGAGAGCCTGCTCCACTATGCTCGCTCCCGGGAGGACAGCGTGGAGGCGGCTGGGTACCGAGGCATGGCAGAGCTGCACCTTGGTCGCCCGGCATTCGCCGATTCCCTGCTCACGTTCGCCCTCAGCGAAGAGGACGACGCGGACAGGCGCAGCGCGGCGTTGCTGGCTCGGGGACAGGCGCGCGTTCAGTTGGGTCGCCCGGAAGCCGCTGATGCCGACCTACGGGCAGCAAGCGCACTCCGGCCGGGCTGGGCACTACCACGCTTGCTCCGTGTGGGACTTCTCCTGGACAGCGGGGCAGGCCCTGAGACTGCGAACGAACTGTCCGCTCTCCTGAGGCTCGACCTCAATGACCGCGAGCAGCTGGAGGTGATGCAGACCGTGGAGCGGCTGCGTGAGGCTGATCCGCAGATCGGCGTCGCCGCACTGATGACGGTGGAGTCTTCAGAGTTCTCGCGGGCGAACAGGGCCGCGCTGGTGCAGCTGCGCGGCGATCTCAGGGTCGCTGCCGGTGACCTCGAGCTGGGACGCGACGACTACCGGCTGGCGACGGAGATCGATCCGAGCTCCGCCGGGGCGGTGGATGCGCGGTTGGCTGTGCTCCGCCTGGATTCGCGGAATGCGGTCACGGACGAAGACCTCAACCAGTTGCAGGCCGAGCTCAACCGTATCCAGCGGATGCCTGCAGCTCGAGTGAGCGCCGATGTGCGCGAGCTCGTAGCGACTTTCATCCGCCTGGACTACTGGCTCGGCGTAGGCAACCTCGGATATCTGTTGGCGGCCGAGACAGCACGCGACCAGCTCGAAGCACCCGTGCTGGCGCGGCACCTGTTCCTGAGGTTTGTCGAAGAGCAATCGGAGTCGCTCTGGGCACCGAAGGCTATCCTGGCGGCGCTTGCTCTCACCTCCGTAGATTCCGGCCGCGGCGAGCATGACAGGGCGGAGGAACCCAGCGCGGAGGAGCTGCGTCGGCGACTGCTCGAGGACTATGGGGATTCGTCTTACGTTCAGGCGCTGCTTGGTGGTCCCGCCGGCCGTTTCACGTTCGAGGAGCTCGAGTTGGGCTTGCGGCGCCAGCTGAACCGCCTGAAGACGCTCGCCGACGAAGAGGTGCGTGCGAGACAGTCGCGTGGGCGGCAGCGCTGAGAGAGACGCCAGGGGCTGAGAGGTGAAGAGAGAGCATCGCATCGTCCGGGCCTGGTGCGAGGTGGAGACGGCGGCGCCGGTTGCCGAGCGAACGTATTGGCTGGAGTTCGCGGCAGCGGAGATCGCGGCGCAGGCGGCGCCCGGGCAGTTCGTCATGGTTGGCTTCGGGGGGCGCGGGTGGGGAAGTCCCTTTCTCCCCCGGCCGAACAGCGTGGCGGCGGTGCGCGGGGAGCGTATTGGGCTGCTCATTCGTGCGTACGGCGAGGGCTCGCGCCGACTGGCCTCGTTGAACCCTGGTGACTCCGCTCTGCTCCTCGGTCCGCTGGGCACTCACTATCAGCTGGGTACTGCCCGCCGGATCCTGTGCGTGGCGGGTGGGGTGGGGCTGGCACCGTTCCTGTTCCTGCCGCGCTGGGCGAAGAAGGCGACTGGCGAGGTCGAGATTCGCCTGCTTTATGGGGAGCGGGACGCGCAGGCCGTCTTTGAGCCGTCGAAGATTCGCGAAGTCTGCGGGCAAGAGGCGGAGATCTGGACGGAAGACGGCAGCCTCGGGAAGCGAGGCCGTGTGACCGACGGGGTCGACCTGAACGGGGTGGATCTGGTCCTGGCTTGCGGCCCCACCCCGATGCTGAAGCTCGTACGAGAACGGGCGCTGGGGGCCCGCGTGCCGTGCCAGCTCGCCGTGGAGGCGCACATGGCTTGCGGCGTGGGTACATGCATCGGTTGCGCGATCGAAACCGTCGATCCGCATACGGGTGAGAAAGGCTACGAGCTGGTCTGCGTGAATGGGCCCGTCTTTGCCGCGGAGCGTCTGCGATGGTAGACCTGGGACAGACGGTTTTCGGCGTCAAGTTCAAGAACCCCGTGCTGCTCGCCTCCGGCACCTGCGGTTACGGCGAGGAATACGCCGATATCATCGACGTGGACCAGCTGGGAGGAATCGTCACCAAGGCCGTGACGCTCGAGCCGCGGGCAGGTAACCCGCCCTGTCGGATCTCTGAGACGCCTGCTGGCATGATCAACTCGATCGGCTTGGCGAACGTCGGCCTCGAGGCCTTCAAACGGGAGAAACTGCCCTGGCTGCGGGAGAACCTGCGCGAGGCGAAGGTCTTGGTGAACGTGGCGGGTTGGAGTGTGGACGACTACGTCCGCGTCGTCAGCGGGCTGGACGACGCAGACGGCTTCCTAGGCTACGAGATCAACGTGTCCTGCCCGAATGTGGAGGGTGGCACCATGTTCGGCACGGATGAGGCTGCGTTGGCGGAACTCGTGCGCGCTTTGCGTGCTGCTAGCGAGCGGCCCCTCGTCGTCAAGCTCACGCCCAATGTGGCT
>Ga0209636_10006242_pt1 | contig 12182 bp, 13 predicted proteins | sample DeeMarSWOR152_54_FD_187464 | JGI IMG/M metagenome (GOLD analysis project Ga0209636, IMG submission 187464) | Marine sediment microbial communities from White Oak River estuary, North Carolina - WOR-1-52-54 (SPAdes) (version 2) | ecosystem: Environmental > Aquatic > Marine > Intertidal zone >...
AAATGTGACCGTTAAAAACTTGAATTTTGAAATTGGTGACACAGGCATCAGGATCTCGGGTTCCTCAAACATATCCATCTTTGATAACTCATTCAGCAACGGCATATGCACAGGTATAGAAGTTCAAGATTCCATGTTTATTATAATTGAAGCCAACCAATTTACAAACCTCCGTACAGACTTTCACATTCCTGCAGTAATGTTGAATGGCTCAAAAAACACCTTCAGAAACAACACGTTAACCGGTAGCACCTATGGAATTACCGTTATAGGCTCGTCCACTCTGGTCTCAGACAACAAAATTAAATCGATCATTCCAGTAATGCTGGAAAATGCGAATTCAAACACAATAATGAATAATGAAATCACTGGACCAACGCCATCTCTTATTTTTCCGAACCAGACCTATACTGGGAACGAAGGCATAGCTCTTTTCGTAAATTGCTCAAATAACATAATCATTGGAAACAACATAACGGGATTCATCAACCAAGCTTTGCGAATAGCTTTTGACGGTGTAAACAACACAATCTACGGTAACTATTTTGCTAATAACCAATTCGCTATAGCCATAGGCGGGTGGAGTGATGTCGTGCCAATTAACAACATATTTTATGGCAATACCTTCGCCGAAGATTCCTGTAAAATTCAAATCGATAATAGAGACTGCAATTTCTGGGACAATGGAACATCAGGTAATTATTGGAGCAACTATAACGGGACAGACAGCAATGGGGATGGCATAGGGGATACCCCTTACACAGTTAATGGGTATAAATGGGACACAGATGTCGAAGGATTTGTGAGCTTTGCTGCTAACCAAGACAATTATCCGCTTATGGCGCCCTTTATAACTTCACAATCGACAACGACCTCGCAAGAACCTAACCCGGAAAAAGAGACTTTCCCAGCCATACCTGTTACGATTGCTTCTGCAACGGCAGTAGCGGTTGTTGTGAGCTTGATGGTCTACTTCAAGAAACGCAAAAGGTGACTGCCTATGAACAGAACAGCATTAGCACTAACGCTCTTACTGGCACTCTTATCCTCGGCGGTAGCTGGAATACTTCTTGTTAATCTGATTGAGTCACCCAAAGTTGCTGCTCAACCTACCGAACAAGAAGTGATACATAAAGAAATAAAAATTATGCCTGACGGCAGCTTCGTTGTAGACTACCTATGCGATAACGGAACCTATGTTTATGACACAAACCCAAAAGTGCCTATAAGCCGAAACGTCTTTGGAAATTACTACACGTTCACTGGAGACGTTTACGGTCACCTTGTAATTGAAAGAGACAACATTGTCGTTGATGGGGCAGGACACAAACTTCAACTCGAAGGTTACAGAAGCTTCGCAATTTCCGCAGGGATTCGTGATCGTGCTCACAGCAATACAGAATTTGTGGGAACTGAGAATGTAGTTATAACCAACATGGTAATCGAGGATCTTGGCTACGGAATAGAATTGGCAGGCTCAAACAACGTTGTTTCTGGGGTCACTCTAAAGGGAGGTGGCGATTCAAATACAAAAGCCATTTGGGATAGCGGGTCAAACAATATTATTCGCGAATGCAGAATCGTTGAAACCGGAGGCACAGGCATCTATGTGGCTGGAAGTGGCGCCATAATTTCTGATAATTATATCGCAGGCAATGGTGCGGCTGGCATCGAATTTCACTCATCTGCAGTTACGCTAAGAAATAATGAGCTATTAAACAATAGACAAGCGTTTGATTTCGATACTTTACCTTCGGCTTCCAATAGTGTTGACTCATCAAATACGGTGGATGGAAAACCTGTTTATTGCTGGGTTGATGAACACGACAAAACCGTTCCTACCGAAGCAGGTTATGTCCTTCTGAATAATTGCACTAACGTCATCGTACAAGGCATATCCGTCCTTAATGGCTCAGACAACATAGCACGCAACTCTAACGGAATTTACCTGTACTCCACAAAAGACTCATTTATTGAAAGGAATTGTCTGCAGGCTGGGCCAGGAGTTAAAATCGGGGGTTCTTGTCAAAACATAACCATAATAGAAAACTATGTGGGAAGCGGAGGCATATCGTTGACTTCATCATCAAATGTCTCGGTTACGAATAATTATGTTCAGCCCAGCGGTATTTCTTTGGGTGGGACTACAAAATGTCTGATAGCAGGGAATACGTTAAAACGATGCTTTGTGGGGTTGAGTCTTCGGGCAGCATATGAAAACAGAATTCTACAAAACAATATTGCAGAATGCGATACAGGAATAAACATTTTCAAGTCCGATGAAAACGTCTTCAGCGGCAACAACTTCGTCAGTAATGAACAAAATGTTTGGGAACAGCACTATACATTTGAGTGGCCTTCAAACAGGTATCATGAATCTGTTAACAACATATGGGATGGAAATTACTGGAGCAATTATACTGGAACAGACAGGGATAGTGATGGTGTAGGCGATATCCCGCATATAGTTTACGAGGATAAAAAAGATAATTATCCCTTTATGTCTGCCTTTGTCATTCCTGAAATAATTCCAGAACCTGTTGATTCATCAACTTCTCCAACCCCCACCGCTGCTGGCACATCATTACTTTCATGGGAAAATGCTTCAGTAGTTGTAGTCGCAGTTGTTGTGATTTTGGTTGTGATGTGTACTGGTCTGCTGGTCTACTTCAAGAAACGCAAAAAGCCATAATTTGTCATCGGCAAAAAGACAAAAAGTTACTGTCTAATCTGACATCGTCTCTGTTAATAAAAGGCCCGTTATGTTAAACAATTCGACAAAATGAGGGATTTGTTGAGAGTGGAGATATAGCCACATGCACCGAGGCTGCCTCACCTCGGCCACAATTTAAAGGCAATGGAACTGAAAAAATAGGGGATTTGCGGGATTTCGATCCTAAAGACTTGAAAATCACCGGTAAAATCAAGCTGTCTTACGCAGATTTGTAGATATGGCGGTGAATATGAAAGAAAAGGGTGGTTTGTGTAACAACCTTAAAAGTTTTTAAAGGTTGTTATATAAATAACTACTATGAAAAAAATTACAAGATACATGCTTTCAAAACTCGGCGGCAAAGCCGCAACGAGAGAAGAAATAGCAGAAATATGCAAAAGTTTTGGCGCCAAAGTTGATAGTACAATAAACTTCATGATATCATACGGCTATTTGGTGAGGATTCTCAGAGGTCTCTATTATGTGAAGACCATTGAGGAATTCGGGCTGAAAAAATCAAAAGACATCCTAGAGATTGTTTCCCTCGGCATGAACAAACTTGGCGTGAAATGGTACTTCGGTCTACACACCGGCCTCAGGCTCAACGGATTAACCCACGAGTTCTCCGACATAGTTTTCGTTATGAACGACAAAGTATACAGACCAAAAGAGATTGTCATCGGAGGACAAAAAGTCAAGTTCATCAAGTTGGTAAGCAAGCTTTTCGGTTTCGGCGTCGAAGTCAGAAACGCTATGAAATTTTCGAATGTGGAGAAAACTCTCTTGGATCTTGTTTACATTTCACGATACAGATCCGTTCCCGAGACTAAAGTCCTTTCCATGATAGAGGACTACCGAGGGAATGCCGAAACCGAGAAATTCAAAGATTACTTGAAGTTTTATCCAAAAGCTATGGAAAGGATGATTGCGAATGCCGGATTTGTATGAGTTCATTGCCTTTGTATCTGAGAAGTCAAGTGTGAAGAACAGAAGCCTGGTAGAGAAGGACCTGTTGATCCATAAGATTTTGAATATAATTTACAGTTCTGAATATTTTGGGGAGAACTATGTTTTCAAAGGAGGAAGCTGCCTAGTTAAGTGCTATTTTGACTACTACCGTTTCAGCGTGGACTTGGATTTCACTTGGAAGGATCAGAAAGTCTGGAAGAATTTGGGAAAGCATGAACTGAGGAGAAGGTTAAATGAGGAAATCAAACGCTTCGGTTCATTTTTGGAAAAAATAGGGAAAGGTGCTGACTTAGATTTCAAGAGCGACTTAAAGGATAGAAAATATGTCGAGTTCGGAAGCGGCAGCAGAATGGTCACTCTCAAGATGTGGAAGAACTTAGAGCTCGTGAAGATTCAGATCAGCTTTGTTGACGAGACCCTCTTTGCACCTAAGACTCGCGTTGTCAAAACATTATTAGATGGCGTCACAACTTCGAAAGAAGACAGCGTCTACTTTGAAGAGTTCCTATCCTATTACAAGCCATTCGAAGTAACGGCTTATGATGAAAGAGAAATACTCTGCGAAAAAGTCAGGGCAATACTGACAAGAAGAGCCCAGAAACTAAGGGACTTTTACGATCTGTTCATGCTTGACAAATTTGGGTTCAAAATCGAAGATTTCAAAGAAGAAATTCTCAAGAAAACACAGCCCGCACTCCATTTCAAACGATATAGAGCCAACCTGAAAAGAAACAGAGAATCTCTGGAGCTGATGGGCGCATTAGAAGATCCCTTCGAGAGAGAACTACTCGTAACTAGACCGCCAAAGGAATTTGATGCGTTTCTCAAGAGAATTACCAAATTGCTAACCACCATCATGGATAGCTTCTGAACCATCACATACTGTCAAACCCATTTTTGTGCCTTCTAACAGGCTCAGTTAGAAAAAAAGGTAGTGCGGGAGACTTCGCCACTATTACTGTGCGCGCGTAAAAAGAAAAAAGACATTCCAAACCTAACCCCTCTTTTTTTGAAAACTTGATTAAATGATGGCGATTGCCGTGGCAAGTGTTAAACGCTGAAAAGAGATAATTAGGATTGACAATTGAGGAGAGGTGATATTTTGGGTAGGATAGAAAAGTCGATTGAAATTAAGGCTTCGCCTGAAAAAGTCTGGGAAATGCTTGCTTTAGACAGGCTTCCAGAATGGAATGAAGAATATGGGAATGTGAAATATGCCTCTGAGGTGCGTAATCCTGAAGACAAGTATAGGATTGGTGCATCTTCTCACACAAGTATGAAAGGAGCAGGAGCAATTGATTTTGAAATCACGGACAGTCTAAAAAACGAGAAGATGACATTTCGTATGATGGGAAAGAGAGCCAATAATACTGTTATAACATATGCTTTGAAACCCGTAGATGATGGAACTAAATTCGCATATGTGATGACCTACGAACTGCCTTGGGGGATTCTCGGCAAGGGTCTCGGTAAATTGTTGAAGGGCACGCTGGAAAAGGAAGGCGAGAAAGCGTTAGAGAAGTTGAAAAGCATTTTGGAGAAATAGAAGGGAGGTGATATTGTGTCGTTAGAAGAGAATAAGGCTATCATACGAAGATGGTTTGAAGCTGAGAACAAGAAAGACTTATCTCCAATAGAAGACCTTGTTGCACCCGACTTCGTTGACCATACACATCAATTGAGGAGTCGGGAAGAATACATAAAACGAATAAAAATGTTCATCAAAGGTTTTCCAGATTTTCATGAGACTATTGAGGATATGATCGCTGAAGGGGACAAAGTGTGGGTTCGTTTTAAATTTGCAGGGACTCACTTAGGTGAATACCTTGGGTTAGCCCCTACGGGCAAGAAGATAACGTTGGAATGTGTCGACATCTTCCGTATGGTTGATGGGAAGGTTGTTGAAGAATGGGAAGTCGCAGATGGATTGGATTCCCTCAAACAACTAGGTCTTGTCGAATACACAGAAAAAGGACAGCAACTCTTTCCAGAGAGTACTACGTAACTGCTTTAGTAACAAAGGGGGTGAATGTTTCATGTCATTAGAAGAGAATAAGGCGATTGTTCGCAAAGCGATTGAAGCCATCAATAAGAAAGATTTGTCTTTGTTAGACGATTTAGTAGCACCCAACTACTTTGACCATATCGCTAAACAAGGTCAAGAATTGATTAAACAATTTATAGTCATGCTTTACAAGGGCTTTCCCGATTACCATGCAACTATTGAGGACATCATTGCCGAAGGAGACAAGGTATGGGCTCGTGTCACATATACTGGAACACATACTGGCGAATATCTTGGATTTCCCCCTAGTGGCAAGAAGATTTCATATAACTCAGTTACTATCAAACGAGTCGTTGATGGCAAAATGGTAGAAGGATGGACGGTCAATGACATGTTGGATTTCTTCAAGCAAATAGGCATGATCGAACCCACAGAAAAAGGAAAGAAACTCTTTCCAGAGGGATGATGTTTCATGTCGTTAGAAGAGAATAAGGCTGTTGTTCGCAAAGTGATTGAAGCCATTAATAGGCAAAACTTAGACATTTTAGAAGATTTAGTGGCACCAGATTATTTTGACCATAGCCATCAACTTAATCCAGAAGGTGCGAAAAAATTCATGAAAATACTTTTTGAAGCCTTTCCTGATTGGCATGAGACGATTGAAGACATAGTCGCTGAAGGGGACAAAGTGTGTATTCGTGTCAAGGCTACAGGGACACATAAAGGTGAATGGCGTGGACTCGCCCCTACTGGTAAGCGCATAACAGTTATGGGCGTTAACATCTATCGAATCGTTAATGGCAAAGGTGTAGAAGGATGGGCTGTTGATGACTGGATGGCTGCTTTCAAACAACTAGGTGTTATTGAATACAAAGGGGTTCCAGACGAAGTTAAGTAACTGCATGCATGAAAGGAGGACAAATCTTGTCACTTGTACCAGAATTTGAGTTAGGTTTATGGAATGCTTGGATTTTCACGCTTTATGTGATATTTTCTAACGTATTGCCGTATGTGTTATCAGGGAAGCTGATTGACAGCGAAGTATGGAAGAAAGCTACTGGTGCTGATATGCAACTTAACAAAACTGAGAAAAAAGTCTCGAATATCATATCCTTTCTATTTTATGGTCTGATTGCCTACAGTTTCTTCTTACCGCTCAAACTAGACACAATCTGGCTCTCTGCTGGGTTCCTTATCTATTTGTTGGGTGCGATTATCGAGACTACAGCAATGCTAAATTTCTTCACCACTCCGGTGGACAAGCCAGTTACTAAAGGAGTCTACCGTATTTCAAGAAACCCGGTGTACCTTGGTATGGTCTTGATATTCATCGGAATAAGCGTAATCTGTGCTTCTTGGGTTTTTCTACTGGTAACAGTGGCATTGGTGATCCTGATACATATATCAGTAGTTTCCGAAGAACGTTGGTGTCTTGAGAAGTATGGAGATGACTATCGAGAATACATGAATAGAATTCCGAGATGGATAGGAATCCCAAAATCAGAGAAAAAGGACTAGTATCCCTTCGTTTGAGTCTAAATGGGTTATGGAATTATTCGTCTGCGTTTCGTTAATATATAAGTTTCTTGAGCCTCAGTGATTTAAGGAGAAAACTTCTATCATCCAAGGTTCTCATCAGTAACACAACCATGTTGGACTGAGTCATTGTTCCAAGAATGAGGACTCCAGTTGGATGTCTGAGGTATGCACTTCGCACTTGTCAGATGCTAAGGGAAACCTTAACATTATTCAGAACTAAAGAAAAAGGGGGGGTTTGAGGGTTGTGTTTAGGCAGAAGGTTGTGTGGCTTGTTGCCGCAGTTTCATTTCTTCTTCCATGCTCATTACTAATTTAATATCCATGGTGCGATAAGCACTTGATGCCAGAACTTCTGGTTCCATACCGAATTTTTGGAAAGCTTCCAGACTGGGGGCTTCAACTACCCAGAAGCTTTCGTGTCCCGCTGGATCCGTTGTCCAAGCTCCAAGCATCTTGATTTCATGCTTCTTCATAAGTTCATCTACTTTGCCCATAAGCTCTAAAGTTGCTTTCCTTGATTTTTCATTGAACCAATCACAGTCTTCAGGAGAATGCCTAAGAATCACCATAAAGGTAGGCATACTGAAACACTCTCTGAACCACTACTATGGGAACTAATTGCTTTTTAAAACCATGCCACCAGAGAACTAGACATCTAAAGCGTAAGCTAAGCTTCCACTTTTCTAAGTTTCCGATAGGGAACAGAGGGTGTGATTTGAACAGACAGTCTTGTCGGTAATGGAGAAAGACTAGAAGATACTTCTATAGGATCTTATAAATTGCGAAGTACATGGTAAAGAGTGGAAGTCACACCATAGATAGGGCTACTTCGGGAGATATCGCCACTTAGCGCAGAATTAATAAATTTAGTGTTCTTTTTTTAAATTTTATAGTCTCTTGCCATCATTTTCGTTTCCTAAACAGCTTATTTCCATCCATGTCAGTGGCGTACTCAAAGCCTACTTTCATTGAAGCCATTGCCTGTTCAACTGTTGAAACTGCTTTAACATGGTATTCGTTGACGTTACCTGCGAACGATTTCAGATACGGCGATTAGGCGTCAGTGGACTCTTAGGTAATAGGTTTCAGCTGTTACGTATTTGAGCAGGGACCAAAAAATCAGTCTGTTCATTGCAGGTCTTCTTCGCTTATCGGCTTCTGTTTGTGCTCGTAGTCGCTCAGATGTTCGTCTAGGACATTGTAGGCTTCCTCTCGGGCTAGTCTGCGAATCAGCTGAACCAGACGCTTGCGCTCTTCACGCTTAGAGTCTTCATTCACTCTTGCCTAGCCTCTTGGAAAGGTTCTCCTCTAATGCAGATCTGCTTCTTCAGCAGGTTTTTGTTTGTGCTCGTAGTCAGTTAGATGCTCGTCAAGAGCTTGCCACGCTTCTTCTCGGGCGATCCTGCATATCAATTGAATAAGTCGAGCATATCTCTGGCGTCTGCGATCTTCAGTCATGCTTGAGATGCACCTTCTTGCGTCCTTTCGGAGATTTCCCCGATTTTCTTTTGTAGTTTCTTGAGTTCAGCGTTAACGCTTGCTTCGTCGTAGGTTTTGCTTATGCTGTTGATGACTTGGCCTATGTAGGCTGCTGTGCGCATCCAGTCACGCTTCATTTCATGAGAGTAGTCCCTAAGGGCTTTAGCCCGACTACTTCTATTGGACAAGTCCTATGCGACTTTTTTGGCATACTACGAGTATTACACGGTCTTGTAACCCTCGTGGTAAATTGTTTATAAATAGCTTGGAAGTGCATTGACAAGTTACTTATAAATGGGCTGTCAACGGATTCTGGCAGAGGCGACTGTAACTGCTGAAGTTTTTAATGTAGTGTCCCAGTTTATGGATAACTGCATTAAAAAACTTGCAATAATTTCTGAAAGCAAGTTTTGGCGTGCAAACTTTAAATATTTTTAACGCAGTATGCCGTAAATTGGATAACTGCATTAAAAAAGTGGAAAACGTGACCTTTATGCCTTCAAAAACTGAAAAACTCTACAACGCGCTTCTACCCTTGAAAATAGTTACCTTCGATGAAATCGTGCAGCAAGCACTCAAAATCACTAACAGTGCTTCTAACCGCAGATATATTCACCGCAAATACATAAGGAGGCTAGTCGAAGCTGACAGGCTTCAACAGATCCGAAAGGGCTTGTACGCTGTTCTATCACCGCTTGAGAACACAGAGGAGTACACACCCGACAAACTCTTAGTCGCCTCAAAAATCAGAAAAGATTACTACTTGGGCTTCCACACCGCCCTTGAATATTACGGCGCTGCTTACTCCACTTTCAATCAAGCTTACATATGCGTCAAACCAAAAGACAGGTTCGATCCCTTCACATACAAACGATTCAAATTCAAACCAGTATTCGTCAAGGAAACCACATCACAAGTAGCTGAGAAACCATACGGAACCAGCGTACTGAGAGTAAGCACCAAAGAAAGAACCCTACTAGACTGCATCACTAGACCACAATACGCGGGGGGCTGGGAAGAGTGCATAAAAAGCTTGGAAAACCTCAGCGGCGTCATTGCAGAAAAAACAATCGCCTTGGCTCTTGAACAAAAAAGAAAAACTATCCGCCGCCGCCTCGGCTACATCCTAGTTCTATTGAGAAACAGATCGCCATTCTACGAGCACATAAGCGACCACACACTTGACAAACTGAAAACGGAAAAACAAGCGCCAACCCTATACTTGGTACGCGGCAAAAAAAGCAAACTAAACAAAAACTGGAATCTTTACATTCCAGAAAATTTCGAGGAAGAACTCAGAGGAACCTAAATGAAGAGAAAATACGACATCGAATCAATCGCACGCCAGCACGGGTTCAACGCCAAAGAAACAGAAAGAGTCCTCCGAATCTCAGACTTGATAGAGGACATCTCAGCGGTCAAATTTCTCTCTGACCGCCTCTCACTCTATGGCGGAACAGCTCTCACCTTCATTTACCTACCCCAAATCCTCAGGCTATCTATAGACCTCGACTTTAACTACCGTCACATAGACACACCCGACTGGGGCAACATCAGAAAAGAGGTCGATGAAAAACTCAAGGAAGTACTCTATAGACAAAAATACAATGAAAAAGAAGTAGCCATAAACGCAAGTTACCCGCTAACAAGATACACCGTAAAATACCTGAATGCTGTGGGCTTCGAAGACAGTGTCAAAATCGAGATCGGCTACCTACGCCGAACCCCAATACTCAGAACTGAAAGTTCAGCTGAATTTGAACACATAGGAACACAGGAAACCTTCAAAGTCAAGACACCTCAAAAAGAAGAACTCTTCGCAAACAAATGGTGCACTTTGCTCTACAGAAAAACGCCGCGAGACCTATTCGACACGTATCAAATAGCAAGGATTAATTTCAACCACGAAATTTTCCGCAAATGCGCCATCATCGACAGCCTAACCCACCAAAGATCCAAGATCCACCACATCGACAGTGGCTTCATTGAGGAAATTCCGATAGATTCCAGTTTGAAAAACCTACTGCAAACACGAAACATCCAAAAATACGACTTCCCCAAAATCGCAAAAACCGTTAAAGAATTCACCCAAACTCAACTAGCAAGCATAACCGAAGACGAGAAAAAGGCAGTAGACCAATTCTATGACCGAAAAATCTTCAATCCACAACTAGTCGACAACACCGGACTCTTCCACGAGAAAATAGACGAATACCCTGCAGCCCTGCGCACACTTCAAAAAATCTGAACAAAGAAGGAACGGACAAAAGAGTAACTAGACCGCCAAAGGAATTTGATGCGTTTCTCAAGAGAATTACCAAATTGCTAACCACCATCATGGATAGCTTCTGAACCATCACATACTGTCAAACCCATTTTTGTGCCTTCTAACAGGCTCAGTTAGAAAAAAAGGGTAGTGCGGGAGACATCGCCACTGTTGTTGGAATTAATAAATTTGATGTTCTTTTTTTAAATTTTATAGTCTCTTGCCATCATTTTCGTTTCCTGAACAGCTTCTTCCCATCCACGTCATTGGCGTATTCAAAGCCTACTTCCATTAAAGCCATTGCTTCTTCAACTGTTGAAACTGCTTTAACATGATATTCGTTGACGTTGCCTGCGAACGATTTCAGATACGGCGACTAGGCGCCAGTGGACTTGTAGGCTATCGGTTTCGGCTGTTACGGGTCTGAGCGGAGACCAAAAAATCAGTCTGTTCATTGCAGGTCTTCTTCGCTTATCGGCTTCTGCGTGTGCTCATAATCGCTCAGGTGCTCGTCTAGGACATTGTAGGCTTCCTCTCGGGCTAGTCTGCGAATCAGCTGAACCAGGCGTCTGCGCTCTTCGCGCTTAGAATCTTCATTCATTTTTACTTTGAGGGAGGAGTTTCGCAGTGAAGGGGAAACCGTGGACGGTTGAGGAAGAACAGAAGCTGCGGGAGTTTGTGAAGTCCGGTGTTGACATAGAGAAAATTGCTGCTGCACTTGGAAAGTCAGAGGCTTCTGTCAGATCCAAAATTAATCGGTTAAAACTAAAATTAGAAGATGATAACAATGCGAATTTTCAGTTGTCATCATCTTCTAATCTTGATGTGGAAGGCGAGTTGCCGAGTGTTGAGGAAACTTTGAAGATGCTTAATAATGCTTTGTAGCAGCTTGACGCTGGCGGTTTGAATAAGACGGAGATTATGCGGTTACGGACAATTATCCATGGCGCTCGGATTTACAATGCGCTTTTGGCTGATTACATCGATTACCGGGCGATTGAAGAAAAGCCTGTTGATTTGGAGGCTTTGCGGTTTGGGTAGTAGAGGGAGAAAGGCGAGTTAAAGTGAAGGTTCGGAGAGATTTTTTTTAGGATTCACAGGTTTCGGCGTGTTTATAACCGTGCTGAAGGCAAGTTTACGTTTAACATTAGTTATGAGACGCATGTTCAGTTGTCGCCTCGCACCTTGGTTGTGGCTGAGGCTTTCGGGCT
>Ga0209636_10006243_pt1 | contig 12181 bp, 11 predicted proteins | sample DeeMarSWOR152_54_FD_187464 | JGI IMG/M metagenome (GOLD analysis project Ga0209636, IMG submission 187464) | Marine sediment microbial communities from White Oak River estuary, North Carolina - WOR-1-52-54 (SPAdes) (version 2) | ecosystem: Environmental > Aquatic > Marine > Intertidal zone >...
TCACCCTTTTTTATTTAATAAAAAAAAGAGCCGGGCAACCTATAGGACATTTACGATGTCCTCCTCGGCAACCCGGCTAACTTAGTTAAGCCCCGTGCTTTCTGTCACCTGATCACCCAAGCTTCAGCCTTATTATCATATCACATCTATCATCCAAAACTCTATTAGTAGAGATACTTATTTTCATATAGGAAAAACTACTTATAAGGTGGATGAGTCAGGCGCTCAAATTTCAAAAAATGGATTCCGTTATGCCTTTACCACCTTTTCATTCTTTTCTTTAAATACTCCTCGTGTATCAACAATGAGATTTGCGTGCTTTAAGATAAAATCATAATCATAATTTGAGTGATCAGTGCTTATGATTAAGCAATGGTATTTCTTTAGGTTTTTGGAAGTGAGAGGAATTGAATCCATCTTAAAGGTATAACGCCTTGTTTTTGGCAAGGATGGGACAAAAGGATCGTTGTAGTCCACCAAGGTCCCTCTTTTCATCAGAAGCTCTATGATCTTAAAGGCAGGAGACTCCCTTATATCATCTATATCCCTTTTATATGTTACCCCCAAAAGGAGTATTTTTGCTCCCTTCACTCTATTACCCTTTTCATTTAGAGCCTCTACTGTCTTTTCCACCACATAATAGGGCATATAAGTATTTATTTCCCCTGCCAACTCAATAAAGCGGGTATGAAAGTCAAATCGCCTTGCCCGCCAAGTAAGGTAAAAGGGATCTATAGGAATGCAGTGGCCGCCAAGACCAGGACCTGGATAAAATGCCTGAAAGCCGAATGGCTTGGTCTTGGCTGCCTCAATTACCTCCCAGATATCAATTCCCATTCTCTCACAAAGCATCTTCATCTCGTTTACAAGGGCGATGTTTACAGCACGGTATATGTTTTCAAGAAGTTTTGTCATCTCGGCCACCCTTGGGGAGGAAACAGGAACTATCTCTTTCACAACGGAACTATAAAGCGCCTTTCCTACTTCAAGGCAAAAAGGGGTTATACCGCCAATTACCTTTGGGATATTATCAAGAAAGTATTGCTTGTTTCCTGGATCCTCTCGCTCTGGGCTATAGACCAAGAAGAAATCCCTCCCTTCCTTAAGGCCAGAAGCCCGAAGGTGGGGTAAAACCTCTTCCTCTGTTGTTCCAGGAAAGCTTGTGCTTTCAACAGAAACAAGCTTCCCTATCTTTAAGTACCTTGCTACAGTTTTTGTAGTATCTATGAGAAAATGGAGGTCTGGCTCACGGTAGCGGTCAAGCGGGGTAGGAACACAGATAAGAATGGCATCTACCTCGGTTAGCCTTGAGAAATTAGCAGTAGCAAAAAATCTTTTTTTAATTACTGCCTCTTTTATCCTTGTTGTGGAAATATGACTTAAATAGGATTTACCTTCTCTTAATCTTTCTACTTTTCCCTTATCGATATCAAAACCCAGGGTCTTAAAACCTGCTTCAGCAAATTTAATAGCAAGAGGAAGCCCCACATAGCCTAGCCCAATTACTCCTATTTGGGCTTTGTGCTCTTTTATTCTCTTTATCAGTTGCCCTTTCACCTAGATATAACCTTTTTTGATTGCATAAAAGTTAACATAGAGACAAATAGGCGTCAATATATGGATATTATCAACGTTAGAGAGAATTTCTAAGGAATGGGGTGGGTGAGGGGATTTGAACCCCCGACGCCTGGGGCCACAGCCCAGTGCTCTAACCCCTGAGCTACACCCACCACTTAATATTTGTTATCATGTTTTTTAAAAAAAATCAATGCCAGGACTGGTTTGAGAGCTCTGAAAAGGAGCTCTCAGTGAACAAATGCAAGAAGTTCTGAGCTCATTATATAAAGGGGCTAAGCCCCTTTGGAACCCCCAAATAAGGAATTTTTTTCCTTTATTTTGGTAAACTTGAGGGGCTTACTCATCAATGTGAAAGGAGGCTTCGCAAACATCTGCCCGCTATTCTGTCATAGGATAGAAACTTTTTTCAAAAGTCTCGTTTTGTTACTTGACAAGGAATATAGTATGTGTTAATAGCAACTGTGGCCAGAGGTCATGTATATCTTTTTTATTTTCAGGAGGGTTTGAATGAAGTTTAAAGGAGTAGTGAAGTGGTTTAATGACAGTAAGGGCTATGGTTTTATCCAACGCGAGAACGGTTCAGATGTATTTGTTCACTTTTCAGCTGTCGAGGGAGAAGGGTATAAATCATTAAAAGAAGGACAAGAAGTGGAGTTTGAGATTGCGGAAACAGCAAAAGGGGTTCAAGCCACAAAGGTAGTGATAATTTAACCTAAAATAGCTCTTTACTCAAAAAGCCTGCCGAAAGTCTGGCAGGCTTTTTTTGTTTAATGCTTGAAACTATAAAAAGGTTCGTTTGTTAATATAGAATTCACAGGGGCCAATTATTTTATCTCAATTTATCTCCTTTAAGTTATGTAGTCTTTGGCTTGATAGTATCCCAGTTACCGCACTGTGGGCACTTCCATGAAAGTTTATGTGCTTCATAGCCACATTGGTTACATTGAAAAGTCTTTTCTAAAACGGCTATTTTAGCCAAGTTTTTTATTTCCGTTAAGGCCGCTTCTGTTTTACCTTCTTCTAACAGTATCTGTGCTAAAAGTTGTCTTGCAGAGGAATGTTGAGGAGCTTGGGTAAGGGCCTCTTCTAAATGTTTTTTTGCCTGATTAAGATGACCTTTCCCATGATAATATCTAGCTAAAATTAAGCAAGACAATACATCACGCTTTCCCATTTTTTCCAAATACTCAATCAATTTTTCTAAGGCCTTGTCTGCCCGCAACCTATCTAGGTGCTCCTCAATACGCCTATAAACTAAAAATGCATAATCGGAAGCATTTTTTATTACCTCTAGCCAAATACTTAGGGCCTTTTTAGTGTTTTCCCTTATCAAATATAAATCACCCAAATGTAGATAGGCATCCACACACCTTTTATTTATCTTGATTGCCTCTGTATAAAGCTTTTCCGCCATTCCCAAATCCTCTTTTTGAGAAACTTTGCCCATTTCTGTTTTAAAATGTGCTAGCATCAAACTATAATCATTTTTTGTAACATTAGCCAATTGTTTGACATGTTTATAAGCATGTTCCCAATCTTTAATCTCTTGATAAAGATAGGCCAGTTCTAAATATGCATCTGCCCTTTTAGGGTCTTGACGGATAACCTCTTTAAAGGTTTCAATAGCACGGTCAATAAATCCACCCTTTTTGTAATCTATAGCCAAGTCATACAATGCCTGCAAACGAATTTGCTTATCTAAATGCGGGCGGGTCATGATATTTTGGCGAATACCTATAGACCTCTCAAACTCTCCTTTATCTCGGAATAGATTACCTAAAGCTACATAGGTCTCTACAGTCTCGGTATCTAATCGGACGGCTTTAGTGAAGGCCTCTATTGCCCTATCTGGTTCATTGGATAACAGATATCGAAAACCCCTTAGAAATGCTATCTTACCTTCATCAGAAAATATGGTATTTTTTTTCTTAGGCCATTTTAGGCCTACTATAAAACCCATGATAGCACTTAAACTACAAACTGCTAATAAAATAGTGTTCATTTTTGTTGAATAATAGGTAAGTTACGCAGAGAATCTAACTCTTGCTTTAACTTTTCAATCTCTTTTTCTTTCATCTTGACCAATCTTAGTTTCCTATACCAGGCTTTAAGTGTGTAGAATGAGGCAAAGATTACCCCAAAAAGAAAGAAAAGAAGCAAAAGCGTATAAAATGTAAGCGGTACTGAAGAAAGGTTAATAAAATAAAGGTTTAATTTTATTTCCGCAGATTGATTTAAAAAATCTAGGTTTTGAACTACAAATATTACAGCTATTAAAAATAATAAAGAAAAAAAGATTGCCTTTAGCCACCGCATATTAAATCTCCTTTGACTTTAATGCATCGAAATGGGGTTTTAACCGCCGATAAGTAGATTGTAAGTCTTCTGGGATAACCCTTACTTGGTCTAAGACGGTCATGTAACTAGTATCGCCATTCCATCGAGGGACAATATGAAAGTGCACGTGATCTGCCATGCCTGCCCCTGCAACTTGATTTAGGTTAAGGCCTACATTAAATCCATCAGGATGCATTACCTCCCTTAAAATACGGATGGATTCTTTTACCTTTACCATGAAGTCTGTCAATTCATCTGTGCTTAAACCCTCTAAGTCTGGGGTATGAGTAATGGGAGAAACTAAAAGGTGCCCGTTATTATAAGGATATTTATTCATCATAACCATAGAATAATGGCCCTTAAACAATATTAAATTTTCCTCATCTGCACCTTTCCTGCTATGAGGACAAAAGATACAGCCTGGCTCCTTTTTCCCCAATATGTACTTTATACGCCAAGGTGCCCATAGAATATGCATTTCTCACCCCCTTATGGGCATCAATTCAATTTTTCCCCAAGCAGCTAAATGATCCTTTAAGATAATAACCATTCCTAAGATGTCTTTTATTCTTTTTGCAAAACTAATTCCTTTTTCCATATCGCTTTTGGTTTTTATCAGATTACCAATGGCGGTAGCTGATGCATCTGCCAAGGCGGCATCATATGCCACTACTGTAACTGCATCGGCGTTCCCTCGACTTAAAGAGTGGCCTATTGTACCTGAAGAAGTGCAAACTGCTATAGGCATTTTCGATAGGGAAAGACGAATGGCTAGGCGATTGGAAAGAGGGGATAATCCAGCAAAAATGACTATGAAAACAGGTTTTTTAACGCAGGTAAAAATATCTCCTCCATTTTCTACAATAATTTCCTCTGAGTATTGCAAAAGTCCTTTGCCTATTGCTTGAGCCATTGCCCCAGCCACCGCTGCCATAGGGCCTACCCCTGCCTTTTGTCCTGCTACTATCATCCTCTTTATTAATTTAGGGGCAAAAGGGTCATAAGGTAAAGGGAAAAGGCTTTTTTTAAATCCAGGGTATAGGCTGATATATTTTTCTAATTGAGCACGGTATTTAAAAACCAGTTCCTCTGTCTCATTTATAAGTGGCCTTCTTGCCTTAAGCCATAGGTCTGTCTCCTTAATGGCTACTTGAAATGGAATAAGATGATTGCCTTTACACCAACCTCGATAAAATCTTTCCTGAAAGCTTTGCACTTGCATTTAATACCTTATTTCTACAGCCGAATAGCCTAAAAAATCGTTTATAGTTTCTACAAAATCCTCTGAAGGCCTTATATAAAACTGGCTTGGCAGTGATACTACTACCTCCTTCTCAAATAATAAATGTAGATAAACTGGACAGTCACCTAGATGGGCTTTAATAATGTCTTTTATAGAAAGTAGATGGGCTCTTTTTAAACCATCTGGTCTTAATTTTATATGTACGGCTTTTATTTCCTTTTTTTGCCCTTGCGCCACTTCCGACAATGGGCAGATTTCATGAGCAATGATTTTGGTCATTGCTTCGTCTTTACTAATCTCCCCTTTGACCAATAAAGGCTTATCACTTTTAATTAAGGTAGAAGTCTTTTTATATACCTCAGAAAATACAATGACTTCTACAAAACCCTTTGTGTCTTCTAAAGTTATAAACGCCATCTTTTCTCCACGCCTGCTATTAATCTCTTTAGATGCCCTTACTGTGCCTCCAATGGTTACAGGTACTCCATCTTCTAGGTGAGAAATCTGTTCTGTATTTATATCGGTTAACTTAATTAATTGCTGCTGATACTTCCGTAGAGGGTGCCCTGTTAAATAAATGCCTAAGGCATCCTTTTCGTTTGCAAGATGCATTTCCTCAGGCCATTCTTCCATTTCTGGCAAGCTGAGCTCTACCTCCTCTTCCTTGGCAAATAAAGACAATTGAGCAGTTTCTGCCTGCCTTTGTCTTCTTTGCCCTATTTCTATAGCCTTAGGCAAAATAAACATAAGTTGCTTCCTCTTTGCACCTAAGCCATCAAATGCCCCAGCCTTTATAAGGCTTTCTATCACCCTTCTATTTACCCTCCTTTGATCCACACGCTTACAAAAATCTACTAAGGAGCTAAATGGCCCATCTTTCCTAGCATCTAGGATAGAAAAAATAGCTCCTCCTCCCACATTTTTTATGGCTGCTAGACCAAATCGGATCTTGTCCTTTTCTACCATGAAATCTGCTTCACTTAAATTAACATCAGGTGGCAGTATCTTTATACCCTTTTCCTGGCATTCATTAATATATTTTACTACCTTATCCGTAGAACCCATTTCGCAAGTCAAAAGAGATGCCATAAACTCTAAAGGATAGTGCGCCTTTAGGTAAGCCGTACGGTAAGCAATAAGTGCATAGGCTGCACTGTGGGATTTATTAAAGCCATAACCGCCAAACTTTTCTATAAGATCAAAGATGCGTTTAGCTTTTTTCTTTTCTATGCCCTTTCCTGTAGCTCCCTCTAAGAACCGACTACGCTCCCTTGCCATAATCTCAGGCTTCTTCTTCCCCATGGCCTTACGCAAGACATCTGCTTCTCCTAATGTATAACCTGCCAGTGCCTCAGCGATTTGCATTACTTGTTCTTGATAAACAATTACCCCATATGTCTCTTTTAAGATAGACTCTAACTGTGGAAGCTCGTACTTGATGGGTATCTTACCATGTTTTCTCTTAATAAATTCATCTATCATACCACTCTCTAGCGGCCCTGGTCTATAAAGGGCTACTATGGCGATCAGATCTTCAAAGCAAGAAGGTTTAAGGCGTTTTAATAAATCTTGCATTCCTGGACTCTCCAATTGGAAAACACCGCATGTATCTCCTTGGCCCAGGAGTTCATAAGTAGCCTTATCTTTTAAATCAATCTGAGAGAGATCTATTTTTACATTATGATTTTTTTCAATTAATTTTAGTGTCTTTTGGATAGAGGTAAGGGTTTTTAGACCAAGAAGGTCAAATTTGATCAAGCCCACCTGCTCAATGCCTTTCATATCAAATTGGGTAACTACCTCACCTTTAGTACCCCGATATAAAGGCACATAGCGAGCGAGTGGCTTGTCTGAAACTACTACCCCTGCTGCATGGGTAGAGGCATGCCGAGGAAGACCTTCTAAGGCCCTGGCAACAGTCAAGAGCCTTTTTACAGTAGGATTTTTGGCAGCCAAGGCAGAAAGGCGTGGCTCATTGGCAATAGCCTCTTCTAGAGAGATATTGGGTATCGCAGGAACTAGTTTTGCAATTTTATCAACCTGTTGATAGGGCATATCTAAAGCGCGCCCTACGTCTCTGATAACAGCACGTGCCTGCATCTTCCCAAAGGTAATAATCTGCGCTACATGGTCTCTTCCTCCATATTTTCGGGAGACATATTTTAACACCTGGTCTCTACCTTCCATGCATAAATCCACATCTATATCAGGCATGCCCCTTCTTTCTGGATTTAAAAATCTCTCAAACAGCAGACCATAGGAAATTGGGTCTATTTCTGTAATATCCAGGGCATAGGCCACAAGGCTCCCTGCTGCAGAACCCCTGCCTGGTCCCACTGGAATTCCATTTTTTTTGGCATAGGTAGCAAAATCAGAGACAATAAGGAAATAGCTAGCAAAACCCATTTGATTAATAACCTCTAATTCTTTCTCTAGACGTTCAAAGTAAAAGGCATGATCTGTCTCTTTTAGGCCATGAAGAATAAACTTTCTTTTTAAACCAGATTTTGCCTTTTTTACTAAAAAATCAGAAAGATTTTCTCCTTCCGGCATAGGGAATTTAGGGAAGCGGTATTCACCAAGCTGCAGTTCTAACTGGCACCTTTCAGCAATGGCCATAGTATTACGGGTGGCCTGTGGGTAGTTTGAAAAGGCATTTATCATTTCCTCTTTGGATTTAAAATAGAACTGATCTGTGGAAAAATGGAGGCGATTTTTGTCATTGATGTTTTTTCCTGTCTGGATGCAAAGTAATATATCATGGGCCTCTGCATCCTCTGACCTTAAGTAATGGCAATCGTTTGTTGCTACAATGGGTAGGCAAAGCTCGTCAGATATTTTAATTAGACCCTCATTGGCCTTGATTTGCTCTTCTAAACCATTGTCTTGAAGCTCAAGATAAAAATTCCCTTTGCCCAAAATATCCTCATAATCCTTTGCTGCCCTTTTTGCCTCTTCATAATTGCTTTTTAATATAAATAAAGGCACTTCCCCATGCAAACAGGCACTTAGCCCAATTAGTCCCTCATGGTATTCATTTAAAAGCTCCTTATCTATGCGGGGTTTATAATAAAAACCCTCTAGGTGGGAGATGCTCACCAATTTTAAGAGATTATGATAGCCTTTCTCATTTTCTGCTAAAAGCACTAAGTGGTAAAGATTCTCCTTTCCCGCCTTCTTTCTATACCCATGTGGGGCAAGATATACTTCACAACCAATGATAGGTTTTATTCCAAAATCTTTGGCCATTTCATAAAATTCTATAACTCCAAAAAGATTTCCATGGTCTGTCATGGCCACTGCTGGCATATGATATTCTTTTACCTTAGCCATTAATTCTGGCAAACGGATGGCCCCATCTAGAAGGCTGTATTGGGTATGAATATGGAGGTGAACAAAATCCATATCTTTTTAATCTGAATTAATACCGTTGATTTAACAACTTGTCAATTGGGAGAGATGGCTTAAAATAATTTAAAATACAAAAGAACAAAAACTCGTACTATAAGCCGCGGATTTACACAGAATGACGCAGATCATCAGGATTTTAAATATTAAAATATTTTCTGCGGGTATCGGCGGAAATCTGTGGCAAATTTTATTACTTCCTTTACAATGAAAAATTGCAATGCAAAATTCAAAGTTAAACAAATGGTAGTGAATTTTCGCCTAACAAAAAAATTTTAAATTTGAACTGTAATTTTGCATTTTGATATTTGAATTTTTTATGGATATTTTACCTAGCATTAAAACCCAACTTAAGCATAGTTGGTTCCCATTTTTTGGCCGCTTTGGCACACTGACCCCTGTGCAGATAGCCACCATACCACACCTTTTGGCAGGAAAAAACACAATTGTCTCCTCTCCCTCAGCCAGTGGAAAGACCGAGGCTATTATGGCACCACTGATAGAAAAGGTAATAGGGGAAAAAGAGTTAAGTTTACTTTATATAGCCCCTACTCGTGCTTTGGTAAATGACCTTTTCTATCGATTAAAGGAGATACTAATGGCCTGTGGTTTAAAAAGTACAGCCCGTACGGGGGATAGGCCCAATATACCTATTGTCTTACCCAATATATTGTTTACTACCCCAGAATCTTTTGACTCTCTTCTTTGTCGCTATCCAAAGATATGGTCAAACCTAAAGGTCGTAGTCTTGGACGAGATCCATCTAATTGATAACACCTACCGTGGTGATCAGATAAGGGTATTGATCAAACGCTTAACTGCTGAATATGTAAAAAACCTGATATTTGCTGCACTTTCTGCTACCCTGGCCAGGCCTAAGGCAGTGGCTGAACGCTATTTTAGCCCACAGGCAGTGATAAAGGTTGGGATGCCCAGAAAGGTCAATCTATATCTAATGAATAATTGGAAGGAAATCATTCAATTTTTAAGAAAAAAGAGATGGCATAAGGTAATTACATTTTGTAATACCCGTAAGGACGTAGAAAGGCTTTATCTTGAAATATCAAAAATTTGGCCCAAAGAGCGAGTCCTCTTACATCATGGTAGCCTTTCAAAGGGTGTGCGTGAGGAGACCGAAAAGATGCTAAGGGAGTGGTCATGGGGTATATGCATCTCAACCATGACATTAGAGGTAGGGATTGATATTGGTGATTTTGATGCAGCAATCCTCTATCATCCACCCACTACTCCCTCTTCTTTCCAGCAGAGAATAGGCAGGGCATGTAGAGAAGATGAGGACTTTGAGGTTATTGGCTACTACGGGAATGACGCAGAAAAAGAGTGTTTTGAGTTTTATACAGAACTGTCAAATCAGGGTTTGGTAGAGGAGATAGAGTATAGTCCAGATCCTTCAGTAGCTGTGCAACAGATATTTTCTTTGCTTTATGCCCACCCAGGCGGTGTAGACGAAAAAAGGATGATGGATATCCTAAGCCCTGTCTGTTTAAAAGAAACAGCAAAAGAGATTATAGCCCACCTTTTAGAGAAAGAATGGCTTACCATTAGACATAGTGGCATCTTTGCTACAGAAAAACTAATGAATTTAGGAGAACGTGGGCTTATTCACTCTAACATCCCTAATCAGGGTCATTTCCAAGTAATAGAATTAAATACCGGAAAGCCAATGGGTGAGATATTTACTGAGGCGACTGAAGGAAATGTATTTGTCCTTGCTGGCCGTTGCTGGCAGATAGTAAATGTAAAGAAGAGAAGGCTGTATGTGAAATTAATCTCTACCTACCCTAAGAAGATCTATTTTAAGAAAAGGCCCTGTAGGGGGGCATTTACTCCTTATTTACCAGAGCACCTAAGAAAAACAGCGCCAAAATAACTAAGATTTTGCAAAAAAATTATGGGCTTGATATATTTCCTGGCTTTATTACTGCTATGTAGAGGTCTTTGTCTTTTACAGTTACATAGAGATAGTGAAAGAAACCTCCCTCTTTTTTGGGGGCATGGAGTGGTGCACCTGCACCCCCACTAATTATTTGAGTAACACCATCTATCACGGTCTTGCTATAAAGGTGCTCATGAGCACAAAAAACCATAAGTTTTTCTTTATATTTTTTAAAAAGAGATGCAAGCCTATTCCTGCTTTCTGGGTATCTGTCAAGACAACTGCCAATATGATAACCCACTGGATATAAAGGTTCGTGTACAAAGATAAAAATAAAGTCAGAGCTTCTTACCTTCTTTAGTTCCTTCTCCAGCCATTTAAACTGAATAGGGTCTATCCTTCCTTCTATTTCTTTGCCTTGTCTTTCTTCATAGCAGCATAATAATGATAAAGGAGCAGTTTTGGTATTCAAAAGAATAGTAAAATTCTTTCCTAATCATTTCCTTATAAAGAGATCTCCAGTTCTTTCCTATTTCATGATTTCCTACTACTAAATAAAAAGGAACTTTGCTTGTTTTCATTACCTCTAGAAAGTTTTGCCATCCCTCTCTGCTTGGATAATCGACCCAGTCCCCAATATGGATGACAAAATCTGGACGAAGAAGACTTATTTCTTTCATTATTTCAGCAAATATTGGGGCTGGCCTTTTTCCATCTCTGCTATCTCCCAGAATCACAAAACTGAATCCATATAATTGCGGGATAAAAGCAAGTAATAATAGAAGAGAAAGGGTGCTTCGTTTTATCCAGAGATAAAATGTGATTTGCTTTTTCATTGGCTTCTTGTTTGCCATTTATATCAAGTCTTATTCCCCAATTCAATTCCGCTATTATTATTCCTTTAATCCCTTAAACATGCGGGCAGCACTTTGGAGGAAGCCACAAAATCTTATTTGGAAATACCCTTTTGAAAAACTTTTTATTTAAGTTATAATTATAACATGCGTATACCAATACTGGCCTTATTTAGAAAATCGCCCTTTGAAGACCTTAAAATCCATGCCAATAAGGTAAGAGAATGTACATGGATGTTTAAAAAGGCCATAGAGTGTTACATAGATAAGGCATGTGAGGAGTATGAATCTTTGGCTAAAGAGGTATCAAGATTGGAGCATGAAGCAGATGCCATTAAAAGAGACATAAGGGGGCACTTACCTAAGGGTATTATGATGCCCGTGGATAAGTTTGAACTTTTTGCGTACTTAAAGGAACAAGATAAGGTGCTTGATGCCGTTCAGGACACACTGGACTGGCTGACTTTTAGGTTAACAGATACCCCCAAGGAGGTAGAAGAAGATCTTTTAGCTCTAGTGGACAAGAGTATAGAGGCTATAGAGCTTTTGGGCCCTATGTTGGATGCGGCAACTGCCTATTTTAGATATTATAATAAGAAAGATAGAGAGACGGTGAAGGAATTAATCAGGGAGATACGCCAGAAAGAACACGATGCAGACCAGATTGAGAAAAAAGCCAAAAAAACCATGTTTAATTTGAACATTGAGCACATTTCTATCTGCCACTTTAATCATGTCCTGGACAAAATCGGTGAGATTGCAGACCATGTCGAGAATGCAGGAGACATGATGCGAGCCATGATAGCTAAATAAAGAGCCTCTTGCACAAAAAAAGTCCTAATTTTCAAAAAACTAAAAGATTTA